>JACCDR011398791.1_pt1 | contig 15640 bp, 15 predicted proteins | sample 7446431 | NCBI WGS metagenome assembly JACCDR01 (sample SAMN15323443, study PRJNA562643) | freshwater metagenome | isolation source: river surface water | place: USA:Blue River Watershed | collected 2017-08-17 | reverse complement strand
GTCGGTCTGCTGATCGCGGTCACGCCGAACATGAGTGTCAGTCCACGCGTCAACGTCCTGGTCGGTCCAGCCTTCGCAGCCGTCGCTCAACTGCGCGCGTCGAATCCGATCGTATCCACCGCGATCACCATGAAGGCCCTCGCCGAGTTGGCCCTGAACATGGCGGCACCGTCGATCCTGGACAAGCCGTACCTGTACGTCGTCGGCCCGCCTGCCGACATGGCTTTCTTCACCACATCCTTCCCCAACCGGGGAGACGTCCGACAGCAGGTGACCCGTGACTGAGCCCAAGGTACCCGTCGGCTTGACCAACCAGCCGTTCTACGTACGCGAGACCAAGACGTGGGCGGTGGACCAGGAACGGTACCGTCACGACCAGGGTCTGTACTCCATCGGCGAGCCCGCTCTGTTCGTGCTGATGTGGAAGGTCGAGGACCACAAGAACGGCTACGTCCGCAGGTGCCCGCGTTGCTACGGCAACAACGACCCCCGCCTGACGGACGCCAGCGCCATCCTCAACCAGCCGACCAAGGCCAAGTGCCCGATGTGCTTCGGCACCACCTTTGAGGGTGGCGTCCGAGCCAAGGTGCTGCGCCCGGCGATCTTCACCGACGCCGACGACCAGGAGACCTTGTCCGAGCACGGCGTCAACCACCCGCAGACGGTGTCGGTCGAGTCGACCTCCGACTTCAGGATCCGCAACCAAGACTACGTGTTCCGGGCCGACGGCTCCCGCTGGCGACTGGCCACCCCCGCTAAGGTGACGGTTCGCACCGGCTTCGATCACCCCAGCCAGGCCGACGACGCCATCTCCTACGCGCCCGCCATGGCCAGCCTCGAAGACCGCTCCACCGTCGCGTGGATCATCCCGCCGAACGAGGACGATCTTCGCCAGCTGCTCCAGTCCAGTGGCCGTTACCCGGACTCGAAGCTGGACGAGGTCAACGGTCCTCTGATCCCGAAGGCGTACACAGATTGATCCCCGAGCGCTCCTACAGTCTGACGCCCGACCGCATGATCATGGTGGTCGGCGAAGGCTTCGGCATCGCGCTCACTCAAGAGCTAGCTCAGCAGGCGGTGACCGAAGCCCAGCGGGTGCTGCCCAAGATCACGGGAGCCATGTCCGGCACTCTGCGTCCCGTGTTTGGCGAGGGATACTTCGGCATCTTCTTCCCGGACAAGCGGATCTGGTACCTGGAGAAGGGCACCCGCCCCTTCACGATGAACAACCTTCAGAACAAGGTCATCCCCATGTGGGTGGACGACCCCGACGGGACTGAGTCAAAAAAGAACCCGAAGGCCAAGACGCGCATGACCGTGGACGGCCGACGTCAGACGTTGATCTTCCGCCGGGCCGCACGCAAGGGCGAGCGCAAGATGGCGTGGCGTCGAGGCCAGTTGCGGTCCGTTCCTCGCAGCTACCCGGGAGCCCCGGGTCGCATCTCCAACCGCCTCGGTAGTGGACGCATTGGTACTCCCAACGGTGGGGTCCGCTGGCGTCACCCGGGCATTCAGCCCCGCAACTACCTCAACTACGCCATGGAGTCCGTCGCTGTCGAGTTCGGCTTCGAACCCAAAGAACTATTGCTAGTGGATTCAGCCACCTTCTCGTCAGCCACACGGAGCTAAGCATGTTCGTCGTACCCACCAAGCTGGCCGTCACCGACGCGCTACGCAAGGTCTTCGACGGCTCCTACCCGGTCGAGGACTTCCGCAACATCAACGTCACGAACGATTACCCCTACAGCGAGCAGGACTACCCAGGTGTGTGGGTGCAGTTCGACGCCACCCAGGACCTTCAGAAGGGCGGCATCGACCACCGCGAGTTCATCGTGGACGACCTCGGGATCACCCGCCAGGTCACCCGCTGGCGCTTCGGTGGTACGTTCCACTTCACCGCCTCGGCTCTGTCCAGCCTGGAGCGGGACCGACTGTTTGATGAGGTCGTGCGCGTGCTGGCCTTCACGTCGATTGACGAGACCCCGGCCGGTCGCTTCAAGAGCTTGATCGAGCAGAACGAGTACATCGGCATCAACATCAACTACGACGTACTCACCCCCTCAGCCGAGTCCAACAACCCAGGCACTCCGTGGGGCACTGACGCCACCATCTACGAACGCACCCTGTCGGTCGTCATGATCGGCGAGTTCGTGTCCGACATCCAGTCCAACGCTCTGTACAAGCTGAGCCGCATCGACGTCCAGGGCTTCATCGAAGGCGACAACGATGACATCGCGGACCTGAACGCGGGCGTGCCCGACAACAACTGGAGTCCCGACCAGTGGTCGTGACCTGTCCAAGCACACCAGCTACCAGCTAAGTAACGAGGCAAACCTGTCGTAGGAGGCAACCCAATGGTCGATTTTCGTTCCGGTTACGTACCACCGGGCGTGTACGTCACGGCCGACAACACCTCGGTCGCGACGGCAGTCGGTGCGACCCCTACTGTCATCTGCCTGGTGGGTCCGGGTCTCGGTTACCGTTCGATCGTTGACCGCGACACCTTCTCGAACAACACCGACTCCTTCAAGCTGACCAAGAAGGGCGCGAACCAGAACAGCCTGACTGCGGTCGGCGCTGTCACGTCCGAGTCCGGTGGCGTAGTCACCACCTACAAAGTCGGAGACGACTACACCGTCACCTCCACCAACGGATCGGCCCCCGACTCCGTTACCACGATCGCCATCGTCCAGACCGGCTCGATCGTCCCGGGCGTCGAGGTCCAGGTGTCCTACACCTACGCCGACACCGACTACTACGGACTGAACCAGTTCAACGACTTCGTGTCCTTCTCGCAGGTGTACGGCAACCCGTTCAGCAACGACGGCAAGACCTTGCAGTCGCCGCTTTCGCTGGCTGCCCAGATCGCCTTCGACAACGGAGCCAACGTCATCTACGCGGTGGCGCTCAACAACCTCGGCTCCTACGCCTCACAGTACAAGGCAGCCTATGCACAGTCGGCAGCCAACTACGACATCAACCTCGTGGTTCCGGTGTGGCCGGAAGGTGACGACCCGACGCTGCCTAACTCGCTGGACACCATGCAGCAGTATGCGACGGACCTGATCTCGCACCTGCGCAGCGCAGACTCCGACGGCTTCCCACGCAACTCGGTGGTCGGCATGTCGGCAGGCTTCGACTCGTCCGTGACCCCCGACCAGGTCTCGTCGCTGTTCGACTACCGACGCGTCGTGTTGGCTTACCCGAACCTGCTGAACTACTACAACGCCTACACCTCACCGCCGAAGACCACTCCTATCGGTGGCCAGTACCTGGCTGCCGCTCTGTCGGGCGTGCTGGCGAACAACCAGACCGCTCAGGGCCTCACTCGTCAGCGTGTCTACTCCTTCACCGGAATCAATGCCGACATCTTGCCGCAGCAGACGACAACCAACAAGAACACCTGGTCTTCGCGTGGTGTCGCGGTCTTGGAGTCGAACCGACGTGGTCAGCTGGTCATCCGACACGGAGTCACCACCGACGTCTCGTCCATCACCAGTCGCGAGTTCTCAATTGTCCGATGCCAGGACGAACTGTTCAACGAGATCCAGCAGTCGCTTGAGGGCGCTCAGTTGATCGGTACGCCGATCCGTTCCGACACCGCTCTGAACGTCAAGGCCATCATCGCCGGTGCCCTTGAGACCGCGATGGCGAATGACACCATCCAGGGCTACACCAACCTGTCGGTACGTCAGCAGGTTCTCCCGAACGGTGACCCGACGGTCATCGAGTGCGTGTTCAGCTACAAGCCGACCTACCCGTTGAACTTCATCACCGTGACGTTCAGCTTCGACCTGAGCACAGGCGACATCACGACAACCACCGACACCGCAGGCGAGTCGGGTAGCTAAGGAGATCTGACCTATGCCTAACCAGAAGGTCCGCGTTGTCGGTTCCGGCTACTCCACGTTCTCGTACCGTGGAACCCCGATCGCGATGCTGGAGCAGGTAGAAGACTCTGGCCAGCGCGCGTTCTCCGATGCCGGTGCCGCTTACCAGTTCATCCAGCCAATCGGTGCACGCCACCCGGTCGAGATCGCCACGTCCCGAGTTCTTCAGGGCGGTACGTTGCAGCTGACCATCCGCGAGCTTTGGAACGCTCCCGTGTGGCAGCAGCTACGCGGCCTGGAGCGCACCAACAACATCGTAGAGGTCTTCGAGGCCCTAGCCCGAGACCCTTCCTACGTCACCTGCCAGACGGTCATCACACCTCCGAACGGTGCCGGTCGACCTCGCGGCAAGATCTTCCACAACTGCGTGGTCGTTGACATCAGCGACAACGACACGATCACCGTCGGTGGTCTAGCTGTCACGAAGGGCATCGTCGTCGCGTACACGCACAGCACCAAGCTGTAACCACATATCGAAGGGGAGCAAGTGCAAGACGAAGACGGACTACAGACGATCGATCAAGACGTCTTGATGCAGCCGTTCACCGTCGTACCTCAGATGGCTCCGGTAGTCCCGGAGGAAGAAGAGGAAGACGATGACGACTACACCACGTTCGACCCCCGGCACCGGGAAGCCTTCACCGGCCTCCTGTTCCTGGGGCACCTGCGTAAGCGAGTGATCAAGTACGGTCACTCGTTCACGCTGAAGACACCGACTCACCGAGAGCGCATCGAGGCGGGCGTACTGCACAAGAAGTACGTCAACACGATCGCTGGTGAGATTGCCTGGTCGGCACTGACGGTCGCCATGTACCTGGAAGCCGTCGATGACCAGGCCCTACCGGAACCCATCGGCCCTGCCGTCGAGACCCACGTCGAAGATCGCTTCAACTGGGTGGTCGACAACATCAAGGGTGAGGTCATCACTCGCTTGTTCGAGGAGTGCCTGCTCCTGGATGATCAGGTGGCGAATTCTCTGCGAGAGCTAGAGGCTTCGTCAAAAAGATCGGGCTAGCGAACGACCTGGACCCCTGGGTTCACGCCCAGATTCGTCTAGCCCATCGGCAAGGGTTACTGACCGGACCTCGACTGTCTGAGATCCAACACTTCGCATCCGTCATGCTCGACGCGATCGACGTGAAGACTCGCGCGCAGGAAGAGTTCCGCCAGCTGAAGTTGGCTCTGGTCTCGTCCGGCAACTACGTGGACGCCAAGCTGTTCGAGGAACTGCAAGGTGTCGACGACGAGGAAGAGATCACAGACGGAGCTACCGAAGAGGGAGATCCCGACGCCACTACTTGGGACTTCTCCAATGCCCAGACCGACCGCTCGCAGGCGGAAGTAGAGAGGGAGATCAAGGAAATGCTGGCGGCAGTGTCTTCTGGAACTTTCAACCTGGACCAGCCAGTTAACGACGATTGGGTGTAAGACATGGCTTCAATCTACGAGAACATGAGAGAGGTTCTCGAAGAGCAGAAAGCTGCTGCCCAGGCCATGACGCAGGCGGCCAACCAGATGACGGTCAGCCTCGGTCGGATCACCACAGACTTCGATGACATCGCAGCCGCTTACGGTCAGCCCGGCAGCGGCGGTCCTCGTCCCGGTGGCGGAGGCGGCAACGGCGGTAACCCCAACGGTGGGCGCCCAACCATGTCCGGCAACCAAACGCGTCGCCCGTACCACGGCAACCCGGGTACCGACGGTCAAGGTAGCTACGGTGGCCTACGTAACGCCGCGTTCGGGTCCATCGAACGTCGATTCGGTGCGTCGTCAGGCAATCGGTTCCGTGAAATCACCAACCCGGATGGTACGCACGGCGGTTACCGCGAGTTCGACAACAACGGCAGACTTGTCGCTGAACACGATTCAGCCTGGAAGGACACCGCCGAAGGTGCGCGAGCCCTAGCCGGGGCCGCTTCACGCGAAGGAGCTTCTAACCTTCTAGGACGTCTCAGCAGCGGCCTAGGCGGGGCTCGGGCCGTCCCCTACATTGGAGCCGCCCTGGCGGGGGCTGAGGCCGCTAAGGAGGCTCTGACGTTCGTCGGTGAGCAGCGCAAGGCCAACGCCGCGTACCAGAGCATCTCCAACGGCACAAACCTCAGCGGGCTAAATGACCGAGTCAACCAGTTCGGTTTTCAGGTTGGTCAACTGTTCAGTGGTGGCCTGACATGGGGGGACTCGCAGGCCGCGTATCAGGGGGTCGCCGCTCTTGGACCTGGTGTTAATCGAGATCAGGGGGTTGGTTTCATCACCCAGGCCTACAAGCAGATGGGTGTCTCGGTAGCCGACTCACTAAAGCTGATCCAAACGGCAGCTACCGGACTGAACACGTCCCTGCTTGGATTGAGCAGCGGACTACACCAGACTCGTGAGGCAGCCGCCGCCGTAGGTCTGAATGCCAACGTCGGACAGCAAGTCCTCGGACAGAACATCCAGAGCCTCAACCAGAGTTTTTCATCCACCAGCGGTGGAACCACCAGCCTGGCCAGCACCCTATCGGCTCTTCAGGTCGGCCAAGGTCGCGACATGCTGGGCGTCTCTCCCGCGAACATGCTCAACAACACGCAGTCGCAGTACATGCTTGCCAGCAACCTCGGCATCAGTCAGTCGGCTCTACTCGGTCGCATCCAAAACGGAGACCCGTCAGTTCTAGCTGCTCAGCAGGCTCAAATTGGCAAGGGTCTACAGACCAGCGACGCTGCGCGTAACTTCATCCGTCAGCAGATCCGTCAAGCCGGTGGAGCGCAGGCCATTACCCCTGAAATCGCCAACCGCATCAGTACCCGACTTCAGAGCATGAGCGACAGCCTGAATTTCGACTCCCGCTCTTTGATGTACAACCTTCAAGCCAATGCGCCAGGACTGGGCATCCAAAACCAAGAACAAGCCACGCGTTACTTGATCAACCAGGTCGGCGGGCTCGGCGAGTTCAACAACAACACCATCCGCAACCAGGGCCTAGTCAAGGCACGTCTGAGCTTTGCCGACGGCGACGTCAAGGCCGTGAACCCGGTCATCGATGAGGCGAAGAAGAACCGCACTATCGCCGGTAACGGCATCTTGATCGACGGTCACGTCATGACTTTGGAAGACGCTCTGAAGAAGAATCCGGGCGCTATCGCGACGGGCAAGGCTGTCGTGGCCGGTACAGGAGGCGCCACCGTCAAAGAGTTGCTGGGCGGTCGACACCAGAGCAAGTATTACGACACCAAGGCGGCTGCCGACGAGATCTTCGGCGTTGGTCAAAAGGGTGCCAAGCAGCAAAAGCGCTTCCAGGAGGCTTACTCCAAGGCGATTCAAGGAAACGCAGGATTCATCAAGGGTGTCACCGGTCAGATCACAGCTGCCGACATCATCAAGAACATGCCCGGCAACAAGAAAATCTCTGAGGATGAGCTTGGAGACATTAACGCGTTCTTGGCAGCCCAGAACCCCAAGACCGATGCGGGTCAAAAGCGTGATGGCGGCAGTAAGGGCAAGATTACTGTCGAGGTCGGGCCGGAACTACAGGGTCTGCTCAAGTTCAGCCCCAGCGGTCAGGTCAACATCGTCAACGGAGGACAGCGCGCCAACACGCCGCCGAATCCAGATCAGCCGGGTAACTGATGGCTGAAGCAAAGGGACACGCGAAGCTGGGGAACTACGTCTTTCGACTCGACCCAGATCAGATCAACTATGAGTACAGCATTGATTACTCGGTGATCAACACGCTGGGCGGGCAGGTGATCCAGGTGCTCGGCACAACTTTGGGTGACATGACCATCACCGGCTCCTTCGGTCAGGACCACAGCAAGGGCAACCCCAAGGAATCCTGGGAGATGGCCAACTCGTTCCACGTGGCCATCAAGAAGATGATCGACGGTCAGCTGGTCAAGCCCGGCGAGAACGGATCGCACCAGCCGATTAGATTCACCTACCAGGATGGAACACACAACTGGAACTTCCTTGTTCTCATCAAGGGAATCTCCGACCCGGACGCACCGGGCTCGGCTATCGAGTACACCAACGGCAAAATGAACTACCGCTGGCAGCTGACGCTGTTCATCGTGCAGGACTCTTCACGTGCATTGAAGAACCTGGCGGAGGACAAGTTCATCGCCCGCGTATCGAACGGACTGGGCTGGAAGGCCAACCGTTACAACGGTCGTATGACCACCGCTGCCGCGTTGCAGTGGATCACCGACAACTCGCCGGACGGCACCGTCGCTGGCCTGCTTGCCGCTCAGCTGAAGGAGAAGTCCGATGCTGCGGCTGCGGCTGCCAGCGGCACCGACGACGACAAGCTACCTACCGGACCTACGACCAGACAGAAGCCAAGCTAATGGATGAGAAGCAGTACGAAACAGGATGGGGCGCGGACACATCGATCTCGATGCCGAAGCCTCCGCCTGCCGCTGTCGAGATCGGCATGGGCACGTTCGGCATCTCCAACTTCGGTCTGGTCCACAACATCACCCTCGCCGATCTCGAAGACCTGTTGCCGACCTATGGCCCGGAGAAGGGGGCTGACTGATGGTCGACTTCCAGATGTCCTTCAAGCAGAACGGCAACAACGGCGTACTGACCTACAAGACCCCCGGAGGTAGCGGCAACGTCGCCTACGTGCGTATCTCCAAGGTCGCCTACGAATACTCCGTACAGGCCACCGAGTCGCAGACTCGACTATACCGAGCGTTCTACCCGCACCGTCGCGTGCTGGGTACGTTCACCATCACCGTGCAAGCTATCGGCTACCGCGAGTATCGCAACTTCCTGACCTGGTTGCAGGGCTACACCAGCGCCCTCCTCAAGGCTCAGGTCAGCGCCTCCCCCGAGGTCCCGTCCATGACGGTGCAGATGAGCGCACGTCGTTTTCACCGGGTCGGGATCTTGACGGGTGGCATGGCAGACCGTGACAACAAGCAGTCGATGGTGTTTGAGCAGCAGCTGCACTTCATCACCGTCAAGGACTACAACGACCCCAACACTTCGATCCTGAAGTCGGACCAGGCGTCGAGGTTCCGTAACGTCACCACGGCGGATGCGGCCCGTTACAAGGCCTTCTACCCGTCCACCGTGAGCGGCTACAGGGACACCGACTCCAAGCTGTACGACCTCACCGATCCGACCGTGAACCCGCCTCAAGTGACGCCGGAACCTCCGAGCGACGCCAACGACGGCGGTCCCAACGACCCGCGAGCAATCTAGTGGCTACATTCGTTTACGCACCCGCAATCCAGGTCCGCATCCGCGACCGCTACGGAGAGATCTACGACGTCTCCGACGACATCGCCAGCTGGGAGTTGGTGCGCCGCTCCAATGCGGTGTCGGGCTTCACCTTCGTGCTTCAGAACACCCAGCGCAAGTACGACCGCGTCTTCTCCCCCGGGGACGCCATCTCGGTGTCCCTCAAGCGCATCACTTGGGTGCCCGTCTTCACCGGCACGCTTAACAACGTGCCGATCTTCTCGGCGTGGCCGCGACCGCTCATGATGAGCGCGTCCTGCACCCTGAAGAAGCTTCAGTTCTGGCCGTGGGACCCGAGCACCTCCTACGCCAACAACATGATCCGCAAGTACGCGATCGATGCAGGCGTCACCAACACAGGCCAGCGGACCGGAGACGCCAACCTCAAGAACCTGATGACCAAGACGTTGACCGACGTCACCAAGTGGGACCCGGACCGCATCCACATCGGAGCCGTACCTAACCAGTGGTTCGAGTGGGCCAGCGAGATCGAGAAGGACATCACCGCCCGCAATAACATGGCGAAGGTGCTCGGCCCGTCGGCAACCATCGGCGGCACCGACCTTGGCAACCTGTCGCTGAAGCCCGGCAAGTACGGCGAGACCACGATCGATTCAGATCAGGCAGCCAACATCTCAGGCGTCATTAGCGTGGCCATGGGCTACGAGCAGAAGAAGGTCAAGGCAGCGGACTTCGCCACCATGGCGGTCATGTGCGTCCTGGTCGAGTCCAGCAACGGCTACATGTACGCCAACTCAAGCGTGCCGGAGTCGCTGGCCATCCCTCACCAGAAGGTCGGGTCCGACCACGACTCGGTTGGCCTGTTCCAGCAGCGCCCGTCCTCAGGCTGGGGAACGGTCAAGGAGTGCATGGACATCGAGCACTCCACCAACAGCTTCTGCAAGAAGCTGGCCGCCGTGCTGCCGAAGAACTGCAAGGAGGCCCGCTTCGGAGAGATGGTCCAGACCGTGCAGGTCTCCGCAGCCCCAACCCGTTACCAGGAGCGCTTGGCCGCAGCGAAGGCCATGGTCGCTCAGGCGGTAGCGTACGGTGGCGTCAAGGCCAGCGCACCGGGCGGAGACGACCCCAACCCGGGTGCCGGAACAGGCAAGACTCCGTCCCAGGCCAAGGGCAAGAAGGGTACTGGCGCGGGCTTGGCCCAGATCGCCTACAAGCTTTTGTCGTCCCGTCCGGCGGGTTCGATCCGCTACTCCCAAGAGCGCGGTACGCAGGCCATGAGCCCGAAGAACCCCAGCCCCACCCGCTTGGACTGTTCATCGTTGGTCTCGTGGGTCTACTACAACACCACGAGCGAGGAGTGGGCGGGCACCAACACTTACACGCAGTGGCCGCTGTGTACCCAGATCGATTACCAGATGGCCGGGCAGATCCAGGGCGCGTTGATCTTCAACCTCGAAGGCTCCACGCCTGAGCACGTGGCCATGTCGCTGGGCAACGGCCAGGAGGCCGCCGCCCACGGCACCTACGCCGACAAGACCAAGGAGGTCCTGATCGATGACCTGTACCGCGACTCCGGATGCAACGCCGCCGGTCTGATCGACAGCATCGACTACACCAACGCCGCCACCACCCATAAGGCCCGCAGGTACCTGGAGAAGGTGCTGAAGAAGCCGTGCAAGCTCTCGACCGTCAAGGTCAGCGATACACAGATCGACGGCGCGGGCGGAGCGACCGCAGCCAGCGGCGAAGAGGACCCGTTCGCTCAATTCGTCTCCATCTCCAGCGTCGTCGGTAACGCCGTCGGCGACCTGTTCGGTGGCGGCCGACAGCTGATCAACAACCAGCCGTTCCTACCGTGGCTGGCCAACGTCTGCAACTCGTCTATGCGCGCCTTCTGCTCGGCACCGAACGGAGACTTTTGCGCGTGGTTCCCCGATTACTTCAACGTGTGGGGCACCGCTGCGATCATGGACATCAAACCGATCGAGCTACAGGACTTCACCGTCGAGTGGTCGGATCAGCAGATGGTCACCCACGAGTACGTGATCGGTAGCATCGGAGCCGCTTTCGATGCCACCTCCGGCCAGGTGGTCGGTGGAGCGGGCCAGGTCGGCGAGAACACCTACCAGGGTATCTTCGCCATGATGCAGACCAACGGTGTCGTCACCATGCAGTACCCGGAGATCTTCAAGGCCATCTACGGCAAGGCCCTACCGAAGGACCTAGTCAGTTGGTTCCTGGAGCGCTTCGGCGGTCGCCCGAACGTGGAGACCTACCCGAACATCCCGCACGGCCCTCAGGAGTTCTACCTGGCGCTGTGGCGCTTCTGCCTGCACTGGGCCGGTCAGTTCTCCGCCGACGTGCCAATGACGTTCATGCCGGAACTGTGGCCAGGCATGCTGATCCAGATCAAGGACTACGACTTCCAGGCCTACGTGACCGAGGTCCGCCACCGAGGCAGCTACGGCCGGGACGGCAAGTTCATCACCGAAGCCAAGATCGTCGCCCCTACCTCGATCAGCGGCAAGCTCAAGGACAGCATTTTCGGCGTCCTGGACTTTCAGGGCAACAAGCCACGCGGCGAGTCCGGCGGAGAGGCCAAGCGCCTACCCGACGCACCCGTCGACAATCGTGGCCTCGAAGGAAGGCTGAACTGATGGCACTGACTCCCACCAATGGGGTCGCGCTTCGGACCCCCGCCTCCCCCACCTCGGGCGGGTACCTGACGATCATGGCCGCGAGGGTGGTCTCGATCGATCGGGACAACAACGTCGCCACGGTCGTGGATCAGGCTGCCCAGATGAGGGACCTTCCCATCCGCATCCTCGGAAAGCCCCTGAGCGGCCCTCAGACGGGCGAGACTTGGATCCTGACCTCTCTGTTCGGAGACTGGGCGTTCGCCCTCCAGATTGGCTCTCAGGCCCGTGGCGGGGCCTCCACGGACCGACCTTTGGACCCAGATCCGTACCAGTCCTACTTCGACACCACTCTGAACAAGCCGATCTGGTTCAACGGGTCCGCTTGGGTGGACGCTTCCGGTACCGCCGTCTAGCCCACTAAGAAGTGAAGGAGATACCGTGAAGACTTTCGCTCTCGTCCAGGGGGACCTCGTGCCCGCAGCTGGTGGTTACCTCATGTACGAGGGTCGAAAGAAGATCCACCAGGACCTGTCCCTGGCGCTACTGGAAGAGTACGGAACCGACGAGCAGCATCCCGGTTGGGGATCGGTGCTCCAGAACTACGTCGGCGCTCCCCTGACTCCCGAACTGAAGCAGCAGATCATTTCCGAGGTCACTCGGGTGATCAACAACTACATCACTGTGCAGAACGCTCGCATCCTCGCCGATGACACCGCAGGCAACCGCTCGTCACTCACGACCGACGACGTCGTCAACGGGGTCAGCAACATCTCGGTGCAGCAGGTGTTTGACTCAGTGGTCGTCACAGTTACCGTCCAGACGTTGTCCCGCCAGGACATCACCATCAACCAGGTCTTGATCTAGTATGGCTACACCAGCTGACATCGCGACGCGCATCGTCAACGCGCTGTACGTGTCCGACCCCGAGTTGGACACGAGCATCGGCACACCGCTGCGCAAGGTCATCGACGCCTTCTCCGAGCAGATGTCGCAGGCCACGGTCGACTCCTACCTGACCGACTACACCTACGACGTCGACTCCCGGTCCGGTGGCGACTTGGACGACTTCTGCGCAAACTTCGGCATCGCCCGACTGATCGGTGCCCGCTCCTCCGGATCCCTGACCTTCTCGCGCACGCCCGCCATGGCTGCCGCCTACACGGTCACCATCCCAGCGGGCACGCAGGCCGTCACCACCTCCATCCCGGAGTTGTACTTCCAGACCACTGTCGCCGCCACCATGGACATCGGTCAGACCTCCGTCGACGTGCCGACCCAGGCGCTCGTCGTCGGCCCAGAGTCCAACATCCTGGCGGGCACCCCACTTCAGTTGCTCACCACCATGGTGGGCCTGTCCACCGTCTCCAACCCGGCCGCCTTCGTCGGCGGTACCCGCGACGAGTCCGACGAGCAGCTACGTTCCCGCTTCAAGTCCAGCGTGTTCCGCAACCTGGCCGGTACCGACTCAATGTACCGGGGCATCGCTCTCCAGACCTTGGCCGACGCCAACAACGGATCCTTCGGTGTCGCCCAGGTCAACGTTCTCGGCTCCGCCTCCCATAACGTGGAGCAGATCCAGATCAACAGCAACCTCGCGTCGTCATCCCTGACCACCGCCTCCGCCTTCTTCAGCGGCTCGGTTGTCATCAGCGACTCGACCGGCAAGGTGTACGCCAACCGCACCCAGTACACCGCCACGATCAACAACAGCGTGACGCCCGCGACCCTAAACATCACCAGTCAGGGCGCGAGCGCCGGTATGCCCGACGGCATCTACACCCTCGAATACGACTACCTGCCGTTCGCTTCCCGCAACGACCCCTTCAACACCCGCTGGGGTCAGGGCATCATCAACAACCGCATCGACGTGATCGTCAACGGACAGATTGCGGGCACCTCCACGCAGAAGGCCTACTACGTCCCCAGCGTCAAGTTCACGTCCACCGGCAGCTTGGCCGCCAGCAAGTTCGTCTCCCCCTCGGGAGCCGTCCCGGCCGTCAACGACGTCTTCATCCCGCTGGGCTTTGGCCCGATCCTCGGCATCACCAGCCTGAGCAACACCGGCACGTCCAGCACTCCCGTTAAGGGCACGCACTACGACATCGTCCACCAAGACGACGCTTTTGGTTACTCACCCGCCAGCGTATTCGGCCTGTGGTGGCGGACCACGACCAACGCAGCTGCCTACAACCCGGCCGGTAACCCTCAGGCGATGGACGTCTCCTACACCTACAACACGGTGCCCACCATCGTGCAGAACAACATCGCCAACTGGCGACTGCTCGGCACCGACGTCCAGGTCCACGCCGGACGACCGAAGTACCTGACGTTCAACTTCGCCATCGTCTACGACCGCACCGTCACACCGTCGTCCGTCAACGCCAGCGTTACCTCGGCACTGGACGCCTACCTGAAGCGACTGGGATTCAACGCCGCCGTGCAGGTGTCGGACATCGTGCAGGTGGTCCACAACGTCGTCGGCGTCGACAACGTCCGCTTCCTGACCAGCACCGACAACCCGACCAACTACGGGATCCAGTTGGTGCAGGCCAGCGGCACACCGATCACGCCGAACCCCTACAACGTCTCGGGACGCGCCGTCGATGCCTACTTCGATGAGCGTTCCTACCCGCTACTGCAAACCGTCAACTTCACCGTCAAGGCACGCAATACGTTCCGAACCTAAGGAGGGAACATGACATCACCGTTCCCTGTAGTTCGTAACCAGGGAGACTCGGGATCGTTCTTCGAATCCCAGCAGTTGGTCATCGGCCGCAACCCGATGATCGTCCAGCAGATCGACCCGACCTCGCCGCAGATCAACGGTCTGTCGTTGGTGTCCGATCCAATTCAGCCGACCGAGAACGCGCAGACCTACGTCCGCAACTTCGACCCGAACCTGTACGACCTCCGCGACAGTTCGCACCTGATGCGCTTCATCCGCGCCATCACCGGAGCGGCCGGTATTGGCGGCATCCGTAAGCAAACTCTCGTCGCCCGCATGTCCAGCCTGCTGGGCAGCACCGCCTTCCTCGACCTGGACCGCTTTTACGGAGCGATCTTCGGACTCCAGCGCAACCTGTCCGAGCTACTGCCGATTAAGGACGACGGCACCACGATCAACCCCTACACGGACCTGGTCGACTCTGACACGTGGGACGACATCATGTCCCGCGATGCTCGCTACCGAGCGCGTCTCTACCAGATGGCCAAGGCCATCAACATGGGAGCCACCTACCCGGGCCTGATCGGTGTCGCTCGCGCCGTGCTCGGCTGCGACGTCGACATCATCGAGTCGTGGGTCAAGGTCGACCTACTCAACCAGCAGGGCAACATCGTTCCCGTCGCGGGCAACACCTACTACCAGCTGACCCAGCAGTACGTCACCTACGGTGGCCTTAAGAACAAGACTTACGGTGAGCTACAGGGCTCGCAGTTCGGCAACGGCGCCCTGCCCTTCGGCAACCGTGGTGAGTTGATCTTCACGCCTCGCAGCGTCATCACCCTCGAACAGCGCATGCAGCTGGGACGCGTCCTGAACGTACTGCGCCCGGCGCACACCCAGATCACCATCGCCACCGAAACGGTCGAGGCGTCCGCCAAGGTCACTCCACGTCGCCTGTCGGCCGACTCCGAGAACTGGCAGATCCAAGCCACGGTCACGCCCGCCCGCAACCTGATCAACCCGGCTATCCCGATCTACAACGGGTCCGGCCCGTACTCGCAGGCGCGCCCGGCCTACGCCGAATACTCCGGCGAGAAGTGGAGCTACACACCCAACCTGGTCCGTGCCAGCGCCTACCGTCTCCAGAACAACCAGCAGCTGCCGTTGGTCAACGAAGAGATCATCGACTTCAACGACAAGACCAACCACCGCTACGTAGCTTCCGACTCCACTAAGGACGTCCGCCAGGCCATCTCCCC
>JACCDR010823887.1_pt1 | contig 15645 bp, 17 predicted proteins | sample 7446431 | NCBI WGS metagenome assembly JACCDR01 (sample SAMN15323443, study PRJNA562643) | freshwater metagenome | isolation source: river surface water | place: USA:Blue River Watershed | collected 2017-08-17 | reverse complement strand
GGGGCGCATATACACCGTCGCACACAACCATTTTTTCTGGGCCTTACGGTGCCCAACCCCCCACAGCCCATCACAGCACCTCACAGCCCTAACAACCCCCCACAGCACATCACCGCACCACACTGACCTAACAACACCTATTGACCCCTCCCCGCGCCCCTAACAGGCCAGGCGTCCCCACTTTTTTCTACAGCCCAAGCAGCCCTACCCCCATAACCCCCAAGCCGTGCTACCCTTATGGCATGCCCGCCCCCGAGTCACTGCCCTCCCCAATGTCTGCTGCACTGGCGGCGGCCGTGCTGGAAGTCAGCCCGCCTGATGACGGCATCGGTGCGGACAATGATGCTGTGGGCAACCCCTGGGCGGCCATCGTGCGCCAGCCGTCGCCCAACACCAAGGCAGTGCCGATCCAGGCCCCACCCCCGGGCCTGACCTTGTGGCTGGAGCCATGCCCGCCGCCGCCTGCGGCCACCACGGTGGCCCAAGCGCTGTGGTATGCGCTGTTCGACGCCCACCGGGCCACGGTGCTGACCAACCTCCGGGCGGCCATTGATGATGAGTTGCAGGCCATCGCGGCCAAAGCCAAACGGCCCGCGCAGGCGTTGTCCGAGCCGGCCCTGCTGGCCCATCTTGTGGCGCAGCAACCCTTCGTGTCGGCGACCGACCCCATGACGGGCGAGCTGGCGCTGCGGGCCACCACGGACTTGCCCCTCAATCTGGGGCTGGGCTATCTGCGCATGTGGTCCCAGCCGCAGCTGCTGCCGGCCTTCGTGCAGGAGACGTTCCACGCGCTGGCCCAGGGCGACCCCCTGCCAGAGCGTCACGCCCAGGCGGCCAAAGAGTTCTTCGAGTACGTGCTGATGCAACTGAGCAGCGGTGAGCACTTCTTCGACATCGCACTGACCAGCGGCGTGCCGGTCCATGCGTGGATGAAGTTTGTGCGTGCTTACTCCGATGGCTTCAGCGACCGCCAAGCCAAGCTACAACAGGCCCTGGATGATGGGGTGGACGTGGCCACCGCAGCCTTCGCCCGCCTTGCTGACAGCGTGCAGGTGTCCGACGACACGTTGGAGCGCGCCAAGCAGAGCCTGGTGGCCCGCCGCGACCTCGTGCTGCGCCTGCAAGACAGCCGCTACGCCCCACCGGCAGCCGCTGCACGGGCGAGCATGCGTGCCACGATGGGCGGCATGCAGATAGACTTCACGTTTGACACCTCGGCCCAGGCGCCCAAGCCGACGTTCCTGGACAAGGCCCCTTCCCTCAAGCAGGCAGATCGCCTGCGTTCGTTCCCCGCGCCACCGGCGCAAGACCTCACCACCTGAAAGGCAAGATATGCAGCGCATTGCATCCCCCCGCACCGACGACGGCGCGATTGAGCAGGAAATCCAGGCCAAGGGCAAGACCGCCCCGCGCATCACGCCGGCGGATATCGAGGCGGCGGTTGCCAGCGAGCACTACTTCACTGCCGCGCAAGCTGCGGGCTTTCCGCCCATTGAGGGCGCGGACTTCACCCCACCTCGGGCAGTCCACTCCCTGGACCTCCTGACCCTCTGCATCCTCGTGATGCGCAACGGCTTCACCGTGGTGGGCAAGAGCGCCTGTGCCAGCCCGGAAAACTTCGACGCCGAGATCGGCCGCAAGATCGCCCGCCAGGACGCCATCAACCAGTGCTGGCCGTTGCTGGGCTATGAACTGCGCACGCGCCTGGGCTACGGCGCCGCGACCCGGCCACACCCCCACTGACCCCACCGGTGACGCCCTCATGACGCTAACCTACCGCGCTGCGGACAAGGTGATTGAGCAGTACCACCGCAGCGACGCCACCATCAAGTACCTGCGCGGCCCGCGGGCCAGCACCAAGACCGTGGCGGCCATCATGGAGATGTGGTCACGCTCGTGCCGCATCACGCCGGGCAAGGACAAGGTGCGCCGCTCGCGCTGGTTGCTCAGTCGCAAGACCTACCCGAGCATCAACCGGACGATTTTGAACTCCGTGGTGGACTGGCTCGGCCCCTACGGGGAGCTGCGCATGTCCACCCCACCGGTGATCAACTTCAAGCTGCCGCTCAAGGACGGCACCATGGTGGAGTCGGAATGGCTGTTCATGGCCGTGCCTGACGAAAACTCGTTCCAGGACTTCCGCTCGCTGGAGCTGACCGGGGCGTTCACCAATGAGTGCATTGAGCACCCGTTTGGCCTGATCACCGCCCTGGCCGGGTGCTTCAACCGCTACCCCTCCCTCAACAGCTTCGCGCCCGAAGACCTGGTTGGCCCCGACGGCGAGCCCATCCAGCCCTACCAGAGCGTGCACCTGCTGGACACAAACCCGGGGCCAGACGATGACGCTTGGCGCACGGGCTTCGAGGACGACCCGCCCCGTGGCGCGCTGATGCTGGTGCAGCCAGGCGCGTTCCTGGAGCTGACCGAGGCGGACTTTCGTGTGTGGCAGCAGCGCTGCCCCGGGGCCGACTACATCAAGAAGTTCAACCACTACTACGTGCCCAACCTGGTAGCGACCTACGCGCGCTTCGTCAACGGTGGCTACAAGTATTGGGCGGACATGATCGAGACGGCCACGAGCCGCGCCGAGGTGCAGAAGCTGGTGTGCAACCAGTGGGCCACCACGGCCACGGGCAAAGCCTGCTTCCCGGCCTACGATGACGCCAAGCACTGGGGCAAGCAGGAACAAGACCCCATCCACTACCTGCCGCTGCACATCGGGCTGGACCACTCCGGCCTGCACCCCGCCGCCGTCATCGGGCAGGTGGTGGGCGGCCAGCTGCGCCTGCTGGATGAGGTCATCTTCGCCGACGACAAAGCGGGCATGACCTTCACCGAGTTCATCCAGACGGAACTGGGTCCACTGCTGGCGTCCCGCTACGCCGGCATGGAAGCGCAGATCCACCTGGACCCCGCCATCATGCGCAGCCAGATCGACGGGCGCACGGTGTTCAATGTGCTGGTCGAAGCCGGCCTGACCGGACGGCCGGCAGCCACCAACGACCCCAAGATGCGCCGCGATGCTGTCACTCGCTGGCTCATGCGCCCGGGAGCGTTCGTCATCAGCCCACGCCTGCCGCGCCTGCGCGCAGCCCTGCGGGGCGGATACCAGTTCAAGACTAACAGCCAAGGCGTGCCCACCACCGAGGTGGTCAAGAACAAGCACTCGCACCCGGCCGAAGGCCTGCAGTACCTGTGTGTGGGTATCATGTCCGGGTCCAGCACCGGCACCGGGCTAGGCAAGAGCGACCGCACCGGGGCGCTGATGGCACGCTAACGACACACTAACAGCACAACCGCCCCTGTTTCGTTAGTACGCACTAACTCCGCTGTGTAGGGTAGGATGGCGCATGGCCGTCATTCAGTCCTCCCCTAAGCCCGAACGCCCAGGGCAAAAGGCGCCCAGCACGGCGGTGCGGCCACCCGCGGCGGAACTGGTGCAGATATGCCAGGACCGCTACCGCACGGCGGCGCTGTGGCGCTCGCAACTGGCCTCAGCGCCGGGCGAGAAGTCGGCCGCCAGCCTGATGGAGGAAGCGCGCCGCATGTACCATGGGGTGCTGTCACCCCAGCAGGCCAAGCTGGCAGAGGATGTGGCGGGGGTCAAGATCAACATGATCGAGGATCGGGCGCTCATCGCGGAGGCCTGGCTGCGCGACGTGGTGCTGTCCAACATGGACCACCTGCTGACTGTCAGCCCCACCCCGCTGCCGGAGTTGAGTGAGAGCGCGCTGGAGGACGTGGCGCGGCAGATCAAGGATGCGCTCAAGGCGCGCATGCGCACGGCAGGCTACCCGGACCTCAGCGACGAGGCGTTGGCTGTCATGCCGGCCGAGGTGCGCCAGGAGATAGCCCTATGGCTGGCGGACACGGCCCGCAGCATGAAGGGGGCAGCCCTGGTCAAGCAGACGGAGATGGCGGCGGCCGGGGCCAAGGACATGGAGCGGCTGATCCATGACCAGCTGATCGAAGCGGGGTTCCGGCAGGAGTTCGCGGCATTCGTCAACGACTTCAGTTACATGCCCTATGCGGTGCTCAAGGCGCCGGCGATTGAGATGCAGATGCAGCCGGTGTGGCAGCGCAACGCCTGGAGCATGCAGCCCCGCCGCACGATTGGCGTGCGCCGCGTCAACCCCTGGAACCTGTATTGGGCACCGGACTGCACCACCGCGCACAACGGCGGCTTCATCGCGGAAATCATCCCTACCCGCAAGGACGTGCTGATGGCCATGGCCAAGCTGCACGGGTGGAACGCAGAGGCGGTGGTCAACGCGCTGGAAGAGTACACGATGCGTTCGCCGGTGGACTGGCTGCAGCGCAACCCGGACAAACCAACGGCCGCGCAACTGGGTTGGTCGGCGGATCAAACGATTGACCGGCTGCACCTGCACGGCGTATTCAGTGGTCGGGAGTTGCAGCAGTACGGCATCGGTGGGGGCATCGGCCGCACGGAGTTCGTGGAAGCCTCAGTGACCCTGGTGGGGGACCACGTGCTGCAGGCCCGCCTACCGACGGTGGCCATGGGGGGCAAGCGCCCCTACCATGTGGTGAGCTTCCGGCCCAGCCATGACCACTTCTGAGGCCGGGGACTGGCCAACCTCGGGGCAGACCTGCAGGTGGCAGCCTACGCGGGGTTCTGGGCCATGCTGCGCAATGCCAGCTACTCCAGCGGTGCGCGGGGCGAGGCGGACGTCTCACGGCTCAAGGCGCATCTGCCGGCCGGGGCCACGCCGGAGAGCGTGTTGAACCAGCAGTTCCACTTTGTGGACCCGGATATGTCTCGCACGGCGGGCGGCTCCCACGCGGTGCGGTATCACAACACCCCCAACTACGTGGCGCAGTTTCAGAGCCTGCTGGAAGACCTCGGCCGGCGCATGGATCGGCGCGTGGGTGTGCCATCCATCGCCAGCGGTGGGCTGGACTACGCCACGGCGGGCCGCTCACACGCAGGCATGAGCCAACTGTTGGGCAGCGCCATCAAGACGGTCAAGCTACTCTTGAGCAACATCGACAACCAGGCGCTGGAGCCCATTGGCGAGGCCCTGTACCGCCTGAACATGCTGGAAGACAAGACGGGCCGCTTCAGCACGCTGGACGCGAAGACGAAGGCCCGGGGTACCGCAGGGTTGCTGGACCGGGAGTTGAAGAAGCAAGCGGCGGTGGAGGCCCTGCAGGCTGCGCCGGCCTTGGCGCAGCTGTCGCAGATGGGGGGCAACCCCCTGCCGCCACAACTGGTGACGGACATCGTGGGGGCAGCGGCCGAAGGGTTGGGCGTGGACATCACGGCCTACCCGGAGTTGCAACCGGGCGGCGGTACAACTGGGGCCGTAGATCGCGCGGTCACGGCACAATTCGGATCAACACCCCCTGTACCAGTACAGGGTGGGGGCATGAGCCCCGCGACTTGACGAGGGTATATGGCAACCTGCACCGGCTGCGGTATCACACCAGTTCCGCCTATCTGCACCCCCACGGTGACGGACACACCGGTGTTCTTCCGCCCGGTTGGTTCTCACACGCCGGTGGCGGGCTTTATCCGCGTCACGGTGGCCTCAGACTGCACGCACATGGTGGAGGACCTTGACTGGGCGCTTGTCGCGTTCAGCGAGTTGCAGCCCATCGTGGAAGTGCAGTATTTCGCGTCAGTGGGTGCGTCTTCAGGAACCGGAGGCCCCGTGAATTGGTCAGACATAGTAGACCGGGTATCGGCCCCGATCGCCACCCAAAACACATCCGTAGCCAACGCGCTGGCGGGCAAGCAAGCGACCCTGACCAGCGGCGTCAACCTGCGCACCATCAACGGCCAGTCCTTGTTGGGGGCGGGCAATTTGACTATCTCAGGCGGGGCCAGTAGCTACCCCGAGGTGCTGAACTTCGCAGCGCTGCCTGCGTCACCGGCTGACGGGACGACCTACGTGGTGTTGCAAGCCCAGGGGGTCCCGTTCATCAACCGCAAGCCTGCTGGGCTGTACCGTTATTCTTCGAGCACCTGGGTGTACCTCGGTGAAGTGCCTGACGGGTACTTCACGGACAACGTGCTGAAGTTCTACGACGACGCCGACCCGACAAAGCAGGTGACGTTTCAACTGAGTGGCATCACCTCCGGCACCACGCGCACTCTCACGGTCCCGGATGCCAGCGGCACGATTGCGCTTACTAGCTCTCTGGCTACCGTGGCGACCAGTGGCGCTTATGGCGATCTAACGGGCCGCCCGACGCTTGGCACTGCTGCGGCAACTGATGCCTCGGCATACGCCACTGCCGCACAGGGCACAGATGCACGGGAGTGGTCGGCGCCGACAGTGACCCAGGCAGACGCCGAGGCGGGCACCGGAACGGCGCGCGTAGCGTGGACCGTGCAGCGTGTCTGGCAGGCGATTGCCAAGGCCCTTGGCGGGGTCACAGTCAACAATACGCCGACCAGCGGGCAGGTGCTCAAGGCGACAAGCACGACAACCGCAGCATGGGGCACGGATGACACGGGCGGCGGAGGTGGTGGCTCGACCGATCTGAGTTGGTCCCCGTCGCCCACTGGGGGCACTGTCGCCAGCAGCAGCGGTGCCGATGCCGCACTTACTCTGGCTGATGGCACGAACGCGGGCCTGATGGCCCCAGCGCAGCACACCAAACTTGCGGGCATCGCAAATAACGCTACAGCTAACGCTACTGACGCGCAACTGAGAGATAGGGCGACACACACGGGCACTCAGCCTATAAACTCCATTACGGACCTCCAGGCTACACTTAACAACCTCGCGCAGACGGGCAGTGTGAATGCAGTAACAGCGGATGTTGTGGTGGATTTTGGTGTCGCAGCTAACAGTCTTTTTAATACAGGTAGTACCAGCCGGCAATTTACCGTCAACACCCACACCTTCCCATGGTTCAGGGGGTTTGCCGTCGACGGCCCTTGCACGTTTGTAGCCGGGCCCGGGGTAGTTATAGCGGACAGGCGGCAGACAGGCCTTGGATTTGCGCATTGTCAGCTTGTACGTCGGGCGGACAACGACTACATAATTGTCGGTAGTTCATCGTGATTCCTCAGCTCTACTCAGGCATCCTGGCTTCTTTGCGGCCAGCAGTCACAGCGCACAGCGTGCTGCGGCCGGCGCTTGGGCAGAGCAATGCATACGGTGCAGCTGGAGTTGATGGACTGGCCAGCTCAGCTGACTACGGACAGGGGAACCCTCCCGTGCTGGTCGGCACGGTGACGGCCGGCACCACCCACTCGACATTGACCTACGGCTGGGCCGATCTGATGTACCTGCGCACCGGGGACGCGGGCAATGACGCACTGTTCGGTGCGGTGACAGGCCCGCGCGGACAGCGGGTGATCGAGGGCCAGGTCATGAGTGCCCAGGGCGGCGTCGGCCATCAGCGCGGCGTTGCAGAGCGCATTGCGCTGGATGGATACCACGCAGGCGCCCACAGCGTGCATGTCTGGAATGTCGCGACTTACGGGGTTCCTGCGGTCAATCACAGCCCCGCCAGCAATGGCCAGCAATGGCGCAATGCGCTGCGCTCGCTCACGCGCCTGGTGCGCCTGTGGGTGCAGGCCGAGGTTGCGGCAGGGCGGCAGGTACGGTGCCAAGTTCTGGACATCAAACAGGGGGAAGCCGAAGCCAGCGCGCGGCAGGCGGCGGTGACGCAGCCTGAGATTGATGCGGCAGATGCTGCTATCGCCGCCTGGGCGGGAGTATGGCGAGACACGCTCAGCTACTATGGTGAAAAGTTCGGGGTTTCTATGCCCGTTGCGTTCACCCAGCTCATGCCCGTGCGCGTCAGCAATAGCTCGGGCGCTGCGCTTGATGGGCCCACCGTGACCATGAACGCCAATGCGAAAGCGCTGTGCCGCTACGTGGTGCCGGTGAATACCGATGGCACCATCGGCACCATCGTGGATCAAGGCCCGGCCGCCGGCCGGCTGAACAACGGCTACTTTCTGGAGCACAACTTCAACGCGCCCGTGTGGACCGAGGTGCACTTCACCGTCGCCCACCAGATCGCGCTCGGCCGGGCGCTGGTGTGGGTCGAGAAGCACATTGCGGGGCTTGCGACAGCCACGTCACTGACCGGCTTCCAGATCACCCGCATTGCGCCCGTGGCGCTGCAGGCGCCTGCCCTTGTCTCCGTGACGCACAACAGCATCACAGTTAGCGTCCGTGCTGATGAAAAATGCTTTGCGCGCGTGCTGGCCCTGGCTGACGGGTCTGCCGCGCCCACAGCGGCGACGGTCGTCTCGACCGGGACACAGTTTGTGCTCACCGAGGATGCGTCTACGGGGGCTACCACAGCGACCAACCTCGTGCTGACTGGCCTGGCTGCCAGCACGGCCTACGACATCTATGTCGTGCTTGTCGACGACGTTCATGGGCACGCGGGGTCCGTCTCGGCGCGCATTGATGCCTCCACGGTTGCGGCGCCAACGGCCGCAGCCGCCTGGGACACCACGATAGGCGTGACAGCCCCAGCGCAGATTGCCTACACCAACAGCGGCGCCACGGCCAGCACCACGGCCACCACGGCCGGCGCTCGCTTCACCCGCGTCCCCGATGCCCTGGCTGTGACCAGCGGCAAGTGGTTTGCGCAAGTGACGTTCACGGGCGCGGCGTCCGGCGGGCTCACGCGCGGTGTCGGCCTGGGGACCAGTGTCATCGGCGGCAGCAATGGTGTGCAGGGCGGCGCGAATGGCTCGACCCGTTGGTGGCGGGCGGGCACGACCATCAACACCAATAGCACCACCGTGACGGGCATGCCGAGCCTCAACAGCCCCAATCGGTCGGTCCAGATCGCGTTCGACGCGACCGCCGATCTTGCGTGGTGGCGTGAGGTTGGTGGGCTCTGGAATGGCAGCGCGGGAGCTGATCCGGCGACGGGGGTCGGCGGTTTGAGCATCTCGGGCCGCGGCGCTTCGGCGCTCTATCTCATGGCCGGGCTTCCAAACACCACTGCAGCCAGCGGCGTCACGCTGGACAGTGCGACACCACCATCCGGGTTCACGCAACTTGGCGGAAGTGTGGCGTCCGGTGTATATGAAACCGGCGTCTACGAAACAGGAGTCTACGAATAATGGCCAACCTTGAGCTACTCAAGCGCTCTGAGGCCGGCGCACCGCTGACCGCAACGCAGCACGATGCAAACCTGACGGCCATCGAGACCGAAGTCAATCAGCGTGTTGAGACGACAGACGCACGGCTGACAGACTCGCGCGAATGGACCGCCGCCACGGTTGACCAAGCCGAGGCTGAGGCCGGCACGGCGACGACGCGCAGGGCGTGGACTGCACAGCGCGTGCGACAGGCGATTGCCGCATGGTGGACTGGAATCAGCACTGCTGCCGGCCGGTCCTTGGTGACAGCTGCTGACGCGGCTGCACAGCGCACGGCTCTTGGGCTTGGCACTGCTGCGACCACTGACGCAACAGCCTACGCCACTGCGGCTCAAGGCACAGATGCACGCACACCATCCGGCCCGGGCATTGCGGCAGCGACGGAAGACACGACGCCCCAAGACGCGGACAACCTTCCGCTGGCCGACAGCACGGCATCAAATGCGCTGCGGCGCATCACCTGGGGCACCATCAAAACCGCGCTTGGCAGCATCTTTGCCCGCCGTGGCGAGATTGGCTCCAGCGGGCTCACGATGGAAACGGCACGGCTGCTGGGCCGATCCACAGCAGGCACTGGTGCCCCAGAGCCAATCGCCCTCGGCTCTGGGCTGTCGCTGTCTGGGGGTACGCTGAGTGCGACGGGCGGTGGCGGTGGAGGTCTTCCTACGGGCGTCACCAGCCCAGGGGACGGTGCGCTGGCCTTTGCCACGGGCTCGCTGACGGCATCTAGGCCCTCGCTGGCTGTGGCGCAGACGTGGAATGCGCCAACGGTAGCCACTACAGGTGCCAGCGGCACAGGTACAACGGCAACGCTCACATTTGCGACTCAGGCAGCCGCGTTCCCGGAGGGCTCTTGGGTTGTCGTCGCTGGAGTAAGCCCCGGCGGGTACAACGGCACATATACGGTCACGGCAAGCACAACAAGCAGTGTGTCGTATGCAAATGCTACAACTGCAGCCCAAACAGTTGCCGGCACTGTTCAGCAAATAATGTCCGTAGCTGTAACTAATGTTACAGACACCGCCAGTAATGCTGGGTCATTGATCCACGATTGGCAGGTTGGCGGAGCATCACGGGCATCTGTACGAAAAGACGGCAGCATAGCGTTTGGCCGGCGTACTTTTTCCGGGACATTTACACCTTTTGGGAGGCTTGCCGCGTATTCCAACTACGGGTGGCAAATTATCGGAAACGCCGTAGGTTCAGACATTCCTATGCTTCTTGCTGGCCCAGGAAACAGCACGCTAGGATTGCCGCCAAACATATTTTTTGTTATCGGTATGACGGGTGAATCGGGCGGCAATGTCCACCTTATTTCAGACGCCGCAAACATCCTTGCGCAGCGCACCGGCACAAACGCGCAAACATCGCGTTTATACGGAACATTCACCAACGCCAGCAACGGGCGATGGCTGGAACTTGGCATGACCAACGCAGGCGTGGCCCGCATACAGCCTACAGGCAATGGAACGGGCGCATCTGGAAACGTGCTGCACATCAGCGGCCTGCCAACCAGCAACCCGGGGCCTGGGATTCTGTGGAATGACGCTGGCACCGTCAAAGTCGGCACCTAAAGGAGCGCATCGTGAATCACACAATCGTGACAGACAGCGTGCAAGATAAGGCGCTGCAAAAACTCGCGGAGAAGCACAACGCAGGGTTGCCTGCTGGCCATGACCCGGCACATGAGATTGACGGCCGAGGCTATCTGCAGATGGTGATCGGGCAGGCCCTGACAAGCTACGTGGCTCAGGCCCTGAGTATTCCAAGCGCGCAATTCGTGCTCAGGTTTACCCCTGCGGAAATAGGCGCAATCATGTCGGCGCGGCAGCAGTCAACGCAACTAGACGCATATCTGCACGAGTTGACGGCAGCGCCGCTGGTTTACACCGGATCAACACTGGTCCGGTCGGGGATGGCGTCACTCGTGCAGGCAGGACTGCTTACGCAAGCGCGGCACGACGAGATTTTGGACATCTGAGCCGTGACACCCGCGCTGCTGTTCAGCCGCAACCGCACGGCATGGCTGTCTGCGCCCATCCAGGCATGGACGGGCGACTACGCAAGCCACTGCGCGGTGCGCCTCGGTGATCGCGTGCTCGACGCCACTCTATGGCACGGCGTGCACGAATGGGGCGCGGCCGAATGGATCGCGCGGCACGTCATCGTGCATGAAATACCCATTCACAATCTGGACCCGGCCCGCCTGGCCAGCGCCAATGCTTGGGCTATGTCGATGGTCGGCACAAGCTACGACTGGCTAGAAATCCTCGGCTACCCGCTCCTGCGCAATCTGGGCCGCGATGACCGCTACGTGTGCTCTAGCTGGTCCCTGCAATGGTGGATGCGCGCCACCGGCATCACGCCAGCCGGGCGGCTCCAGCGCTTTGACCCCAGGCACCTGCGCATTGCGGCAAGCGTCCGGGAGCAAGCGCTCGCAGTAGTAGACAGATAATTTGTAACGTACTGACGCGGAGCAATACATCTGAAAGGCGTCCACGGTGACAATAGCGCTCTACCTACCGGAACTACGCATGACTGACCCCCTAGCCAAAGAACTGCAAGAGTGGCTCCCGGCTGGCGTGGCGGCTGCCGTGGTCGCCGTTCTTGGCGCCTTCAAGCTACTGGATAAGTTCCGGGACGCGCAGCGCGATGGGGCCCGCACACAAGCGGAGTTGGACATTTTGGAAGCACTGCGGGCCGAACTGGCCCGAACCAACAAGCAGAACACCGAGTTGCTGGAGCGTGTGGAAAACCTGCAGAACGAAGTCCACGCCCTGCGCACAGAGAACGCGCAACTGGCCGCGCACCTGGCCCGCCTGACCAATCTTGACCCGCCGCACGATCCAACGTAAGCTATAACTTTCCAATCCTTTGGGGGTTATATGACGTTTGCCGTTGCGGCCATGACCACTACCCGCCGCGCCTTACTCCAGCGGGTACAAAAGAGCGGTACGCCGCTGACCCTTGCGCAACTCAATGCAGTGCTGGAGCAGATTCAGCAAGCGCTCGTGGTTCCAGGAGATGCGGTTGTCCTACGCCACTTTGGGCGTTTTGAAGTCCGCGTCCGCCAGGAGCGCCGCTACCGCAACCCGGTGACGGGGGTATATACCCACCACCTGCCGGTGTCCTTCGTGCACTTCAAGGGGACGAAAAGTGCCAAAGGTCGTTGACTGGGCGCTGGCCCTGATCGGCCGGCTGTGCGAGTTGCGGTACACCTACACGGATGACGTGGAGTTTGGGGCCGCACCCCACCCTCTCGAAGGGTGGATTGAGGGTGTGTGGAAGAAGTGGCGCGCCTTCGGCCTGCCAGGCCCCACGCAAGCCCCCGAGTTTCGTGATCCCGCCGACTACACACCAGGGCAAGTTGCCTGGTTGATCGACTACGACGCGAAGTTGACCAGGATGCCGGGCGGCCCTGCGCCCCACCCCGCCACGCAGGAGATGTGGAAGTACATCGTCATCACGGACCCATGGCCGCGCCGGCTCGGGCTCAAGGTGCAGCGCTTCTTCACCTACGGCACCGCATGTGAGTGCTGCCACGGCTGGCGCTTGCTGGTGCTGGTGGCCACCGTGTTCATGCTTGGGTGGTTGACGGGTTGTGTGGGACACTTCGGGGATGGGCATGTTTGAACTCCTTTCCTTGATCGGCGGGGGCATCATGCGCCTCGCCCCCGTCCTGCTGGACCTCTTCAAGAACCGGCAAGATCACCGGCACGAGTTGGAACGGGTCGATCGGGAAATCGCCCTAGAGAACGCCCGGGGCGCGAACAAGGACCGGGAAATCGCGGCGGTCACCGCTCAGGCGGTGGATACCAACTGGGCCAGTGCCCTGGCGGAAGCGCTCAAGGCCGAGGCCGCGCCGAAGCCTTCCAGTGGGCACCCCCTGCTGGATTGGCTGAGCCAGAGCGTGCGCCCCGTGCTCACCTACTGGTGGTGCATCGGGCTCTACACCGGCCACAAGGCGGTGCTCATCTTTGTCGGGCTGCAGGAGAAGATGCGGCTGGCCGATCTGGCGCCGATCCTGATGACTGACTTCGACCGCGGGGTTGTGGGCAGCATCATCGGCTTCTGGTTTGTGGACCGTGCCCTGCGTACCTTTGGCGGGCGCCCGTGATCCTTGAGGCCTCCAAGACCACCGTTGAACTCTGCAAGCCCTTTGAGGGCTTGCATCAGCGCCGACGGGATGGGCTGATCTACCCGTACATCTGTCCGGCCGGGTACTGGACGCAGGGCTACGGCATCCTGTGCCGCAAGGAAGACCCGCCCATAACCGTAGAGGAAGCCGAACGCCGCCTGCTGGCAGCGGTGCCGGTGTATGTCAACGGCGCCCTGACGGCATGCCCCAACCTGCGCAACCACCCCCCGCAGGTGCTTGGCGCATTCGGTGATTTTTGCTTCAACCTCGGGGTGGCCGCGTTTCGGGCGTCCACGCTTGCGCGCCGCGTTCGCGCCGAGGACTGGGATGCCGTGCCGGCCGAGATGGCTCGATGGGTACGGGGCGGGGGCCGCGTACTGCCGGGCCTGGTTGCCCGCCGTGCGGCGGAGGCGGCGGTGATCAAGAAGGCGCTCAACCGATAAGTGTTAGCGCTTGCTCACTTTGCACAAGCATGTGCTATGCTGTAGGACATTACCTGTTGTACGGGTACAACCTCGCATAGAGGCCGATATGCTCAAAGCCCTTCCGAAGCAAAACACGCAGACACCCATGGACAAGCCCAAGCCCTACAAGGGCGGCGACATGGGCGGTCAGCGCACGTGCTCTCACACCAAAGGTGTGGCCTACCCCAGCATGGGGTCTTACAAGTCGGGCGGCAAAGCCAAGTGAACGTGCTACGCAGGGACGAACTGCTGGTGGCGGCTGTACGCAGCATGCCGACGTCAACTCTCGCCCTGCTGCGCACGTACCACGAAGAGGGCCTGAAGGCCACTGACGTGAATCTCCGTACCGCTGCACTTGAACTGGTCCCAGGCCTGCAAGCCCAGGCCCAGTTGCATGCGGAAATTCTCAATGCACTGACTGCTGGCGCATAGCATCATGGCACTTCCTTCTGGCATCCAGGCCCGCCGAGCGCGGGTCGCTGCTGCGGCGCAGGCCGCTGGCATCCCTCAAACCCCTCCGACAGAGGCGCCGGCAGGCACGCGGCCTGTAGCACCCGCGCCGGGGGTGGCCGCCCCCGTAGCTGTTGCCCCTGCTGCCCCTGCTGCACCTGTTACACCTGCGGCCCCCGTTACCCCACCGCAGGTACCCCCTGTGGTGGCCGCAGCGCCGACCCCTACCCCTGCGGCGCCTGCACCTACCCCCGCAGCCCCCTCCGCGCCCGCTGTCGATCCTGTGGATCTGGCCCACCTGCGGCAAGAAGCCGCCAGAGCGCAGGCCATGGCTCGGGAACTGGAAGAGTTGCGCGCCACTCTGGCCGCCGCGCCGGCACCCGCTCCAGCGGCGGCCACGCCCGCCCCAGCGCCCCAGCCGGATGCTGCGGCCGAGCTTCAGCGCCAGCTGGCCGAGGCTCGGGCACAACTGGCCGCGCTCCAGCGCCCCACGCTGACCCAGGAAACCTGGCAGAACCCCGAGGTGGACTTCACCCAGGCCCGCGCTCTGTGGAACGGCTTTGAGCCGTTGATCCAGCGGCTGGTGGATGACCGCGCCACGCAACTGGTCAGCGAGCGCTTGCGCGAGGCGGTGGACCCGCTGCGCCAGGACTTCACCCGGGATGTGACGGACGTGCGCCAGTCGCTGGACCGCCAGCGCAAAGCCGCCTTTGAGGCGCAGGTGCTCGCCCGTATGCCGTCGGCCAAAGACATCGTGCCGAGCGTCAGGTTCAAGGAGTTCCTGGCGCAGGAGGTGCCCTTCATGGGGGTTACCTACGCCGAGGTCTTCAACCGTCATGTGGCCGGGCACAACGTCGAGGGTGTCACGCACATCCTGGAGCAGTACCGTCGGGGCCTCACGCCGACCAACCAAGATACGCTGCCGGTGGACGTTCCATCTGCGGCTTCCCCATCTGCTTTGCCTACCACGGCATCGCAGCAACCTCAATCCATGCCTGACCTGAAGGAACTGCGGCGCAAGTTGCAGGCCCGACAGATTTCGCGGGAAGAGTTTGCGGCGGAGCTTGCGCGGGCTGAGCAGGTTATCCGCAGCATACCCGCTGCCGCTGTTCACTGAAAGGAACCGCTATGTCCGGCTTTGTCGCCGCATCGGGATACGGCCAATTGGAAGCCGGCGTCCTGGCCCGTGTTGGGTACTGGACCGAGGTGTTGAGCCTCAAGTGTTACGAGGATGCCTCCTGGCCCTCGTGGGTCATGTCTGACGCCGAAGACATCCTGATGCGTCATCAGGTGGTCAAGTTCACGGTGTCGGATGAGCCGCCCGCCTTCCGTACCTACGAAAAGAATCAGCCGCTGGTGTCCGATGAGCCCAGCGCTTACGAAGTCTGCGCGCAGATGAACTTTGCCGAATACGGCCAAGACAAGCTGGCAGACCTGGACATCCTGCGCAAGCCGGAGATGTTCGACAAGTTCATGGCCGAGTG
>JACCDR011050320.1_pt1 | contig 15646 bp, 9 predicted proteins | sample 7446431 | NCBI WGS metagenome assembly JACCDR01 (sample SAMN15323443, study PRJNA562643) | freshwater metagenome | isolation source: river surface water | place: USA:Blue River Watershed | collected 2017-08-17 | reverse complement strand
CTGGTGCAGCAGTTACGTTTACCACGAGTTCAACTGATCCATTCGGTGACGATATGACACTTGTTGTCTGTAGTACTAACTCATACAGTACAACTACAAATGACTGTTCAACCAACACAATTGCAACAACCACAGTTCCTATAGCGTCAAATGCTGGAGCGGTCTATACCCTCCCTGCAATCATTCGAGACTCACTCTATGATGCTTATGGTTTCCTCGTTGACGAGTTCGGACATGAAGCACAAGGTGGAGCGCATGGAACAAATGCCCAGATCACCGTTAATAACGTAGCGCCTACAGTATCTAACATTTCACTTAATGGTGGAGTAGACATCACCTTGACTCAACCTGGGGCTCAGACTACAGGGTTTACTCTTAGTTTCACCACTTCAGATGCAAATAGTTGCCGTACCATAACTGATACCTTCGAAATTACTGACTATGTAACATCTGTCTATCGTTCAGCTCTTGGGACCTCATCGTGTAATGGAACTGATGCGGGACAGTATGATCCAAACGACTGTTATCCAAACATTGTTGCAACTTCAACTTGGAATCTCAACTGTACTGCATCGACAACAACTTGTACTTCAGGAGGTAGCGACGCGACTATGGATTGGAGCTGTACCTTCCCACTCTGGTTTATTGCAGATGCTACTGACGCATCCTCACCATCATCTACTGAGAGTTGGGTGGCAGCAGTAGCCGGAATTGATGATGACAACGCAACCGGTACTCTCGCCACATCAACAACACCAGTTGACGTGCTTAGCTTCACTGCAATCGATCTACTCACTGCTTCAATTCCGTACGGTCAACTAGAGCCGGGCCAGAACTCAGGAACACTTACTGCTTCCACTACGATTCTCTCGCAAGGTAACACTGGACTGGATCAGAGTCTGGAAGGAGAATCAATGTGTACTACGTTCTCTGTCGGCAATGAATGTGTTTCGTCAGGTACATCGACTATTGCTGAAAGTGAGCAGGAGTTTGCTACAAGTAGCGTGTCATACGGAAGCGGGTTCAATCTTTCTTCTTCTACTCCACAGCAACTTGAGCTCGACGTACCAAAGTCTACTTCAACTTCATCACCGACTTCCGGTGTGACGTACTGGGGCATCAACGTACCAATCTCGATTACTCTCGCCGGTTCGTACACAGGACTCAACACGTTCACAGCCGTTACAGCTGAACCAGGAGACTGGTAGAATCACTAAAAGTATTTATCCACATACAACCACCGTTATCCCGACGGTGGTTGTTGCTTTTACTCTGAAGATTGTCGATAATTAGAGCTGTGCATCCGGAGGTTTCTTTTGTTATGAAGCGTATTGGTATAGTGTTTTTGCTGTTCCTAATCATGGGCCAAAATGTGGCTTTAGCTAGTTTTGGTATTACTCCACCATATGTACGTAACACAAGCCTTACGCGTAACTCTACCTATGAACAACAGATTCTCTTGGTACGTGGCAACCCCGACGTTCCTCTGAAGGCTCAGATAACCATTGACGCCCCTGAAATTCAAGACTGGATTCAAATTGTAGAAGGTACCAGCATTCCACTCCCACGTGGAGTACAGAAGGTTCCGATGGTTGTCCGTGTCACGGTACCCCCAGAAGCAGAGTTTAAAGATTATAGCGGTGCTATTCGTATCAAGACGGTTCCTGACGATGATCAGGTAGCTGCAGGTGCTGTTAATATATCTCTTGGAGCGCAGGTAGATATTAACCTTACCGTCATTGATAGAGAGATTAAGGATTTCAGAGTTCGAAAGATCACAGTCTCTGACCTTAATGAGGGACACAAGCTGGCCTGGCTATATTTCCCTGGTAAGGTGAAGTTTGGCATGCTCATTGAGAACACGGGTAATGTTAATATTGCACCATCTACGGTTGAGTTTCGTATTTTTGACTTCACAGGCACAGTTCTTCTTGAAGAGACAAAGCATCTTGGTAAGCTAACAGAGATTGCGCCGTATGCGACAGAAGAGATTGTGGCCGATATTCCGATACATCTTCCAGCTGGTAGCTACATGGCACGTTACAAGATTTATAATGATGAAGAAGTTAAGCAGGAAGGTGAAGTGAACTTGAGTGTCTTACCGTATGGGACATTGCAAGAAGCTGGTTTTGGCTTCTCTGGTCTTTCGATTGCGCACAAAGTATCAGTTCTTCTACCAATCTTCGCATTCATTATCGTTGTCCTCTACTTTATCTATTCCCGACGTTCACTGCGAAAGCGGTAGTGAAATGTCATGCTCCGAACCTACTACACGGTATGCGCATGTATCATCCTTGCCGGGGCGTTTGTAAGCGTGCCATCTGAGCGTGTCGCAGCGCAGTACACAGGCGGCACTGCTACAACTACTCTCCAGCTTAGTATTTGTGGTAACGCGCTCGTTGATGATGGAGAACAGTGCGACGTGCCTGGTGAGACTGGGACATACAGTACCACTATTGTTGGACGTCAATGTACTCCAATTTGTGACTTTGGACCATATTGTGGAGATGGTATTTTGCAGACACTCTATGGTGAGGAATGTGACGATGGTAATAACGATGATCTCGACTTCTGTTCTGCTATTTGTCGCATCGAACCAGCTGGATCCGGTGGTGGTGGAACTTCAGGTGGTGGTGGGGGAGGAGGGGGTGGAAGTTCACGTCCTCAGAATGATACTGAGATTAGTGTGACCGGATACTCGTATCCTGGTAGTAGTATTAATATTCTTCTTGATACCGAATCTGTCGGTAGCGTGCGTGCTGCTAGTAATGGGCGTTTTGAGTTTACGACTGAAGTATCACCGGGAACTGCCACAATGGGATTTTGGACAACTGACACCGCCGGAACACGCTCGGTGACCTTCAATACAACGTTTGATGTAACTCAAGGTGCTATCACAAACATCACAGGAATTGTGATACCACCCACGATTCGTGTCTCGAAGCAGAATGCTGATCCAGGAGATGTTGTTACTGTCAGCGGTCAGTCCATACCATCATCACGCATAGAACTTCATATTAATAATAGTGAACGGGTTGAGCGGACAACGTCAGATGCAACTGGTGCTTGGTCGGTATCTCTTGATACCGGGACTTTGTCTGTAGATGAACATACACTGCGCGCTCGTTCGGTTACTGGTACATCAACACTCGTGTCGCAGAGTAGCTTCAGCTCTACCTTACAGCTCTTCGTTGGTGTTGATGGTCAGTCAACAACCCCTTCTGATCTCAACCGTGACGGTAAAGTTAATCTCGTAGACTTTTCGATTCTTATTTTTTGGTGGGGGACTAATGGTGGTAATTCTGAGCCGCCAGCTGATATTAATGGTAACGCCCGGGTCGGTATCGAAGACTTTTCTATTCTCTTGTTTAACTGGACCGGTTAAAGTAAAGTGAGCAAACGAGCAGCGAAGCTGCGACTATTGCGAACTTTGTCAGTCGCTTAGTTGGATTCGACCCCACAGGGAGAATCCAACTGTAGCAAGCTGCATGTCGAGGAGCTTACTGAAATCAGCCTGCATTGCAGTAGTCTATTGCGAACTTGACCTAGTTTTCAAGGAGCAGAGCGACTATGAAAACGGAAATACCCTTGTGGTGTGTCAGTCGCTTAGTTGGATTCGACCCCACAGGGAAAAGTGAACAAACGAGACACGGAGTGTCGAGTATTGTGAACTTTCGCAGACGTAATCTCAACTTCGACCCCACAGGGAGAAGTTGAGATATACGGCCTGGGAATCCAACTGTAGCGAGCTGCATTTGTAGCTAGGATGTGACTTTTAATTTAAAACTTTTAATTTTAACTGGGAGTTTGTGTATAACCTCCTCTCTTGTGACATGCTGGTAGGTACAATGATTGAGTACGTACTTTGGAGGTAAGCCTTTAGACTTACTGCTCGTGTGTCGCGCACGGGGATACTTCAGCCGAGTATTACAAAGTAGGTATGTTTGCAGCGCGCTTAAAGATAGTGGGGGTGGAGACCTGCTATCGCATGAGTTCAACTCATTCGAACCATGGAGTCGCGACGTGCCTTCGGGCTGTAAACTAAATACAACGTAGAGCATATGCACAGAACGAATACAACGTTCTCAATGCTCCAAGCTGTCGCAGTCGTAGCTACCCTGGCAACCATCATGTGGTCTGTCGGAGTACCTGCATTCCGCTTTGCGGAGGCTGCAAATGTCATCTCATTTAGCGACACCTTGTCAGATTCAGCGCCGATCGTTGATGCCAACCACACCATCACATTCGTAACGCCATCTGCCATGGCCGCAGGCGAGGCAATCTCAATTGATTTTGGAACAACAAGTTTTGCCGGAATCGGCTCACTCGTTGCCCAGGACCTTGACCTTAACGTCAACGGAGTTGAGCGAACCCTCATTGACGGTGCTGCAAGTGGTGCAAACTGGAACGTCACAGCTGCTGGTACTGTCATCGACATTACTAGTGGTACAGACACCATTGCATCGAACGCCACTGTCACCATCAGAGTTGGAACAAATGCCAGTTCAGGTGGTGCGGGAACAAACCAGATCACAAATCCATCAGTTGGCTCATACGAGATAACTGTCGCGGTTGGAAATGATGATACTGGTGCAACGCGTGTAGCAATTGTTGACGCGGTTACTGTTACTGCAACTGTTGAGACTATCTTTGACTTCACCGTTCTCGGTGTAGACGCAGATCTCTCAGTTAATGGTGGTACTACAACCGCAACATCAACATCAACCGCAATTCCATTTGGAGTTCTCGTGGCAGACACCCTCGCTACAGCAGCGCAGGATCTCCAGGTAGATACAAATGCGAGTAACGGTTTCGTAGTTACCGTTCAAACTGACCAACAACTCTCTTCAGCTAATGGAGCAGACATTGATGGTTTCGTAGATGGTAGCTACACGACCACGCCTACTCTCTGGGCTGGTCCCGCACAGACCCTCGGTAGCGAGGCAACGTACGGTCACTGGGGTATTACGACAAATGACGCTTCTGTCACACCAGGACTCACTGACGAGTTCGATGTCGGAGGAGCTGGTCAATTGTATGTATCCGCTTCGACCACACCGGTAGAAGTGTTCCGTCACAATGGTCCAACCAATGGTACAAACCAAGGTATTGGACTCACACGTGTTGGATACTCAGTTGAGGTATCTGCTTTGCAAGAGGCAGGTAATGACTATACCGCTACGCTGACATACGTAGCAACGCCAGTATTTTAATCTAATATTGGCTCCAAGCTTGGAGTTTACACAAAAAACCCTATCTCCCACCACGAGACGGGTTTTTTGTTTGTGTGAACAGTCGTAATAGTAGGTGTCGTCTACTTGCTATACTTACAGTATGAAATTTTCGTTGGTTGCTTTGGGGATGCTAGGGTGTTTGGTATGGGTTAACTCAGCTCAGGCTGCAACACTCTATCTTGACCCGGGTACGGCCACTCTGTTTCGTGGCGATGCTATTACTACTGCTGTACGTATCATGCCTGATCAGGCAAGCGGTGAGTGTATCAACACAGCTGATGTAGTTATTTCTTATCCCGAGTCAGTACAGCCTGTGGACGTATCAATTGGACGCTCAATTCTCAGTGTATGGGTAGAGGATCCTGTCATCAATAAAGAGTCTCGTACGATTACCTTTGCTGGTGGTATTCCAAATGGGTACTGCGGACGTGTACAAGGTGATCCAGGACTCACAAACGTTTTGGCTGATATTGTATTCCGTTCACCTGGTCTTCAGATAGGAGGAGGTGAGGGTGGTGATATGGCGGTTATTGATTTTGGTCCTGAGACACGGGTGTATCTCAATGATGGTCAGGGTACTGAGGCTGCTCTTCGGACCGTTCCCGCTATGCTTACTCTCGAGAAGACCGCCGGGTCAGGTATCGTGGACGATTGGCGCGAAGCGGTACGAGATGACAATGTTCCACCAGAGGGTTTTAGTATTTCTCTAGAACGAGACACTGTGGCATTTACCGGCAAGTATTTCATTGTTTTTTCTACGACAGATAAGCAGACGGGGATCAGTCACTATGAAGTAATGGAGGAACCAATAGCTGACTTAGGAACGTTTAGTTGGGGGCGTACTGATGCTCCGTGGATTAGAGCTATTAGCCCGTATGAACTTAAGGATCAGTCACTCAATAGCACGATTCGTGTTCGAGCCTACGATAAAGCTGGTAATGAATATGTAGCAACTTTGGTACCTGATGAGTCTAAGCGGACTCTCTCAGAAGCTGCGCTCATGCGCTATGTGCTTATGGCTGCAACTGGTGTTCTTGTTCTCGTAACACTCATCGTTGTAGTGCTTCTACTACGAAGATACATCAAAAAGAAACGTCTTCAGGAGGAAGTGTTTGAGGAGGATGAGATAATCGATTCTGAACTATGATTCATAGCGCACTAAGTATTTCCTTTCGTTGTTTAATTATCGCTCTGAGTTTCTATGCTCTACCGGTGTACGTTATGGCAGCTAGTCTTCAGGCGACTCCAGGTACAGGTGTTTATCAGCTCAATTCAACCTTTACGGTTAAGGTGATAGTTAATAGTGATGGTCAGGCTATCAATGCCGCGGAAGGTACACTTAAGTTTAACCCCCAAGAGTTGAGTGTTGTCTCAGTGAGTCGTAGCACTTCAGTGTTCAATTTATGGGTAACAGAACCAACCTTCTCTAATTCTGCTGGTACCGTCACGTTCAGTGGAGGTTCACCAACTGGTTATACAGGTACTTCGGGGACTGTCTTTACCGTCACTTTTAAGGCACTTACAGCTGGAGCAAGTCGTCTTTCATTTACACAGGGATCAGTGCTCGCTAATGATGGACGAGGTACAAATGTCCTGTCAGCCATGAATGGTGGTACCTACACGATTCAAGCTGCCACAACTCAGCCTACTCCAGAGGTTATTGAATACGTAGCGCCAGCCAATACTCCTGGAGCTCCTCGCATAACTTCATCTACCCACGCTGATCCTTCGGCTTGGTCTACGAGCAAAACAGCTATCCTTGAATGGGTTCTTCCAAGTGATGTGGTTGCCGTACGCACACTGCTTGACTCATCACCCACGTCAGTCCCAACCAAGGTCTACGATACTCCGATTCGAACCATCACTCTTGATGATCTAAGTGAAGGGGAGTCATATTTCCATATTCAGTTCAAGAATGACGAAGGGTGGGGGAGAGTCACTCACTACCGGCTTGCGGTTGACACGGTGAAGCCTGAGACGATAGCCATTTCTCTTAAGGGTGACGCCGACTTAGCTAGTCCAGTTCAGACACTCAGTGTTGTAGCGAAAGATACTACGTCACCTGTGCGTCGCTTTATGGTGCGGATTGATGATGCGGAGGCATTTGAATATATTGACACTGATGACTCAGGTGAAATCCCACTACCTTCTTTAAACCCCGGATATCATTCAGTTATTATTGAGGCGTTTGACGCTGCCGGTAATGGTCAGATTGGTACTTTCTCCTTTACACTTGAAGCTTTTGAGAAGCCAACGTTCACAGAGTACCCAGAAGAAATGAGTGAGCAAGTTATTCCGGTGATTCGTGGTCTCTCTCGTGCTCAAGCCGAAGTAACGATTACCATGACGAAGTTAGGCGCAGAACCAGTCTCGTATACCGTAACTGCTGACCAGTCTGGCGTGTTTACGTTCATACCTGAAGGTCGTCTTTCACCAGGTGTATATGAGCTTTTTGCTGTTGCAACCGATATTCATGGAGCGGTCTCTCTTCCGTCTGAGACCGTACGTATCGCAGTGCAGCGACCTGGTTATTTACAAATCGGTAGTTATATCGTAAGTATCCTATCTGTACTTGTTCCACTAATCGCTCTTGTGGTTGTACTTGTATTTCTCGCTTCTTCACTCCTTATTTACTCACGACGCTTTAAGCGGCAAGTCTCACGTGAGTCGCATGAGGCACTCAAGATACTGCTACAAGAGTTTGATGCACTAGATGATCGTTTTGTGAGTGAAGAGCAGAATCTTGCCGAGTCCAAGAAGACCAAGAAGCTGTCCCCACTTGAGCTCCAGGTCTTTGACTCTCTTAGGACTGCACTTCACGACTCACGTGAGCGAGTGAAGAAGGAAATTGAGGATGTCGAGTCTCTGGTAGACTAGTAATGTTGTTAGCGTAATGTAACTGTATGAAATTAATTTCTGGACACAAGTATCTCATTAGCGGAATCATTCTCGGTGCAGCTGTAGTTTTTCTACTCGCGCAAGTCACAACCGAGCGAAAGCTGAACGAACTGCAGGTATCACTTGAAACTTCCATTGAACTCTCTGTAGCAAGTACGACAAAGCTGGCTCAAATTATTGGTGAAGGTAAGCTTACGAAAACAGCTGAAGTCATAGTGGTTGACTGTACTCAGGATGAACGTATTGCATTTGAAGCCAAACTCGCCGAGCTTGATATGGGTTTACCGGCTTCCGAACTTAAACTCGTTGATACATTATTTAGTCGGTGTGCTCCTGTGCAATCAATCAGACGAACACTCATGGTGATGGACTTTGTTCGACAGCTTGAGTCATTGAGTACTCTCGTCAAGCAGCGAAAGCAGATAGGAGACTATACACAGTATGATTCGCTAATTGCTGATACACAAGAACTAGCCCACCATGAAGAAAAAATAACTCAATTGTCACTTGATCTCGTGTATCTACAACGAGAAATTATTGACATGCTTATGAGTGGTGGATTAGTAAGCTCTGAGGCAGCTTCGACACTCAAGGAGCGAGGCTTTACACTGCGAACTGAACTACTAGAGGAAGCTGAGAAGGCGGCTGTGGTGCGGTCACGCATTCTCACAGCATCATGAATTTAGGATCAACAGTCATACGCTTTTTGAAGAATTTCCTTGGCTTTCATGAAGCGGGTACTGTTCGATATATGTTTCCGGTTTTTATCGGCCTTTTTGCTATTTTGGGAGCAAATGCACTTTCAAGTATCGACGAGTCCTACGTCAAGCTTACTCCGGATAAAACGATGGTAATGAAAGGCGAGTCTTTTTTCATTGAAATTTACGCCTATGCTCATGTACCGGTCAATGCACTAGATATTGAAGTCAGCTTCGACCCAGCATCAGTTGAAATTATTTCTGTTGATAAAGGTCAGTCAGTACTTACAATTTGGACTCAAGAACCTAAAGTTGAGTCAAATAGAATTAGCCTTGGTGGTGGTACATACCGAAGAGGTTTTGTTGGTGAGCATCTTGTTGCAACAATCAAGGCTGTGGCTAAGAGTGGAGGGAAGACCGAATTCATGGTTAAAGATGCAGAGCTCCTGGCTGGAGATGGAAAAGGTACTCCGGTAAAGATGGCACAGAATGCTGATGGTAGTGTTCAAAATTTCATAATCTATAATCAAAATGAGGACCCGGCAAAGATATCAGCATCTCTTGGCGTTGGTATTAGTGCTGACATCGATGGTGATGGCACAGTGACACTCAAAGATATAAGTTCGTTCATGTCTGCTTGGTATAACGGTTCAAAGACCTATGATTTTAATACTGATGGTGAGATGAATTTTATTGATTTTTCTATAATACTTGCTCGATCGTTCCTTCGCTCAACGAACTAGGACTGTTGATAACCCTCAAAAAACTATTGAAATTTACTGATATCATGTTCTTGTGGTGGGATTTGTACTTACTCTTCGCTACACAATGGCTGCGTTAGATGAGTAACAAAGAATCCAACAAGAAAAATCAACGAAATATACGACGTAGTACGCGGGCACCTGCAAAGTCTGCAGTTGTTGTTCGTAAACCAGTAGCGTCTGCGTTTTCGTTGTATCGATTTGTATATGAAAGCACTACCAGTGTAGTAGTGTGTTTTTTCCTTATTCTCTCCTTCTTCAGTCAAGGTGTTTCTATTGTATTTGCTAGTGAAGAAGGAGGTGGAGATGAACTTGTTGCTATCCCACTCATTGAGGAGTTCCAACCTGAAGGTGCAGATGATACTTCTCAGGCAGCTGTTGAAGCTGAGCCTAGTAATGACTCTCTCCCTACAGCGGAGAGTGAGGCCGTTCTAACTGAGTCATTGGCTGAAGAAGATAGTCAGTCTGTTGTTACTGATGAGACATTGATAATTGATGTTTCTCCTCCAGTAGACGAGTCCGAGTCCTCGACTGAAGAAGTCGTGACTGATGACACTGTTTCAGATGATACAAGTTCTTCTGATAGTGAGTATAGCTCTGACACTACTTCAACAACCACTGACCAGGGTTCTATTGAAGCTGACACTACAGGGGAAGATGATGCTACTGAGACAACTGGTGATGATGAGGACTCTTCTCTTGATTCTGATAATTCTGATTCCTCTTCTCCTGAGGACGGTGTGACGGAGGATAACGCTCTAGAAGACATCCCATCGCCGCAAGCGACAACAACCGAAGCGACTTCTTCTGAGCTTATTGGCCCGGGTATCTCAGAGCCAGTAGGTACTAGCTACAGTGATAGTGGCTTTATGTTTAGTAAAGATGAGTGTACTGAGCTTGCTAGCGGATCATTCTATTGTCTGGAACCACGCGATAATGTTCTTGAAGACGCTCTCTTTGCAGCTCCTGATCAGGATGGCGATCTTGAAATATTCTTAGTTCGTAATGGAACACAGACGCAAGTGACTGATAACTTTGTTGATGATGCTGCACCATTCTTTGATCAGAATTCTGAAACCATCGTCTGGCACAGACTCATAGATGATCGGTATCAAATTATTTCATATGAACTCGCCTCAGGTGAAGAAGTTCAACTCACCAGAAGTGGTACGAACAATATGGAGCCAGTTAGACAAGGAAAGTACACCGTATGGCAACGCTGGGTAAGTAACAATTGGGATATCATCCTCTACGATGGAGAGACGGAAGTGCAGGTGTCACATGCGTCTGCTCACGATATCGCGCCATACATACATGGTGCCTTAGTTGTATGGAATAGGTATGGAGCAACCGGTGAAAAGACTATAGAAATGTATGATATTGCGAGTGAGACGTATGTTACAGTTGACGACCCTGAAGGCCTCTCTGTAACTAATCCTCGTATGGTTCTGGTCTATGATCAGATGCACCCAAATGGTGATATCACCACTAAAGGATATGACATGATTGCTCGTAAGTTCATTCAACTGGATACGTTGCCGCGTGATTTGCCAGACGAAATACCTGAGAGTGACCCAACAAGTGAGACTCGCGCCCTCATTCAGTCTAAGCCGAGCGTTAAAGGTGATGAGCAAGTCCAGACTGAACCAGTTCCCGGCGGCGTACCACCACCAGATAGTGCAAGCAGCACTGACTCACTTACACTTGATTTGCGTACAGACACAGTCCCAGATGAAGCCTATCTTGACACTACACCACCTGAGTTGCTCACTTATGATCTCGTTATACCATCTCAAGCTTCGAGCTCTGAAATAGCTGAGGTTAGTGTACAAGAATAGTCTTACCTTCAAATTCTCCTGTACAATATGGGTGTATCGGTTATGAAATTCCGGGGTTTGTTATGTGTGGGTAGGCAGGGCATTACGAGTCTCGTAATGCTGGCAATTGTCTGTGATTTGCTAGGAGTTACTCTCCTCCAGGCTCTTTTTGCACCGCGCACAGTTAATGCGGCTGAAGTAGTTATCTCAGCAACACCAAATACAACGGCCGCAGTGCACAATCAACTTGGTAGCACGATTGTTTTCATCAGTGACCAGGTTGGGTATAAGTTCTATCGCTTTGGTGCTGCACCAAGCAGTGGTATGTGTGGTTACAGTAAGACGACTAACGGTGGTACCACCTGGGGCACCTTTGTCCCAACAGATAACCAAACAGACTGTATTGGTATCAGTGTCTGGTATGACCAATGGACGCCGGGCGATAGCGGATCATACATTCATATAGCTACCATTGATACAGGTAATGACGAACTCTTCTATAACCGCCTTGATACTACAAATGATTCGCTTCTCGTCACCACCTCAATTACTGCTTGTAATGCTTGTGCTGGTACCTATGCAACCGGAATAAACTATCAAAGCATTACAAAATCGACCACCGGACTTATTTATATGGTTGCTGACGATGGTAACGGAACAAACATTCGTCGCTGCACTACTAACTGTGGGGTGTCAGGTAGCTGGACTGCAGTAGGAACTGCACCCCAGGGTAATGCTGATAGTCACAGCCTTCTTATGCCTCTTGCTTCGGGCAACATTATGCTTATCAATCGTAGTACAACGAACGTACTCAGACACAGTATTTGGAATGGTACTACATGGGCAACGTTCCAGACGATTGATGCTGCTGCCGTTCAGAACACAACCTATGACATTGGTTTTGCAGTGACAGTCGATACCGATACAAACGACTTGTATCTCGCCTATGCGACAGATAACAACGACTTCGTAACTGCAGACCATGATATTCGTACTACCTACTATGATGGTAGTAGCTGGACAGCAAAGACAGATGTTCTTACGAACGTGTCAGGACGAGGAGTTCTTCAGGTAGCAATCGGACGCAACCAAAATAATGGTGACATTTATGTTGCTTACACCGCTCGTGCCACGATAGGCACCGCAGCTACAGCGCGTACGTACTCCAAGCTCTCAACTGACGGTATGACCACCTGGGGTTCTGAGCAAGGACCATGGAACGCCTCAGCGGGTGATCTTTACGGAGTGTCTCTCAACCTCATGGCGTACGAGAGAATGTATGCGAGTTGGTATAACGCTACCGTTGGAACCGACCTCTTCGGTGACACGATTGCTGATATTGGCCCTGAAGTACAGCTCGCTGCTACCGGGACACAACAGACACAAACAAGAGCAAACACGGCCAGTGTCTATGCCGGAGGAACGTTCGCTCTCACGACACTCAGTAGCTATACCGTCAGCTCGGTGGTCGTCACAGAGAGCGGTACTATTGATGCTCAGGATGATCTTTCTAACATTGAACTTTTCTACGAGACTGATACCTCAAATCCATATAACTGTGCGAGCGAAACGTACTCTGGATCGGAGTCACAGTTTGGTGCTGCTGGTGTCTTCTCTGGAGCTAACGGTACCGCCTCATTTACGAGTTCGCCGGTGAATATCAGTTCAACCAGTGCTCTTTGTTTCTATGTCGTTTATGATGTTGATGCAACTGCGCAAAACGGTAATACAATTGAACTTTCAGTAGCAAATCCAGCTACGGATGTAATAGTCTCTGGCGGTATTGAAGTTTACCCGGACACTGAAATAGCTATTACGGGAACTACTACAGTCGTTGATCCAAATCTTACCCAGTTTGGCTATCATTGGCGTCTGGATAACGGAAGCGAGACTACCGCATCCTCAGCGACCAGTGGTACAGAAGATACTGCTCTTTCTGCAGTTCAAATTGGATCAGGTCGGCGTATTCGTGTTGGTGTAGCTAACCAAGGTTCAACCACCACTATCTCCTCAACATATGAACTTCAGTATGGAGAAGCGGCTCCCACGTGTGAGGATGCGACAACGTGGACAGTGGTCGGTGCTTCTGGTGCTGCTTGGGTAATGAATAATAGTGTCAACATAACAGACGGAAGCAACACAACAAATATCAGTTCGACTACTGGTGGTCTCACAGACTTACCAAGTACAACTTTTGTAGCCAGTAACGGAGCTCTTAAGGATACCTCAGCCACTACTTCGAGTTTGGTCTTAGCCATCAACCAGTTCGTTGAATTCGAGTACTCAATTATGGCCACAAGTAGTGCTGTAGAAGGTTCTACGTATTGTTTTCGTATGGTCGCCGCTGGAACACCGCTCAGTGTATATTCTGAGTACCCACGCGCAACAATCGCAGCTGACGTACTTGTACAGAGCTTTGGTTCACAGATAGCCACCACAGCCGTACAGACACTAGGTGTCTATTCAGGAGGGGGTTTACGTATTACTGAGAATTCAAGCTCGCGGTCTGTCACTGACATTACACTTACGGAAGGGGGTACTGTTGATGGTGCGGCTGGGCTTGATAACATTCGATTGTACTATGAGCTCGACACCACTAATCCGTATGATTGTTCCAGTGAGACGTATGACGGCACCGAAACACAATTTGGCGCCACGAGTAGTACTGGATTCTCAGGAGCAGGGGAGTCAGTAACGATGAGTGACTCTGTCGCTATTACTACGACGGCCACCATGTGTGTATACACAGTCTATGATGTTACTGGCGACGCAGCGAACGGAGAGACAATTGATATTGCTATCGCTGTGCCAACGAGCGATGTTGTCGTTACCTCTGGAGGTAGTGTGGGACCATCGACCCCGGTAGCAATAACTGGCTCCACGACTATTCAGGGACCAATTTTAAATCAACTGAACTATCATTGGCGCAATGATAACGGTACTCAAGCCACTGCCACGTCAGCCACTGGGGGAAATCAAAATACTGCTGTTACTGAGTTTGCACTCGAAACACCGATTCGTCTCCGTCTTGCAATTACAAATACTGGTCTTACCACAAGTGCTGCGACGCGCTTTAGACTACAGTATTCACCACGAATTACGACGTGTGATGTGGCAACGGTATGGACAGACGTTGATAGCTCAGCTGATGGTTGGGATATGTATGATTCAACATTCCTCACTAACGGTGAGACGACTACAAACATTGCAACTGCAACCGGTGGTGTAGGAGACGGAGCGGGAACTTTCGTTGGTACTAATGGTGGTGTACGTGACACTGAATCTCTCTCTGGAACAACCACACTTCCCGTAAATGACTATGTGGATTTGGAGTACAGTATTACCTCAACAGAGTTTACCTCATATAGTACGACGTACTGTTTCCGAGTAGCTTCGTACGATACACCACTAGCGACTTACAGCCAGTATGCGGAACTCACAACTGCTCCAAAGCGCGACTTCAAGATTCAACGCGGCTCGACACAAGTCTCAGGTACCTCTGTGACACTCGTTGCTGGTACAGATTATGTTGCACCTGCTAGTTCAACGCGAGCTTTTGTTCGTATTACAAATACGCACCAAACTGGAGCCGGTCATAACGTTGGCGGTGGAGCACAAAATGCTGACGATACGAGTGTGTACATTAGTAATCCTGGCAATATTGCTACAAACTTCACTTTGACACGTCCAGCAGCGGCAATTAATACCACCAGAGTTGATTGGGAAATTATTGAGTTCATTGGACAACCAGATACTGATAACGAAATACATGTACGCAGCGTAGGTTCAGTAAACTACACAACCACTGCCCTTGTTGCGACGGGCACAGCAGTTACCAATATTACAGACGATGCTAACGTTGTAGTATTTATTACTGGTATCCAGAACCAGAATACGTCCCGTAACTACTATGCTGGTCTTGTTACGAGTGAATGGAATGCAGGTACAGATCAGCCGGTTTTCCGTCGCGGAGCTAACGGAGCCGCAGTTGTGAATGTGAGCTATGCTGTCGTCGAATTTTCGGGTGTTAATTGGAGTATTCAACGCGCGCAACATACCTATGTAGCTGCTGGTGTGACTGAGACAGAATCAATTACCCCTGTTAACAGCCTGGCTCGAACATTCCTCCATGCGCAGAAGCGTATGGGAGCGACAACGAACGTAGTGCATCACGGCCATGAGGTGTGGTTATCAAGTATCGGTGCTGTTTCATTCCAACGCGAAACTGGCGCTTCAGT
>JACCDR010297806.1_pt1 | contig 15646 bp, 30 predicted proteins | sample 7446431 | NCBI WGS metagenome assembly JACCDR01 (sample SAMN15323443, study PRJNA562643) | freshwater metagenome | isolation source: river surface water | place: USA:Blue River Watershed | collected 2017-08-17 | reverse complement strand
CGGCGCATCCACGACGTCAAGGTCAACGGCAACTTCACCCGCATGTGGACCGACGACGACGGCCAGCGCTGGAAGCAGAAGTTCCGCAACCACACCGAGGTTGAAGAACCGCAGCCGTGGTGATCCGCCGCAAGTCCGACGCCACCCCCAAGCAGCCGACCGCGTGCAAGTACCACCACAGCTTCATCCACGAGCTGGTCAACCAGAAGCTGCACGAGGACCGGCAGCGCGACGACTCCGGTCACGACGTGTCGATCTGCTGGTGCTGCTGCGAATCCTGCACCGACCTGGGCTTTTACCACGAGGAGCCGTCATCGCTACTTACTCCCAGTGGCGAACTTCGCCCGAGGTGGGAGAGCGCCGCGTCACCTACGTCTGCGGGGACCAGCCCATCCTCGTAGAGGAGGTCGTCGACCACACCCGTGAGGCCATCGCCGACCGCTTCGGCATCAGCCCGCAGTACGTGTCACTGGCCCGCACGTCCACCTTCGACACCGACGTGTGGGCCGAGGCGTTCCAGTCCCCGCTGGGCGTGGGCAAGCCCCGCCTGGTCGTGGTCCGCGACGCCGAGCACCTCAAGCGGTGGGACAAGCTGGCGCTCTGGATGGGGCTGAAGCGGCGGATGCCCGGCATCTTCCTGGTCTTCGTCTCCGGCGAGCCCGACGTGCCCAAGGAAGGCGGCAAGGTCGCCGCCCGGCTGGCCGTGATCAAGGCCCCGCACGGGTTCCTGATCCGCTGCACCAAGCCCAAGGCCGACGACGCGATCGCCTTCGCCCGCCGCCGCGCTCCCAGCCTGGACGACGACATGGCCGCGTACCTGCTGCGCCGGTCCGGGGGAGAGCTGCTCACCGTGGCGTCGGCCTGCGCCAAGATCAGCCTGTTCAACTCCCCGGTCGGTCCCACCACGATCGACGCGCTGTGCGCCGAGCGCCCGGCCGACAACTTCGTCAACCACCTGGTGGCCGGGCAGAAGCGCAAGGCCCTGCTGTGCCTGCCCGACCTCGATGACCGGCCCCTCGGCGTGCTGCACCGGCTGGGCACCCTGCTCGACCTGCTGGAGCGGCTGCACCGCATCCAGATCAGCGGCCAGTCCTGGCGCGACGCCGGGGTGGACACCTTCCAGGCCCAGCTCTACCTGCCGCACGCCCGCGACTACGACCACCGGCGCTGCGTGCATCGGCGTCGGGTGCTCGCCGTAGTAGAAGATGCCCTGCTCCAGGGCGCACAGGTCGGCGTGATGGAAGGACTGGTGGCCCTCTGGTGATCGAGCTGTACGCGAACATCGCCTATTTCGGCCTCTGGGGCTGCATGCTCATCTACCAGTTCTGCGGCATCTACCTGTCGCTCGACAAGCTCTACAAGAAGCCGCACCCGCCCACGCTGAACGGGTGGTGGCGCTGGACCAAGTGGCCCGCACTGTGCTTCGGCCTGCTGTCCATCCCGCTTCAGATCCTCATGCACGAGGACATCGGCATGTGGGACCACCTGGGGTCGCTGCTGAACCTCGCCATCTGGTGGATGTACCGCAACGCCGGTGACGACGACCCGATGGACAAGCTACGCAAGAAGTTCAAGGAGAAGGTCGCCGAGATCGGCGGCAAGCTCGTCATCGTCCCGTCAGGAGCCTGATGTACCGGCTGTACGTGCGCCAGTGGGTCACCGTCCACACCGAGCAGGTCGATACCCGGCTGGTGCCGGACCCGCCCGGCCCGCTGTACGTGTGCCTGAGCGCCGCCCGTGACTGGGTCCAGGCCAACCTCAAGGGCGTGGCCGACGCGGACGTCAGCCTGGACGCCTCCACGAACAACACCACGATGCTGAAGGTGAACGTGGACGTGCACAAGGAGGTGCTGGTGGGCGAGTACAACCAGCCGTGGGCGGCTGAGCAGATGGCGGAGATCAGCCACTTCGAGGACTACACCATCGTGCTGAAGGGCTCGGTCATGGACCGCGAGATCGAGGCATACGGAGCCGTGCGATGACCGGCGGGTTCTGGCTCGGTGACGGCCCCGAGTTCCCGCTGACCCGCGAGCAGTTCATCGCCGACCTGGCGGGCAAGGACGAGATCCTGCGCGACCTCGACATCGGCGACGCCCGCTACCGCAAATGGCAGGAACGCCGGGACCGGATCAACTGCCCCCGGCCGCTGCGGATCATCGGCGGCACCCGCATCTACTCGCTGGCCGAGTGGCGCACCTGGTACGGCAACTGGATCACCCGCCACGACCCGGACAAGGGCTGGCGCAACACCAAGCACCACGGCGAGGGCGAGAGCTTCTTCACCTACTGGCGCTAGCGCCGGAAGTACTGGAGCCAGAACACCGCCAGCAGCATCAGCGCGGCGGCCACCGCCATGGCGAAGTGCACCCAGTCGCCCTGCTGGAAGAACTCGCTGGAGAAGTTCCCGAGCAGCGCGACCGGGATCATGATCAGCATGACGTCGGCGAACGCCCGGTAGAGCATCCGCCGCTCATACCGGCTCATCCGCCGGATGTCGCTGAACCGCAGTGGGCGGCGCTTGTCATCGGTCACCTGCTCAGGGTAACAACGCGCTGCGCTGCGTAACTCACTCCATGTCCGGCCCGTTCGCTTGTTAAAGAACAAGCAACGGGAGGGCGGACATCATGATGATCGGCAACGTCATCCTCGGCGCGGGGATGGTCCTGGACATCGCACCGGGCGACTACCTCTACGGCGACGGCCGGGTCAGGTTCACCATCGAGACCATCGTCGGCACCCGCCGAGAGTGGGACTGCGACTGGGTGATCCTCACGGGCATCGAAAAGCGGCCCCAGGACGGCCCCTGGCGGCCCCGCAGGCTTCAGGTGAGGGTCAGCGCCCTGGCGCGGTGCCTGGCGCTTCCTGTGACAGCCTGAGCCCCATGGCCCTGCGCGTGGAGATCCTGAGCCGGTGCCCGCTGTGCGACGCCGAGACGTGCCTGGAGTACGACTTCACGGTCCCGGCGCTCTCCCGGCTGCACTGCCGCTCCCAGCACGCCCACCCCGCCCCGCCGGTGCCGTGCGAGTTCACCAAGGACCTGGACCTGCCGCCCTCGCCCGATGGCTACGTGTTCGTCGATCCTGGCTGGACGGAATTGCAATAGCGACGCAGGGCATTAGATAGTTGACCCTGCGCAACTGCATCTGCGAGGCTTGATATATGAATGCGACTCCGGCTATCTGCCCGCTCTGCGGCGAGCTGGTCGTTGCCCTCGTGCTGAACGAGGAAGTCAATCTGCTCCCCGATCACCCCGATTCCGCGTGGCCCAAGACGATCTGCCTGGCTTCCTGGCGCGCGGTCCGCTGGCGGGTCGTTCCTCACACTCGGTGACATCGGCTCCGGCCTGAGCTCAATCGACAATGCTCAACGGTAAGGACCGGGCGGCCATCGAATTTCCTCAACCAGCGTCACTATTTTCAAGATCACTCGTTAAAAGACCATACGAAGTTTCCCGCCGGAGATACTAAGACTGGGAAAACCGAGTTTCGCTGAAGGCCCCGTCCCTGCGGCGGGGCCTTGTCGTTGTCCGGGCATGAGCTTCCGCCGCCCCAAGCCGGACCCGAAGAGCCGGCCCACGACGTCCGTCGATCCCTGCGCCGGGCACGGTTGCTGTGCGTGTTCGTCGCGATGTCCGGAGCCGGGTTGCCGGTATTCCTGCCTCGGCGGTCACTCGCTGGACCCGGACAGCCATTGGTGCGTCGAACTGCACAGGTGGAGTACAGCCGATTAGCCGTATCCCTCCGGGACCCTGTTCCGTTTCCAGAAGCGTGATGAACACGGGGCAGGAAATGAGCGCGAACTGACGTGAACAAGCTTTCCCGGCGGGCCGCCGCCGAACGATGGATCATCAGCCTCACCCCGTTCCTCAAGGTCATCACCACCAAGGTCAAGAACCTGAAGCTGGGAGAGCCGAGGGTCAACGTCGGCCCCCGGCTGATCCCCAAGGAGGTCCCCAGCGGGCAGGACAAGATCCGCCGGGGGGCGGTCTGGTTCATCGACGCCCGCAACGTCGGCTTCCACGTGGACTTCTACAAGGCCGGGCTGCACATCGAGGCCTGGTCCGGCAAGGACCGCCGGGTGAGCGTCTGGCTGGCCGGGGAGTTCACCGAGACCACACTCAAGAAGGACCTCAACGCCGCGCTCGCGGCGGCCGGGATCACGCCCCGGCAGGCGGTCCGCGACATCGTGACAGGACAACAATGACGATCCACTACGCCACCTGCGCCGCCTGGCGCACGGGCTTCCGCCGGGAGTGCGACTGCCCTCCCGAGCAGCCGTGGCGCGTACGGCGGCTGGGGTTCCGCCACTACGCGGTCGAGCGCTGGCTGGACGGCCGGTGGACCAGGTTCATGACCACCCGCAGCCGGACCTCGGCCTGCGAGCTGGTCGCCAGCATCCAGTGGCTCGCCTCGGAAGGACTGCGTCGTGTCGGATGACGTGATCACCAGCGGCGCGGTGAACAACCGGCCGATCCCCATCGAGACCATCCGCGAGGCGGTGGACATCGTGGTCTTCTCCCACGGTCCGGCCACGGTGGAGGCCCCGGAGCCCCAGTGCGACTACCCGAAGCTGTGCGGGGAGCACTGCACTTACCCGCGCTACGCCCGCAACGGTGAGCCGACCGGCCTGGTGGGCAAGGTGCTCATCCAGCTTGGCTTCCCGCTCAAGCTGCTGCTGGATCTGGACCGCGAGCACGAGATGAGCGAGCTGCTGCACCCCGGCGTCAAGATCGGCCGGTCGCGCAACGCGGCACTGATCCGGCTCGGCCCCAAGGGGATAGCGCTTCTCACGTTCTTCCAGGAGAACCAGAAGTCCGGCAAGAGCTGGGGCAACCTGAGCCGGGAGGCCTTCGGTCCGAAGAAGCTACTGCGGCGTCGTGACATGAAGAGGCGGCCGTGGCGCTACTAGACCTGGAGTCCGAGCTGGATCGTTCCCGAGGCGTGGCCGCCTTCGCCAACGGCTTCGAGGGCGAGGCGTGGATGTCGCTGTGGTGCGCCGACTGCGTCAACGACGCGGACTCGGACTGCCCGCTGATCGCCGTGGCGATGCTGGGCCGGACCCCGGCCGCGTTCGACGACGTCAGCCCCGGAGCCCTGAACCGCTACGTCTGCCGTGAGTTCATCAAGAAGGAGGAGCAGGAGTGAACAGCCAGTACCGGGTGTTGGTCGGCCCCTACCGGGTGGCCCGCAAGTACGCCATGAGCATGGGCTGGGACCCCGACGAGTACGTGATCGTCGTGCGCGCCCACCAGCTCAACGGCCTCGACCCGGCCCGCATCGGGCGCATCGTCAAGATCAAGGCGCACGCCATGGGCAAGCGGATCGCGGACGAGATCGACGCCGAGATCGACAGCCTCAAGGCACTGTGGCCGGTGCCCGTGGTGGCCGCCGCGTGAACCTGCACGAGATGGCCCATCTGATCGAGGGATGTCTGGGCCAGTCCCAGGCGTCCATCGCCGAGCAGGTCAGCCACCTCACCAGCGAGGAGCTGATCCAGCTCCACAACCGGCTGGAGGAGATCGATGATCAACTGAAGAACCGCTGGGTCGAGCTGGGCTGCCCGCATCCGGAGCTGCTGCGGTGAGCGCCACGACGGTCACCGAGGAGGAGGTTGCCGGGCAGATCGACGACGCGTCCGCCTGCCGTGCGCACGACTGCCCGCTGTCGGCTCGCTGGCAGATCACCCTGGTCTGGACGTGCGACTGCGGCACCCACCTGCGGTCCACGGTGCTGTGCGACGTGCACACTGAGCAGTGCCGCGACCTGTGCAACCACGGGTTCATGCACAACGACGGGATGGTCTCCTACGCCCTGTTCGAGGCGCGGGGGATCTGATGAGAGCGGGGAACCTCTCCACCTTCCTGATCGCCTTGAGCGTGCTGGTGTTGTTCGTGCTGTGCGCGGCCTGGCCCCGGCACCACGAACAGGTGAACTCGCACTACACGGTCGACGGCTACGCCGACTCCCGGCGAGTCTGTACCGAGGAGATGGTTCCCACCCTCATCGACCGGCCGGACACCCTGGCCTACACCGGCGTGGCGGTCACCGAGATGACCGGCATCTACCGGGTGATCGGAACGGTGACCAGCCTGGACCGGCACGACCAGAGCGAGCAGCGCGGGTTCGTCTGCGCCGTGGTCCTGCGCAGGAACACCACGTGGATCGCCAAAGAACTGCGCCTCATCTAGGAGAACATCGGTGCTCACTCTGGCCCAGCAGGGCTCGCTGATCGTGTTCCTGCTCAACCGCCTGCACTTCCCGGAGGACATCGAGGAGGGCATCGCCGCCTCGTGCTGCCCGGACTGCTGTGCCGAGTGCTGGCTGCTGCGCGAGCTGCTCGACGCGGGCCAGCTCACCACCGTGGTCAAGCAGGCCCCGCAGTGGATGTGGCACGACGGCATGGCCTGGATGAAGGACGGCGAGATCGACGAGGCCTGGGTCCGGGGCAACTGGGGCTGCACCTCCTCGCCGAAGTGCGACCGGGTGGAACGGGACATGATGTCGCCGGTAGAGGAGGAGACGGCAGGGTCACCCCTGCCGGTGCCGGGGACGTAGCTCAGACGCGATCCAGAGCATCGTGGGGGTCCGCCAATCCCCTCGGAGGCGCAGGTTCAAGTCCTGCCGTCCCCTCATGGCGTGGGGCCAGCGTGCAGATCAGGATTCATTGGGGGGTCCGATCCACGGGGGCGCTGGCCCCGCGCCCGTCCGATGAGGGTGAGTGGCCCCGGAGCCACGTGACTCGGCCACCGTCGCGGCTCCGGGGACACCACCTAGCTCAGCGCGTCGACCACCTCCTTCGCCGCGTCCCGCAGCGTGGCGGTGAAGTCCGTCCAGTCCGCGCGCTCGGCCTCCTTCAGGTCGTCCACGTGCTGGGTCACGGTCTCCACCAGACCGGCCAGCTCGTCGGCGAACTCCTTGAGCTGCTCGGCCGCCGACTGCCACTCCTCCACCTTCTCGTCGCGGTCGCCATTGTTCGCGGGCCGCTTGGCTTGTGTCAGCTCTCTCGCGTATTCCAACGCATCCGAAACGTTCATGACTCCATGCTGGCAATCGGCCGCCGACCTGCGCAAACGCGGTGTGCACTGTGGTCTCACGCTCTCGGATGCCAATACGGTGGCCTTGCACACGTACAGAGGTACTCAGGTGCTCGCTCAGCGACCTTGTACGTGGCTTCCCCCGCGTACAGGCACCCCGCAGCCGCGATCCGGCCGAACTGCGGAGTGAAGGTCACGGTTAGGTAACAACCACTAACGGGTGACGGTCGTGGATCGACTACCGGGTGAGCCGGTAGAGACCCCGTGAGCATTCGTAACTACGGGCTGATCGACAACATCGAGACGCTGCGCGACATGATCGTGCGGGTCCGCGACGGCCAACCGTTCGGATTCGACATCGAGACCGGCTACGACGGGCCGGACCGCGAGAAGGGTGCCGTGCACCCGGAGACCGCGAAGGTCGTCGGCATCTCCTTCACCAACTCCACCGAGTGGGCGCGCTACGTCCCTCTCGCCCACGACGACGGCACCAACGTGGACAACTACCAGGCGGCCAAGCTTTTCTGGTGGCTGCTGTCCACCGGCATGGGCGTGGCCCACAACGCGGGCTTCGAGCTGCGGCACCTGTCGCGCTGGTTCATGAAGCACCTGGCCGACGACCCCGAGTACGGCGCGGCCGTGCGCGCCAGCAAGGGCTACTTCAAGGTCCGCTCGGACACCCAGGTCGAGGCCTATCTGGCGGCCGAGTTCCAGCGCTTCGGTCTGAAGTACCTGACCAAGCAGCTCTTCGACCACGAGATGACCGAGCTGTTCGACCTGTTCCCGGACCTGCCCAAGAACAAGCGCAAGTTCCTGCGGTTCAACACGTTGAGCACCACCCCGGAGGTCGTGGCCTACGCCTGCGAGGACTCCGTCTGGTGCCTGGCCATCCACCAGCGCTACCACCCCAAGGTCAGCCAGCGGCTGCTGTTCAAGGTGGAGCACAACATCGTCGAGCGGGTCGTCCCGGCGATGGAGGACCACGGGGTCCGCTACGACTGGGGCACCATGCGGCGCACCGCCGAGGAGCTGCGCGCCTTCCGGACCAAGTTCAACGCCGAGATCATGGCCCGGCTCTCGGAGATGTGCGGCGAGCCGATTGCCATCAACCTCGGCTCGCCCCCGCAGATCCGCAAGGTGTTGTTCGACCAGCTCGGCCTGCGCACCACCGTCTACACCACGACGACCCGCGACCTGCCGCCCGAGCAGCGCAAGATGTCCACCGGCGACATCGCGCTGACCAAGCTCGCCAAGGAACACCCGGTCGTCAAGCAGATCCTCCAGTGGCGGGAAATGACCAAGCTGCTGGGCACCTACCTGGACAAGTACGAGAACCTCTACAACTACGCCGACGACGGCTACGCGCACCCCAACCACATCAGCGCGTTCGTGGTCACCGGCCGGTTCGCCGTCAGCGATCCGCCGTATCAGCAGAGCCCGAAGAAGTATCACTTCGACCTGGCCGAGGCCCGCACCTACCACGAGCGGCACCGCGACGCGCACGGCAAGCCGGACGGCAAGAACTGGTGCGCGTGCGACGCCGAGGAGTTCATCCCGCCGCCGGGTACCTGCTTCACGTTCAACTTCCGCGACTGCATCATCGTCCCGCCGGAGCACTACGGTCTCGGCTTCGACCTGTCGCAGGCAGAGCTGCGGGCCATCGCCGGGGAGGCCCAGGAGACGGCGCTGCTCAAGGCGTTCGAGAACGGCGACGACGTCCACAAGCTCACCGCCAGCCTGATGCTGGGCATCCCGCTGGAGGAGGTGACCAAGGAGCAGCGCGACATCGGTAAGACCATGAACTTCGCCCTGCTCTACGGGATGGGCGTGAAGTCCCTGGCCGACCGGCTGGCCCTGCCGGTCGAGGAAGCCCAGTCCCTGATGGACAAGTACTTCGCCGGGTACGCCAACATCGCCACCTGGAGCGCCAAGCAGATCCAGCACGGCAAGCGCCACGGCTACGTCACCAGCCGCTTCGGCCGGACCCTGCCCATCTGGGAGTACCAGAGCGACAAGCGGTGGATCTACCAGAAGGGCGACCGGGCCTGCGTCAACTACCCGATCCAGGGGGCCGCGACCGGCGACTACATGAAGATCGCCATGGTCCGGGCGACGCAGGCCATCGCCGACGCCGGGTTCAGCGACCGCATGCACCTGGTGATGAACATCCACGACGCGCTGGAGTTCTACGTCCACCGCTCGATCAGCCCGCAGGCCGCCATCGGCGTGCTCAAGGACGCCGTGGTCTTCCCGGTGCCCGGCTGGCCCACCATGAAGGCCGACTGGCACCTGTTCCGCAACTGGGGCAGCCCCACCGAGATCACCATCGACGACGACGGCACCCTGCACGCGGACGGCCAGCGCCTCGACGAGCTGGTCCCCGCCGTCGAGGTCGACGAGGACGGCGAAGAGGTCTACGCCCTGCCCGAGGTCGACCCGGATGCCCTGCGCGAGGCCGCCCGTCCCGCCGCCAAGCCCGGCCGCCGCGTCACCCTCAGCCTGCACGAGATGCCCACCGAGGCCGGGTTCGACAAGTTCGTGGCCTACGTCAAGGCCCGGCCAGGGGACAACACCCTGGTCCTGAGCACCCCCGAGGGGCCGTACGACTGGCCGATCCGCACTTCGGTCGACCCCGACGACCTGGCCGCCGTCAGCTCCCTGCTGGGGCCGGTCGGGCTGGCCTGGGAGGAACCCGCCGAGGTCGACCCGGCCGCCATCGTCGCCGGGCTGAGCTGGTGACCGCATCCAAACACAGCGTGCCTTGTAAGGAATCACAGACATGACGACACCAGGGGGAAACACGGTGAAGGTACGACTGGGCTGGTCCGGCGAGGTCGAGTCCAACGTCTGGCGCAAGGCCGACGTCACGCTCGACGAGACCGACCTGGAGCGCATGCTGCGCCAGGCCGACATGGACCCGAGCGTCGCCGACCGGCTCAACAACACGATCGCGCACATGCTGCTGGACAACGCGGGCGAGATCCTGCTGACCCGCAAGCTGATGCAGCTCGGCTATCCGGCCGAGGCGGGCACCGAGCGGATCAACACCCTGGAGGCCCGCAACGAGGCGCTGCTGGACGAGCTGAAGTCGCGGCTCACGGTCCCGGCATGAGCGATGAACTACCGGCGGGTCTCTATCACGTCCCCAAGACAAAGCCGGTCGTGGGTGCTGGACCAGCAGATGAAGGAGCTGCTGGACGAGGCGAACCCTCAGCACCCGCACTGGCAGCGGATGCGGGAGTCGGGAAGCTCATCGATGAGGCAGTTCTCCTACGCATGGAGGCTGCTCTCCCGGCCCCTGATGCCACCACGGGAGGACTGCTCGACCTTCTGCTTGACGCCCGGCGTCGACTGGACAGAGTGGAAGAACTTCTCCACCTGGGGCTACGTCTGCGAGCCGCAGCAGCTCGTCGTGCAGCAGCTTGCCGCCATGTGGTTGAAGACGCCTGGGATGCCGCAGCGGTCAAGAACAGAAATGCTGCGATGCGCGACGAATACTCCAGCGCTAAGGAACGTGCGGCGGCTACAAACGTCGAGGTACTTGATCTGCGACGAGCTGAGAGAGCGGCTGACCGTGACTTCCGTATCTGCGATGCGGCGGTGGAACAACTTCGTCTTCTCCATCGAGGCCTGCAAGAGGTCCGGCAAGACATTCACACATTCATCAAGGCCCGGCAATTCGAGATGACTCTGGACAGGTAAATGCCCGAAGACTTGCGCGCCAAGATCGTGCTCACCCGCAGCCAGCTCCATCACCAGTTGGGTCTGGCCGACGACGTCAGCATCTACGGCTTCTACAGCGTGCTCGACCCGCCCGCCCTCGTGGTGATGCTGCACGCCGAGCGCTTCGCCCGGCCGATCGAGCCGGAGGACTGGAACGACTTCGCCGACGCCGAGAGCCGCATCGTGCGGCTGGAGGAGGCCCAGTGAGCGAGAGCTGCAAGAGCACCTGCCGGTCCCCGCGCATCAACACCCGCGAGGCGCACTGCACCGTCTGCCACAAGACCTTCTCCGGTCCCACCTGGTTCGACGTGCACCGGGTGCGCGGCAACTGCGAGGAGGTGCCCGGCCTGGTCGAGCTGGACGGCCTGTGGGCCACCAAGGAACGCCACCGCAACAACGTGAAGCTGGCCGAGGGCATGGCGGAGATCCGCCGCCTGCGAGAGGAGCCCGAGTGAGCACCCACCCTGTCTGCGAGACCATGAAGAAGCTGCGCCAGGCCACCGGGCTGTCGCTGGCGCAGGCCGAGGACCGCTTCAAGGTCCCGGCCGTGGTCCTGGGCAGCTACGAACGCGGCGACCGGATGCCGCCGCTGATCAAGGCCGAGCACATCCTGAACCACTACGGCTACACGCTGATCGCCGTTCCGCGCGACGAGAAGAGCGTGCGCCTGCCCACCGACATGGCGGCCGAGTTGCGCCTGATCGCCGACTCCATCGAGCGCAATGCCAAGAGCGCGATCGACGGGGAATACGCGTTGATGGAGTGGCCGAGCCGGTGAAAAGAAACGGTCGCTGATCTGTAAGAGGTAGTGAGTCGAGTCCCGGCTCACTACCTCTTTTTTGGAGCCAGCGAGAATGCCGCAGATTGACTGGACACCGGAGTACAAGCGCACCACGAACGTCGAGTTTGATCGGCTGAAGCTCAAGGTCGGTGAGCGCGCCCGCATCGTGCTCATGGAGAAGCCCACCTTCACGTGGGTGCACACCCTGCGTGCCCCGAAGATCGTGGACGGCAAGGCCAACAAGGTCATCAAGAAGCGCAAGGACGGCACCGAGTACGCCGACTGGGACATGGACTTCGTCGGCCGTCCGCAGTGCCTGGGCGATCACGGCATCATCGCCGACGAGGGCCTGGACGCGAAGAACTGCCCGGTCTGCGCCCGCGCCAAGGACTCCGAGGAGGCCGCCGCGCCGGAGCGTCGCTTCGCCATGAACGTGATCAAGTACAACACCAAGTCGGACGGCTCGCTGGTCGCCCCGTTCGGCTGCTCCAGTGTGGTCTGGTCGTTCACCGAGGGCATCTTCAACAAGCTCTACGACATCGCCCAGGAGTACGGCGGGCTGGTCGGCCGGGACCTGATCCTCGGCCCGTGCCAGCCGCCGGAGGCGTTCCAGAAGTTCGACATCACCGCCGGTGCCAAGAACCTGTGGGAGGCCGACGACAAGATCAAGAACGTGGTCACCGAGACCTACCAGGGCAACCGGATCGAGGACCTGGAGGCGGCCTGCGGGCGCAAGGCCGAGGCCCGCTGGCTCAAGGAGGACCTGAACAAGATCGCCGAGCGGTGGCGCATCGCCCACGGTGACAAGGCGGCCCCCGCCGACTCCACCGAGAAGGGCGAGGTCGCCAGCCTCAAGGGGGAGCTGGACAACCTGCTGTCGCCGACCCCGCCGCAGCAGACCAGCAACACGCAGACCTACCCGGACCCGGCCGAGCAGGGATCGCGTGCCCTCCATGGTGTCCCCGTCGAGCCCTACACGGACGCGGAGAAGGCCGAGATGAGCACCGAGCAGCCCAAGTCCGACCCCGAGGACTTCGCCTCGCTGCTGTCCGGCCTGCGGATCTGACCCGATAGGACATTCGGCAGGTACGGGACCGGAGATCTCGTGCTTGGGAGGGATGCCAGAAGCCCCGGTGACAGCGACGTCGCCGGGGCTTCACCCGTTCGGGGCGTCACCGCTGACAGTGTCAGCCGGTTGTACGGGCAGACTGAACAACACGAGGGGCACGATGACCACCACCCAGGACCGTCCGGCCGCGCAGGCTCCGACGCTGCTCAACAAGATCATCGCGGTGCGCGGCCAGGTGAAGAACGACACCGCCGAGTCGCTGACCAAGAAGTACCGGCTGCTGGGCAACGCGGCGCTGCTGACCGGGCACTCGCGGACCTACCAGCCGCACAACGAGGACGACTTCCGCTACCCCAGCGAGCACGTCAACCCGCGCGTCAGCGCGGAAACGATGCTGCGGGAGATCGGCGAGGAGATGACCCGGCTATTCGACGTCACGGCGGCGATGGACTGGTCCAACCAGCACGCCCGCGCCGACGTCGTGCTGCTCTCGGGCAGCGAGCCGGTGACCCTGCTCAAGGACGTCCCGGTCACGTACCTGATGTTCCTGGAGAAGTCGCTGGTCAACATCGAGACGGTGATCCGGAACCTGCCCACCCTGGACCCGACCGAGCGGTGGGAGTACGACGCCAGCATCGACGGCTACCGCAGCGCGCCGGTCGGCACGGTCAAGACCAAGAAGGTCCGGCGCAACCACGTGCTCGCGCCCGCGACCGACCGGCACCCGGCCCAGGTGGAGAGCTACACCGAGGACGAGCCGATCGGCGTCTGGTCGACCACCAAGTTCTCCGGCGCGCTCCCGGCCAAGCGGGTCAACAACCTGCTCAACCGGGTGACGGCGCTGCTGACGGCGGTCAAGTTCGCCCGTGAGCAGGCCAACCTGGAGGAGGTCATGGACCCCCGGCCCGGCAAGATCGTCTTCCAGTACCTGTTCGCGCCCGACCCGGCGTAGTCGTGGGCGTCCAGATCATCGCCCAGCCGGACGGCCTGTTCTGTGTGTACTCCAGCTCCAGCAACACCATCATCGTGTGGAACGCCACCGAGGAGGAGCTGGTCGAGCACTACGCCCGCGAGGCGATGGAGAAGGCCCGGCGCAGCGTCAGCGGCATCATCGACCGGGTCAAGCGGGACCAGGCCCGGACCGTGTACCACCAGTTCACGCTGACCTACGCCGAGGCCGTCGCCGCGACGCAGGCGCAGTTGGCGAAACAAAGACTTCCCGCCGGAGTGCGGGAGGGGGATGAGGCTCAGCCTTAATCTCAGGTGACCGTTCGACAGTGCAGGTTCAACTCCTGCCCCCGGCTCTACCTGCCGGGGTAGCCCAATCGGCAGAGGCACGGACGGCACTTCAGACTGAAGCTATTGCCTAATCTCAGCAAGATCCCGGCCACCGGGTCGAGCAACCGGGTTCACATGTCGCAGGGTTGTGGGTTCAAGTCCCACCCCGCCGTCCACTTCGGCGGGTAGCTCAATCGGCAGAGCATGGGCAATTTCAAACTGAGCCCCGGTTTTAAACGTATCGGTGGGTCAACAGCGGGATCGATCCTCACAAGGATCGGACAGTTAATCCGACACCCTTTGGGAAAGGGCCGGAGCGGAAGGGTATCCGCTCCGGCCCGCTTAAACGGGCTCGCCCTCGGTGGCCCTGGGGACGCGTCCATCTCCCCGTTTCTTACGGAACGCTGCAAGTCGAACAATCTCACGGGGCGCGGAAGCAGGTGCGCCGGTTCAATTCCGGCGGCGAGTACTTCGGGACGTGCGGGCTGGATTCGGCGGGTTCGCTCCGCACGCGGACGCCTTGGCGGGTAGGGGCGTCACCGGCCGTCCGATGTAACTGGTATGGCCTGCGTGTGTGCCTCGGCGATCAACGCCGAGATGAAGGACTGGATCAAGCTCGGCGGCGACAACTCCGGCTGCTGCGGCAACAGCAAGCACACCTACGGGTTCCACTGCCCGGCCAACAGGGTGCCGGTCAGCGACTACTCCCGGCGGCGTGAGCCCGGCAAGCCCTACAACATGAACTGGGCCTGCGCCGGGGACTTCCACCACGGCTTCGACGCCAAGCTGATGGCGATGCACGCCGACGTGCTGCGGCGGCTCATGAAGGGTGAGCTGCCCATGATCTGCGAGATGATCACCAAGCCGTGGAAGGACAAGCCGGTCTACTACTGGGCGCGGTGGAACGGCGTGGGCACCCTCCAGAAGTACACCGGCGTCGGGCACGACCACTGGAGCCACATCTCATGGTGGCGCAGCCGCGCCAACGAGCGCGCCTACCTGTGGACGCCCAGCAAGACCCCCGGACCGGCCCCGGCCAAGCCCGCCGTGGTGCCCGGCACGGTCGCCCCGAAGTACCCCGGCTACGCGCTCAAGCGCAACGACAACAAGGCCGACCCGAACGTGCGCATCTGGCAGGCCCAGGCCCGTGCTCGCGGGGCCAAGGTGGACTCGGACGGGGTATTCGGGCCGGTCACCGAAGGCGTCGTCGTGGCCTTCCAGAAGGCCAACCGCATGTCGGTGGACAAGATCATCGGGCCGAAGACCTGGGCCGGGATCTGGAACAAGTCGCTGAAGCTCGCCTAGCAGTACCGGCAGCGCTGTGCGTGCTCGCTCTGGTAGTCGCCCGGCGGTGGCGGCGGCAGCTCGGCCGCGTCTGCGTCCTGCTCGTCATCGGCCGGGGCGATCACGTCGACCGTCGTGGTGTCCTCTTCGGGCAGCCGGGAAGCATCGTCAGTCGTCATTGTCTGAGTGTGGACGACGACGCTGCGTGATCGCCAGACCTAGTCGTTGCGCCCCGTCCGCGCGCCGGTCTCCAGCTCGTCGACCCGATCGGCGATCCAGCGCAGCATGTCGGCCGAGAACGCCACCGCCGTCTCCGGCCGTCCGGGGTTGCCGTGGATGTCGGTGCAGATGAACGCGAAGCCGTCTCGGGCGTTCATCAAGATCATCGCTTCGCGCCCGTCCGGCGACTTGTAGAGAAAGTCGTTGTCGTTGATCCGTGCTGTGATCCCGATCAACCTGGCCTCCGTGAAATCCGATG
>JACCDR010168313.1_pt1 | contig 15649 bp, 14 predicted proteins | sample 7446431 | NCBI WGS metagenome assembly JACCDR01 (sample SAMN15323443, study PRJNA562643) | freshwater metagenome | isolation source: river surface water | place: USA:Blue River Watershed | collected 2017-08-17 | reverse complement strand
GTTATCTACTTCGCCACGTGGGTTACGACAAATAAAACCTTGCGTAATAAAGATTTGTTTATCAGTCAATTGACTAAGAATTGCCCCTAATTTTTCTTCGGTAAATTTCAACACAGGCTCATTGTCGGCATCAATCAACATAAAATCTAAAGCAGGCAATAAAGCGGCATTTACGCCTTCTTCACGCAAGTACGCCTCAAACATTTGCGTAGAAAGTAACTCACCTTCTGCTACGATTTCTTTTTCTTGTTTTACCGAGAAAGGTTTGATATTTACCAAAGAACGAATAAACGAAAATTCTTTATCAATAATCGCTTTTCCTTCGGCGTAGCCAGCTTCGGTACTGTAAAGTTCTTTTATAAAAGACTCATAATGAGCGTACAACTCATTGATTTTCTGAGTTGCTTCGGCATCATTATGCGATTTCAATGACTCCCCAATAGCAATCAAAGCGTTTGTAGTACCCGAAAGAGCAGACAAAACGACGATTTTGCGATTACCATCTTCGGTAATCAAATTTTTGATTGAGTGCATTCGCTCGGGCTTCCCCACGGAAGTTCCCCCAAATTTCCAAACTTGCATTTTCTAAACGATTGTTTTCTTAAATAATATTTTTAATTTTTTCTAAAAAGGTATCTATGTCGATGATTTCTACTTTTGGAAAATCAATGTCTTTCAACGGATTGAAGTGTTTATCATTCGTGACGATAAAATCTACATTTCCGACAATAGCTGTATCCACAAATTTATTGTCGTCATAATCATTTTCTAACAGCCCCCATTTAAAGAAAATTTCTCTTTTTTCAACATTAGGTTGGGCGAGTAGCATTTCTATGATATTGTCAGCAACAACAGCATTTGTTTTGATCGTTATAATTTCGGCATATTCAAGTAATAGGTCATTACTAACGACAAGGACAAATTCCTGCCGAAGGAAGGCATCAAAAATTGGTCTATACTGCGATTTTTTCCCAATTGACACTAACAATACATTGGTGTCTAAGATAATTTTCATAAAGTATAGGGCGTTCTTAAATGCTCATTAGTCCATTCCTTCATTGTTTCTTCCGTCCAATTATTTTCATCCCACAGTTTGTCCATTTCTTCAGTGGCTTTCTCAGCAAAGTAATTGCCGAGCAACTGTTTAATCTCAATCAATTGACTATCAGTAACATTATGGCTAAATAACTTTATTAACTCTAGTTGAAGATTCGTAAGTTTTTGAGCAGGTACCATGATTTCGATTTGATTAATGTGAACGATAAAAAACAGAATCAATCTTATGAGCTTGAGCACACATTCTATTAAAACGCCAACATCTTCACCGCTGTAATGGCGGCTTCGTCGCCTTTATTGCCATGAATACCTCCCGCACGGTCGAGGGCTTGCTGTTCGGTATTGGGCGTTAATACCCCAAAGATAACAGGTTTGTCGTATTTTAAGCTCACGGCTGTAAGTCCTTGAGCCACAGCATTGTTGATGTAATCGTTGTGTTTGGTTTCACCTTGAATCACGCAGCCGATGCAAATAACGGCATCAATTTCTGGTTTTTGAGCCATTTTCTGAGCTCCAAAACTAAGCTCATAACTGCCCGGAACACTCACTCGAACGATGTTTTCTGTTTTTGCTCCGTAAGTAATCAGGGTTTTATAAGCCCCGTCGGCCAAGGCATTAGTAATTTCTTCGTTCCATTCGGCTACCACGATAGCGAATTTTTTATGAGAAATATCTGGTAAATTTTCGGTAGAAAAAATACTCAGGTTTTTATGAGCAGATGACATAGTATATGATTAACGAATTTACAACAAAAAAGGGATAAGAACCTAAGCTCTTATCCCCTTGATTACCAATAAATTTGATATTTTACTTATTCAGAGACAGAGCCTTCTAGCATCGCCTTGTATTTCTTGGCGTTGATGTATTCAGATGACTCAGCGTATTTCTCTACGATTTCTGTATAAACCTCTAGTGCTTCTTTGTCTTGTTTGTCTGCTTCGTAAGCAGCAGCCAATTTCATCAAATAGCTCGGCGTAAATTGCTTGTTAGGCTTATATTCTGCTGCTTTTTTGTAGTAGTCTGCTGCTTCGCCGTAAGCTTTCTTTTCGGCATAAGCATCGCCAATTAAGGCATAAGCACGTGCTTGTACCAGGAAATCGTCGCTACTAAAGTTTTTCAAATGCTCGATAGCCGCATCGTATTTGCCTTCTTTCAATTCGGCAACACCTGCATAAAAATTAGCAAGACTAGCCGCTTGTCCACCAACTTCGTCTGCAATTTTAGCAAATTCTTTGGCAGCAATTTTATTTGAATCTGCTTCAAATTTATACACAGCCTTGAACATCTTGGCTTGTCCTTCTTCGTTTTGCGTAGTAGCGTAGTATTGATACCCAAAATATCCTAGTACCGCTACAACAATTGCACCAGCAAGACCAAAAACGGCCGTTTTGTTCTGCTCGACAGTTTTTTGAATCTTCTCCACATCATGTCCTAATTCTTGTTTTAAGCCATCTGGACTTTCCAAAAATTCGAGACTTGTTTTTTCTTCTTTTTTTGCCATTGGGTTGTTTAAATTATGCGTTTGATGCCGTTGTTATTTACTAAAACGTCAACGTTTTTGAAAGACCAGTTATTTTTGCTTGTTTTATGAGCGGTGTTCTCCACTCAATTGACCTTTTGCCATTTAGCAAAACAATCACGCTAAAATTAGGATTGCAAAATTAGAAAATCTCTTGGAATTTTAAAGGGTTTTCTGTAAAGTTTTGGAGAGAGCCAACAAAAGATTCCAGAAAAACAGCTTTTTTATTCCTAAATAAAGGTTTTTGCCACTAAATAAATGACGTACAAACGATTATTTAACGGGCTTTTAGCCATAGTTCGGGGTTTTGTTTAGACGCATTTTTCCATACCTGAAAGTTCACTTCCGACGTGCCGTCGGCATCGGTTGCTACTTCTCCTATCTTTTGCCCCAGTGCTACTACTTGTCCTTCTTGTACCGTAACGTTGTCTAATTTACTATAAACCGTAAAATAATCGCCATGCTGTACGGCTACCATTGTATTTACACCTTGAATATTTACGACTCGTTGTACAATGCCTTTATACACCGCCAATACGCTATTGCCAGCACTGGTCTGGATGTCAACGCCATTGTTATTTACTCGAATTTTTTTCAGAAAAGGGTGGGGCTGAATACCAAAATGCCCCGAAATAAAGCCCGATTTGACAGGCCAGGGCATACGTCCTTTGAGGGCTGTAAACGACGAAGCTACTTTGGCTTCGTCTGGCGAAAGTTCTATTTCGTTGGGAGCAACGTTGACAGCCGTTTGCTTGGTGCGAGATTTACGAATTTCTTTTTCTACGATTTTAGCAATCATATCTTCCAAACGCTCCACCGCTCGGCGGTTGTCTTCTAGTTGTTGCCTCAACTTTTGCTCTTTGCTACTCAACGCTTCTACAACAGAAGATTGCTTGGTTTTGAGCATTTCGAGGCTATGCGTTTCTTTGATTTTATCTTGTAGAATAGCCGCTTGTTCCTGCTTTTTTTGTAATAATTTTACTTGCTCTGCCACGAGTTCTTCCCTGATTTGCTCTATCATGGTGGCTTGTTTGCGGCGTTGGTCGGAGTACTGACGAAGGTATCTGTATCGCCGAACAAGCTGGTTGAAGGTAGAAGCCGAAAACAAAAAAGTAAGTTGGTTATATTTGTTGCTCACCTTAGCTGCATGGTAAATCATTTTACCGTACTCGGCTTTTAGTTTGGTCAAATCGCCCGTGAGGTTATCTTTGGTTTTATTGATTTCGTCCACTTCAACCGATAGCAGGTCTTGGTTTTGCGACAAAATATCAATTTGTTTTACTTGCTTATTGATGCGTTCGCCGATGGCATTGAGGCGACCAACGCTGGCTTCTTTTTTCTGTTCGGTTTTTTCAATAATAGCATTCAACTCACTGATTCTCGCCAAGTTTTCTTTTTTCTCTGCTTCGAGCTTGGCCCTATTGGGTCGCTTTTGGGCAAGCGAAAGCGTAGGCACACCCATGAAACCTACATACATGAGGCAACAAGCAAGCAATGGATATATATGTTGTTTGAATGCTTTAATGGCTTTAGGTATTTTTATAAATGTTGTGGAGAGGTTATGCAATTCATCGCAATTTCGGAAGAATAAATTTATCAGCCAATAGCCATTTATGCTGCTTGGCAAACTTTTGGGTTACTTCTACCTTTTTGAAACGATTTGCTCAACAACGTAAGGATTTTTTAGTTTTTATTCAATAGTTTTTCAGGAACTTTAAACGGAAAACTCAACGGCTCTTCCAGCAACTCAACCTTGGTGTGTTTGACCGTAATAACGGTTTGATACACTTTTTGGTCTTTTTCCGATTTGTATTCAACCGTAATGAGGTTCGATAAAGGGAACAAGTAGTTATTGAGTGCCGTAAATTCATCAAAATTCATTGACAATTTGGTGTTGGTTACTTCTTGGGTCATGAGTAATTTTTTCAGTTTTTTGTCTTGCCCAATATAGTTATCAATAGAAACTTTGCCTTCGTGCTGTTTAAGTAAAAAATATTCGTTTTCACGCACTACACGAGATTTATTTTTCTTAAAAGGACGATTGCCAACGATAAGCGATTGTAGGATGTCGAAAGTAAGGTTAAACTTAAATTTTTCGGAAAACAATTCATACGGATATTCATTGTAATTGCCTTCATATTTGTTGTAAAGCTTTACGCTATCTTGCGTAAACAGGGCTGTTGCCACCGAAACAGGCAAGCCAGGCACCGAAATATTTAGCCAAATGAGGCTATCTTTCTTTACACGAATATCGACATTGACCGTTTGGTTGAGGGCTGTACTTTTGACCGACACCTTGGCTTTGCCTTTGAGGTATTTGAAGTCTATCTCATCTACGCTTACTTTATCGGCTTCGTTTTCTTCGGTATTAGGATTGACACCCACACGAGTTGGAGCTACAGTGCTATCGAGTTTGGGCTGTACGCTTGCCACGTTACTTGTGTCTTTGGCTACAACGGGGTTTGCGTTTGATTGTTGAACGACCTGTTTTTTACACGCCACGTTTACGAACAATACCAACAGGCAACATTTCAAAAGATGATGATTCATTTTTAAAGCAATTATTCGGGTGATGTAAGTACTAACCCAAAATTGTGAATTAGTGTTTTGATTTTCAAAAACTTATAATTTGTTTTAATCAAAATTAATTTTACACGATTACTATAAGTACTACGTTTTGAGAAATTTATTTAGTCAATAAGATTTCAATAAAATTCTTGCTATATCTATTTAACTCAAAATCAATTAGGTTATTCGATTAGCTTTTTTTCTGTAATTTTTTTCTCTAATAACGGACTTGTACCGCCAATACTCTTGGCTTTTAGCCATTGTTCTACGGCTTTTTGGGTATCGCCCAATTTAAACAGCACATCGCCCAAATGTTCGACAATCGTGCCACTTTGATTGATATTGTTGGCCACCGCTTTTTCAAGATATATTTTAGCATTGGTATAATCTTTCATTTCGTACAAAACCCAAGCGTAAGTATCGAGATAAGTACCATTATTGGGGTGTTTCTGTACCAAACGATTCGCCATTTCGGCAGCATAGGAAAGTCTTTCTTTACGCAAAGATAGAAAGTAACTGTAATTGTTTAATACATGGTCGTTGTCGGGATTCACTTTTAGGGCTGCATCGTATGCTGCGTCAGACTTAGTGTGTTGACCAAGGCTGTTGTAGGCATCACCCAACTGTGCACAAATATGCTGTAGCAAATCGGAAGCATCAGCAGCAAGCCTTCGGGCTTCTTCGAGTGCTTCGGCCGTTTTGGCATGGTTGCGTTTGCGGTAATAAGCAGACCCGTTCAAATACCAAAAAACCGCTTGGTTAGGAAATACCTCAATGGCTTCTTCCGAATGTACGATAGCACTGTCGATTTGGTTGAGGTCGAAATCGAGTTGAATGATACGCCCCCACACCTCATGTACCGATTTGTCGAGCCGAGCCGCTTTTACATATTCGTTGCGTGCTTCGGCTATTTCGCCTTTTTGGAACAGCAAGTCGCCATAAATAGCATGACCTTTGGGGTCTGAGGGATTCGACAAGGTAAGTTTTTTTACTAGAGTAAACGCCGTAGCCTTCGAGCGTTCGTCTTTCATGCTTGTGACATAGCTCATCAGAATCCGTACCTTGGTTGTAGCGTCGAGTTGAGGGTCGCCAAAAGCCAGTTCGAGTTCTTTGTTGGATTGGTCGAGGTCGCCTTTTTCTTGGTACAATTGTGCCAACATCACGTGTGCTTGGGCATTACTTGGGTTGAGCTTGAGAATTTTTTCTACATAAGGAATTGCCTGTTCGTTGCGGCGGTTATTGATAAGCAATTCGGCTTGGTCAATCAAATATTCTAGCTCTTCGGGGTCAGAAGCAATTAATTTTTCACCTTCTTTAATCGCCTCGTCAACTTTACCATTTTTGAGTAAAACCATTTGTTTTTGGTGAATAAGCTCGTCATTGATGCCCATAATTTTTTCGGCTTTATCAAACGACTTGATAGCTTCTTCGTAGCGATTGGCCATAATCAGCAAGGCGGCTTGCTCAAGGTAATAAGTACTATTTTGTGGATTGTTGGCAATGAGTTGTTGATAAACCTTAAAGCTTTCGTCGTATTTTTTATTGTTGGCATATACCTCCGCCAAAGCTTCGGCATACACCGCATTGTCGGGGGCAAACGCCAAGGCTTTTTGCAAGGAAGCTATGGCTCTTTCGTCTTGGTCGAGCTTACGATACGCCAAGCTAAGGGCATATAGGATACCACTATTGTTGGGAACGAGGTCGAGGGCTTTTTCAAAAGGAATGATAGATTTTTCGTATTCTTCAATCATACAATACTTCATACCTTCGGTAAAAAGCGATTCTGCTTCGAGCATTTGAGCCGCAGAAATCACCTCTTTTTTTCCTGTATTTTCTTTCTTTTGGGCAAAAGCCTGATGCAATGATAGTAGCCATATCATGCTCCATAACAACAACTTATGGTAAGCATATTCCCTAGATGCCGAGTAGTACATACGGTAATTCATAGTCAAATAATAGTAAAAAAGGGAAATGTAAGGTTATGGAGGGCCAAACATACGCCAATGCCCTACTTTATGGAATGTTGTTTATGTTCAGGGTAGTGCTACATCAAGCAATTTATTGCATAACGAGCAAAAGACAAGCTTGGTATATCTTGCCCTTTGCTCGAAGTATTTTCTGTGAAACTACACTTTTTTTGCTGGATTACCAAACACCGTTTCACGAGCTTTTACACTTTCAATCACAACAGAACCAGCACCAACTCTTGCTCCTTTACCGATTTTAACGCCTCCTACAATGGTTACACCCGTACCGATAAACGCCCCGTCTTCTATTTCAACACCTGCCCCGATGATACTGCCTGCCCCAATTTGTACAAAATCGCCAAGGCGGGCATCATAATCAATTAGCACCTTGCTGTGCACAATAGCATGGTTGCCGAGCGTAGCCCTAGGATTGATGATAACGCCTGCGGCAATCAAATTGCCATGACCAATAGCAGCCGTAGAGGCAATGAGTGCTTGGTCATGAATGGCATTGACGGGCTGTACATGACGCACGTCGTTGAGCATTTCAACCAAATTTTTACGCAACTTTATTTCGTCGGTTGCTACAAATGCTTCACATTTTTTGCCAATCAATTTGGTATAACCCTCATCGTCGGGAGAGCCAAGCACCAACACTTCGTCTATTTCGGTTTGGTGCAATTGGGTATTTTCGTCTAAAAAACCATACACCACTACGTTGTTACGTTTGAAAATATCTAGTGCTATCGCTCCTAATCCATTTGCACCAATTATAATCACTGGATTTTCCATAAAATTTATTAATAGTTACGTACTTTCGTACAAGTTGTTGCTAATTGTGTTTGTTAGGCCGTTTGAGGGCTAGTCAATTGCTTTGGTTTCACGCAAATACAATTGGATGGTATTTTCTAAGCCATAGTAAAGGGCATCGCAGATAAGGGCGTGACCAATAGACACCTCCAACAAATCAGGAATGTTTTGTTGAAAATACCGTAAATTTTCGAGGCTCAAATCGTGGCCTGCGTTGAGTCCTAAGCCCAGTTGGTTGGCCAATTGTGCTGCCTGTACAAAATCTTTGATAGCTGCCGCTCGGTCTTGTGCATACTGAGTCGCATAAGGCTCGGTATAAAGCTCAATGCGGTCGGTGCCCACTTCTTTTGCCCCTTCAACCATGCGTTCGTCGGGGTCAACGAAGATAGAAGTACGAATACCCGCTTCTTTAAACTGCAAAATCCATTCTTGCAAACGACTTTTGTGGGTAAGCGTATCCCAGCCTGCATTCGACGTAATAGCACCTTTGGCATCTGGCACAAGGGTTACTTGGTGCGGTTTGTTTGCCAGTACCAAGGCTACAAAAGAGGGTTCGGCAGGATTGCCCTCGATATTAAATTCGGTTGTGAGTACCTGTTTGAGGTCATACACATCTTGGTAACGAATATGACGCTCGTCGGGGCGAGGATGCACCGTGATACCCTCTGCACCAAAACGTTCGCAATCTAGGGCTACTTGCACCAAATTGGGGTTGTTGCCTCCACGGGCATTGCGGATCGTAGCTACTTTATTTATATTAACACTTAATTTGGTCATATTTTCGACTGTTTTTATCGGATGAATGATAAGCTTCTCAACAGAACAATCCTACATTCTTAAATAGTTTCGTACCTTTGTCTTTATTTTTATCATCACAGCTATTTTGTAATTTTTTGTGAAATTAAAGCAATCATTATGCTATACGAAATGTTTTGTAAAAGAAAATTGCTAAAATAGCTTGATTCATCTATCTACTCATGATATAGCATCTCAAAACAGCCCCAAGGCTGGGAGCTCATGAGGCTTGCTAATTTTTATTTTATCCATTTATTTCAGTTGTACTATGTCACTAAAAGCCCAAATCGAAAGTGGTATCAAAGATGCCATGCGTGCCAAAGACCAAGACCGTTTGCGTGCATTGAGAGCAATTAAATCGTTGATTTTATTAGAAGAAACGTCTGGCAACAACACTGGCGAAATCACTACTGATGCCGAGATGAAGTTGTTGATGAAAGCAGCCAAACAAAGAAAAGATTCGCTAGACGTTTTCCTAGCACAGGGTCGTCAAGATTTGGCAGATAAAGAACAAGCCGAGCTAACGGTTATCGAAGAGTTTTTACCTAAGCAATTAAGTGCCGACGAATTGCAAGAAAAATTGAAGGCGATTATTGCCCAAGTAGGAGCTAGTAGCCCTGCCGACATGGGTAAAGTAATGGGCGTTGCTACCAAAGAATTGGCAGGACTAGCCGAAGGCAAAGCCATTTCGGCAGCCGTAAAAGCTTTACTTAGCTAAATTTGCACAGGATTTGTCAATCAAGCCGAATGTTTATATATACAGCAAATTGACAAACCCTGTGGCTTTTTCACTTTCTATTTATGCAACTCATCGACATTATGATACTGCTGCCTATCCTTTGGGGTGGTTTTGTTGGGTATCAAAGAGGTATTATCATCGAAATTGTTTCTATTGCAGCCTTTGTGGCATCGGTACTTGTGAGCTTCAAAAGCTTTGGTTTTTTATCTACTCTTTTGGCTTCTTTTTTCAGTAACCAACTGGCACAGCATTTCTTTCCTTATATGAGTTTTGGGGTGAGTTTAGGCCCAATTGTCTTTCTCATCAATCGCTTAGGAGGATTACTTCGGAAATCAATACGCTATACGATTTTTGGGCAATTCGATTCGTTTGCAGGCGGGGTGGTCGGTTGTTTTACTTGGGCTTTTGGCATTAGTATTTTATTTTGGCTAGGTGCAGCTATTGGTCTTAGCGTACCCTCGCAACAAAACACCTATATCTATCCGATTGTACAGCCTTTTGCCCCTACAATTATCCATCGAGTTGTGGCGGAAGTCCCCACCAAAATAAAGCAATTACAACATAAAAATGTGCCAAAATAATCGTCGCAAAGGCTTGTTTGTTAGTAAATTATCCTCTTTTTAAGATTATTTTTGTACTTTTGTGCCTGTGCTTATCAGCATAAGTGCCATTCGATAAAGCGTCAAAACAATGGAAGTAGCAATTCAAGCAAAACAAGATATACGTAAACTCTCCTTAGCTCAAATCAAAGACTTTTTGGTAGCACAAGGCGAACAAGGTTTCAGGGCTAAACAAGTATATGAATGGCTTTGGAAAAAATCGGCTCAACGATTTGAAGAAATGACTAATTTGTCGAAAAAGACAAGAGAGTTATTAGAAGAAAATTTTGAAATAAGAGCGGTACAAGTAGCAGAAAAACAGGTAAGTAGCGACAAAACCATCAAATCGTCATTTGCTCTTTTCGATAGCAATTTGGTAGAAGGCGTTTTGATTCCTGCCGACGACCGCATGACTGCCTGTGTGTCGTCGCAAGTAGGTTGTTCGCTTACGTGTAAGTTTTGTGCGACGGGTTATATGGATAGAAAACGTAACCTTGACCCTGCCGAAATTTATGACCAAGTAGTACGCATCAAAGAGCAAGCCGAAAGCCATTACCAAACGCCTCTGACCAATATTGTGTATATGGGGATGGGCGAGCCTTTGCTCAATTATGCCAATGTGCTGCAATCTATCAACCATATTACTGCCCCCGAAGGCTTGGGTATGTCGCCCAAACGCATTACGGTTTCGACGGCTGGGATTGCTAAAATGATAAAAAAATTGGGTGATGATGAGGTAAAGTTCAATCTTGCTTTATCGCTTCATGCAGCAAACGACGTGAAGCGTAACCAAATCATGCCTATCAACGAAACCAATACCTTAGAGGCACTTAAAGAAGCCTTGCAGTATTTTTATAAAAAAACAGGGAATAAAATTACCTTAGAATACATCGTGTTCTATAAGTTTAACGATACGCTAGAAGACGCAAGAGAGCTTTGGCAGTTTGCCAAGCAGTTTCCTTGTAAAATCAATATCATCGAGTACAACCCGATTGCAGAAGCAAACTATACCAATACCGACCCTCTAACGCTAGAAAAATTTGCTAAGTTTTTAGAAGACAAAGGTTTAGTAGTAAACGTTCGGCGTTCGAGAGGAAAAGATATTGATGCCGCTTGCGGACAATTAGCAGGGAAGAAAAAAGAATAAATCGAAAAGGTCATTTGCGATAAAAACGCAAATGACCTTTCAACTATACCTGTAACGGTAAAATCAAACGAAATTCGCTTCCTTGGTTGAGTTTACTTTTGAGTTCTATACGCCCTTTGTGTCCTTCAATCATTTCTTTTACATAATACAAGCCCAAACCAAAGCCTTTTACATTGTGTACATCGCCTGTGTGTACCCTAAAGAATTTTTGAAAGACGTGCTTTTGGTCTTTCTCCGAAATGCCAATGCCATTATCCACCACGGCAATCACCAGTTCTTTGCCTTGTGTGTAGGTTTGTAGCGTAACCAAAGGCGTTTGTTCACAATACTTCACTCCGTTGTCGATAAGATTGTGGATAACATTGCTCAAGTGCAGTCGGTCGGCTTTCACGGTACTAGCCGTAGCTTGTAGTTGAAGATTGATTTGTCCGCCTTTTTCCTTAAAAATAGGCTCACAGTTTAAACAAAGCTCTTCGAGTAATTCGTTTACCTCAACTTTTTCTAGTTTTAGTTTATCAATTTTTTGGTCGATATTGGCGGTTTGCAAAACCGTATCCACATTCTTTTTGAGCCTTGCCGCTTCTTTTCTGATAATAGAAGCGTAGCTCAACAATCGTTCTGGATTTTGAAGAATATCGGGTTTCATCAGCACTTCGGAGGAAATAGAAATCGTAGAAATAGGTGTTTTAAATTCGTGCGTCATGTTGTTGATAAAATCGTTTTGAATCTCCGACAACCGCTTTTGCTTGAAAATAACCATAAGGGCGTAAACAAAAAACAGCAATACTACCAATAATACCGCCGACGAAACAAACCAGTTGTTTAAATCGCCCAATAAAGACAATTGTTTATCGGGAAAATATACGCCAAAATAGTAATTATGAATATCAAGTTTCGGAAAGTCATAATGGGTATTCAGGTCGTTGGGGTCGCAGTTTTCGGCATAGCATACAAAGGTTTTTTTGCTGATATTATCCGTGAGGCAATCATAAATACCGTATTCAAAATTGAGCCGAATATCACTTTTTGCAAATTCTTGTTTGAGAAAAGCTTCTAATATCTGGGCATTGATGGTGTCGTTGACTTGTGCCGAGTAATAGTTTGAAGTAATGCGTCTGACAGGACGCAACAATTCATTAGCACTATTGTTATTCACATCTAATATCCGCTTACATACCGTCCGAAGCGATGCCGTTACTCGTCGGTCAAAATCTCTGTCTTGTATATGGTACGCTTGCTGAAACCAAAAATATTGTACCACTACCATGCCTGCCATAAGCAATACGGATAATACAACAAAAATGCGAAGGGTTTTCGAGTTCATGGAATAATTCTTTAAAGAAAGCTTACAAGCCTGAATAAGGATGCTTTTGAGTCTTGCAAGTTAGCAAATTTTATGAAGCAAATGGAAAATGAATACACACAATCCACAGAGTTATCCACATTTTTGTGTGGATAACTCTGTGGATAAACGGCTAAACTGCCTATAAATTGTGGAGAACGTGCTGATACAAGTACCAAAACTGTGTGGAAATGTGTTGATGCGTAAATTGTTGTTCAACAATTTTTCTTGCTTTTTGTCCTAAAATTTTACGTAAAAAAGGATTGCGAAGCAGATAATCTATTTGTTGAGCCAAGGCTTCGACTTGCCCTACAGGGAATAACAAACCATTTTCGTTATCTTTAATTAAACTACGACATCCTGCACAATCGCTCGCTACAATGGCTTTTTCCATCGCCGAAGCTTCCAACAAAATTTTAGGAAACCCCTCATGATAGGAGGGCAACACCACCAAACAAGCCTCCGCCAAGTTTTGCCTGATGTCGTGCTGAAAGTCTTTCCAAACGATATAATCGGGTACGCAAGCCTCCTGCAAGGTATGTTTCGCTATTGCCCTAGGGTTATCGGCATCAATTCCTCCAACCAATTCAAATTGTACTTTTCCTTGCCAACGACTACGCAACAAATGAGCCGCTTGTATAAAGTCGAAAATACCTTTGTCTTCAATCATCCGGGCAACTAGCACCACCTTGCGTAGGGTTTGCGTAGGGTTTTGAGCACGAGGCGAGAAATATTGTGTATCAACACCTACGCCTTTTATCAAATGAATTTGGGCTGTATTCAACTGCAAGCATTCTTGTAAAATATGAGCATCCATTTCGTTTTGAAATACCCACTGATGTAACGGATGAGCCAACCAAGGTCGATTTAACCGATAAAAATAGGGCAACACCACCGACTGATACCAATATGTACCCAAGCCCGATACCGCCTGAATACTCGGAATATGCTTGCCCAATCGGTTGGCAACCGTACCATAAGTAATAAGCTTTAGGCCCACTTGATGTATCAGACTAGGCTTGAGCCTTCGGTACATTTTCCATAAAAAATAACAAAGGTATAATTCTCGAAACAGGTTCGTCCTCCCTCTACTCGGAGGCAAGGGGTACACGTCGATGCCTTGGGCTTGTATGCTTGTGGCGTGGTCGGTTACTTGTGTAATAAGGCTTACTTTCCAACCTTGTTGTTGTAAAAAAGTGGCCAAAGCTAGGCGATGCGATACAAAAAACCAATCGACATTCACCACAAATACGATATGAGGATTAGGATTGTTTGACATACCATTCTTGAAAACAATAAATACTCCATAAAACATTTCGGTAAGTACGAGGGTGGGTATGTAATTTTTTTACCATTTCCTGAAAATAGGTCGGTTGAAAAATACCCTGGGCTGCTAAAAAATCAGGCGAAGTATAGGCTTCCCATGTTGATTTTAGTTCATGTGATAGCCAGTATTCTACAGGCACTTCAAAGCCATGCTTGGGCGTTGTCAAAAAGCCTTGTGGAAAAAAAGGAGCAAATGCGTCTTTGAGCAGTTTTTTTGTTTGACCATTTTTAACCAAAAAATCATCTGGCAAACTAGAGGCAAATTCCCACAAAGCTTTTGACAAAAAAGGCGTTCTACATTCGAGAGAAGCCAGCATACTCATGCGGTCGGTTTTGACAAGCATATCGCCTTCGAGCGTAAAATGTTTATCAAAATACTTTGCTTGTTTGAACCCACTTGTCTCAGCAACCGCCTGCATCTGAGTGGTCACAAAGCTACTCGTTTGCTTGTAAGGAGGTAACAATAAAGACGATAGCCAAGCTGCTCGTATGCCGAGGCTGCAAATATTATACAAATCATCTTGGGGAGTATCGCCAAGGCTCGACACCATTTTTTGTACAGGTTGTAATGGTTTGATATACCTCGCCAAGATTTCTATACAAGGATTGAGTGCCTGTTGCCAAAAAGGCGGACAAAAGCGACGGAACTGTGCCGCATAAAAAGGCATTTTGTAACGATTATAGCCTCCAAGCAATTCGTCAGCTCCATCGCCTGTGAGTGCCACTTTGACAAAACGCCTCGTATGTTGAGCTAAAAAATAACTCGCCAAAGCCGAAGAATCGCCATAAGGCTCATCGAAATGCGTTACAATCGTGGGTATTTCGGCTTCTATTGCTTGAAAAGTTAAAGGAAAAGTATGATGCTGTGTCGAAAAAAGTTCTGCAACCAAGGCTGCTCTAGGCGATTCGTCGAATTTTTTATGCGAAAAACCAATCGAAAATGTGGGCAATGGCTTATGTTTTCCCTGTATTTTTCGGGCTAAATAGGTGATAATGCTAGAGTCAACGCCTCCGCTCAAAAAAACACCAACATCTACGGCAGCTTGCATTTGCTGGGCAACACTATGACTTAGAAGTGTGATGAGTTCCGCTTGTGCAGTTTGGTAATGCCACGGCGTTGCTTCTGCAAGCGTTTTTTCGTTCCAATAACAATGCCTTTCGATGGTAAAATGATGCAGGTCTAAAACCATGTAATGTGCAGCTTCGAGTTTATAAATATCTTCATAAATCGAAAAAGGAGCAGGAATAAACGTCAGGCGAAAATACAGTTGCAAAGCCTCCGAGCCAATCGCAGGTTTGCAGTGATAAAGTTGTTGATACGTCTTGACCAAGGCTTTGAGCTCACTTGAAAAAAAGCAAAAGCCATCTTTCAGGCAATAATACAAAGGTTTTTCGCCATGAATATCTCTAGCTAAAAAAAGTTGATGCGTTTGCTGGTCGTAGATTGCCAACGCAAACATTCCTTGCAAATAACGACACAAATCTTTCCCCCAATAAGCATACGCTTTGAGTACAACTTCGGTATCGGAATTAGTTTGAAAGCAGAAGCCTTGTTGTATCAGCAGCGACCGAATGGCTTGGTAATTATAGATTTCGCCATTAAATACAATCGTCCATTGCTCATAAGACATCGGTTGATTACTCGCTGGATTTGTATCTACGATTGCTAGGCGTTTCATTCCTAGGCATAGATTCTGTGCTACATTTTGCCATAGTCCTTCGCTATCGGGGCCTCTGTGATGCAATTGTTGATTCATTTGCAGAACCAACAATTGCATCGC
>JACCDR010166465.1_pt1 | contig 15651 bp, 26 predicted proteins | sample 7446431 | NCBI WGS metagenome assembly JACCDR01 (sample SAMN15323443, study PRJNA562643) | freshwater metagenome | isolation source: river surface water | place: USA:Blue River Watershed | collected 2017-08-17 | reverse complement strand
TATCCCGAACAACTTTTCTGCCATAGTTTAAGGACGAGCCATTAGCCTCAATAGTTTGAATGTAATCCAGCAGCGCGTTATTGCTTTGCTCCAAAGCCTCAACGGCCAGTTCGTGCGGGGTGCGGGTGGTCATGGGGTTTCCTTTATGCAATCGTTACACATGGGTTGAAATAAATCGTATTGACCGCGTTTTTGCGCTTTTAAATATTCAGGCATTTCCTCGCCCCATCCATAACCATGCAAGCGTTTGGCTTCTGCTTCTAAATCATCAAGTCTTGCGCCCCAGTCTGGATATAATGCGGCGGCTTCAATACGCTCCACCTTTGATTGCATTGTGCCGCACATACATTCACCTGATCTGCATAACGCTTTTGCAACCGGGTTTATGGGCGTTTTCATTTTTTCGAGGTATTGATCGCGCATTTCCTGCGACCAGTCGTGAATGATATTAAACCAGACATTGCCCTTCTGTGCTGGATCGCTACGAAAACGCTCAAGGTTTTTCATGCGGTTTGCGCTCTCATCTTTTCTTGCGCCGTTCAAAAGCATGATTTTAATGCCGCGTTTACGCTTTCTGAAATTCGCAGATATGGCCTTTCTAAATGGCGTTGCCTTTAATATCCGGTACGCATAGGCATGAGCTGATATTCCTTTCCCAAAAAAACCTTTTCGCAAAACATAGTCTTGGTATGCCGTTCCAGCATCTGCTTCAATATAATCTTGATCCCTTGAATACACATCACGCACGAAATCAGTCGTTTCAGGTATGCCGCAACGCGTATTTCCATGAATAACAGCATCAATTTTGATGCCTAGCTCCTGTGCGTACTGGTGCGAGGCTGCGCTGTCTTTGCCGCCCGATACCATTGAAACAATGTAATCAGGTTTAAACTGTGCAATGAAATCTTTAACGTGTTGATCCATCACCCGCCCTCCGCTTCGTTGGTTGGGGGTGCTAACACTAGATCACCGTATGAAAACCCGTCCCCGTCTGTGTAGCCGTACGACCATTTTTCAGTTACTTCTTTTACGGCATATTTTATCGGCGGCGCGGTGTTCGTGTATGCATTACCACGCTCTCTGTAAATTCCCACTATTTCTAAATTAATCCCCGCCCAATCAGCCCAATATTTGCAATTCTGTGAAACTTGAACAATGTCGCCAATCTTAAATGTTTCATCCCGCCACTTCTCCCCCGCGCCACGCAAAAGGGCGGTGCGGATTGTTTGGATGCATATTGCCGGTATTCCAAAAATTTGCGGCTGATGTGGTTTTGACAATAACGCATCTAATGTTTTCTCAATATCATCCAAAGCCCGTAACGCCTCGGCATTATCCGTGGGGGGTTCAATAACCTTAACGGATGAACGCAACGCTTTGTGCATCACGTTCTTTTCCTCGGCTGTCAATTCTCGTCCGGCATTATCCGTGGGGGCCGCGCACAGGTCGGTGCGGGTTTTATACAGGTTCACAGCAAAATAAAGTGTTTCCCAAAAATCCATAATTGGATCATCTTCAAGATGTGGGCTATCACATAGATACTTACGAAACCTTTCTATCTCAAAATCAAGATATTCAGTTGGGTTCATTAATTCCGGCATATCGTTGCTGGTCATGTGCGCTCTCCATTAATTAAGACTGAATGACCGCGATCACGCCCATCGACATAGCGAATGTTCTGAATATTCCGGCAATCAAGGCCAAATAATTCAGCCGCCATAATCGCAGAATTAAGGGCCTGTTTTGCGTCATAGACAGACTTTGCAAGCGCAAGCCGTATCACTTTCTTTTCGTTGCTGGTCATCTCAATGATCTCCATAGTTTTAATAAACAAGCGTTACAGTAAGAAATTATTCTAATGTCAAAACTTTTGCACAAACGGCAATGACAGGTCATCTCAAATCTCCTCACAGTATGCAAAGTCTGTAGTGAATGCTCTCGTCTGATTAAAATAATCTGCGTATTCCTGACACGCTTTTGCTGGCATAGGGTCGCTTTTTTGATAAGTCGGTTTGCACTCTGACCAACACAAAGTAGAAAGACTCATAATCACAAGTATTTTCATCTCAAATCTCCTTGTCGTGTTCTGGTGCGCGGGTAAGATATTGCTTATCAACAACATTGGGAACTACACGGCTTTCTTGCATAACCCAAACACAATCATGTATTTCTAAATCAGGGCCGATGTAATAAACCAACCCCAAATCAGGATGCTCAAAAGCATCCCCCGGCTTGACCTTGTCCCAATCAAACGGCGGCTCGATGATAGAGGTGATGTCGAATAAACTTTCGTCTTTTAGATTTAACCTTCCTAGCTCATTAAACCAACCAGCAGAACCGCCCTTGAAGGTGATGTAGTAAGGATAATCGACGCCACCATCGCGCCTTACACTCTCCACCACCCTATCACGGCATGGCAGGATGCAGCCCGGACGGATTTTTGTCATGTCGATGGTCATGGTTGTTCCTTAAAACTTTGCTTGATTGCCTCGATAAGTTTGTCAGTTTCGTGCATATAGCAACGAAAAACATCGTCGTTATGCGGGTAAACTTCCCAGTATGGTTTCATATCCATACATCCGGCCCTATCGTAAGCGTCAAAATATATAGACACGTGTGCGTTTGGTTTTTTCTTGTGCTTTATATTGTATCGAATAATTCCCGTATGAAATGCCGGGATCGCCCTAACAAGCCAGTCCCTATGAAAATCAAGATAAGGCAATTCTTTAGCCCACTTATCCCATTGAAATACTTTTTCAACTTCGTATAAGCAGTCGTATTTTCTGTAGTTATCACTTTCCATCATCACCACCCCCCGTTGCGCTGTTCATGTCGATGGTCATGGTGTAGATCTTTCTGCTTCTAAAATAGCGTAGCCAATTATCTCAGGTATTTGCGGCACTACAGCGTTACCTAGCGCTTTAAGTCTGTCCACCCTTCTGGGTATCCCATGAGCCACTCGACCCACTGCGGGTTCAGGGAGCCATTGCGTTTGGACACCAGCATTATATCGCGCAAATTTGTTTTGCTTCCTCTGTTTGGCATTCCACTCCCGCTCGCATCTGATGCTTTTGGTGTTGGCCACAATCCAAGTTCTGTCCCTTCTATGTCTGGCATCAACGGCACAAGCTGGAATAACAAACGTCCTTGCGGTGTATGCTTGACTCTCCAAGTCAGAAAGCACATCGTCGAGGCCCATATTGATGTGTCCAGCAACATTTTCTCCAATAACCCAAGCGGGCAAATATTTTTTGATGATGCTAAACATAGCTGGCCAGAGGTGGCGGTCATCATCCGAGCCTTTTCGCTTCCCGGCAACGCTGAACGGCTGGCAAGGGTATCCTCCGGTAATAACGTCAACTGCTCCGTCATAATTCAATGTCCTTACATCGTTAAAAATCGGCACGTCGGGCCAGTGCTTTTTTAAAACCTTTTGGCAGAATGGATCGATTTCACAAAAGGCAACGGTTTCAAAACCACCTGTGCGCTCAAGCCCTAGTGAAAAGCCGCCAATGCCTGAGAATAAATCAAGGACTTTGAGTTTACTCATCACCACCCCCCGTTGCGCTGGCGAGGGCTTTAGCTTTGGAAATCAATTCCATATGCTTACCAGCAATCCCTCGTTCCGATAAAGCAGCGCAAAGCTCATTAACAGCCTCCACCAGCTTGTAATGGTTATTCACCGCGTGAACAATTTCAGTGCCTATTTTTTCATACGGGTCTGTTTTATCTTTGCGATGCTGATCTTTATCTTCTTCGGTCACATGCAGATCACGCACATTAATTATAAACCTTCCACATTTTGATTTAATAACGCCCCAATCGTCGTATTTATAAGGGCGATATGACCAAGGCAATTCCGTGTGTTTCATTGTGTGTAGCTCCCGTGTTTTTCTTCGTTGTCTTGCTTATATTCAGTTTTTTCATTTCCTAAATAATCAATATTAAATGCCCTAGTGTATTCGCAATTTTCCGGCCTGTCGGAAAACGGCATACCATGCACAGTCATGACTTTCGATGATGTGTGTAAAATGAATGACTTTGCAAACAGCACACTCAAAGCCGATAAAATGCGGTATTTCATCTCATTCCTCATCGTTCGCTGTCCCGGCAAGGGGGTGTGGTTGTTGTGATTTTAATTCCTCAAGCTCTTTGTTTAAGCTTTCAATCGTCATAGGCTTGGGCGCAGGAAACCGTTCCTTCTCGGCGGCAAGCATTGCGTTGGCGTATAGCACTGCTGATTTTACATGGTCTTTAGCCATTAACTCATCAAACGTACTGAACGCAATTTTATTTAACACTTGTCCGGCGTAGTATCGCCATGCGGTGCGGTCGTCGGTCATGGCGTGTACTCCCTATATTCCTGCCGCACCAGATGCACCGCCAAATCAAACAACCCGGCAGGCCTTAATGGGCGGTTGTCATTCGCTGGCACAATCCCGCCAAGCATAAGCAGCAAACAAAACATGCCGCTATTCATTTGTGTGTATTCGGTTATTCTCATTTTATATTCCTTTCATATAAATGAAAAAGGCAGCTATAAACCAGATAGGCAACATAATCATAAATAATGCTAAATACGGATTAAAATTATTTTCAGCCCAAAATCTTGACCATAAAATCAAAAATCCTAAAAATATAGAAATTATAATTATAAAACCTAATGAAATTAAAAGTGCTTCTATCATTTCACTATCTCCAATCTTGCTTCGTGGTACTTAATAACTTTGGCCTCAAGTAACTCATTGTAAATTTCCGTGGCGCGTTGCTTACTGACAGCAGGCTTCATAGTTTTGCCGATCAATTTCTTGGACGGGTCTAAGTGCCCTTGCTTTTGCAGTTTGGTTAAGGCTTGAATAAATCGCTTTTGTGCGGCGGTCATTTTGCAAGCCTTTTTATTGTTAAAACTTTATCTCCAAAACCAAATAAAGGATGATCTGGATGATATTGTCCTGACCAACAGCTTACGGCCTGCCTGATATATTCCTTCATATTATTAACAGGAACATCACGCGGTCTTTCAACCGTTATAATGTATTGCTCTTTCACTCCAGCACCTCTGACATCTGCATCTGGTTAAGCGTCGGCAATGCCTTGACCGGCAAAACATACACCGCCAGAACAATTCCCAAAAACGTAAAGCATAATGCGTATAATATACGGGTTTCGATTTTCATGATTAAAACTCCAATCTTGCGCCAGTGATTAAATAATATGCCCACGACATATAGAACGGAAAGCCCAATACCATCGCGGCGGTCAAGAACTCAGTGAACAGGTTTAGATATTTCATGGTCATCCCCTTTGTTGTCTTAGGCATCTTGCCACGGGCAAGGGGGGATTGCAAGAATTATTTTGATTTATTTTGAATTTATTTTATAGCCATAAAGCGCAATAATCGCAGCCTCAGCCCGGCCATCGTCTTTTTTTCTGTCCCAATTATGGGCAAATTGCGGCAATAGCTGGCTGGCGCGCTGTCTGGCTCCGTCCTTATCCTTTGGAACGGCCATGTCTTTTTTCCATTTATTAGAAGAAATATACGTAATTGGTATATTAAACGCCATAACAGAAGCTTCAATTTGACCATATCCCCGGCCTGTTTGCGCTACGCCACTGGCATTTTGACCGGGCCGTGTGCCAAGCATTTCTAAAAAACAATGCTCAACCTGATATGTTTTTAAAATCCTTTGCAATGCCGATATATCAATCTGCCGCTTTTTCTTTCCATTGCGCTCAATGTTAAATGTCGGCATGTCATAAATAAGCAGCTCATTGCCATCGTAAAAAGCTAACGCGCCATCAAGTCCGGGATCGCAACCAAGTATCATTTTATCGCCCCCATAAACCAATCCTCACGCCTTTGCATCAACGGCTTTGATACAGCCAAAAACGCAAACCAGAGCGTATGCGTTAAATCGCGTCCGTATTGATCGCGCCGTGGCAGCGCGTATAACGTCGGCCCGTATTCCTCGCCTGTGCCAGCGTTATAATAATGGCTGCTATCGCTAATAATCATTTCCCATTCCTTTCAATCCACGCATCAAGGTCTTTCTTTAAATACACAATCCGTTCATACGTGTAATACGGCCCTTTCTTATCGCGGCGATATTGCGCGAGTTTTTCTTGCGTTGTATTCAAATACGCCGCAGCCTCCGCAGGGCTTAGGCGCGTGTTTTCGGTGTCGTCGGTCATCTTTTAATTCTTTCGTAATCTTTTAACGCCGTGGTTAATTCTCGCACAAGCGTGTCATTCGCCCTTTCCATCGAGTGCTTGAAAGCAGAACATTGCCCGTGCAAACGTTCATTCTCAAGTTCAAGTCTGTTTATTTTGGAATTAAGCGAATAGACTTGATTGCCTAATTCAACAATCTTTTGCTTTGCCTTCTCAAGTTCTTTTGTCAAATCTTCGGTCATATTTTTTCTCCTTAAAAAGCCCCCGCCCGGTTAAGGGCAGGGGTATAGTTTACGTGAACGTACTCAGAATTTTATCAAGCCAGAACTTTACCACGCTATCATCTGGCTTAGATAAACCGTTTTCCCATCTATACACAGTAACACCAGAAACACCGATCTTGGCTGCAAACTTTTCGCGGCTTAACCCGGTTTTTTTCCTGATCTTTATTATTTGTTTTGAAAAATCATTCATATTAACTCCCTATATTAATAAAAAACATTGATCTTTTGCGCGTGTAACCGCTGTGTATAGCCAGTTAATTCTATCCAATCCCCAAGCTTCATTACATATAGCAACGCTGTTAAATTCGCTTCCTTGTGATTTGTGACAGGTTATAGCGTAAGCGTATTCAAAGCGTTCTTGTCTTGAATAATGATTGTATGCTTTAGGGTCTTTGCCCAAAATGTCACCGTCCCAAGCTGTATATTCGCGCCCGTTTACATTAATCAAATATGATCCGTTTCTGCGTTGCGTGTCTTGCGACAAAATAAACATATAGCCGTTGTATAAATTTTCCTTGTGATTATTTTTTTTGCACATCATTTTGTCACCGCGCACAGGAAAATCAGATTTTTTTGAAAAACCGTAAAATTCGCGCATTGCGTTATCTATATTTCTTTTTGTGTCGTTTCTTCCAACAATAACTTGCTCTACAGTGTCAAAAAACGCCTCGTCTGCATCTTCTTTACGCATAACAATAAACGTGCCGTCCTGCATTGGCTTTACTGGCACATTGCCGTTGCGTATCTCATGCGCCCATTTAATGATTGGATTGTCTGCTGCTTGTCTGTGTATCTCCTCAAGAAACATATCAGGCTTTAAAACCTGACCTTTTTCTCTAATAGGCGGCAATTGTGCAGGATCGCCAATAAACAAAACTTTTTTGCACTTAGAAAGAATGTCCTCGATCATGCTTTTATCTAGCATGGAGTATTCATCAATGATTACTAAACCTTTTGAGGTCACATCTTTTAAATCAAAAAGCGGGTTTCCATCCTCGTCTTTCCCGGTGTACTCATATAAAAGCCCGTGAATGGTGCAAGCGTTGCCCGCCCCCTTTGTTCTTAAAACATGCGCAGCTTTCCCGGTATAAGCCGCAAATGCGCAATTAGTTATATTTCTTGCTATCTCACGCGATAGCGTTGACTTTCCAGACCCCGCATAACCAGCCAGAACAAAAAACTGGTCATTGGTTTTGTAATACCAATGCAGGATTTTTTCTAATGCCTGTTGCTGTAAACTGGATAATGCGATGGTCTGGATTGTCATTTTATATTTCCATAATCAGAAAGGTATATCATCATCCTCGACGGTATTGTCGAGAACTTTTTGCAAATTGTCCTTAGGCAGCGTTACCTTGCCAGCATCTTTAATATAATCTTTAATGCTGTTTTTAGCCGGGTACTCACCCTCTGGATCGACTTTAAGCTTCAACATGCCAGTTTTGCCGACAAACATTTCAGGCTCAAGCAATCCAGTGTTGTATTGCTCTTCAAGGCCGCATGCTTGGCAGCAGTGCAGGAGCTTATAAAGCATCGCTTCCATCAGGTAATCCGTCACCAGAATAAACTGCCCATCCGGTTTATAAACCCGGACAGTAATTTTAATCATGGGATTGCCTTTTTTAGACGTAGCGTTCTCAGCCCCGCTAATTTCAAAAGGATAATCACCCTCAGGCAATAGCTTTTCTTCGTTTAACTGCTTTTCAGACTTCGGTGTAAATCGCATACTCATTTTATTGCTCCTTTGTTAATAGTTATTTTGCAGACGTTTTAATGTGATTAATTAACTTCTCGACTTTATCACTATCCATTTCCTCAAAAGACGTTACCTTTGCGGCGTTTAACCATCTTTCTTTATCGGCCTCAGAAGTTTTGTTTTGCTGCATAAGCCCGTAAAGAGTGGTTAACGTTTCGGGGGACGGCAAACTAATAGTGCTGACCTCCTTCTCTATGTTTGTTTCACCAAATCTTTTGGCAAACTCAGCATAAGACCAAGGGAAAATACTTGCATCCTCAAAACCAGCCAGACGCGTTTTCTTTACACGCGCCATTCTGGTTGGGCCTGCTTTGTAAATCTCTAAAGTCAGATCAAGCTCAAAGCTTAACTTGTCCCAAGCATCAAACGTGCGGCCTATTTCGTTGCGCTCGCCATTTGCCGTCATGCCCCATTCTGGCTTGCCGTGTGCGATAATGATGCAGTTCATATCCATGCGCTGTAACCATGCGACAAGACGTTGCATATATCTAACGGCTGGCTTTTTAGATGAGCCAAATTCGTCTTTCTTGTTAGCTGCTAACAAACGCTCATTTTCACGCGCAATCTCAAGATTGAAAATCTTCGTGATGGAATCAAACACAACAGTTTTAAATCCGTGCTTTTCCGTTGCCAGTCCTTTGACCTGCTCAAGAATTTCATTAAAATCTTGAGAGCCTTGCTCTGGGCCTACATACGCACCCTTGGATGCTTTAAGTTTATCGGTGTATTGCGGCTGTGATGCACCGCCCTCAATATCAAAGAAATAAGGCGATGGAAAATCAAGCGCGGTAAATGTTTTACCAACGCCCGGATCGCCATAAATCAATATTTTTGCTTTACTGACTTTTGCTGCTTTTGGGTCTACTGCTTTTAGTTTTGACATTGTAAGGTGTCTCCTGTTTTCTGTTTACATGGTGATATTACAGCATGATTATACAGTGTCAAACTATTTTTTTACGACTATAACACTTTCTTTTATTGTTTTTTCTGGATCGGCATAAATAATCTTTATGGCAACGTCATCAGGCGTTAATTCCAACTCAATGCAGTAGTCTTTTGCAAATTGAATATCTTCATCGCTTTCGTAAGGGCAGTATAACAAAACAGTTCCCGGCTTTACTTGTTCTTTAAAAAAATTCACCACTTAATCTCCTCATCAAAAGAGCCTGAAATGGCAGATTTTGTTTTTCTAAAGCCGCGCTTTTGTTTGCCCAAAATTGTCACCCTTGCCGGGATCCATCCAAGTTTAGACATGACCTGATTAAGCCTTGAAAATACCATAGGTGATCTGCGCTCTAGCGGTATCTCAAGATGCTGCGCAAGGTCATCTGATGAAACAGCATCAACCCCCTTAAGAAACTCCTCAATTTTATCTGTCCAAAGATCAATAATCACGCGCATATCCTGCTGCGCCTGTGCTACAGAATATTCCTCATTAGATAGCCATAGCTTTTCACCAGACTTAACTAAATGCGCTGCCTCGGCATGAAGCATGGGCATAATCTTTTTTAATTCATCAATGGCTATACGATCCCGACATGAAACAGGCCAATAGCGGCGGTTGCCAGTTACATCCTTGAAATACGGCCCCTCCGGGTTAACTGTACCAACAAACACACACTGCCTAGGCGCAATGCGCACATTCCGGCCATAAGGCGGTCTAAACTCATCCGTCTGCCTTGTGATAAAAGCTTTAAGGTCGTTCACCTCGGCCTTGCGCAACGTCGATATCTCAGGGAACTCCACGACCAGCTTGCCCTGCATTTTCATTAATGCATCTTTGTTCTCAATGTCCTTAAAGTCATCAAGAAAATACTCAACGCCATTAATCGTGGACATAATCCGGCTTAAATAGCTTTTTCCAGCATATTGCGGCCCCTCAAGAATAAGCATTGTGTCAAACTTAATGCCGGGGATCATGGCCCTAGCCGCAAGGCCGCATACAAACTTTCTGCCAACAATAGATAAATAATCATCCCCTTGTGTATCATTGGCCACGTATTTCTTGAGCCACGTATCAAGGCGCGGCGTTCCATCCCACTGAAGGCTGTTAAAATGCTCACTGGCTGGGTTGAAGGTATGCTGCTCTAAGGTAGCTATGCGCTCAATTAAATCGGCGCAACGCGACTTTGAAGTCTTAATACCCCATGCCGACTCAAGGTAACACTCCAAAGGCAAATAATCATAATCCGCTATAGGGCGTACCTTAAAATCCTTTTCATCATTCCACGGGGCTGGCTTGGTTAATAATATCTGCTTTGAAAAGCTGTCATATTGATAAATTCCACGCAAAGGCGGGTCGTTAACGGCAATTAAAAAGGCATTTGTCGTTGACCTTGCATCAATCCCCTTGCTGTTCTTTATTAAATCCCTTTCAAAATCATCGTTATAAGGGGACGCATGGCTGGCGGGTGCGTGTACGAGAGGGGGCCGATGTGCTTCTAACCCTACCGCGCCAGCCATGCTATCAGCCGCAAGCACATCTTTGCGCTGAATTATATTCCTTACAGCATCTAAGCCCTCGGCCAATGCTAAATCATTAAAATCTGTTTTACCTGCTGGCTCCTTAAACTCAGGGTATACATAATTAACACCGTATTTTTCAAGAATTATTTTTGCCTTTACAAACCCTGTATTATACGGTTCTCCACGCACAATCGTTTCATGGTCATTGTCCGCGCATAGCAGAATATCTTCTTTTTTATGCTTTGCCAAAAGATTGCCAATAACATGCACCAAATTGCCAGCATTAAAGGCCACGTGTGTTTCAAAGCCCGTGGCTTCGTGAACACTAGCCCCGGTCGCAAAACCCTCCACAACGCAAATTTTGGCCTTATCTCCAGCAATAACGTAGCTGCACCCGGCTACTAAAGCATCTTTTAAATATATCTTTGTCCCGTCAGGCTCTATTGACTGATAATTCCATACCTCGCCATTAATCTGCATAGGCAAAATAATTCTGCCGTTTTCAACGCTTGCCCCATGCGGCCTAATACCCTTCTTTACCAAATAAGGATGATCCGGCGGGCAAGGATTAAGAAACAATAAAAAATCCCTAGCCTCTCGCGCCTTTTCCTTGCGCAGCTCTAAAATCCTCTCCCTTTCCTTTTCAGCCTCAATTCTTGCTGCTTCTCTTAATATGTATAACTCATTGCGTGAGTATTTACTCTCACTCTTTGAATGCCACGAAAAACACTCATTGCCGCGCCAGTCACCAAAGAAACCAAAGCCAAAATCGCCGTCAATTTTAAGCTTATAATATCCCCGCTTCTTCGAGGGCGGATCGTCATATAACCTATAATTATGTCTTTTATTGTCAGCCTTGATTGAGCCAGCGTCGTATGGTGACAAGCCAGCCTGCGCCATTGCAGCGCAAAATTCTTGCAAAATGCTCATTCTATTTTTTCCCTTTCATACACGCACAGACAAAATGAACGATGAAAAAGTTAAAATCAAGAACAAATTTATTGTGCTTTGCAGCAAATTTTATAGGGTCAAAAAAGCGGTTATTTTTGATAATTTCAATTTCTACTGTCAGTACTGTACTCTACTGTCATACCTAAATCGTTTAATATCAATGGTTAGACAGTAAGACAGTATATATTTATAAATATGTATGTATTATATAATAGGGGGTATATAGCGGCTATATGAGTGGCTATTGGGAGATTGTGGCGTTTTCTACTGTCTTACTGTCTAGATTGCATATTGTATTAATAAATTACGGCTGATTTTTCTATTTGACATTTTTGCTAATCTCATGCCATCCTATCCTTCTGATGTCCGGGAAGATATCAGAAGGGATATGAGTTACTGAGTAACCCCGGATGCTGGCTTCACAGCGGGGCTTGCATCCGGGGTTTAAATCGCAAAGGACATACCATGGCTTGCAAAGGCACCAAAAAAACTGGCAAGGGCGGCAAAGGCTCGAAGGGTAAATAACACATGGGAACCATTCGCATTGAAGAATATGGCTCTGTTGGCACCGCCGCAAACCGCGACGCGCCCGTTCCTGATCTGCACTCGATCCTTGCAACTACCGTCGATGCCACAACTACCACCACGGCTGAAAGCGTCACTCTGAACAAAGATACCCGCGTTGTGTCCGTTCACGCAGTCGAGGCTCACCGGGTCGTCTGTAATTCAAACACAACCGCAACCCTCTACGCATACCTCGCAGCAGGCGAACGCCGTGACTTCGGTGTCCAGCCCGGTGATGTGCTGTGGTATAGGGCTGATGCTTGATAGTTTTAAAAACTTAGGGAAACTATAAAAATGGCGCGAGGGCGCAAAAATATGCCACCCGGCCCCGGAAGGCCAAAAGGTTTGGTAAACAAGGCAACAGCCAACGCCAAGCAAGCAATAGCAAATTTTGTTGATGGGAACGCCGATAAACTAAACCAGTGGCTTGATGAAATATACGCAGCAGATGGCCCTAAAGCTGCATTTCAGTGTTTTTCTGATCTTTTAGAGTTTCATGTTCCAAAATTATCGCGCACTGAAAACCAGCAACTCGACAAAGACGGCAAGCCTGCAAATCCAGAAGTAACGGTGCGCTTTGTCGGACATTCTGATCCCAGATAAGTTTGAATTCCTATTTAAGCCTAAACGCTACAAGGTCATGTACGGTGGCCGTGGCGGTGCAAAATCCCACGCCATAGCCCGCGTATTGCTGGTTAAAGGTATGCAAGAGCCTTTACGGATTATCTGCGCACGAGAGATACAAAAATCAATTTCTGACAGCGTTCATGCGCTTCTGGCCGATCTTATCCGCGCACATAACCTGCAAAATTTCTATGAAATACAGCGCGATATTATTCGCGGTCGAAATGGGACAGAGTTTAAATTCCGTGGCCTTAAGCATAACACTACTGATCTGAAATCATTAGAAGGTGCTGATATATGCTGGGTGGAAGAAGCCCAGAACGTGTCGCATAACTCATGGGAAATATTGATACCCACGATCCGAAAAGATAATTCAGAGATATGGGTATCGTTTAACCCTAAAAACATGACCGATCCGACATATCAGCGATTTGTCAGCTACAAGGGCGATGACATTGTGGCTGAATTCGTGTCATGGCGCGATAATCCATTTTTCCCGCCTGTTCTGGACGCAGAGCGCAAAAAGCTATTAGCAAGCGATCCAGAAGCCTACGAACACATCTGGGAAGGAAAGCCTGACACCCGCCGTTCCGGCGCTGTCTACGCCAAGCAGCTTGCCAAGGCACGCGAGGAAGGACGTATAACCAAAGTACCATACGATCCGACCTGCGAAGTGTTTACGGCGTGGGACTTAGGCTTTGGCGATGCCACCTCGATCTGGTGGTTGCAATTTGTCGGTCGGGAATTACGCTGGCTGGAATACTACGAAAATTCAGGCGAGCAGCTTGACCATTATGCGCAGATTGTAAAAGCAAAGCCCTATAATTACATCAAGCACGGGCATTTTTTGCCGCACGATGGCGGCCACGGCAATATCCGGGGTGATAGCGTGGCAAAGCAGCTTTTAAGCCTTGGCCTGAGCAATACGGTGCTATCGCGTGAAACTGACATCAACCCCGGCCTTGAGCTTGTGCGCCTGACGCTGGCTTATTCCGTATTTGACCATGAAAAGTGCAAAGACGGCATCCATGCGCTCGAGAATTACGGCTATGAATGGGACGAGGACAGGGGCATCTTTAAAGCCAAGCCAAGGCACGACTGGACAAGCCATGCCGCCGATGCAGCTAGGGCAGCCGCTAGAGCAGCTGGCACGATCAAGACTGGCCTAACCCGCACAGACGACCCCTACGCCCAGACAGAAAATTATGGCTCTTGGATGGGGCGATAATTTGTGCTAACATAACCCGAACCTTCGGCCTTTGCCGTTTGTACACTATGCCTTATCAGGCCAGACATTTACACTTGGTTTCTATAATTGTCTGATATTGTTAAAGAAGCGCAAGAGCGCAAGCAGGCGGCATTAGATTGCTGGACGAGCATTTACAATGCTGGCCGCGATGATTTGAAGTTTCTATCCGATGATCCTGCCGCGCAGTGGGATGGCCGCGATTACGAAGCCCGCAGGCGCAAGAACCGCCCGGTTCTGACGATTGATCAGCTTACGCAATTCGTCAATCAGGTTGCAAACGACATCCGCATGAATACGCCGACGATCAACGTCATTCCGTATGGCGATGGCGCGGATAAAATTACAGCCGAAGTGTTTCAGGGTAAAATCCGCGATATTGAGCAAATTAGCAATGCCGATGCGGCCTATGACAACGCCGTTCATTGTGCGATTAAATCCTCCATTGGCTGGATTGCGGTTGATCACCGGGTGAAAGACATCACCACGGGCCAGCAAGAGCTGTACATCAAGCGCGTGATTAATCAGTTTTCGGTATTGCTCGATCCAGACAGCACAGAGCCTGATGGCTCTGATGCCATGTGGTGCATGATTATTGATGAAATATCACAAGAGAATTTTGCTAAGCGGTTTAAGGGCTACGAGCCGAAATCATTTGATAGCGACGCGAAAAAAGACGATTACATTTCGATTGCTGAGTATTTTGCGATTGATGAAACCGAAGGCCGCCGCATTGTCCGGCGTTATTTGCTTTCAGGCTGCGATGTTCTGGAAGAAACTACATTCCCCGGAGAATATCTTCCTATTGTTCCGGTGTATGGCGAGGAAGCATGGCTTGATGGCCGCAGGCATCTGCACAGCCTGATCCGCAAGGCCAAAGACCCGCAGCGCAGATATAATTATCTGGCATCGGTCGAGGCCGAATTGCTGATGAAATTCCCGAAGGCTTCGATTGTGGCCGTTGGCGGCACAACCGAGAATTACGCGCAAGACTACAAAGACCCAGATGCCGCGATTGTTTTGCGGTACGATCAGACCGATGCAAAAGGCAATCCGGCACCGCCTCCGCAGTTTATTAATGGGCCGCAAATACCGACTGGCATTGTAAATTCAATGCAGACCGCCGCGCAGGATATCAAGGCCACGATGGGCCTGTACAATGCGTTTATCGGGCAAAAGGGCAATGAAACATCGGGCGTTGCCATCCAGCAGCGCAAGATGGAAGGTGATAGGGCTGTTTATCATTTTGGCGATAACCTTGTGCGGGCGATTACGCAAGTTGGCCGCATTCTTGTATCTGCCATTCCTGAAATCTATGTCGAGCCACGCATTGAGCGCGTGGTTGGCATGGAAGATGAAGCAGAAATGGTTGGCATCAACGGCGCATTAGCTGAGGGCCAGACGCAATCTATTTATCTCAACAACGGCAAATACGGCGTGCGCGTTACGACAGGCGCGAGCTTTGCCACAATGCGCGAGGAAGCGGCAAACTTCTTCCAGCAGGTCATACAAGCGCAGCCGCAGCTAATCGAGGTTGCGGGTGATTTGTTGTTTAAGTATATGGATTTCCCCGGTGCGCAGGCATTGTC
>JACCDR012228510.1_pt1 | contig 15655 bp, 14 predicted proteins | sample 7446431 | NCBI WGS metagenome assembly JACCDR01 (sample SAMN15323443, study PRJNA562643) | freshwater metagenome | isolation source: river surface water | place: USA:Blue River Watershed | collected 2017-08-17 | reverse complement strand
CCCTTGTCGCCTTCCAGGGCCAGCTTGGCCGAGCCGCGCACGATGGGGGTGTCGTCGCCGGGGAAGCCGTACTTGGAGAGCAGTTCACGCACTTCCATCTCGCCCCGCTCCAGCCGCCCGGCGTCGTCGACCATGTCGCACTTGTTCAGGAAGACGATGATGTAGGGCACGCCGACCTGACGGGCCAGCAGGATGTGCTCGCGGGTCTGGGGCATGGGGCCGTCAGCGGCCGAGCACACCAGGATGGCGCCGTCCATCTGGGCAGCACCGGTGATCATGTTCTTGACGTAGTCGGCGTGGCCAGGGCAGTCCACGTGGGCGTAGTGGCGGTTGGCCGTCTCGTATTCCACGTGCGCGGTGTTGATGGTGATGCCGCGAGCCTTCTCTTCCGGGGCCGCATCGATCTGGTCGTAGGCCTTGGCCGAGCCGCCAAACTTGGCCGCCAGCACGGTGGTGATGGCCGCCGTCAGCGTGGTCTTGCCATGGTCCACGTGGCCAATCGTGCCCACGTTGACGTGCGGCTTGGTCCGCTCAAATTTCTCTTTTGCCATTTTTCAAATCTCCAGAAAGGATGCGAAAAGCAATACGACCTCAAACACCAAGGTGCGCCACCTGTCGGCGGCGCACCTGAAAGTGGTGCCCATGGCGGGAATCGGACCCGCGACCTCTCCCTTACCAAGGGAGTGCTCTACCACTGAGCCACATGGGCAGTATTCTGCTCATCACCTGCATGACGGACATCTGGAGCGGGAGACGGGAATCGTACCCGCGTCATCAGCTTGGAAGGCTGGGGTTCTACCATTGAACTACTCCCGCATCGAATCGCCTTCACGACCCGAGGCGCGGCGCCCAAGACGCTCGCCCTGACCTCGCTCTGCATGTCCATCACTTGGTGGAGAGGGCTGGATTCGAACCAGCGTACTCGTAAGAGGGCAGATTTACAGTCTGCTGCCATTAACCACTCGGCCACCTCTCCACGGTGAACCCGGGATTATGCCATGAAAATTTGACGCTGCCGAGACCCCGGCTGCGCCGGATTCACCAAATCAGCTCACCGAGGCCCCGTTCCCGCAAAAAAACCTGGGCCCGGCCGAAATGACCACAGCCCAGAAAGGGCACCGGGGGGCGGCGCGCCGAGAGCGGGGAAGGATGATTGGCCGACAGCACAAGGTGCTGCGATCCCTGCGCCGGCAGGCCGGCTGCGGCCGCCACCTTCTGCGCGTGCGCACCCCAGAGCAAAAAAACCGCCGGCTCGGCCCGCCGGACCACGGCCCGGACAATCTGGTCAGTGAGCACTTCCCACCCGAATCCCGCATGGCTGGCCGGCGCTCCGTCTTCCACGCTGAGGCAGGTGTTCAGCAGCAGCACCCCCTGGCGGGCCCAGGCCAGCAGGGAGCCGTCGACCGGGGCCGTCCAGGGCGACAGGTCACGAGCCAGCTCCTGGTAGATGTTGCGCAGGGAAGGCGGCAGCCTGACGCCGGGCGCGACGGAGAATGCCAGGCCCTCGGCCTGGCCGGGCCCGTGGTAAGGGTCCTGCCCCAGGATCACGACCCGCACCTGCGCCAGCGGCGTGAGCTCCAGAGCCCGCAGGGGTTGCGGCGGGTACACCACCGCACCCGCCGCAAGGCGCTCGGTCAGGCGCTGGCCCAGGCCCAGCCCGGCCGGGCTGGCAAAAAAATCCGACACCAGAACCTGCCAGTCCGGCGCCACCGGCCACCGGGCAGGCGCCCAGGCCAGCAGACGATCCGCCGCCGCGCCGAAAAGACCGGCCTGCGTCATCCGGCGAACAGTTCGGCCAGGGCCAGGCCCGGATCGGGCGCGCGCATGAAGGCCTCCCCGACCAGGAAGGCATGGACGCCGGCCTCGCGCATGCGCTGCACGTCAGCCCGTCCCAGGATGCCGGACTCGGTGACCAGCAGACGGTCCGCGGGCACACGCTCACGCAGGGCCAGCGTGGTGTCGAGCGTGACCTCGAAAGTACGCAGGTTGCGGTTGTTGATGCCCAGCAGCGGCGTCCTGAGCCTGAGCGCGCGGTCCAGTTCGGCGCCATCATGCACCTCGACCAGCACGGCCATGTCCAGGCCCAGGGCGATGGCCTCCAGATCACGCATCTGCGCATCGTCCAGGCAGGCGGCGATGAGCAGGATGCAGTCTGCCCCCATGGCCCGCGACTCGTAGATCTGGTAGGGATCGACCATGAAGTCCTTGCGCAGCACCGGCAGCTCGCAGGAGGCGCGCGCCTGCTTGAGGTAATCGGGCTGGCCCTGGAAGAACTGGCGGTCCGTCAGCACCGACAGGCAGGCCGCGCTGACCTGGCCATCGCCCTCGGCATAACTCTGGGCGATATCCGCGGGAATGAAGTCCTCGCGCAGCACGCCCTTACTGGGGCTGGCCTTCTTGATCTCGGCGATCACCGCGGCCTGGCCCGCAGCGATCTTGGCGCGCAGGGCACCAGCGAAATCACGCGTGAGCACTCGCGACTCGGCGTCCGCCCGCATGGCGGCCAGCGATTTTCTCTTCACCGCCGCCGCGATCTCCTCGCGTTTGACGGCCACGATCTTGTTCAGGATGTCACTCATCTTTAGGGGTCGGCTCGGCGCCGTCTTTCAGGACTTTCACGATGATGCGGTGCATGACAACAGCGGCCACGACAAACAGGGCCGAGACGCCCAGCGCGATCCAGGTCCCCGGATCCCGCCACATGCTAGGGCTGACCGAGGCGATGCGCCACGGTCACCAGTTGCGCGAGCTTGGCCTTGGCTGCGCCCGAGGCGATGGCCTCGCGGGCCCGCGCCACACCAGCCGCCATGGTGTCCGCCACATTGGCCGCATACAGGGCCACGCCCGCGTTCAGCGTCACGATGTCCCGGGCCACGCCCGGCTGGTTCTCCAGCACGCCCAGCAACATGGCACGCGACTGTTCGGGGGTCTCGACCTTGATGGCCCGGGTGCTGGCCATGGTCAGGCCGAAATCCTCGGGGTGGATTTCGTACTCGGTGACCTGGCCGTTCTTCAGTTCGCCCACCAGGGTCGCAGCGCCCAGGCTGATCTCGTCCATGCCGTCCTTGCCGTAGACCACCACGGCATGCTCGGCCCCCAGGCGCTGCAGGGCACGCACCTGGATGCCCACGAGGTCCGGGTGGAAGACGCCCATGAGGATGTTGGGCGCACCGGCCGGATTGGTCAGCGGGCCCAGGATGTTGAAGATGGTCTTGATGCCGAGCTCGCGGCGCACGGGCGCCACATTCTTCATGGCCGGATGATGGTTGGGCGCGAACATGAAACCCACGCCGGTCTCGGCCACGCACTGTGCGATGGCCTCGGGCTTGAGGTTGATGTTGATGCCCAGCGACTCCATCACGTCGGCGCTGCCGCTCTTGCTGCTGACGCTGCGCCCGCCGTGCTTGCTGACCTTGGCACCCGCGGCGGCCGCGACGAACATGGCGCAGGTGGAGATGTTGAAAGTGTGGGCGCCGTCGCCCCCCGTCCCGACGATGTCGACCAGGTGCGTTTTGTCCGCGATGACCACCTTGGTCGAGAATTCGCGCATCACCTGGGCCGCGGCCGTGATCTCACCGATGGTCTCTTTCTTCACGCGCAGGCCGGTGATGAAGGCGGCCATGAGCGCGGGCGACATCTCGCCACCCATGATGAGCCGCATGATGTGCAGCATCTCGTCATGGAAGATCTCGCGGTGTTCGATGACACGCTGCAGCGCCTCCTGGGGGGTGATCTGGTGGGTGGCGGGCATCAGGCTTGCTCCAGAAAGTTCTTCAGCATGGCGTGGCCATGTTCGGTCAGGATGGACTCGGGATGGAACTGCACACCCTCGACGGCCAGGGTCTGGTGTTTCACCCCCATGATCTCGCCGTCCGCGGTCCAGGCCGTGACCTTGAGCTCGGGCGGGCACGTCGCACGCTCGATGGCCAGCGAGTGGTAACGGTTCACGGTGAAACGCTCGGGCAGACCCGCAAACACGCCCTCGCGGGTGGTCGTGATCTCGCTGGTCTTGCCGTGCATGAGTTGCTGCGCGCGGATGATCCTGCCGCCAAAGGCTGCACCGATGCTCTGGTGACCCAGGCACACGCCCAGGATGGGCAGGCGGCCCGCGAAGTGGCGGATGGCCGCCACGGAGATGCCGGCCTCGGCTGGCGAGCAGGGGCCGGGGGAGATGACCAGTCGGTCGAGCTGACCGGCTTTAAGCTTCGCCTCGATGTCTGCGACGGTGATCTCGTCATTGCGATGCACCTCCACGTCGGCGCCCAGTTCGCCAAAGTACTGCACCAGGTTGTAGGTGAACGAGTCGTAGTTGTCCACCATGAGCAGCTTGATCTTTTTCATGGTGTTCACTCCAGACCCTGTTCCACGAGTTCGCTCGCGCGGATCAGCGCGCGCGCCTTGTGTTCGGTCTCGCGCCACTCCATCTCGGGCACCGAGTCGGCCACCACGCCGGCCGCGGCCTGTACGTAGAGCGTCTCGTTCTTGATGATGCCGGTGCGGATGGCGATCGCCACGTCCATGTCGCCGGCATAACTCAGGTATCCACACGCCCCGCCATAGAGGCCACGCTTGCTGGGTTCGAGCTGGTCGATCAGCTCCATGGCGTGCACCTTGGGCGCGCCAGTGAGGGTGCCGGCCGGGAAGGTGGCCTTGAGCACGTCCATGGAGCTCATGCCATCCTGCAACAGGCCCTCGACGTTGCTCACAATGTGCATCACGTGGCTGTAGCGCTCGACCACAAAGGCCTCGGTCACCTTGACACTGCCGGTCTTGGCGATGCGGCCGATGTCATTGCGCGCCAGGTCGATCAGCATCACGTGCTCGGCGCGTTCCTTGGGGTCGCCCACCAGCTCCACCTCGGCGGCCTTGTCGGCCTCGGGCGTGGCGCCACGCGGGCGCGTACCGGCCAGCGGGCGGATGGTGACCTTCTGGCCTTCGGGCGTCTGCTCCTGCCGCACCAGGATCTCCGGCGAGGCGCCCACCACGTGGAAGTCCCCGAAGTGGTAGTAGTACATGTAAGGCGAGGGATTGAGCGAACGCAGCGCGCGATAGAGGGACAGCGGCGACTCGGTGTAACGCTTGTGCAGGCGCTGGCCCACCTGGACCTGCATGAAGTCGCCCGCGGCAATCAGCTCCTTGGCGCGTTCGACGGCGGCGATGTAGTCGTCCTTGGCAAATTCGCGCTCCACTTCGTGCACGGTGCTGGGCCTGATGGCTGGCGCCTGCACCGAGGTGTTGAGCCGCGCGCGCAACTCGGTCAGGCGGGCCTGCGCCTTTTCGTAGGCCTGCGGCTGGGCCGGATCGGCGTAGACGATGAGGTAGAGCTTGCCGGAAAGGTTGTCGATGACGGCCAGTTCCTCGCATTGCAGCAGCAAGATGTCGGGGCAGCCCAGGGTGTCGGGCGGACAGCTGTGCACCAGCTTCTTTTCGATGTGGCGCACCGTGTCGTAGCCGAAGTAGCCTGCCAGACCGCCGCAAAAGCGCGGCAGGCCCGGCTGCAGGGCCACCTTGAAGCGCTGGTGGTAGGCGGCCACGAAGTCCAGCGGATTGCCGCGGGCGGTCTCGACCACCTGGCCGTCGGTCAGCACTTCGGTCACGGCCTCCTCGCCGAAGCCGCGCGAGCGCACGAGGGTGCGCGCCGGCAGGCCGATGAAGCTGTAGCGGCCGAAACGCTCACCGCCCACCACGGACTCCAGCAGGAAGCTGTGGCGGCCACCGTCCTGGGCATGGGCCAGCTTGAGGTAGAGGGAGAGCGGGGTTTCCAGGTCGGCAAAGGCCTGGGCCAGCAGGGGGATGCGGTTGTAACCCTGGCGGGCCCGCTCCTTGAATTCGGATTCGGTCATCACGGAAAAACTCCGGTTAGGCGACGGTCTGGGCCGTACGCCTGGCACTGGGTGCCCTGTTCATGCTTGGGAGCCCCGACGCGCGGAGCGGGAAAAGACCGTGCTGGCAGGAAAAACCAGGGGCCTCGGGCGCGCCGGCAGGCGCGTCAACGCCAGGGACGCCAGGGCCAGGCTCCCCGGTCGCTGCAACCTGTGCTGATGAGGCGGTGGATGAACATGGAAGCAGTTTATAGCAAACCGCCCCGGCCTCCAGACAAACCCTGATTCGGCCCCCCGGGGGGGCTCTGGGATAATTAGAACGAACGATCGTTCTATTTGGAGGTGTTTGTCATGTGGTCCGTTTTTCGCCCGGTCCTGCTCGCCCTGCTGCTGGGCGCCAGCCTGCCGGCGCCCGCGCTGGAGGTGGCCGGTGTCAATTTCCCGCCCCAGGTGGACGTCAACGGCAGCCCGCTGATCCTCAACGGCGCCGGCATCCGGTACAAGGCGGTGTTCAAGGTCTATGCCGCGGGCCTGTACACGGGGCGCAAGGTCGGCTCACTCGAAGAGCTCGTCAAGAGCCCCGGCCCCAAGCGCATGAGCATCACCATGCTGCGGGAGATCGACGCCGCCGAACTGGGCAAGCTCTTCTCCCGTGGCATGGAGGACAACATGGACCGCGCCGCCTTCGCCCAGCTGATCCCGGGCATCATGCGCATGAGCCAGATCTTCTCCGAGCACAAGAAGCTGCAGTCCGGTGACAACTTCACGATGGACTGGGTGCCAGGCCAGGGCCTGCTGATCTCGGTCAAGGGCAAGGCCCAGGGTGCGCCGTTCAAGGAGCCCGAGTTTTTTGCCGCCCTCATGGGCATCTGGCTGGGGCGCTCACCGGCCGACTGGATGCTCAAGAACGCTCTGCTGGACATCAAGTCCTGAGCGCCCACTGCTCCAGGTCACGGGCCTCGAGCGGCCGGCTGTAGAGGTAGCCCTGCCCCTTGCCGCAGCCCAGGGTGGCCATCAGGGCGGCCTGCTCGGCCGTTTCGATACCCTCGGCCACGGTCTGCAGGCCCAGGGTGCGCGCCATGCGGATGGTGGCATCAATCATCACCCGGTGGTAGTCGCTGCGCGGGGCCTGGCTCACGAAGGAGCGGTCGATCTTGACCTGGTTGACCGGCAGTTCGTGCAGGCAGGACAGGGACGAATACCCCGTCCCGAAATCATCGAGTGAGAGCGCAACGCCCAGCGCGCGGATTTCGCGCAGGATGGCCTGCACCGCCTCGTCCTGCGCCGCCAGGCTTTCCGTCACCTCCAGCATCAGCGCACTTGGCGCCAGGCCGCTGCCGTACAGCAGCCCGGACAGGCGAGCCGCGAAGCCGGGTTCGCGCAGCTGGGCACGGGAGAGATTGACCGATACCGTCTCGGGCGCGTGCTCGCCCAGCAGGGCACGCAGGCGCACCAGCTCGTGGCAGGCCGTCTTGAGCACATGCTCGCCCAGGCGGCCGATCATGCCCGTGGCCTCGGCCACCGGGATGAAGGTCAGCGGCGACACCGGCCCGCGCTGCGGGTGCAGCCAGCGCGCCAGCGCCTCCACACCGGCCAGGCGGCCGCTGGCCAGGTCGATCATGGGCTGGTAGACCACGTGAATCTGGCCCTGGTCGATGGCCTGGCGCAAGTCGTTCTCCAGCTCCACATCGTCGTGCACACGCTTGCGCATGGAAGGCTCGAACATCTCATAACGGCCGCGCCCCTGGCGCTTGGCCTCGTACATGGCAATGTCGGCGTCGCGCAGCACGCTGTCGGGATCGTCGGACATGTGCGCCGTGGTCACGATACCGATGCTGGCGGTGGAGCTCACACGATGCGGCCCGATCTGATAGGGCTCGGCCAGGACCTCGAGCAGGCGCGAAGCCACCACCTGGGCATCCAGGTCACCACGGATGTTGTCGAGCAGCACGACGAACTCGTCGCCCCCGATGCGCGCGGCCATCTGGCTGAAGTCGCTGGTCTGCACAAAAGCGTCACCCGGCCTCAGGCTGTCGCCCAGGCGCGTGGCGATCTGCCTCAGCAGTTCGTCGCCCACCGAATGGCCCAGGGTGTCGTTGACCTGCTTGAACCGGTCGAAGTCCATGAACAGCACCGCGAAGCAGTAGCCCGGCTGCTCCTTCGCACGCTGGATGGAGGCGTGCACGCGGGTGAGGAGCTCGACACGGTTGGGCAGACGGGTCAGGCTGTCGGTGCGCGCCGTCTGGCGCAGCTGTTCCTCCAGCTCCTTCTGCGCATTGATGTCGTAACAGATGCCCGCCATGCGCAGCGCCCGTCCCTCGGCGTCTCGCGCCACCACGGTCCCGCTGAACAGTGTCCACATCCAGCGTCCGCTGCCGTGGCGCAGGCGCACCTCCCAGTGCAGGGGCTGGTGCGAGTCGCGCAGATTGGTGCGGATCGCCCATTTCCAGCCCTCGCGGTCGTCGGCATGGATGAGGTTGTAGAACACATCCGAATCCAGATGCAGCTCGTCCGGACCGTAGCCGAACAGGGCATAGAGCCGGTCGTTGACATCCATCTTGCCGCTGGCGATGTCCCAGTGCCAGACCCCGAGCGAAGCGCTTTCGATGGCCAGGGTGAGCAGCTGCTGCTGGTCACGCTGCTGGGTCACGTCCACCATGCTGGACACCACCCCGGTCATGTGGCCCGCCGCGTCGCGCAAGGGCTGGGTGTTGACCAGCAGCCAGCGCATATCCCCGCCGGGCATGATCAGGCCGATGGACTCACCGCGCAGACCCTGCCCCGTGCGCAGGGTCCGGACGCTGGGCCGTTCGTCAGCCGGGTAGGGCGAGAGGTCGTCGCGCACGGCGATGCCTACACGCGCCAGGCCCTGTCGCCCCGCGAGTTCTGCATCGGCCAGCCCCAGCATCTCGCCGGCGGCCGCGTTGCTGTCCATGACCTTGCCGTCGATGTCCTGCAGCACCACGCCCACGGGCAGGGCATCGAGCAGGCCGCGCATGCGCACCCGCTGGTTCCTGCCGTCGGTGATGTCCCTGGCGACCATGGTGAAGCCGCGCAGCTCCCCCTGCTCGTCGTGCATGGGCTGGTAATCGACGTCCAGCCAGACTTCCTGTCCATCCCGCCCGAGATGCATGACCTCGGCCCGCACGGCCAGGCCCATGTCCAGTTCCGCCAGCAGGCGCGCCATCTCCTCGGCGTCGTTGTACTCGTTGGGCTGCAGCAGGGCCGTGTGCTGCCCCAGCACCTGTTCACGCGTGCGGCCCTTGCCGCGCAGGAAGGCATCGTTGCACCACAGGACCCGGCGCTCGCGGTCCACCACCGCGACCCAGTTGGAAGTGCGCTCGGCCACCAGGGCCAGCCGCTGCAACTCCTCGGACTGGCGCAGCAGGTCTTCCCCCTGGCGGCGGACGAAACGCACCAGCGGCTCGGCCACCCCCAGCAGCAGCAGCAGCAGCAGGCCGGCCGTGACCAGGGCCGAGAGTTCGATACCGTGCAAGGAGTCGACGGAGCGCCGTTGTGCAGCCAGCTGCAGTTCGTCCAGCATGTTCTGGGTGGTCAGCCAGAAGGACTCCAGCTCCGTCTGCAGGAACTGGATGGCGACCTGCCGCCGCGGGGCATCGGCCCGGTCCACCAGCCAGAGCAGGGACTGAGCCCGGTACCAGACCCGTTCACGCCGGTCCTGCCACTCGAAAACGACCGCGCGCAGCTGGGGGCGGTCGTCGATGTGCCAGACCCCCTGGCGCGCCAGCAGCTCGTCCAGCAAGGCCGCCTGCGTCTGTGTCTGGCTCAGCGTCTCACCGAGCGCGTTGACGTTTTCCTCCTCGATGCCCGCGCCGTGCTGCAGACGGGTCAGCAGCATGTTCATGCGCTGGATCGACGTACTCTGCGATGCCGCGATGCGGATGATCTCGGCATCGGCCTGCCGGACCTGCTCGGAGCGGCTCAGCTGGCGCGTCTGCCACCAGGCCAGCAGGCCCACGACCATCAGCACCACGTACAAGGCCAGCCGGACCCAGCGATGGACCTGCGTCGGGACGCCCGGTCCGGCACGCCGGGGACGCAAGCGGGCCAGCCCCCCATCAGGGGCGCCAGCGGCGGCGGGCTGCGTCTGGGAAACGGGTGGATTCATGGTGGGCTTGTCAGCCATGCTAACGACGCCAGCCCCCCTGCGGCAAGCGAAAACCGCAAGGAACCCGGTTCGCGGCCGTGTCTCAGGCCAGGGCGCGGCGCATGGACTCGATGACGGCGCGGTAGTCCGGCTTGCCGAAGATGGCACTGCCGGCCACGAAGGTGTCGGCCCCCGCATCGGCGACCCGGCGGATGTTGTCGGCCTTGATACCGCCATCCACCTCCAGGCGGATGTCCTTGCCCGAGGCCTCGATGCGCTTGCGCGCCGCCTCGACCTTGCGCAGGGCCGAGTCGATGAAGCCCTGGCCGCCGAAACCCGGGTTCACGCTCATGATGAGGATGAGGTCGATGTCCTCGATCACCCAGTCCAGCACATCCAGCGGCTGCGCCGGGTTGAACACGAGGCCGGCCTGGCAGCCTGCGGCCTTGATGGCCTGCACGCTGCGGTGCACGTGGGTGGAGGCGTCGGGATGGAAGCTGATCAGGTCGGCACCAGCCTGGGCAAAGGCCGCGGCCAGTGCGTCCACGGGTTGCACCATGAGGTGCACGTCGATGGGCACGGGCTGGCCGGCCGGCGTCCTGGCATGCGGCTTGAGGGCCTGGCAGACCATGGGGCCGAAGGTCAGGTTGGGCACGTAATGGTTGTCCATCACGTCGAAATGAATCCAGTCGGCGCCGGCGGCGATCACGTTGCGCACCTCCTCGCCCAGTCGGGCAAAGTCGGCCGAGAGGATGGAGGGGGCAATGCGGTAGGTTTTACTCATGCCGGTATTTTCGCAGGTAGGATGCCGGACTATATATGGCCAAGTACCAGATCCTCGTCGAAGTCCAGCCCCGCCACCTGCCCGAGCAGTCGGCCCCCGACCAGGGCCTCTACGTCTTCGCCTACACCATCAGCATCACCAACACCGGCGAAGTGCCGGCCCAGCTGATCTCGCGCACCTGGAACGTCAACGACGCCAACGGGCACACCGAGAAGGTGCGGGGCCTGGGCGTGGTGGGCCAGCAGCCCCTGCTGCAGCCGGGCGGCACCTTCGAATACACCAGCGGCACCCGCCTGCGCACGCCCACGGGCACCATGCACGGCAGCTATTTTTTCGTGGCCGAGGATGGTGAACGCTTCGATGTCGACATCCCCATGTTCGTGCTTGACGCCCTGAGCGCCGGCGACGGCACACGCACCCTGCATTGAAGCCGGGCACCCGCCATGCCCACGCGTGACCTCCCCGGCCTGCTCGACACGCTGGATCCCGCCGCCCCGCAGGTCGAGCGCCACCTCTGGCTGGTCGCCCTGCTCGACTGGATCCGGGGCGACCGCAGCTCGGTGGCCACCGCCGTGGAACGCCTGCAGCTGCTGATCGAGCGACTGGAAACCGATGGCGAACTCCGCCACCGTGCCCAGGCCTGGTGGCTGGCCCTGCTCGAGGGCGTGGACGGCACCACCCTGCTGGCCGACCACGGATTCGCCCAGCGCCCCGTGTTCCTGAGCGAGTTCTTCAGCCGACTGCTGAGCCGGCTGTTGCCGGCCACACCGCAGACCCGCGATGCCTCCGAGCTCTACACCCTGCTGTTCCCGCATGACTTCGACGCCGCCTGGCTGGGCCGGCTGGACGAGGAGACCGAACGGCGCCTGGCCGCCGCACTGGGCCTCGACGCGGCCGGCTCACGCCCCTGGCAGGCGGCACTGGAGGAGTCCATCGCCTGCTGCGTGAGCCAGATCTGCGCCATCGCCTACGCGCCGGAACTGCGCCTGCGCATGGACCCCGGCGGGCGGCAGCTCCAGACCTACCGCGAGCTGCTGGTCGATTTCGAGGCCCTGCGATGCAGCCTCCACCAGCGCCCGCTCGACGCCAGCGCCCTGGACCGGGCCGTACAGAGCTTCAAGGAGCGGCTCGACGCCTGTCGCCAGGCTGCCGCCAGCGTCTATACCCACCTGGACGAACACGGCATCTCGGTCGACGTGGTGTTTCGCCTGCGGCAGCTGCGCGAGCGTGTGCTGCGCTGCCGTCTGCTGCTCGACGCCCTGCTCGCGGCGGACGCTGTGGGCACCGGCAAACTGCTGGCGCAGCTCATCGTGGCCGGCCGCAACAACCGCAGCCTGCGCGCCCTGATCGCCAGCAATTCCTCTTTGCTGGCAGCCAAGGTGGCCGAGCGCAGCGCTGAGACCGGCGAGCACTACATCACGCGCAACCGCGCGGAGTATTTCGACATGGTGCGCAAGGCCGCCGGTGGTGGCGCGCTGATCTCGATCACCACGCTCGTGAAGTTCGCGCTGCTGGGCCTGGGCCTGTCGGCCTTCTGGGGTGGTTTTGCCGCCGGGCTGAACTACGCCCTGTGTTTTGTGCTGGTGCAACTGCTGCACTGGACAGTGGCCACCAAACAGCCCGCCATGACCGCACCGGCCATGGCGGCCAAGGCCAGGGACCTGCAGGCGCCGGGCGCGGTCGAGAGTTTCGTCGACGAGGTCAGCCACCTCGTGCGCTCGCAGGTGGCGGCCGTGATCGGCAACCTGGCGCTGGTCGTGCCCTGCGTGCTGCTGCTGTGCGGCGCCTACGCGCTGGCCACCGGCCAAGTCCCGCTCAGCGAGGACAAGGCCCGGTACGTGCTGGACTCGCTGACGCTGTTCGGCCCCACGGTCTTTTTCGCCGCCTTCACCGGCCTGCTGCTTTTTGCCTCCAGCATCATCGCGGGCTGGACCGAAAACTGGTTCGTGCTGCAGCGTCTCGACTCCGCCCTGCGTTACCACCCACGGATCACGGCCGTGCTCGGCCCGGCGCGGGCCGCGCGCTGGGCGGGCTGGCTGCGCCAGAACATCTCGGGCCTGGCCGCCAACATCTCGCTGGGTTTCATGCTGGGCCTGGTGCCGGCCTTCGCGGCCTTTTTCGGCCTGGGCCTGGATGTGCGCCACGTCACGCTGTCGGCAGGCCAGCTGAGCGCCGCCGCCGTCACCCTGGGGCCGGACGTGCTGCGGCTGCCGCTGTTCTGGTGGTGCGTGGTCTCGGTCGCCCTGGTCGGGGTGTTCAACGTGGCCGTGAGTTTTTTCTTCGCGTTCCGCCTGGCGCTGCGCGCCCACAACGTCACGGGCCTGGACCGCACGCGCCTGTACCGCGCCATCGGCTCCCGCATCCGGCAGGCCCCGCTGAGTTTCTTCTGGCCGCCGCGGGACCTGTCCGCCGTGCCCGGGACCGGCCATGGGTGAGTTCGAGCTGATCCGGCGCTACTTCCAGCGCCAGGGCGCCGCGCACCCCGCCGTGGCCCTGGGCATCGGCGACGACTGCGCCCTGCTGCAGGTCACACCGGGCATGCAGCTCGCCGTTTCCAGCGACATGCTGGTGGAGGGCCGGCACTTCTTTCCCGACGTGGACCCCGAGGCCCTGGGCCACAAGGCCCTGGCCGTCAACCTCAGCGACCTGGCCGCCTGCGGCGCGCGTCCACTGGCGTTCACGCTGGCCCTGTCCCTGCCGCAGGCCGTCGAGCCCTGGCTGGCCGGTTTCGCGCGCGGCCTGTTTGCACTGGCCGACACCCATGGCTGCGCCCTGATGGGCGGCGACACCACACGTGGCCCGCTCAACCTCTGCATCACCGTCTTCGGCGAGGTACCAGCCGGCCAGGCCCTGCTGCGCTCAGGCGGGCGGCCGGGAGAGGAACTCTGGGTCAGCGGCACCCTGGGTGATGCGCGACTGGCACTCGAAGGGCTCCAGGGTAAACGCACGCTGGATCCGGATGTGCTGCAGGCCGCACGGCAGCGGCTCGAACGCCCGAGCCCACGGGTGGCACTGGGCCTGGCCTTGCGTGGCATCGCCACGGCTGCGATGGACCTCAGCGACGGCCTGGCCGGGGATCTGGGCCATCTGCTGCAGGCCTCGGGCTGCGGCGCACGGCTGGACGCCACCGTGCTGGCGGGGCTGCCGGCAAGCCGTGATGCGGCGCTGGACGAGGCAACGCGCCTGGGCCTGGTGCTGGGGGGCGGCGACGACTACGAATTGCTGTTCAGCGCAAACCCGGCGCAACGCGCTGCCGTGCTGGCCGCGGGCCGCGCTGCGGGCGTGGCGCTCAGCTGCATCGGCCGGCTGGAGGCCGAGCCCGGCCTGCGCGTGATGGATGCGCAAGGCCGCCTGCTGGCCGGCCCCTACGCCTCCTTCGATCACTTCGCCTGAGCCGGCGTGCCGCGCAGTTGCGCGTGACGGCCCAGGCTGTGCGCCAGACGCTGGGCACTGCGCTGCGCCGTGGCGACACCGGCGGACCAGACGCTGTCGGTGCCACGCCAGAAGTCGGCCCAGGCCTCACGACGCAGGGCCTGGGCTTCGCGCAAGGCCTGCTCGTGCAGGGCATTCCAGTCGGCTGCGCTGTAGAGACGCTCGAGGGTGGGTGGGCTGTGACTCATGTTTCGCTCCTGTGCGCCGGAATGAAAACCGGCGTGGATCGCACTCTATTGATGGAAGCAGGGCTCGGAAACGGTAAAAAATCAAAGATGGTTTTGCAATTACTGCAAAACACAGGGATACTCCCTGCCGTGGACCTGCAGCTCAACGACATCGCCCTGTTCACCCGCATCACCGAACTCGGCACCCTGTCGGCCGTGGCGCGCGAGCGTGATGTGCCGGTCAGCCAGGTCACGCGCGCGCTGGCGCGCCTTGAAGCCGGCTGCGGCGTGCGCCTGCTGCATCGCACGACCCACGGCCTGAGCCTGACGGACGAGGGTGACACCTTCCTGGCCCATGCGCGGCGCCTGCTCGACACCCGCGACGAGCTGGCCAGCGAACTCAGCGGCAAACTGGCGGGGCCCAGCGGCTGGGTGCGCATCAGCGCCAGCCCCCTGGTGGCCCAGGTCGTGATCGCGCCGGGCCTGGCGGGCCTGTACCAGCGCTATCCCCAGCTGCAGCTGGACATCAACGCCGACGACCGCCTGGCCGACATGGCGCGCGACGGCATCGACATCGCCATCCGCTCCGGCTCGCCCAGCAGCGAGACCCTGGTGGCGCGCGAGATCGGCCACTCCGGCCGTTCGCTGTATGCCGCCCCGGCCTATCTGGCCGCCCACGGTACGCCGCAGCGGGTGGAAGAGCTGGCGCGGCATCGTCTGATCGGCAACAGCGCCAGCCCCCTGCTCAACCGCTGGCCCCTGGCCGGCGGCGGCCAGGGCCAGGAGCTGCCCATCCAGGGCCACACGCGCACCGACAACTCCTCCGTCATCATGGCCCTGGCCCTGCAAGGTGCCGGCATCGCCCGCCTGATGGACCTGCTGGCGCGGCCCATGGTGGAACGCGGCGAACTCGTGCCCGTGCTGCAGGGGCATTTCAGCGCCATGCCCGTGCCCATCTACGCCGTCATGCTGCAGGAACGCCACCGCCTGCCCAAGATCCGCGCCTGCATCGACTACTGGGCCGAATGGCTGGGCTCGCTCGCCCCATAATCCGCGCATGAACGCCGTCCCCACCACCCGCCCCACGGGCCGTTTCCTGCTCGCGCATCCGGCCCACGCGCTGGCGCTGGGTTTCGGCTCGGGGCTCAGCCCCAAGGCCGCGGGCACGGTGGGCACGCTCTGGGCCTGGGCCGCCTTCCTGGTTCTGCAGCCGTGGATGAACGACCTGCGCTGGGGCCTGCTGCTGCTGCTCGCCCTGCCCCTGGCCTGGTGGGCCAGCAGCGTGACGGCCCGCGACCTGCAGGCCGGCGATCCCGGCTGCATCGTCATCGACGAGATCGTG
>JACCDR011950340.1_pt1 | contig 15655 bp, 14 predicted proteins | sample 7446431 | NCBI WGS metagenome assembly JACCDR01 (sample SAMN15323443, study PRJNA562643) | freshwater metagenome | isolation source: river surface water | place: USA:Blue River Watershed | collected 2017-08-17 | reverse complement strand
CCTCATTGAAACGCACCACGGCTTGCGGCATTATTTCGCCATGTCGTCCGCCAACAACCGTGCCTCCTACTACGCTCAACGTGCCCCGGAGTATGAGCGCATCTACGCCAAGCCCGAGCGCCAGGCCGATCTCGCGGTGTTGCGCGAACGCGTGCCGTCGTTGCTCGCCGGGCGCGATGTCTTCGAGTTCGCCTGCGGCACCGGCTACTGGACGCAGTTCGTCGCTCGCACTGCGCGCTCCATTTACGCCACCGATCGCAACGAGGAAGTCCTCGCCATTGCCCGGGCCAAAAATCTGTCCGAGCGAGTAAGCTTTGCGGTTGGCGATGCGTTTGAGCCGTGCGCGCCAACGCTTCGTGCCGACGCCGTGCTCGCCGCTTTCTGGTGGTCGCACCTGAGCTTGGAAAAGGATGTCGCTCGTTTTCTCGACGCGATTCGTGCCGTCGCTGCACCAGGCGCTCGACTCGTGTTGCTGGACAATTCCTACGTCGAAGGCAGCAGCACCCCGATCGCGCGTCGCGATGCACGCGGCAACACCTTCCAACAACGCACGCTGAGCGACGGCAGCACGCACGAGGTTTTGAAAAATTTCCCCGACGAATCCGCTATGCGCCTACTGCTGCAACCCATCGCGCGAGAAATCCATTGGGAGGCGCTGCCTTACTACTGGCTCGCTTGGGCGGAACTAAAATGAAGTTTCTCCGGCTGTGCTCCCTCTGGCGGTGGACCGCCGCACTCACCCTCCTGCTCGTCGCTGGCTGCGAGGCGAAAAAACCTGCGGTCACCGACGGACGCCCGTCGATTCTCCGCTTGGGTTATACGCCCGCCGAGCAAGGCGAGATCGCGCGTGACGAAGCGCAGGCCGTGCTCGCCGAGTACTTGAGCGCGCAGCTCGCCCTGCCAGTGGAGTTGGTGCGCACGGCCAGTTACGGCCCAGGCATCGAAGCGTTGGCCGAGGGACGCATCGACATCCTCTCGCTCACGCCTTTCGCCTACATCCTCGCGGCTGAAAAGGAAGTCGCTGATCCGATCGCCGTGACAGCCTACGAGGCCGGCGTGCCGCGCTATTACCAGAGCGCGCTGATCACAAATCGCCGCTCGGGACTCACCCGAAAGGAAGACATTCCCGCCAAAGCAGCGAAGTTGAGATTCTGTTACACCGATCTCGCCTCCAACTCTGGCTACCTCGTGCCGAAGGCGGCGATGGAGGGCATAGGCGTGCAGCCCGAGCAGGATTTTGCCTCGGTCGAGGTCACGCTCAGCCATGGGGTTTCGATCCTCAACGTCATCCACGGGCGCGCCGATCTGGCCGGCGTGAACGCCTCCGTGCTCGAACGTCTGATCGCCAAGGATCGCATCCCCACGGATGATTTGGTTGTGCTGTGGCGATCGGGAAATCTGCCCGGAGGTCCCGTTGTTTTGCGCCGGGCGTTGCCGGATAATTTGAAAGTGGAAATCAGCCGCGCCTTCCTCGAACTGAAGTCACGCGATCCTGTGGCGCACCAGGCGGTCATGGCGCAATACCCCAACCCCGACTCCATTTTTGTCGGCTGCACCGATAGTCATTACGACGGCCTGCGGGCTTTGATGAAACCCGCAGTGCAGGAATAGCGGCGGCAGTTTTCGCCGCCGCGCACGACAGCGGTCAACTCACGGCGACTGGGCGGGGCGAAGGCACGCCGAGCTGCAAACGCAGGCGGCCGCCGACCCAGGCGGCGGTGACAATGGGGCTGGTGTCGCGTATTTGAAAGGCAACTAAGTCTGCCAGCTTGCCCACTTCGAGGCTGCCGTACTCTTGCTGCCAGCCGAGGATGCGGGCCGGGTTGTGCGTGACCATCGCCACGGCGGCGGGGGCCGGCGTGCCGCGCGACATCATGAGCGTCACGGCTCCGAGCAAAGACGGGAAATGGTAATCGCTGCACAGCGCATCGACGAGGCCCTCGGCCATCGCCTCGGCGGCGGAAAGATTCCCGCAGTGCGAGCCGCCGCGCAGGTAGTTGGGAGCGCCCATGCAGACGGAGAGGCCGAGCTCCTTGGCCTTGCGCGCGGCGACGAGGGTGGTGGGCATTTCTGCGAGGGTTGCGCCCATTTCTTTCGCCTCGATCACGTGCTCGATGGTCGTGTCGTCGTGGCTGCCGATGCAGATCCGCCCGGCAAAGGCGGCGTGGACTTTGGCGCGGTTGTTGATGGTGCGGTTCACCTCGATCTTGTGGCGCAGATCGGCGAGCGCTTCCTCGATGGTCACGTCGCCGCGGGCGGCGCGTTTGCGGGCGATGTCGTTGAGGTCCTGAAACTGGCGTTCGCCGGGGATGTTTTCGTTGTAGACGATGTTGCCGATGCAGGCGAAGCCACGCATGGCGGCGAGGAGATCATCGACGGGCTCGAAATTGGTGTCCCAGCGCACGTGCAGGAAATGCCGCGCGAGCGAGGTGCGGCGCAGCTCCTCGTATTTTTCGGCCAGGCCGAGGCCGTAGCCGTCCCAGAGCGTGGAGTCCTTGCCGCCGTCGTTGGAGAAACGCACGGCGCCGAGCACGGTGGTGAGTCCGCAGGCGAGGGCGCGCTGATCCATCATGTGAAAGGCCATCGCGAGCGGGAAATTGGTTTTGGGCCGCGGGTTGATTTCCTTTTCCAAGTAGTCGGTGTGTAGGTCGATCACGCCGGGGATCAGCCACTGGCCGTGCAGGTCGATGCCTTCGGCGAAGTGGCGCCCGGGGATGATTTCGGCGATGCGGTCATCGCAGATGACGAGCGAGCCTTCGACGACTTGCGCAGGCTGAACAATGCGGGCGTTGGTGAGGATAGTGCGGTGCATGATGAGGGTTTCGGGATTGAGGAATAGGTGTAAGGGAAAGCTTACTTCAGCGTCTCGCTGCCGATGAGCTGGCGGCGGAAAAAGTCTGAGACGCGCTCCATCGTCAGGATCAGCGCGATGATGAGCAGCACGAGGGCGAGCACGTCGGCGTAGCGCAGCACCTTCGCGGCAAGGTGGAGTTCAAAGCCCAGCCCCCCGCCGCCATAAATTCCGAGTGCGACCGAGAGGCGCAGCATGACGTCGAAGGTGTAGAACCAGGTCGCGATAATCGACGGCATCACCTGCGGCAGGATCGCGAAGCGGATCACCTGCAGGCGCGATGCGCCCACACTCATGACGGCCTCGCCGGGCGCGGGCTCCACCTGCTCGATCGCGTCGGCAAAAAGTTTTCCCGTCATCCCGACGCTCCCGATAAAAAGGGAAAGAAATCCAGCAAACGGGCCGAAGCCCATCGCGATCAAAAGCACCATGAGCTGGATAAAATTCGGTGTAGCCCGCTCCAGCTGGAAAAGAAAACGCACCACGGAGCGGATGGCTGGATGTGGCGCGGTGTTGCGTGCCGCGAAAAATGAGAGGACCAGCGCCACCGCTCCACCGCAGAGCGAGCCGAGGAAGGCCATCGCGACGGTCTCCGCGAGCGAGGTGTAGATCGACGTCTTGCCAAACAGGATCGCCAAATTTGGGGGCAACATCTCGGCCGCAAGCCGTACGAGGTGGTGAAACTCCGTGAAGAGCAGCCACGGTTTGAACTCCAGAAATGCGCCTGCAATCGTCACGAACGCGACAAAGCCGCCGAGGTACATCATCCGTCGGCGAAACTGCGCCGACGGCGGTACGTGTGATAAAACCGCAGCGGTGCTCACGCCAGCTTCCCTCCATCGAGCACGCGGCGGCGCAGAAAATCCGAGCAACGCTCGGCCACGAGCACCAGCGCCAGCGTGACCAAGATCGCCACGCAGGCGCGCTCGTACTCGAGCATGTTGACCGCCTTGTAGAGCTCTTCGCCGATGCCGCCCGCGCCCGCCGCGCCCAGCAGCGTCGAGGCGCGGATGTTGATTTCAAAACGATAAATCGAACTCGCCATCAACGCCGGCATCACTTCCGGCAACACGACGTGCCGGATCGCCTGCCAGCGACTCGCGCCGACGCACTCGACCGATTCGAGCACTCGCAGATCGACCTCCTCAATCGCGTCGGCAAACAGCCGCCCGAGCATCCCGACGCTGCCGATGGCCAGCGCCAACACGGCGGGAAATGCGCCCACGCCCAGCGCGGCTACGAGCAACAGCAACGTGATTAGTTCTGGCAGCGCACGCTCCACCGCGATCACGCCGCGCGCCGGACCGCGCAGCCAGGCGGGTGAAATATTTTTTGCCGCTGCGAGCGCGAAGCAGAACGACAGCACCACGCCAAACGGCGTCGCGATCGCCGCGAGCAGCAGCGTGACCATCACCGGCTCGATCATGTCGGGCAGGGCCGACCAGGTCGGTGGGAAAAAGAAACCAGCCACCTCGCCGAGCTTGATAAAACCGCGGCCGAGTTCGCCGAAACTCACCTGACACTGCCATGCGGCCCAAGTGACGAGCAGCGAAAGCACCACGAAGATCGTCGCCGAGCGGCGGTGGCGACGCCAGCCGCCGATCCGGTGCGGGGCAAGTTGTGCCGTCGCCGATGTCATGCGAATGCCTCGCCCGCTCGTGTCTGGCCGGGTTGCGGGGCCGCGCATCTTGGAGTTAGAACATGATACATCGGAAGGGTTGGATCGTTGCTCAACTTGCGCGCGCGAGTTCCAGTGCTGCCACGGGCTCGACCACAGGTGGAGTCGCCAGGGGCGTCGACACGGGGGTCGGCTGGCGGATCTGCATCAGCTCATCGCCGTAGATTTCCTCGAGCTGCGCTTGTGAAAGCTGCGGATCGCCGTCGTAGATCACGCGGCCGTGCTTGATCGCAATCACGCGCGTGCAGAAACGGGCGGTCATTTCCGGCTGGTGAAACACACCAAGAACCGGCGTCGTCCGGGCCAGTGGCTGGAGGAGTTTCATGATCGCGAGCGAGTTGCTCGGATCGAGCGAAGCAATCGGTTCGTCGGCGAGGTAGATGGCTGGTTTTTGAAATATGGCCCGGGCGATTGCCACGCGCTGCATCTCGCCCCCGCTGAGCGTGCCTGTGATGCGTTCGGCATAGCTTTCCATTTTTACGCGACGCAGCGCCTCGATCGCTTCGGCTGCCTCGGCGTCGGTGAATCCATAAAACCAGGAACGCCAGGAGGAGATTTCGCCGAGCCGGCCGATCATCACGTTATCGAGCACGCGCAGGCGCTTGACCAAGTTGAAGCCTTGAAAAATCACGCCCATGCGGCGGCGCGCCTCGCGGAGACGGCGGCCCGATGCGCCGGTGAGTTCGACCGAAGGCCCGTCGGTCTGGGTAAGGATCACGCGCCCGCTGTCGGCGCGGGTCAGCCCCAGTGTGCAGCGCAGGGTGAGTGATTTGCCGGCGCCGCTCGCGCCGAGGATGCCGACAAATTCTCCGGCGCTCACCGTGAAGCTCACGCGATCAAGCAGATTGCGGCCGCAGGGAAGAGTTTTGGTGAGTTGTTCGATTTGGAGCATCGGAAAAGAGGAGGGTTGAGGAATCGGGTTGGAGATGTAGTTGAAGACCGGGCACCTCGCGGATTGCCGTGCGTGGCAATTAATCGAGCAGCTTCATGTGCTCGATCTGCCGCACGATTTTGCGAATGGGCTCGAACGCGGAGTCTTCGACCGGCGCGAAGTGAGTGGCCTGGCCTACCGAGAGGATGCGAAGGCCTGCCCAAATATCGGGCCGCGCCCGATGTACGTCGCAATAAGCCGCCTGAAGTTCTTTGCGAAAATCCTCGGGCAAGCCTGCCCGCGTAAACATCACGCTCTGCAGGAGCGGTTCTGATTGCCAGATCGACACCACCTCGCCGGCCTTCACGCGACCATCGGTCAGCATGCGGTCCAGGGTTGTTTTGGTGACGGTGGCGACATCGACCTTGCCCGACTTCACGCTCATGACCGAAGCCGTGTGTGAGCCGGAGAAAATCACTTGTTTAAGATCGCGCTCAGGGTTGATGCTGACGTTCTCCAGCGCGCCGCGCGGGATCAGGTGACCGGAGGTCGAGACGGGATCGGCAAACGCGAGCACGAGCTGTTTCGAGCGCGCCTTGAGGTCTTCGAGCGAGCGCAGGCCGCTGTCGGGCCGGACGATGAAGAGGGAATAGTAATCCGACGGCGTGCCGTCTGGATTGGTGGGCGTGACGAGCGGCACCGCACCGCACTTTGCCCGCGCGACGAGATACGGCATCGGAGAGGCGTTGATGACGTCGATTTTCCCTGCACGCATCGCTTCGATGGCGGCGGAGTAGGCGGCGCCCTTGACCACCTCGACCTTTATGCCGAGCCGTTCGCTCAGGTAGGCGCCGAGGTCGTTGTAGGCCTGCTGGCGGCGCTCAAGTTCTTCCTCGCTCTGCGTGGTGAAGGCCAGACGCAGCACCTTGGGGCGCTCGTTGGATTGGGTGTCGCTGCGGCCACAACCAGAGAGCAGAAGCGCGGCGCAAAGCAGCCCGAGCACCGCTCGCAGTTGAAAACCGGAGCGGGCTCCGAGGCCGTGGTGTGAGCGACTAAAAATCATGGGGGTCAGGCGGTGACCAGTTCCTGCGTGCGTCCGTGGGTGAGGTGCAGGCGGCGGCTCGACATGCGCTCGAGCGTGTGCTGGTCGTGGGTGATGAGCACGACGGTCGTGCCGGCGGATTTCAGCGCGAGGACCAGGTCGATCACGATGTCCTTGGTCACGCGGTCGAGCGAAGCGGTGGGCTCGTCGATGAGCAGGAATCGCGGGGCGGCGATGATGGCGCGGGCGACGTTGACGCGTTGTTGTTCTCCGCCGGAGAACGTGGCGGGAAACGCGTCCCAGAGACTCGTCGGAAGGCCGAGTTTTTCGAGCAAGGCACGGGCGGCTTCGCGCGCTTCGGTCGAGGAGATGCCTTTGCGGAAAAGAGATTCGGCGACGACGTCCACCGCCGTCACGCGCGGGATCACGCTCAGAAACTGCGAGCAATAAAACATCTCGGTGCGGCGAACCTTCAGCACCTCATGCTCGGGCGCAGTGGCGAGGTCGATCGACGTGCCATCGGCCCGAGTGAAAAGGATCGAGCCTGAGCTGAGCAGGTAGGTGCGGTAGATGCACTTCATGAGGGAGCTCTTGCCCGAGCCGGACTGGCCGGTGAGGCCGAGCACCTCGCCCTGCTCCAAGTCGAAGCTCACATCTTCGAGCGCGGCGATGTGCTTGTTGGACTGGATGTGCAGGTGAAAGTGCTTGGAGGCGTTTTTGACCGATAGGATGAGTGGCATGGCGATGCGGTTGGTTCAGAGCAGAGAGCTCACGAGAAGCTGGGTGTAGGCGTGCTGCGGATCCTGGAGGATTTGGTCGGTGAGACCGGCCTCCACGATGCGCCCGTTTTTCAAAACCATCGTGCGGTCGGTGAGCATGCGGATGACGCCGAGGTCGTGGGAGACGACGATCATCGAGATGCCGAGCTCGCGCTGGAGGTGGCGGATAAGGTCGAGCACGCGGGCCTGCACCGAGACGTCGAGGCCGCTGGTGACTTCGTCGAGGAAGAGCAGCGGCGGGTTGTTGGCGATGGCCTTGGAGATTTGCACGCGCTGCTGCATGCCGCCGGAAAAAGTGGCCGGGGCGTGATCCATGCGTTTCACCGGCACCTCGGTTTTTTCGAGGAGATAGCTTGCGCGCTCGCGAATGCGGCCGACGTGAAAGTTGCCCGCCATGAGGAGTTTTTCGGCGATGTTGCCCCCGGCGGAAAAATTGAAATTCAGGCCGTCGCGAGGGTTTTGATACACCATGCCCATGAGGTGGTGGCGGGCGTGGCGCTTGCGCTGGCTGGAGAGCGTGAGGAGGTTGGTGTGGCCGCCGTCGATCTCGCGGAAGTAGACTTCGCCGGACGTGGCCATCTGGTCGAAGTAGAGGAGCTGGACGAGGGTGCTTTTGCCGGAGCCGGACTCGCCGACAATGCCGAGCACCTCGCCGGGGTAGAGATCGAAGTCGATCTCGGCGCAGGCCACGATCGCGTCGGTTTCGGGGCAGATGTGGGAGCCGAACTTGGGTCCGGTGTACTGCACGCTGGAGGAAATGGGATCGCCGTAAATCTTGGTCAGGCCGCGCACACGCAGCAGCCAGTCGGGCGAAGAATCATCGTTGGATTTCATGTCGGTTCAGCTCGGGTTGACGAAAAGGCGCTGGGGCGGACGGACGCCGGCGCGGACTTTTTCGAGGAAGTTGCTGTCGTTGATCACGTGTTTGCGGCTGTTCTCCGACTCGTAGATCTCGTCCATGAAGGCGCGGTCGCCCCGCGAAGCGGCGCAGACGATGTCGCGAAATTCTTCGACGCGGAACTTGATGTCTTCGAACTCCAGCGGCTCGACGCGCGTCCATGGCGGCACGCAGTAGATGCGTTTTTCTCGGCCGGCGGAAAACACGTGCAGACACGGGGCCTGCGAGAGATTGGGCACATCCCAGCGCGGGATCGGCGAGGGGCTCATGATGTAGCGACCGTTGATGCGCACCGGATAACCGGCGCCCTGCATGATCGCGCCAAACTTCACGTAGCTCTCGTAGAGCGAGACCCACATCTTGGCGTAATCGGCCTCGGCGTGCATGACGCGGGTGCGCGACTCGTAGCGCTCGACGCCGCGCAGCGGCTCGGGCTGCGGCACTTGGAAAACGATGATCTGGCGCTCGGTGAGAATCTCCTCCGGCTTGCGGTGGCGGGTCTGGATGAGCGTGGCCTCGGCGGTGTCGAACGTGGTGCGGCAATCAGTCATGCGACGCACGAAGTCGCGGAGGTTGCAGGCGTTGACCGAGGCATCGCTGCCCTGGTCGATGATCTTAAAAACATCATCCCGCCCGATCAGTGAAAGTGTGGCGTGCAAGCCACCCGTGCCCCAGCCGCGAGCGATGGGCATCTCAGGCGAGGAGTACGGCACCTGGTATCCGGGAATGGCGACGGCCTTGAGAAGCTTGCGGCGGATTTCCTTCTTCGTGGCTTCGTCGATGAAGCCGTAATTGTACGTCTGCTGGAATTTTTTCGCGGTGATCATGGAGTGGATTCGGTTGCGGGTGTGGCGGGGGCGAACACGGGCTGCATCCCGAAGCCCAGATTGCCGCGCTGGCGTTGCTTGCGTTCGACGGCCTGGCGCAAGTTGTCCAAGCCCGATTGAAAGGTGACGTAGTGCGGCAGCTTGAGGTGGTTGGTGAAACCGTAGCTCTCGACGCCCTCGGTGTGGTAGAGCACGAACTCCTGGTTCTGGCAGGGCGCGTCGCCGCCGGTGCGCATCGTGCGATCAAGGACACCCATCGCGATGGCCTTGGTTTCATTTTGCCCGAAACAAAGCCCGTAGCCGAGCGAGAGGCTCGGGGCGGCGTCTTTTTTGGGTACGAGGATTTTTGAAATCATCTCGGCCTCGGTGAGCCGCATCCGGCCGATCACGCGCAAGCGGCCGCGTGCATCGCGAACCCGCAACGGCACCTCGCCCACGCGCAGCTCGCCGACCGTGGCGTGCGCCGAGCCGAAACCGCGCTGCGCGCTGTAGGCCAGCGCCATGAGGCCACCCGTTTCAGCACGCGCGAGCATCTGCAACGCGGCGGAGCGGGGCGCGGGAAACTTGATCGCCTCGCGCGTCACATCGACCAGCCGACGGTCGCCGCCCTCGACTTCGCGCAAGAGCCCTTGGGCCGTGAGCAGGTCGATCACCTTGGGCAACGTGGGCACGGCTGAGGTTGCGCTGGTGACAGAGGCGGTCGCGGTGAACTCCGCCAAAAAGGCTTCGACGCCGACGATGTTTTCCTCAGCCAAACCCGCCTCCAGCAGACGCTGGGTGTAATCGCGGGTGGGGCCGAGGATCTGGCCGCCGGGGATTTCGCGAAACGCGGAGGAGATGCGGCGACGCACAAACATCTCGCGCGTGGAGAGGGTTTGCGACGTGTAGCGGCGTTGGAGCGTGGCGCGATAAGCGCGGAGCATGAAGGCCGACTCGAAGACGTCGCCTTCGTTTTGTTTCAGCGTGAGCGCGGCGTGCTCGGGCGCGTAGAGCGAGGCTTCGCCCATAATTTTATCCACGAGCAGGCGGAGCTGCGATTGGATCTGCTCGATCGCGATCGGCGAGGTGCGATCACGGAGGCGGTAGAACTCAACCAGCTTGGCGGCGTTGGCGATGGCGTCCTCGCCACCTTTGATTGCGACATATCCCATGGGGAAAAGTTTTTAGGGTTGTTGCCATTCGACGCGGGTGGTGCGCGGGAGGCACAGCACGCAGTCGTCGTGGGAGATCAGGATGGCATCGATGCCGAGGGGGAACTCGGTGTTGCGTGCTTTCAGCGCTTCCAGCAGCGCGGGCGAGAGGTCGGTCACGAACGCGGTTTCGCGATGTTCGATGCCCGGCCCGGTGAGCGAGAGGGCGAGACCACCTGTGCCGGAGGATTTGCCGATGCGGCCCACCTGAATGATCGCGGTGGCTCCGGTTTCCGGATACGAAGGCGTGCCGACTGCGGCGACCTGCAGCGGGGCGGCGTCGCCCTGACCGTGAAGGAAAAGGTAATCGGCTTTCTCGGCGATGGCAGGACGGCTGTGGCTGTTGGCGCGCAGGTACGTTTCGGCCCCTTCAGAAAATCCAGCGAGGTGGAAAGTGACATCCGCATTAAACAAGGCAAAGGCCACGCAGGCCGATCCGGCGTGCAGGCCTGGAGGGCAGGTGAGCGCCACCGAGTGAAGGCGGCAGATACGGCCGGGGCGGGACATCGCGTCGAGGACGGCGCGGAAGTGACGCTGGGCGTCGTGAATTTCGTCGTAGGTTGTTTCGCGAATCATGGGCTAGTCCTGTTCCATCAGTTTGAAATCAACCTGCGTGCGCAGGATGTGGTTAAACTCCTCGCGTTCGTTTTGCTCGAGGAGGGCGCGGTGATGGTCGAGAAACTGAAGCACCTCGGGCGGGGTCGGCTGCCCGCCGTGGAGCAGCGCGTCGATGACGGCGATGCAGTAACAGCGCACGGGCTCTTCACCGAGGCAAAGACCGTGGCCGACCAGGCCGTCGACCGAGACCTCGCATTCGGAGGTGAGCGCCTCGCCGAGATAGAACTCCTGTTTTTCGAGTGAGTCTTCTGCTCGCACCAAGGTCAGGCAGGCGGACGGAGCTTTGAGAATTTGCACCTCGCGACCGGCCTCGAGTTGTTCGACGAAGCTCTGCAAAGGCGGGAGTTCGCAGGAGGTCAGGACGGCGTCGTTGTCGTAACGGTTGTTTTGCACGCGCTCACTTTCGCACGTGAATGTTAATGTTGAATAAAGCGCAGGTGAATCTGCGGTGAAGGCCCGCCGCGCCCTCTGAATTCGGAGGACGATAGCGTGCGCTGGCCGACGTCAGGTTAAGGGTTCGCAAAGACCGGGTGAAACTTCGGTGAACGGTCGTCTTTGCGTTTGCGCGGGCAGTCGCGCGGTGCGTTTTCGCCCTCATGAGCGTCGCTCCCGCCTCTGTCGTTTTTCGCCGTCTGATCGGCCTCTGCTGGCATCACCGGCTTGCCTGCATGCAGGTGCTGTTCTGCCAGCTCCTGTTGCTGACGCTCGGGCTGGGCGGCTTGTGGCTCACGGGGCTCGGTATCGACTTTCTTAGGTCAAAACTCGATCCCACGGCACCGGCGCCGCACTGGCCACTGGGCTTCGTGCCCGAGGCCGGCTGGCCGCCGATGTACATCATCGCGACGATTGCCGCGCTGGTGCTGGTCGCGGCGGCGTTGCGCACCTGGCTCACCTGGCTGGCAGGCGTGCTCCTCGGGAAACTGGTGCATGAGAAGGTCGTGGCGACGTTGCAGGCGGCGGTGTTTGCGAAGCTGCAACGCCTGAGCTTCCGCTTCTACGACCGGCAGAGCACGGGCTCGCTCATCAACCGCGCCACGGGCGACATCCAGGCCGTGCGCACGTTTGTCGAAACGGTGCTGATCCAGACGCTCGTCACCGTGGCAACGCTGGCCGTGCACGCGGCGTATATGTTTTCCATTCACGCGTGGCTGACGCTGGCGTGTCTCTCGACGCTGCCGCTGCTCTGGGCGGGCTGCATCGCTTTCTCTCGCGCCGTGCATCCTGAATACGTGCGCAACCGCGAGCTGTTTGACCGCATGATCCTGACGCTGGCCGAGTGCGTGCAAGGAGCGGGTGTGATCAAAGGCTTCGCCCGCGAGAAGGACATGACCGCGCGCTTCGAGGCGGACAACCGCGCGGTGAAAAACCAGCAGCGCCGCATCTTTTGGCGCGTGAGTATTTTTTCACCGACGATCGACATGCTCACGCAAGTCAGCCTCGTGGTGCTGCTCATCTATGGCGGGTACTTGGTGATTCAGGGAAGCCTGCCGCTCGGAGCGGGACTCGTGGTTTTTGCCGGACTGCTCCAGCAATTTTCCAATCAGGTCTCAACCATCGCGCAGATCGCGAACGGCGTTCAGGAAAGCCTCGCTGGTGCGCGGCGCGTGTTTGAAGTGTTGGACGCCTCGCCTGATGTGCGCACACCGGAGCAGCCGCTGAGCTGGGCGCGGTGTCGGGGCGCGGTTTCGTTTGAGGCGGTTTCGTTTCGCTTCGAAGACGGGCAGTCACTGGTGCTGCGCGATGTTTCTTTTGAAGTAAAACCGGGCATGCGCGTCGCCATTGTCGGCGAAACGGGCTCGGGAAAAAGCGCACTGCTCAGCTTGATCGCGCGTTTCTACGATCCGGATTTCGGGCGCGTGTTGATCGACGGGCGGGACGTGCGTGAGCTGGATCTCACTGAGCTGCGACGGCGTGTCGGTGTGGTTTTTCAAGAGAGCATGCTGTTCAGCGACACCGTCGCGGCCAACATCGCGTTTGGAAGTCCTGATGCTTCGCGCGAGGCTGTCATCTCAGCGGCGCGAGCGGCTCAGGCCGATGGTTTTATCCGCGCGCTGCCGCAGGGCTACGACACGGTGCTGGGCGAAAGCGGCGTCGATCTTTCCGGCGGGCAGCGGCAGAGAATCTCCATCGCGCGCGCCCTGCTGAGTTCGCCTTCGATTCTGTTGCTCGATGATCCGACGGCGTCGATCGATCCGGGCACGGAGCAGGAAATTCTCGCTGCGATCGAACAAGCGGCGTCGGGTCGCACGACCTTTATCGTCGCGCATCGGCTGAGCACGCTGCGCAGCGCCGGTCTGGTGCTGGTGCTGGAGCGCGGGCAGATCGTGCAGCGTGGCACGCACGCGGAGTTGTTGTGCTCGGATGGCCCCTACCGGCGCGCGGCTCGACTTCAGATGGTGGACGAAGAAAGCCGCCTGCTGCTCGACGCCGAGGCCGCGGCTGGCCTGGAGGTGCGCACATGAGCCTCCTCGCCGCAGCAGGCATCAACTTGGGGCGCGGTGCCGCCGAACCGCACGAGCGCACCAACGCCAAAACCATCGACTGGGGCGTACTGCGCCGCGTGCTCGGTTACACGCGACCCTACGCGATGAAACGAAACGTGATCTTTGCGCTGACGCTGATTCGCGCCGCGCAAAAACCTGCCCTCGCCTGGACGCTCGCCGCCGTCATCAACGGGCCGATCAGTGGAGGAGACTACCGCGGCACGCTGATCGCGGCGGGGGTGTTTGCCGCGCTGGCGTTGTTCACCGAGCTGACGTTTCATTTCCGCCAACGACTCGCTCTCGAGCTTGGCGAATCCGTCGTGCATGACCTGCGCAACGACGTCTTCCGCCACCTTCAGCGCATGCCGCTGGGCTACTACACACGTACCAAGCTCGGCCGCATTCTCGGTCGTGTCATCACTGACATCGAAAGCATCCGACGGGGCGTGCAGAACGTGTTTTTCTTCAGCCTGCTGCTCGTCGGCCAGATGATCGGCGCGGCCGCGCTCATGCTGCATGAGAACCCCGTGCTCTTTCTGCTGCTCGTCCTGATCGGGCCGCTGGTCTGGATCACCAACCGCCATTTTCAACCCCGGCTCGCGACACATTCGCGCGAAGTCGCCGACAGCCAGAGCCGCCTGACCGGTTCCCTCGCCGAGTCGATCAAGGGCATGCGCGTCATCCAAAGTTTTTCCCGCCAGGAGCGAAACAACGAGCGCTTCGGCGAACTCGTCGATGATCTCGCGCGTCGCAACATGATGCTCGCCCACGCCTCGTCGCTCTACGTGCCGCTGCTCGATGCCAACAGCCAGGTTTTTATGGCCGCCATGCTGCTCGTCGGCGGCTGGGGCGCCCTGCACGGCGTGGCGGGCATGGATGTGGCGAGCCTCGTCGCGTTTTTGTTTTTGCCCGCGCTCTTCTTTCAATCGCTCCAGCATCTCGCGCAGCTCCACACGCAAGTCGTGACCTCGATGGCCGGAGCCGAGCGCGTGTTTCGCCTGCTCGATGAAAAACCAGACTGGACCGAGGCCGCCGATAGCGCACCGCTCGCCGACCCTCGCGTTGAATCGAAACGCAACGACACGAGCCAGCTCATGCCGGGTGCGCGGGTGGAGTTTCACGACGTGAACTTCGGCTACGAACCTGAGCGGCCGGTGCTGCGCAACATCAGCCTGCAGGCCGAGCCGGGTGAAATGATCGCGCTGGTCGGTGAGACCGGTAGTGGAAAATCCACCCTCGTGAGCCTGCTCGCGAAATTTTACCCGCCGTGGTCGGGCTCGATCATGATCGATGGCCAGCCGCTCGCCCGCCTGACCGGGGAATCACTCCGGGCGCAAATGGGCATCGTGCCGCAAAACAACTTTCTCTTCACCGGCACTGTCATGGAAAACATCCGCCTCGGCCGGCCCGAAGCCAGTGAAGCGGAGGTGCGTGAGGCCGCTCGCGCGCTCGATTGCCTCGACCTGCTGGAGGCGTTGCCGCGCGGGTTGGAGACCGAGGTGGGCGAGCGCGGCGCGAGTCTTTCGCTCGGCCAGCGCCAGTTGATTTGTTTCACCCGCGCGATGCTGGCTGATCCGCGCATCGTTGTCCTCGATGAAGCCACGAGCGCAGTCGACACGATCACGGAAAGCCGCCTGCAACGTGCGCTGCAAAACCTGCTCGCCGGTCGCACGAGTTTTGTCATCGCCCATCGGTTGAGTACGATCCGGCGCGCTGACCAGATACTCGTGCTCGATGACGGCAAGATCATCGAGCGCGGCACGCATGAAATGCTCCTGCGGCGTGGTGGGCGATATCAGGCGTTGTACCGGCAGTTCGTTTTGCAGGAGCACGCCTCTGTGTAAGTCTACGCAACTCAGACGGCGGAGTCGGGCTCGCTGTTTTTTCGACTGTCCGCGCTGTCCTTTTTCAGAATCACGAAGGGCAGGCGCACCGTGAATGTGCTGCCAATGCCCGGCTCGCTCGCCACCGCGACGCTGCCGCCCAAGGCCTGGCACAAATGTTTCACGATGCTCAGCCCGAGCCCGGTGCCACCTTGTCCACGCACGCGCGAACCATCGACCCGGTAAAAGCGCTCGAAGATGCGATCGAGATGTTCCGGCGCGATGCCGATGCCCGAGTCGCTCACGATCAGGCACGACCAGGCGTTTGACTCGGCCAGTTGCACCCTGACCGATCTGCCTGCGGGTGTGTACGCGACGGCGTTGTGAATGAGATTGTTGAGGATCATGCGCACGGCCTCCGCGTTGGCCATCACGACGAGCGGCTCGAACTGCGTGGAGAATTGCAGCGTGAGTTTTGTCGCCAGCGCGACTTCGTCGAATGTGCGCACGCAATCACGCGCCAGTGCCGCCAAATCAAGCGGGGCGAGCTTGAGCTCCTCGCGGTCGGACTCCAGCCGCGAGATCAACAGCAGGT
>JACCDR012382557.1_pt1 | contig 15661 bp, 21 predicted proteins | sample 7446431 | NCBI WGS metagenome assembly JACCDR01 (sample SAMN15323443, study PRJNA562643) | freshwater metagenome | isolation source: river surface water | place: USA:Blue River Watershed | collected 2017-08-17 | reverse complement strand
CCATGTATTCGGTGCCGCAATACATGCAGGTGCATGGGTAACCCGTGACACTGTAGCGCTCTACGGCGGCATCCTGTACGCTGTGCGTTTTCGGTTTTTCGGGCGTACGCTGCCCCGCCAGGGCAAACCCTACCGTATCGGGCGTGGTGCGGGGCATGGCGGTATCGGGTGCTGGGGCATGCAAATTCTGAAAGCCTTCGGTGCCCGATGTGCGCGCGGCTATCTGTATCGTCTCGGTGCAGTAGGCCTGCACCAGGGTAAGCAGGCCCATGATACCGTAGATGAAGTACACCAGGAAGCTCACGATCTGGTGATTGCGGGTAAGGTATTGCTGCCGCTGGGCTTCCTCGGCCTTGGCTTTTTCGATGGCAACAGTAGATACCGTGGCCAGGTATTCCTGCTGCCGGGCAATGCTTGCAGTAAGTTGCTTTGCAAGTAGCTTCCCGCTATCGTTGAGGTGATACTTTTTACCTTTTTTATCCCACCAAACATAGCCGCCCAGCTTACCGGCCAAAAGGTCATCAAGGCGCTTTTGATCAGCCGCAATAGCCTGCTGCGTAGGGGCGGAAAGGGTAGGCAGATCGGCAGATACCACCCCGCCGGCGGATTGGTTGATGATCTCTTTGCCGCCTTCGAGGTTCATGTGAAAGTCGAGGAAGCCAAAGCAGACAACAAACACCAGCATAAGGCGGGCACCCAGCACACTATAGTCACGCACGGGGCGGGGCACCTTTTTCCAAATTTCTACAAGGTATCCGCTGAGGTAGGCCAACCCATAATACATGGTGCAGGCGATGGTAATGGTGATAAACCAGGCAATCACATCAGCGCCCGGCATCCATGCGCCGATGATGCTGTAGTAAGATTTGAAGCTGATCCAGGCGGCGAAGGCAGTGGCTGCCCAGCCTGCAAGGAAGGTGAGGGTAAGCAGCCAAACGAGCTTACGCGCTTCGGGAAATTGGTCGAGTTTGCCGGTGAATCCGGCCCAGATGGCTTTAAGACTGTCCCACATAGTTGAGTGATTGAGGGGTGAACGATAAGATTAATTTTTCCGATCCCGGAGCAAAGCGCCGATGATCAGGATGCAGATGAAGACGCCGAAGAGGGGCATGGTGAAGGGGGTAAAAAGTGGGTGCGCATGGCAGTGCGCTGATTGAGGGCAAGGGCATCGAGGCTTTTGCGCAGCTCCTCGCTGCGGGTGATGGCCTGGTGAATGGTAGCCGCGTCTAGGATGGCACCAGTACGGTCAAGGCATTCGCGGAAGTGGGCAATACTCTCTTCGAGGTATTGCATGCTATGAAGCAGATTCACTTGAGGGGCTATATCGTGCGGGTACATCAGCGGAAGTGTTGGGGGTGCTGTGAAAAATTGCGCTTCAGGTCGTCGATGATCTCTTGCTTTTCCTGCTCTGAGATAGGGGTGGAGTCAATAAGTTGCATTTTCAACTGGATTACCTGATTCGTCAGGCTGTCCAGATCGCGGTCCAACTGGGTCTGTTTCGTTTTGAGAGAATTCCATTCGCTCTCCAGTTCGCAGCCCGGAATCAGGGCGCACAGGATGGGGCAGAGTAGCACCATCAGGGCCGAAAAGGCGTGTTTCGTTTTCATAAAAATCAGTGATTGAGTAAGTGATGCCGGTGGTGGGGGAGGCGTAAGTATTGAGCACCTCCGAAATGAGTCGCCAATCATTTTCAGTGAATGAGCCAGGCGTAGCAAGTCGGCGAAAAAAGGTCGCCCGGCTTATGACCAATTCGTACATGATGCGCCCCACGATGGTGCGGTACGTTTCGGGGTCAAGTGATTTGATGACTTTTTTGAACTCTTCCATGTGAATCCCGTACTTTGGTCGGTAGTCTCAATTTGCGACTGCACAAATGTAAACAAATTAGTTTACCAATGTCAACACCTAGAACCAAAAACCCCAAAAAATTTTTTCCAATCGGTGTAAGGTTAGTCGAAGTAATTGACAACCAACCGCAAACGTTGACAGAGGTCAGCCGAAAAATTGGAATGAGTAAGCAGGCCCTAAGCGCTTTGCGCCATACGGCTAATCCCGGCATTGATACCCTGATCAGAATTTCTGATGCGATAGGGCAGTCGCCGAATGAAATACTAAAGCCATTCCTGTCGATTGAAGTAGGGGATAACTCGGTGGCAAATGAACCGGAACCGCCCTACGGATATACATCCATCCCGATCCTGAACGCGATGGCGGCGGCGGGTATCCCCCGCGAGGTGAACATGGAGAGTCCGGACCGATACCCCACGATGCGGATCCACGCGAGTGTGCTACGCCCAGGCAGCGGCTATGTGGCCCTGCAGGTGTCGGGGCTGAGTATGCAGCCGGTACTGAATGATGGGGATTGGGTGATTATCTCCCGGGTGCATGACCTGGGCGAGCTGCGCGCCGGGCGTATGTATGTGCTCGTGACGGAAGGGGGCGCGCAGGTGAAGCTGCTGGAATCGCGCACGCATGATACCCTGCACTTCCGCAGCGAAAACCCTGATTTTGGCCCCGTACAGGCCACCCGAAAGGATATACTCCAGCTGTGGGAGGTGCGCATGCAGTGGCGTCATGCCTGATTTGTGCCCACTCTTACGGGGGCCCCTGATAGTGAGGGGGCTAGGGGTGAGGGTGTGGGCCCTCTGGGTGCACCACCTCTTAATACCCTTCGCCCAAATCATTCAATATGATGCGTACGAGGGGTTTTTCTTTCCGGGCAGTATGCCCAAATCATGCACACACAACTAAAACATACCTGAATTATGCACGCGAAACTCACGATTAAGGGGAAAGATGCCGGGGTAGATGGCCGCTATCCGGTGCTGGTGTACTACCAAGAGAAGGGGGCAACGATCCGGTTTAATACCAAAATCAGGGTGAAACCGGAGGATTGGGATGAAGAAAGGCAGGTGATCAGGGGTAAGGAAAAGCAGATTGAAAGCCTGAATGACCTGCTGCGGAAGTCGCTCACACGGGCGAATCAGATTATCACCTGGTTTCACCTGCATGATAAGCCGGTATCGCTGGAGCGATTTAAGGAGGAGATGATGCAGACGGAGAGCCGCAATGCGGCGGTGGACTGGATAGAGGAGCAGATAAGCCGGGATTATGAGCGGGGGCTATTCTCGCACCAGACGCGGTACATGAAGCTGCGCCTGGTGAAGCGGCTGAGGGAGTATGATCCGGTGGCTACTTGGGCGGATATGAACCGGGATTGGCTGGATAGGTTTGATGCGCACATGAGCCGGGAATTTCAGAAGAAGGATACGGATGGGGTGCGCGAAAGGGAGAAGATGCTGAAGTACCTGAAGAGCTACACTACCCGGGCGAAGGAGGCGGGGTTTAGCCTGCATGATATGTGGAAGGGATTTAAAATCAAGAAGGCTCCAAACCGGGTGATATACATGAACGAAAAGGAAATGGCCGAACTGGAACGGCTGTACGATGATACAGAGTATCTGAAGCAGCGTATGGCAGCGTACGCGGAAGAGAAGGGCATGACGGGGGATAGGGTAGAGCAGTATGTGCGGCTGAATGACGATGATGTGCGCAGGCATTTGCGCAGCTTCCTGTTCCAATGCTACAGCGGGGTGCGGGTTAGTGATGCGCAGCGGCTGATGACCAGCGACATCGAGGGGGATTACCTGGTGTTTACGCCCCACAAAACTCGCGAGGTGAGCGGTAAAACGGTGCGGCTGCCGATAACGGAGAAGATGCGTAAGTACATGAATACGCAGCGTACAGGTAAAATCCTGCCGGGGATTAGCAGTTCGCAGAAATACAATGAGGGCCTGAAGCCGGTGGCCTGGATGATAGGCACGGTAAAGAATCTGACCACGCATGTGGCCCGGCATACCTTTGCTACGATGGCGGTATCGAGGGGGGTGAGCCTGATTTCGTTGCGCGACCTGCTCGGGGTCACCAGTGTAAAGACGGTGGAAATATATGCGCACTCCAGCCTGGAGCAGCAGGAAAGGGAGATGCGCCGGGCATTTGAATAAAAAAAGCCCCTCATTGAGGGGCTTTTTTCTTAATCTGGCTGAACCTGAATGTAGACAATATGCGCGCTACTTCCCAATCTAAAAATATCTTGCCATGTGTAAAGATAATCTTGCACTTTTTGCTGCCAGTCTCCATATACAACGGGCTCCATGCCTGAGTCTTCTTTACACAGAAATTGAAGGTAAAAATGTTCTTTATCACCAATGCCTTCCTGGCCGGCCTTTCCTGTAATAATTCCTAATATTTTAATCCATGCCCATCGGCCAGGCAATTCATGTTCGTCAAGGGTACAAATGACAACTTCTTTTCCTATAAAAGCTTTTGCTACATCTAAAGTAAGCTCAATATAGGAAGGCTTTTTTAGCTCTACCGTTAACTCCCATCCTAAACAAGCAGCAAGTTTTTGAGCTACCGAAAAGGTTACAGGTTTTTTCCCGCTTAAATAGTTGTGAAGATTTGAACGATTGATGCCGGTTTGCTTCTCCCAATAAGAAAGTGCATAAGATTTTTTGGAAATGGCATCAATGATTTCCTGATACTTTTTCATTTGAGTTTTACTTAAGAAGTGAGGTGAAGTGAATTAAAGGCAAACAATGCCGAAGAATGGGCCACGGTAGCGGCTGCTGATCTCGGCGTTTTTTTGATCAAGAATCCAGTCTGATACAAAGATTCCTCCATCAAGTGATACCTGCGATTTTGGAAACCAAACATCCCAGCCTTCGCGGCCACGCTTGGTATCAATAGTAAGATTTACGCAGATAGCTTTCTCAGTCTCGCGGGTTACTTTGGCCATGCACAATTCATTCATGCCACGGCTTTTTTTAGGCTGGCGGCAAACTTTCCAAGCTGCTTTAAGAGCTGCTGAAAAGCTAATGGCCTGCTTACGAAACATGGTCCATGCGGACTTCATGATGCGGGAGAGGAGTGATTTGCGTTCCATTGTTGCTATTGTTTCAAAGTGATGTACAAATATACAACGCTTGTTTGCTGTTGTCAATAGGTACAACAAAATATTTTGATATTTTTTACAATAAAAAAAGCCCCGACCACTGGCCGGGGCTTCAATCAATCACTTCAATCACTCGGGCGAAATTTCGCTCTTTTTCTTGGGCTCTGCAACTTCGGGAACAGGTTCCGTAAAGTCAGGGCCAAGCAGGGCCAGTTCTTCCTGGGTGAGGTTTGCGCTCAGCACCAGTTTCACTTTTCCGTTGCGAGGCTGAGCAAATTCCACAACTGGTTTGGTCATCATACGGCGGTTGCCGTAGGCGTTCAATCGCAGCTTGCTCATATCGTACCGGAGTAGTAAAGTGGTGGTTTTTTGTGGCGCTTCCAGAGAGCGGCAATGGTCCAGCCCTTGTCATCATCGTTACCGTTTCCGGTAGCGAGGTTGGCCACGAAGGTCACCGGGTTGCTCGGCGATCCGAGGATCTGCCAGAATCCGTCTTTGTCTTTGCCCAAGATCACCACATCCGACTTGTTCAACAGGTCCATACCGTAGGTGGTAAGACCGGGGTTCTGGTCATCGAGTGGCACGAAACCGTTCAGCGTGGTGGCGTAGGTTTTCTTCGCTTCGTTGTACGTGGTTTCGTAGCCGTTGCGGTCCACCTGCACCTTCAGATCCTGCCATCCTGCACCGGCATAGGTGGTCGTATCAAAGGTGATATTACCTTCTACGGTGTGGCCGTTTTTGGCGGGTGGGGTAGTGGTGTAGGCTACCGGGTTGGGGAATGCATCAATCCATTTGGCCAGGGCTACCTTCATCTCAATGATGCCAGGCGCGCCCAGGTTACAAAGGTCCGGTGCTACATCGATCAGCGTGTTGTTACACATTTTCTTTTTCTTCTTCTTCAGATTGGGAAGTGTCGCCCTCGGGCGTAGGTTCAGTTTTTTTGCCTTTGCCTTTGGCAGGCTTTTCGGCAGGCGGAAGCGGCTCACCTGCTTCTACCAAGCGCAGGCTGCGGCTGTAGTAGATTTGTGGGCCTGCATCGGTGTGCTCTACGATACGGGCGGCATAGGCTCCATCGAGGAAGGCCTTCATGCGGGCGGTATCTTCTACCAGCTCATCGGGCGTGAGGATAAGAGCCGATCCGTCGGGCTCAATGAACTTGAGCTGCGGTTCGGTAAATTCCAGGGTTTCGCCCGTTTCGATTTTGATCTGTAATGCCATGATGTGATAAGATGAAGCAGGAGGAGATTGCTCTCCCCCTGCATGGTGGCTCACACGTTGTTGCGGGCAATGTCAGCGAGGTTGATCACCTGGTGACCAAAGGACCAGTTCATCATCACGTACAGGTCGCCGAGGTGGCGCTCCACTTCGAAAGAAGGGGTACCATCGAAACCAACGGCGAGGTTTTGGCTGCGGGTGATGTACATGGTATCACCGGTGATTCCGGGCTGCGGAACAAAGGTGAGGTTCGGGCAGGTGTCGATCAGGCCGCGCACCGCATTGAAGGGGTTGGTCTGGTACACCACGTTGCCAAATTTGGCCTGCTTGTCGGCCTGCACTTTGCGGAGCAGAGCGAGCGAGCAATACAGGTTGTAATCTTCGGCAGCTTTGGCGGCGGTGTTGATTTCGCTTTCGGCGAAAGCCGTTACCTGAGCGTAGGCAGTGGTGGCCACAATGGCACCGGTCACGGTGTTGGTGAACAGCGTGGCGGTGACGGCATCGTCGAGGATTTTCTTGAATCCGTCGGCGGTACCTGCTGCGGTGGTAGGCGTGCCAGCCGTGATGGCGGCTTTTACACCGGTCCACAGTACCTTTTCGTTGTGGTCGCGGTATGCCTGGCGCATGATCACGGTCCAGAAATACTGCTCGAATGGCAGGCTGTAGGCATCGTTGTTCGTGGCCTTCAGGTAGCTGAGGTAATTACCGAAGTGGTAGGCCCTCGGGCTTACCTTCATGTTTACCTTCACCCCTTGCATCACGATCTTACGGGCACTGATGGCAACGGTGCCTTTTTCGGTGAACCCGGACTGCCATGCCTGAAGCACTTCGGTAGGGTCCACGCTCATGAGCAGGTGATGGTCTTTTACGTCGTTGATGACGTTGAAGTCCTGCCCACGCATGGGCTCATCAAACACCTGCTCATACAGGGTTTCGGCATTGTCGATGTAAAATGCCTGGAGGGCGTTGAGCCCGGCGGTATCAAGAAAGTTGGCCATGGCTTAGGCTTGTTTGGTTTTGAGTTTTTGGGCGGCCATCGCCGTGAACGGGTGCACCTTTTTTTCTTCCGTGGTTTCGACCACGGCGGCGGCCTGGGCTACCACGCGGGTGGCACCTGGCTGGGATTCGAGCGAAGTCACTTTCGCTTTCAGGGTTTCGAGTTCGCTTTTCAGCGTCTGGAGTTCAGCCTTGAGGCTGGCGATTTCGTCAGTTTCCTGCACCGCAGGGCTGGCGGGCTGCTGGGTAGCAGGCTTGGCTTCGGAAACCTCGGCCTTGAGCGCTTCTACCTCCAGCTTCATCTCCTTCATCAGGTTGCCAATGGCAGTGATGCCTTGCATCACCTCATTTTCTTTAGCTACCGTGATGCCGGGGATTTCGACTTCAGCAGTTTGGGGTTTAAACAAATTGAACATATCAATGAAGGTGGTTTGTCAGTGGAGTGAAAAGGCTCGTGCTACTACCTGGCGCAGGGTGGCGTAGTTGTCGGCAAGTCCGTGGCGAATACTTTCATCGCCGTGAAATACCCGGCCTTTCAGGGCTTCGGGTTTTACCTGGGTGCGGGCACCGGTTACCGATTCGAGGAATACCTCATTGATCGGGTCAAGCATGCGCTCACGAATGAGGGCCATATCCGCCTCTTTTGGTTGGCGGAAATTGAGGGCGCGCTTTTCGGTGCTCTTGGTGGCGGTGATAGATACCGGATCTATGCCCGCCTCCTGCATGCGGCGGGTCATGTCGTAGTATTCGAGCACGGTGCCGATGCTACCGGTCTGGGCGGCTTTACCACTAAGCCATACCTCATCGGCACCTACGGCGGCGTAGTAGCCACCGCTCAGGGCCATCTCATTCACGTAGGCCAATACAGGCTTTTCAATGGACCGGACGGTATTGTACAGCGTATCGAGCCCGGCAGCTTCACCGCCCGGGCTACTGATGTCGAGCACAATGGCGGCGATATTGGGGTTGTCGTCGGCTTGGCGCAGGTTTTCGGCGATAGTAAGGGTGCCTACTTCGCCACACCATCCATCGTCTTTCGTCATTACGCCGTGGATGTGCTGCACATACACCTGGCCGCTTTTCTTTTTTTTGCCGGAGCTGGAGCCTTCGGCCATATTCACAGAGGCCACCACCGCCTTCATGTTCCGGTCGGGGATGCCCAGATCAGATAGCTGAAAGGGGATACCCATATCCAGGGCAGCCACCACGCGCGAAAGGATTTCGGCATCAAGGCAGAAGGCCACCGGGCGGGTAGCTACGGTGAGGATGTATTTCGCGAACGAATTCATGCCTCAAAAATCGAGGCAGAAGGGGGGTGCCAATTAGGACATATTAGAAATTGAGGTTGAGGGTGCGCACCTGCACGGGGCTGGTGGTGAGCGCATCGGTGAGGTAGATAGTGACATCTACGGCGCTATCGGGGAAGATGGCGGCAAGGGTGGCGCTGTTCCAATTGAAGGCGACTCCTGCACCGGTGCACTGGGTTTCCCATTCGGTGTTGAATTGTCCGCTGCTTCGGGTGCCGCCGGTATAGGTCCAGTCGGTATTGGCGTTTCCGCCGATGGGCATGTTGGCGGTGTAGAGGAGAACGCCAAATCGCCGAAGCTCAATATATACCGTAACGCCGGGGGTAGCATTCGTGATGATGGCCCCAAGAGAATCCAGACTCCCGGCCAGCAGGATGAAATACACACCGGGCGATACTTCGGAAGTGGAAACGTGGGCATAGATGGCGCTGCCGCTGGTGGCGGGGTCGAAGGTGGTGAGGTAGGGCTGGAGCTGGTAGGTGTTGCCCCTCCAGGTGAATTCGCTGCGGTTGTTGTTGGCGCGGGCATCATCGAGGGTGATACCTCCGGAGAAACTAAGCGGTTCATCGGGTGAGCCAAGGATGCGCCACAGCGTATCGGGCTGCTCAATGGCGAGGATATACTCCCCATCGGTGAGGCGGTTGAGCTCCGCCGATAAGGCAGGGGAGAGGTTACCGGCAAAGATGCGGGCCACTACTTCGGTATAGCCGCCGGATTCATCGTTTACAAACCTCTCCTGCACCTCGATATCGTCGAACCCTACTTCGTACACTGCCCAGCTTTTGCCGCCGTAGGTAATAATCGCATCTACGGTAAGCCCGGATCGGCGGAATACCTGCACGTGCTCAGCCCGGATAGCGGCTATGCGCAGGAATCCGCTTTCGTAGGTATCGCAATCGCGGAGGAGGCCGGTGATTGGGTAGCTCATTGCTTACAGTTTGTTCACGCCAATCACCCACCAGTTGATGAAGGTGCCGCTGAGGCTGTTAGGGTTGAGGGCAATAAACTGCTGCAGGCGGTTACGCTCACGGGTAAAAAACACCCGGTGACTGTCTACGGGACTGTATCCCGGATCGAGGTAAATCCTGGTATTGGTGGCCGCAATGGATTGATCCGTGATAGGGCCCATGGCGCGGGTATTGGCCTGAACGAATAACGGCGGATTACTGGCGCAATCGTCGCCGGTGTGGGTGATGGTGAAGTTTGGGAATGTGCCGCTGAGTACCATGCTGCCCGCCGATTGCAAAGCCGCGGCACTCCATACCCCGCCGGAAAAAAGCAAACGCCCGGATATGCTCGGCATGGGTTGTTTGAGGAAAAACTCGGCACCCGTAAGCAGCCCTTTAGGCCCGGCGCTATAGGTACCATTCAGCTCATCATCGGGCACGATCACGATGCTTCCCACTTCGGCATAGGTCTTGCCGTAGTTGATTGTGATCTTGTTGCTGTCATTGGTGCAGCTCACCACATTGTAGGGCGTATGGTCGCCGTCATTGAGCAATTCCCAGCCGGTGCCGGTATTGCGAAGGATGCACCAAAATAACTCGTGACCATCGTAGGTAGCTCCACCTGGGCCCGCAGCAGCCAATGCCGCAATTGCTTGCTTTACTCGCTCGGCGGTAAATATTCGTGGGGTTGTAGATATGCCTGCTTCAGCTTCAGCCTTTGAGATTACATCATCCTGCAGGTGTGCGAGGCTGTCAATCAGGTCGGCGAACTGGAGCTGAGTCGGTCTTTTTCCAGTTTCGAAAAAAGATTTAAGTACACTGCGTACACTCATTGGATAATGCTTTCGTCATCGGTGGTGATTTCAATGAGGCTCTGCTCCAGCCGGAGATTGGAAGCAATGGGCTGGCCGCTGAGGCTTTTCTCCTCAAACTCGTAGCCGATGCCATCTTCTTTCTGCTTCCATTCCACCTGAAACTTCTCGAAGTGGTTGGTGAAGGTCACCACATTGGAAGGGATGATCTGCTCATCAATGATGCGCACGTAGGTGCTGCCGTCGGGCTGGGGGTGGAGAATTACTCGTTTCATATTAATCTACCATGAAAGTGCGCCCGATGATCATGGTGCCGATACCAGGGGCGCAGGTGAATACGATGCCGGTGGCTGAGGGCAGGCTGGTGGCCGATCCCTCGATGATGCGAAGTACTACCTCTATCTGCTGATCGGGTAGGACGCCCCCCAGGTCGATGGGGTTCCAATTGAAGTCGAAACCGGTGCCGGTGAACTGGTCCACGAATTCGAATTTGAAGTCGGCAGATGATTTGGTGCCGCTGATCAGGGTCCAGTTTCCGATCACCGCAGCGTTGGCATTGGGTGCAATGCGGGCGCGCGCCATGATCACACCCAGATAGATGAAATCATATTGAAGGGTGGGGGCGGAGCTGAGTGAGGTGATGAAAGCGCCTGCCACATTGCGGCTGTTTCCGGCGGTGATACGATAGGCACAAGCCCCTGATTCGGTAACGGCCAGCCGCGCCACCGGCACCACGCTTTCATCGGGCGGTTCAATGTTTGCATTCATATGAAAAGCTGGCCGGTCTGATACGGCTTCGAATCGCCAGGTATTGGTATGGGTATCGTTCCGGGCTGGGCCGCTGGTGTATTCGCTGATGAACTGAAGGGGTGAGGCTATGCTGCCCACGATGAGCACCTGGTTTTCGAAGGTGCGGATGATGGCCACGTATGCCCCGCCCATAAGGCGCTGCAATTCTTCGGCCACTTCTCTTTTCATGCCCTGGCGCAGACCGGTAATGATGTGCCGGTACTTGGTGCCGGATGGGGTGCTGCTGGTTTCGGTGAAAAAACCCAGTTGGTCGGGGTCGAATTCGTATTCGAGAAAGGCCGTGCCTGGCAGGATGCTTACGGTCGTAACGGTGTAGGTATCCGGATCGGGTTCCGGAATCTCCACCACGTGCTCGGCGCGAATGATAAAGAGCTGCCTGACGGCAGCGATACCATTGGGGACGGCGCAGAGCAGGCCAAGGGGATCAAGCATGGGTGCAATTTCGGGGCAGCTGTGGGCCGGGGCGAGGACTTCAGCGCACGGTGCAGCCGCTCAGGATACGGTCATCAATGTAGGCACCGGCGCGCAGGATGAATTCCTGCCGGGATTCGTAGCTCAGCCGACCGGGGATGTACTGGGTCATCCACTGCATGGCCTCGCGGCTGCGGCTGTATGCCCTGAAGGAAAGAACCTCGCCCCGGCTTCCGTGGCGGTGGATTCGGGTGGGGGTTCCACCGAAAAAACCATCCTGCGAAAACTGCCATTTTTCCTGCAATTTTTCAGAAAAGACATTTTTCCTCATGGTTTTCAGGCGGCTGAGCTGGCGGTAAGCAGATTGAAAGTCATATTCTTCCTCAGTGATGCCGTTCATTTTTAAGAAGCGGGAAAGCCCGTCGATCTGGGTAATGCCTACCTCCTGAAAGGATTGAACGCTCACCCGCATGGCCATGAAGAATTCATGCTGAAAGTAAGCCCCGGTTTTGATCAGCACCTCATTGGCGCTCAGGGTGGCCTCCAGCGATGGCGGCAGGTCGAGTTGGATGAAGCAGCCCAGTTGTTTCGGTTGCTTCGGAAGCGTTTCGGCTATTAGGGCCATCTGGTAGAGGCCAAGGGCAAGGTCGGAATTAGGCGCTACCTGGTAAGGGCCGGGGCCATACTGTGTAAGTAGGTAGCGAAATACGTAGGGAGTTACCCCAATCTTCACTCTGCTCATGCCCAATTATACGAAGAAATAGCGTAAGGGCCCAATATTTACCCTGTGTGTGAAATTCTGGAGAACTTTTGTATTTCGACTTTCGAAGGGAAATACACGAATTACACGTGTATTTTTTTTGCAGCCTATATATACCTATTCCGTGTGTACATTGTGGATTTGTGGCAAGTCCCTGAATATCAATACTATCCTTGTCCACAAGGCTGTCCACACTGTGGACAGAGTTTGTCCACAATGTCCACAGATAACCGGAGTTTGTGGACGTGTTTGTGGACAGTGTGTAAGTGGTTTAATTCATTGAAAATGAATGAATTAATTTAATACGAAAATTGAATGTCCACAACTTCCACAAATTTAAAACACACCCTCATGTTTTAAATTTTTTCAATGTCATTTTCAAGGTTTCAATAAATGTTGAAACTTGCATATGTAACAAAAATAAGAGCTAAAGACGATAAACGACAATAAACCGAACTTTTACCGAAATGGTAAAAGCAGGCAAAAAAAGCCCTGCAACGTGTGCAGGGCCGAAAAAGAAAGCAGAGAGAGGCGGTTACGGCTGCTTCATCTCACGCCGCTTGGCGCGCAGCAGCCGGATATTGTGGTGCTTTTCGATCAGGGTGTAAACCCCAACCAAGATAGTAACGATGAGCGCGGTGGCCTGGCCAAAGCTGATCCAGGTGGCAAAAGAAGCGCCGGTAATGAAGGCGGCAATGTCAGAGAGAATCACTCTTTTCATATCAGTGGAAGAACGGATAGCTGTTCGCCTGTTTCACGGTGGTGCGTAATCAGGCCGGAAAATGGAGTGCTGCCTTTCTCTACCGGAAAGGCATCGGCCCATGTGGGCAGGTCAGCGCGGTGCGCATCAAGGTAACTGCGCAGGGTGTTGAGATAATACGTGCCCATCTCATTGAGAGATATCCAAAGTTGGTTGATGGCGTCGCCGCTGCGGCTGGCGCTATTAATTCCATCGGCAGATTGGATGGTAACCATTCCATCCGCGCCCAGCACAAGGCCGAAGTGAGGCAGTGCATGGCGGATAGCCCAGTTTGCCAGGGCAAGGCGGCATTCCTCCACGGCTCCAGCCTGTGCGGCGGTAAGGGTACCGGACACCATGGCGGTTTTTATTTCGGTCATAAAGGCATTACCCAGAACGGGCAGCAGGTAGCGCTTTTCGGCTTCGGCAAATGCCGGTGCCAGCCTGCGCCAGGCTACGCCACTGATCTTGGTGGGGATGTAATCCTGCAAGCTGACCAGCGACAGGAAGAAAGCGCCTTTACCTTTCTGGTAGATGGTGCCCGCGCTCCAGGCTGGGAAGTCGCTGGCATTTTCGTACAGGAAAAGCAGGGCATCATCCAGCAGCAGATAGGCTTTTTCCTCCAGCGCGGCAAGCTTTGCATTGTATGCCCATTGCCGTGGGGCTGCGCTGGTGCCTTTGGTGTCGCCGGTTTCGCGGGGGCCTGCTTCGCCGGTAATCACCAGATTATCTTTCATGTACATCATTTCGATGTACGGACCCAAGGCCAATTGCAGGCGGCGGATAATGGCTTCATTCTCGGTGCTGAGCGCTACGCCTGGGTAGTTGTCGTAAGCGGTCGAAACCGTGCTCAGGAAAGAACCCAGTTCCGGCTTAAGAAACAATATTTCCGCCTGCTTGACGGTGGGGCGGATGCTCTCCCAGGTGATGTTGGCATTCAGGCCCGGAGCTGCGCTGCGGATGCCATCATCGTCTACCGTGTTGGCCGGTTTCTTCGAGGGATTAATGAACTTAAGCAGCATTGGCGTCAGGGGTTGAGGTGGAAACAATGCCGTCGCGGCTGATGTCGGTGGTGGTCATCTGCACCTGCTGAATACCCCACTTGTACTGTTTCGGCCACCGGTTGAATTTGTGGATGAAAGCCAAAGGCTTCAGGATCATATGCACCAGGTGAAAGGCCTTTTCCTGCTCAATGTTCCAGGCCAGGCGCAACTCGCTGCCGCTGCCCAGGCTTTTAGGCAGGATGACCCCGGCCAGTTCGGGGCTTGTGCCGGTGGAGCTGGTGACGGCCTGCGTCATCATGTTGTCGAGATTCGCGAAGGCATCATCCTTCATCTCGGTTTTGATCGGATCGAAAGTGATCCACTTGAGCAGGTCGCCGCTTTCGTTCCTGTTGGCAGGCGTCACAATAGATTTCCCCTGATTGCTCGGGTTGGTCAAGTAATCGCTGAAGTCGGCCCCGATGTCGGAAAGAACCTGCTGAAGCGTTGGCTTCTCTTCGGTTTCGGCATTGTACTTCTCCAGGCGATTGGTGATGTAATCCATCGATACCACAATCTGCATGCGCAGGCCGTTGCCGTTGGCCAACTGGCTTTTGTGCCAGGGTGCAATCATGTTCGATACTTCCACCCAGTGCCTGGCCCCGTACCACGGCGGGATGCCATACACCGGGTAATGCACGGTGGGCATGCGCAGGTGCATGAGCATTTCAGCCACCGGGCTATTGGTTTTCATTTTACGGGAATCGTCGTAAAACACCTCTTTGTTGTACCCGTCGATGGTTTTTAAAGCCAAAGAAGTGGCTTTGTTGTACCAATCGCTGCTGATGCCGTAGTTTTTCGGCTTGCCGTAGGAGTTGGTGGCCATCGAGGCGCGTACGGTTTCGGGGGCCACGCGCACCAGGTCGGTAACCTTATCACGGCCTTTGCTGAAGATCACCTGAGAAAACACGTTGCCTACCGTGTGGTAATCCAGCATCGACTCGAAGAAGTAGCTCTCGAGTTCATTAAACTCAAACCAGTCCGAGATTTCAGCCGGCCATTCTTTGAAGGGCACCATCTTTGGGTTGCCGTCTTCATCCTGCTCATCTTCGTTGTACAGCACGAGGCCCTTGCCATTCAGGATAGCGCACTTAACCACCAGCAGCCCCATGAGGATGGGATTGTTGGCCAGCAGGTGAGCCAGGTACATGGTTTCATTGTTCCGCCCTTTGAACCAAGGCTCAAACTCCACCGGCATTTTGGCCCTTGGCAGTTTGTTGGTGTCAGCGTACCAGGTCGAACTGGTGTAGTTGGCACGCCGCGCGTCCCAACTACGGTCTGCGGCAAATACGACCGGATCTTCTTTTGAGCGGGTAGCCATTGTATTCGATTAAGCTGTAGACCTTCAGGTCCAGAATAGAATTGGTGGAAAGGTCACGAATGCGGAGCAGGGATTGCTCCCGCATATTTGGTGAGGTGCGCTCCTGATCGGGAACCGGATCGGCAAAGCTGCGGGAATACTTCACGGCCCGCTTGATGGTTTTTGCCTTGCCGCGATCTGGGCCGGATGTGCGGATCCACTTGATGGAAAACACACGGGCATTATCCCCAACGATGGGGTCATTGAATTCGCGAAGCGCCTCAGCTAATCCAATTGCCGGTTTCATAGTTTACATGGCTTTGACTTTGATGAAGTGACTTGAATGAATTTTAGCATTGAACTTTAAGTG
>JACCDR012499208.1_pt1 | contig 15662 bp, 17 predicted proteins | sample 7446431 | NCBI WGS metagenome assembly JACCDR01 (sample SAMN15323443, study PRJNA562643) | freshwater metagenome | isolation source: river surface water | place: USA:Blue River Watershed | collected 2017-08-17 | reverse complement strand
CGTGACGCAGGTTCTGCTTACCGATCAGATTGGTGACGGAGGTATTGTGACCCAGATTCCAGTGCTTGCAAATCGCAGACATGCGGGCACCTTCCAGATACATCTGCATCACGGAGTCGCGCCTGATCCGCTTCCACGCGGGGCAGATCGTAGCCTGACGGCGACAGTTGCATTGGTTCCTCATGATCCTTACCTCTTGTTGACACCCCCGGATCATGCCCCTCACTCACAGCATGGTCAATAACTTTTTCACCTCGTTCACATAATAATCGTAGTTGACATTCGACCATACGAAGTGTTCCGCCCGATTGCAGAGCGCGACGTTCCACCCCGTCTCCAGGCCGAGGTGCCGGGTCTCATAGATCGACTTGTTGCCGGTGTGGATTTCAGGGTTCCAGGTGTTCCCCCAAGCGGCGTGCCACGCCTGATAATCCGCCACGCTGACACCATTGCGGCGCTTGTACCAGCCTTCAACCTCACCTTCCTTGGCGGGCGACACCTTGAGCAGCGGACCCCCCTGGCGGGCGATGTAATAGCGGATCGTCCGCGACACCTTATTCCCGCCGATGAACAGTTCCGACCCACGCGGTGCCTTGGCGCGACACATGAAGTCGAACGGGTCGGTGTGGGACCGAATGAATTGCTCAGGGTCGGCACCGTGGACAATATGCTCGACGGCGGCTTTCGGGATGATCATTGCGGATTGATCTTGATGCCATCCTTTGGCGTTCTTACCATGCTCCTCAAGTCCGCTCGAATCGTGAGGGACGTAGGCCCCTATGCACTTGACTTTCCCTTTGGTCGTCACCGCGACGTAGGAGTTGACATCGCGCACCACCATCTTCCGATACTGAGCGTATTCGAGACAGAGTTTGGTCTGCTTCTCAAACGCCTCACACGCCCATCTGACCAACGGCTCCATCTTGCGAGGGAGGCGACATGTCAGGCCATCTGTATTGACCTGGATCAGTTGGAGACCGGGAATCGCCATCAATTGTTCAGCCAACATGCATACCGAAAGTTGGCTGTTGACGGTGATTGCCATCGTGTATTTCGGATCATAGAACGGACTATATTTGTTGTTGCTGTCCCCATAGACGCCGTTGAGGGCCAGTTTGAGCATGGCATTCTCTGGAGTGCCCTTGGCGAAACTGACGCGCTGTCGCCTGAGGTCAGCATACACATCACAAAAACGTTCGCCCAAATGCTCGGGGTAAATGCGATTCTCAATGCCGAGACTCGGGTGCATCGAGGTCACATCAGCGTCGAGGATCATGTGATCCGCGTCTTCCTCGACCACCACATTGGTCAGCGATCCGTGGATACCGCCGGTGCCGAAGTCGAAGCGGAATCCATCGACAACACAGTGAACATCCTCGAACACACCCTTCGTCTCGGTGATGACCTGAGCGCGGAACCAGTCGAGGATACGGTTGAACTCGGGGTGAGCGAACCGAACGTAGGGGAAGATCACCTCACCAAGTGCGATGTTGGGTCGAGGAGTCTGCTTGGGGACACGCTTGCCGTTGGCGTCTCTGGTGAAGCACACGTCGTCACCAAGCTGCATGATGAAATAGTCTTTGCCGATCTTGGTGTCGTTGTGATTCATGAAGTCGCGTTCGTACTTGGCGGTCAGAGTGCGCCTGAACTCAATCTGATCCTTGACCTTGTGATAGAACGCCTTCGTCTCGGTCACATCATGCCCGTTGTAAGCGATCAGGGTGTCGATCTGCTCCGCAGTGAGCATCGTCCCGACCGGGAACGGAAGGTCTTCCACACTGGCCGACCGCATGGCGAATTCCAGGCTCTTGAGACTGGTGGAACGTGCCTTGTTGTCGAAGTGCATGATCTTGAACAGGTCGATCTGCGGAATGTACCGCTCGTTGGGCCAAACGATCGACCCGAACCGGTCGTTGTTCTGCCCTTGAATGATCGACATGGCTTTGCGGTAGGCGAACTCAGCCGTAGCACCCGTCGGATTGTTCATCATCGCGTGGATCACCGGGTAATCGAACCCGATGTTGTTGAAGCCGATCATCTCGATGCGGTTCTGTGACAACCAGAACAACCAGCGAAACATCGCCTCCCGGTCGTCGCGCCTGGGACTGATCTCGAACACACCACCGTTGTCACTCTCCGCATCGAGAGCGCAGAGGGTGAAGCAATTGGGATAAGTTTCCAGATCATAGACGAATTGCTGCGCGATCATGGCACGTGCTTCCATACTTTATGTTGAGTGATGAGTACTATCAGGTGCTTCGAAACGCCGTATCTGTCAGCAATCATCTGATATGTGACGACCCTTGGTATATACATTGCCCGAATCTTCACGATGTCCGCTTCTAATAATTTGTGGTTCGGACTGAGCGACCCTTTGGGCGGTCTTTGGTTTCTACGACCCTTTCTCGCCATGTCATCCATATTATCCTGAACGGTTCCGACAAATAGGTGATCTGGGTTGACACATCTCTTTACGTCGCACTTATGAAGAACTTGCAAACCGTCGGGGATGGGGCCGTTAAATTGTGCGTAAGAAAATCTATGAGCGGAAACATTTCTACGCTCTGAACCAAGGAATACACCGTAACCTGACCCATAAACTCCACCATTCCATAGCCAGCATCCGGTTTCTTTGTCTAATGAGAATTTCGTTAGAAACCTTGTGATCGGATTGGATGCGGGTCTGCTCATTTTATCCTCACGAAATACAAAGATTGACCAGCTTTTCCCAGCGAAGATCATCTTCAAGCAACCGACCGCTCTGAATGTGTTCGTATCCAGACGCGTCGATGTCTTCAACGCAATCGGTCACGGCGTTGCGGAACACGTCGTCAAGATCACCCGCACGGATAGCTTCGATCAGCAGCGCCACGTCGGGGTTGTCCTTGTTGCGCAACTCAATGTCGAGGATGTCGTTCCATGTCAGCATGATTTAAACCTCGTACGAACAGATGGTTGGGTGATTGATATTTTGTCTGAACACTACGACGCAACACGGCATGGGTGCTTTGTTATTCGATCCGACGAAGGACAGGCGTCTCGTGAGAAACCGTATTTCAGAACTTCGCATTACTGACCGATGCCACCATCTCGCGTCAGACCTGACAGGGATCAGACATACCACCGTCGCGCCGCTCTCGGAACTTCGCAACGCCTTGTCAACCCATCTGGATATATCACGACCATACGGAGGGTTCATCCAAACCACTCCTGACCACGGTTGTGCGAGACCGTCATCTCGGGAAGTGAAGAACCGCTCACACTTCTTGTTGGCATCCGAGGCGCATACGTCGAGTGTGAAACCAAACTCACCGTCGAGTCGTTGGAATAACTGCGGTGGCGTCTCCCAATCGGACTTGTTCGACATGAAGGCACTTTCATTCAGCATGATTGAACCTCTCCAGTGATGTGCCGGATGTCGCGCAGGGTGTTGAGCAGCGACCTGTGACATGACGGCGAGAACGGGATGACGACGCGATATGACTTGCCGTTCATCGTGAAGTGCAGTCGTGGGTGTTTGCCGCACTTCTCCAGTTGAATGTGGACATCAGTCGCACCCATCTTCTCGACCCGGCTGATCAGTGTTCTGTGATGTGGTTTCATTGGGTTAATGGGGAGGCTGTTACACCTCCCCACTCCTTTCTACATGTCGAGCGCGTGGCGATAGAGGTCCATCAGGTCCTCCAGTTCCCGGCGCTCCTCGGGGTCCATCTTGCGGAGGGCGAGAATCTTGCGAACCACCTTGGTGTCGAAGCCAGCGGCTTTCAACTGGTGCATCACGTTCTTCTGACCCTCAGCGATGTCCTTCTTCTCCTCCTCCATCTTCTCGAAACGCTCGATCAGATCACGGAGAACCTTGGCAGCGTTCGCGCCAATCGCTTCGATCTCTTCGCGTTCCATCACTGACCTCCGTTACCAGGGAATGCAGTCGGAAAGCCAGGGATCGAACCGGGTGCAGCGCCAGCATTGGTCACGAAGTCGTGCGCCGGGGCAACACCGGGCTGCGGAGGGAAACCCGGAGCGGGAGCGGGGAACCCAGGCATGGGAGCAGCGGGAGCGGGGAACCCAGGAGCGGGGGCCGGGAAACCAGGCATGGGAGAAGCGGGGGCGGTGGGCATGGCGCTGGCACCGGGCGGGAGGGCGACTTCACCCGTACCGAACATATCAGCGGCATCCGGCCCGTTGTTGATCTCCTCACCGTAGCCGACGAAGCGGACCATCTTGGGGTTGATGTAGAGACCGGGCTTGCTCATGCGCACACCGGGCTTCTGACCATGACCGACGATCCCCAGACCGACCATCACATAGTCGCCGGTCTTCACGCCCTGGGTCATATCCTGATAGACACCACCATTCAACTGGACGGTCTTGATCGGGAAACTGGACTCGATGGCAATCACGATGTGACCAGCATAGCCGATACGCCGCGCATAAGGCTGACCCTTACGGTCCATGGTATCGCCGTCCACGAACTTCCAGGCGAAGTCAGCCGGGAACTGACCGCTCGGGAACACGCCCATGGCTTCCTGCTGCATGGCAGCGAAGATCGGGGCGGCGTGAGCCTTCTGGATGGCGAGGCCGAACGAATACACCATATCCGGCGTGCCGTCGTCCTTCAGCTTCGGCTTGTTGTTATCGTCGCGGCGCTGCTTCGCCACAAGGGGGTTGCCCCACACGATGCGCCCAACGGGCGTGACAAGATCAACCATGACCAAACATCTCCTTGGCTTTCCGATCAACATCAATCGGGATGAGTTTGAACCCATTGTCGGGGCGATGGGTAAACGCCTTCACAGTCTCGTCGCTCAGACCCTTCCGCTTCGCAGCGGCGGGGGTGATCATCTTGGGTTCGGTGAGCGAAATCCCGAACATTGCTTCCATCATTGCCGGATCGACACCCTCGTTCCATTTGGTGTTACCCAGCGACCGCTCGACCGTCCATCCGGGAATGGTCGTACCACCCCTGATCTTCTCCTTGGTCGCTTCCTCCATACCAGCGAGACGGGCGTCGATGACCGCCTTGGCGCGATACAGATTAGTCAGTTCCATGGATGTGGCCTGGGGCGACAACACATCATTGCTCCCCGCCATCACCACATCGACGGCATTCATACCCGCACGTTGCGCAGCGGGGCATTCGAGGAACGCGCCGCAGTAGCGACAATGCTCCCCCGTGGTCAACGGCGCGTCAGGACTGGTCGCCTTCACCGCAGCCGCCTGGAGTGCTTCAAAGCGGGCGTTGGCTTCAGCGCGGTCAATCGTCCAGGACCGGATCGGACCACCGGGGGCATAGGGCCTTGGCTGCACGATGGTCATCACGATCCGCTCCGGGACCACCTTGAATGCAATGGCGGCACCGAAAGCATAGGCGAGGAGTTGCCAGTTATTGACCGGATCGACGAGCCGATACCCGTACTTCAGATCATCGACGTACAGGGTGTCTCCGTCAACCGTGCAGCAATCCATCGTGCCATTGACATCAATGCCCTGGGTCAGATTGTACGAGATGGGTTGTTCGACCCAGAAACTCTTCCCCCGACCCCTGATGTGGTTCACGTAGGTGTCCACATATTCCGCCATCTCGGCGGTGATGCAGACCTTATTCGGTGCGAACCGATCAATGAGCGACACGGTGTCGGGCGCTTGACCCTTCAACACCATCTCCGCAACCCAGTGGGCGGCTGTTCCTTCGCGGGCGTCATCACTCTCCTGACGGGGAGGAGCATTGCGCTCCATCCCCAGAGAGCCAGGACACGCGACCATGCGTGCGCTGGATGACGGACGGATCACCGTCAAAGCGCGTAGACCTTGGCATAGATCGTCGGGATCAGATCGGGACGCGGGATCAGTTCCTGGAAGTTGGTGATCCCATATTCGACCATGATGGTGCCGAGCGAAGCATTGCTCAACTTGCCCTCCATCATCTTCGCGCCGACGAGGTTCATCAGGGTGTTGTAGTCGATGGTGGGGGCAGCGACGGGAGCAGCCGGGACGGGCTGCACGGGCGGGATAACCTGCTGGACCGGAGCGGCGGGGGCGTCATCGTCGATGCCGCGCTTCCGACGCCAAGTGCCGTCCTTGTTCTTCGCCTTGCTGCTGGAATGAATATCGGCGTTCCAGACGGTGCCAGACGAGTCGGTCTCAGCACCGGGGAGGACGACAGCCGGGGCCGGGGGGAGAGTCAGTTCCGGCACAGTGATCTGCACGGCAACCTCCTCGGTGCTCTCGGTGGTGCGCGTGACGGGGGTAACGGCACCCATCGGAACGTCACGCAGCATGGCGATCAGTTCCTGAAAATTGTTGGCCTGGATGGTAAGAGTGATCATTGAAAGTGCTCCTTGTTACGACAGAAGAAACGCGATGGAACCAGTGATCAGCGAAGCCGCTGCTCCGATAACCATACCGGCGACCCACCCCTCGGCAAGATGTTCAGAGTCATACGCAAAACCTCGATCCCCACCGAGATGATAGCGTCTCTGATACATATCCCAGATACCGTAGACGATACCCACGATGGTGAAGACCAACCATGTGAGTACGATGATTTTCATGATCATTTCATACCTCTTGTTCCGTTGTTCGTTGACACTATCCGAGAGCTTTTTGGATGTCAACAGTCAATTTTTCAGCTTCGTTGCGGCCCAGAGCTTGGGCCGAAAGCACGTCAATTCCGAATGTCAAGAAGAACCTGCGGTAACTCTCCTCGTCAGGGCGATTGAGTGACCGTTGCTGACCTGCCCAAAGTGCAATTGTCTCTCGCAAAGCCAGTTGCGCTTCGATCTTTTCGCGCTGGCGATTGGCGGCACCTTTACCAGCAATGGGACCAGCGACGAACCCGACGCGATCAGCCATGCTCTCGGGGGTCTCCATCGCTTGAATCGCTGCTTGGCGCAATGCGTCGAGCACGTCGTCGTCGAGCATCGCCAGATCACCATCGACCTGATCAGGGCGACGACGGGCGTCGGGCTGGTGCTTGTAACCACAATGGGGGCAGACTGCTTTGACCCGCTCGTAGACCTCGTAGCATGACAGGCATGTGGTCAGCGGAATCACATCAGGGTCAGTCGCCTTGCTGCCGCGCTTCTCCCTGGCGTCCAGGGTCCAGCGTCGAGGAATGTCGGGTAGACCGTGACGCTTCACGTTCCCCACATGGTCGATGATCAGTGCACGATCCTTACCGGGCGAGGGTCTGAGTCCGCGCCCCACTTGTTGCATGTAGACAGCCAGAGACATGGTGGGACGCGCCATGCTGACCACTTCGAGATTGGGCAGATCGAAGCCTTCACCGAACAGATCGACATTGACCAGTTGCAGAAGATCGCCCCGTTTGAAGCGGCGCACGAAGTCATTGCGCACATGCTCCGGTGTCTCGGCACTCACGGCCTGACACGGCACACCAGCCTGTCGGTATTGCTCGGCAATCTCGTTAGCTGTCTCAACGTCCGTGGCGAACGTGATGCCCGTCTTGCCCGCAGCGAACCGCAGGTAATGCTCAACCACATCACCAACAATATGGGACTTCCTCGCCGCCTCACGCATCTCCTTGCCGCTGAAGTCACCGCTCGCTGTGATCTTGATGTGGTCAGCATCGAAATCACCGGGCGGCGCTACGATGCGATAGCGGCACAGATTACCCATCTCCATCAGGTCATGCACGCTGGGTCCCACGATCATCGCATGGAACACGCCGTCACTATGGGCACCCAGGCCCTTACCATCCGCTCGTTGCGGTGTGGCTGTCACGCCGAGACCACGGGCGTGGGGGAACATGCTGGTGGCAGTGCCCCACTTGTTCTCCTTAAGGGTGTGATGACCTTCGTCTACAACCCATAGTGTTACCTGGAGCGCCCATCGAGACAATGCTTCGCGACGGGCGACGAGGGTATCCACACCGGCCACGGCTGCCGGGGCGTTGGCGTTATAGTAGGTGCGCCCGAACTCGATCTGGTGTTCCCGCACGATGCTTGCGATCACGTTCTTCGGCGCAATGATCCGGTGCATCACCTCGAACCGGGCGAGCGACATGCTCAACTGGCTCACCAGTTCCTGACGATGCGCGATGACGCATGACAGTCCTTGGTGGTCGTGTACCGTCTGAGACAGCAGCACGGTGTTATGGGTTACGGTGAAATCCCCAAGAAGAAACAATCGGTCAGCACCGAGGAGTTCAAAACCGTAATAGTCACCAATCCCAATCGGCTCGACCTTGATCCCCGTGACAAGAACATCCTTCTTTTGGGCACGACGCGCACCGATGTGACGAATGCGTTTAAAGGGAATGTCTTCGATAGGTCCGCTGATGACGCATCTGAAATAGTCACCTGTTACACCGGTATTGGTACAGGTCTTCTTGCACGGAGACTTGTAAGCGGCAAAACCAAGCGACCTCGCAACGAAAACCATGTCATCAAACAACCGTTCGACCTTAAGCACCACGTCAAAACAGCCCTTCGCAGGATCAAGATACCCGTCAGAATCCAGGATACCAGCGAGAAGTTTGAGTCGGTTCTCACGGGGAGCGAATTTATAGATGTCAGGAATATGCTTGTTTCCGAGAAGACCGAGCTTCCGCATCCTGGAGCGCAATCCTCCAGACGACACATGCAATGTCCAATAATCAGGTCCACCAGACCCGTTGTTCAACACGTCTTCCCTGACGTTGCAACCCTCGTCTAATGCGAACCGACGGATGTAATCAGCCAATTCTTCATCCGCTGTGGTGATCGCCGGGGCTAGTGTCGTACCGTCACCGAGCCACAAGCCGATGAAGTACGGGTCAATCGGGAGATCGGATTGCTCGCTGCTGAAATGGTCAATCTTCGCTCTCCAACCTTTGGTGCAATGTTTGAAAGTCTTGGTGGATGCGAGATAGTCCGCGATTGATATGTTGACAACATCACCCTTAGTTGCTCCAGGGATACTGGAGCCGCCCGTCATCTTCAGACTGAGAATATGACTTTCATTGACGACGTAAGGAGCGCCTTTGACCGGGGTGATGCGATACAACATCTCAAACCCCGAGCATGTGGACGCGACCACACGGGGACCACCGTCAGGTCCCATGAGAAGATCGCCCACGCGAATTGTCTCAACAGGTCGAACACTTCCGTCAACGAGCATGACGGGCGTGCCGCGACCCAGACACTTGCCCGCGCCGGTCGGCATGACAGCCAGGGTGTTGCGAGCACCCTGGTTCCACGATTGGCAGATGTCGCCGTAGACCTGTTGCTGGTACGGGCGAAGCGTTGGAATGGTCATCTATCTCCCCACGAACACAGTTGGACCATCGTGGTTCTGATCGAACAGGAACCACGCGGAGTTTTCCATTCCGGTCGAGGTGCTGTCGGGCATCCACTTGACGCGACCGATGCTGACGATTTTGGTGCAACGCTTCAGGTGCGGACCCATGCGTTTGTTGTGCATCTGATCAGCATTCAGCAGCAGCCACGTCGGTGCCAGAGTTGACAGGTGGGTGATCATTGGGTTGAGGACCGACCACAGATAGGGCGGGTTTGTGATGAACATGGTGCCGATGCAGTGGGTTAGCGTCATGGCGTCTTGCTTCACAGACCAACCCTGCGGCTCAGTGTCCGAACACCCGAGGCATACCATCTGAGGCGCGAGAGCGGTCAGGTGTCGGATCAAGGCACCATCACCAGCACACGGCTCATGGTACGGCGTGGTATCGGTCGGCAAGTGAGGCAGCAGCGGCACCACCGCCTCATACGGTGTCGGGTAGAAGTCGCGGGGGGAGCGGGGGAAGGTGCTACGCTTGCCCATTTTCGCCCCTCACATAAGAAAATGCTGCGAGCAGGACAGCGTGTGATGAAAACACATGCTTCGCCATATAACAACACGCCGGACGACCGGGGATGTTGATACGACATCCGGTGAATTTGTCATAGATGACGATATCAATGGTCCGACCGGGGAGCAGATATTGCGCAACCTTCACGGCATGAGAAATGGACCTGTCAACGAGTGCTGTGAGGCAATATTCGTCAACATCAGTGCATTCCGGGAAAACTTCCATACAGAACCATTCGGCATCCCACGGTTCGTTGTCAGGTTCATCTTCAATGAGAGCCATGAACCGACCGAGCAAGTCGATGTCCATCATTCACCCTCAGATTCATGCAGGCCGCAGAAATCATCACCGCGAGTAACGGGGAAGATGGACAGATAGCGCCCATCAGGTCCAATCAGAGCGGCGGGTGGGTTGATGTGGCATTCGCTCTTGCCGGGGAACGGGAAGGTCCGGTTCGCTCCGGTGCGCCACCAGATGCAAGTCTCACAGGTTTTCATGATTCAAACTTTCTTGCTGATGAGAGCGATACGGGCACCCACTGCCGTATCGAAACACCCGATATCCAGGTAGAGAGAGCCGCCCACCGTGAGGTTGTCGGGCAGGGATGTGATGCCCGTGTCGCTCAGGTCGAGCCAGCCGCCCACCGTGAGGTTGTCGGGCAGGGATGTGATGCCCGTGCCGCGCAGGTCGAGCCAGCCGCCCACCGTGAGGTTGTCGGGCAGGGAGGTGATGCCCGTGCCGCGCAGGTCGAGATAGCCGCCCACCGTGAGGTTGTCGGGCAGGGAGGTGATGCCCGTGCCGCGCAGGTCGAGATAGCCGGTCATCTTGAGATTCTTGGGGAGTTCCATCACTTCCGGCGCGTTCCATGCGTCCGGGGTGGGGTAGCGACGACGGAGATGAGTCTCGACGGCTTTGAGGTGCTTGGCCTTAAGCCCCCAGTGGGGAATGGGGGCGGTGTCCTGGGTCAGGCCATTATTGAAGTCAGCGTCCGGCCAGCCAGCAGGAGGCTGCCATTCGAAAGCGTAGGTGCCGCTGTCGGTGTGGTCGAGACCAGCCAACTCGCGGATGGTCGTGTGACTGTCGGTAATGCCGAACCCGTGGTGGACCTTACCAGCACGGGTGACGATGAACGAATGTCGGTTGCACATGATCATTTACCTCTTGTGTCATTCAGTGGGGTGACAATACGGGTGTCAGTAGAGGTTGTCAACAGTGAACCGCTCTGATATAGGTGGGGACATGAATGAAGCTGCTGCACAGAGTCAGGTCCGTCTCATGGCATCGCAACGGGGGATCACCCTGTGGCGGAACCAGAGCGGTGCGTGCTATGACGATACGGGTCGATTGATCCGCTATGGTCTCGCAAACGACTCGGCGCAACTCAACAAGCGCCTCAAAAGCAGCGATTTGATCGGCATTACCCCGATGGTGGTATTACCACATCACGTCGGACTGGTCATGGGCGTGTTCACCGCCGTGGAGATGAAACATCCAGGGTGGCGTGGTCCAGGGAATGACCGGGAAAGGGCACAGGCTGAGTTCATCCGCATCGTGCGGGAGAAGGGTGGTCTGGCAGGATTTGTGACAGGAGTTGAAGACTATGATCGTTCGGTTGTCGGCGGCGCAGCGCAAGGCTATGGTGGTGGCTGAGGCTGTCGTCATGCTCAAGGCTGGTCAGGACGTGACGTGTAAGGCGCTCGCCAAGAGGTGCAAATGCGCCCGTGGCACCATCGTGTACCATTTCGGCGGGATCGACGAGGTGAAGCGGCGTGCTGAGTATGAACTGACCAAGTAACACGTAGAAATACCAGGGTAGATTGAATTATGAACATGCTGTCGTATAACAACTGGATTTTCTACAAGTTGGTCTGGAACGAGGCGAAGGGGAAACACGAGAAGTATCCCCTCGATCCGCGCACGGGCGGCATGGCGTCGAGCACCAATTCGGCCACATGGGGGTCGTGGGCTGAGGTGCGCCATGCCTGGGACCATACCCGTGGTGAGGCGGCTGGCATCGGCTTTACCCTCGACAACAACCCCTTCTGGTGCATCGACCTGGACAATGTGTACGACCCTGCGACCAGGGTGTGGGACCCTGTGGCGCAAGTCGTGATGAGCATGTTCCCCTCGGGCGTCTACATGGAATGGTCCGTGTCGGGCAAGGGTGTCCACATCTTCGGGATGGGAGCAAAGCCGCCCGGTGTGGGCAGCAAGTCGGCTGACCGCAAAATCGAGATTTACGACTCTGGTCGTTTCATCGCCATGACCTTCAACACCATCGCCGGATCATGGGAAGGGATGACGGATCAGACGAATGCCCTGGCGAATGTCTGCGCCATATTCTTGAGGTCTAAGGGTGGTGAGGAAGGTCCGAGTGCAATAGCGTGGGGATGCGGGCCGGTCGCTGGGTATGACGGGCCTGCCGACGACGATGTGTTGATCCAGATGATGATGTCGGACGTGGTTTACAACTTCAACCGCACAGTCAGCATTCCAGACCTCTGGAACAAGAATGAAGCGGTGCTCGCTGAACGCTTCCCCGACGACGGCGGGCGAGCATGGGATTGGTCCGCTGCTGATCTCAGTCTCATGAATGCCATCGCTGACTTCACTGGCGACGACCCGGATCGTATGGATCGGATTTTCCGGCGCTCTGGTCTGTTTCGTGAGGAGCGGTGGGAGGAATCCAGGTTCAACTATCGGAACAGGACGATCCTCAAGGCGCTCGCCCGACCCACCAAGAAGACGTTCAGAGGTGCGGCGGCTGCTCCGGTTGTGGTGCAGCAGGTGGCGATGCAGAGTACCGGCTTCAATATCTTCGATCACGCAGCGTCGTTCGTGGGGGAGATTCTGACGCCCCAGGAGCAGGTGGAACTGTTCAAAGGGTGCGTCTACGTCCAGGACAGGAATGAGGTGTTCCTGCCTGACGGGTCGTTCCTCAAGCAAGACGCTTTCAAGAGCAGCGTCTATGCCGGTCATCTGTTCATCATGGACAGTGTTGGTAAGACGACGACGAACGCTTGGGAAGCCTTCACCCAGAACCGCGCTGTGCGCTTCCCCAAGGTGATGACCACATGCTTTAGACCGGATAAGCCTGTAGGGGTGAATAACGGGGTGTTGAACACCTACGTGCCGCATAATCCCAAGAGGGTGAAGGGTGACGTGAGCAGGTTCACCGGGCATCTGGAGAAGATGTTCCCCAACGAGAACGACAGGGCGATCATCACCAACTTCATGGCGGCGGTGGTCCAGTACCCTGGCATCAAGTTCCAGTGGTGCCCCGTCATCCAAGGCACTGAGGGCAACGGCAAGTCCATGCTCATCAGGGCAATCACCCACGCTATCGGTGAGCGGTATTGCCACAGTGTGAACAGCAACACCCTCGCTGACGGCGGTGGCAAGTTCAACAAGTGGCTCGAAGGCAAGCTGTTCATCGACTTCGAGGAAATCTACACCGCCGACCGCCGTGACATGATGGAAATCCTCAAACCCATCGTCACCAACCCCCGCATGGAAATCCAGGCCAAAGGTGCCAACCAATATACGGGCGACAACCGCGCCAACATGATCATGGCGACCAACCACAAGGATGCCATCCTCAAGACCTCCAAGGACAGGCGCTACGCCATCCTCTACACCGCCCAGCAGAGCAAGGCTGACTGTCTGCGCGACGGCATGAACGATGCGTATTTCAGCAGCATCTACAACTGGCTCAATGATGAAGACGGATATGCCATGGTCGCGGAATGGCTCTACACATTCCCCATCCGCGACGACATGAACCCCGCGAAAGGCTGTCAGCGGGCACCTGAGACATCCTGCGAGAATGAGGCGATCACCCAATCCCTCGGCGTTGTGGAACAGTACATTATGGAATGGGTCGATACGGGTCGCCCCGGCTTCCGTGGGGGCTGGATCAGCAGCGCACAGCTTGATGTGGCTCTGCGTGAGGTTGGCATGGGCGGGAGGGTCGCTCCGAACCGCCGCAAGGCCATGCTGGAGAGCCTTGGGTACGGGATGCACCCTCATCTCGCTGAGGGCAAGTCCCCTGTGGAATTGATGGCTGAGGGTGGAAAGCGCCCGAGGCTCTATGTCAGGCAGTCCAACGCGATTCTGACCAACCTGACCGACAAGAACGTCATCAGCGACATGTACTGCAAGGCCCAGGGCTACGCCTGAGCGTACCACTCCTTGATGGTCTCCACGGCGACCTTGTGGGACCGGATGATCTTCTCGCTGACCACGGTGGTTGTGGGGTCTATCTTCGCAGGCTCCACATCGCCGTTGGGAAGGCGCGTGTAGAAGACCTCCCTGGCAGCATTGCACATATGCCTCGTACCGTCGCTCATGGTGACGATGTACTTTGGTGTCACAGCGTCGTAACGCTCCGTCCACTTGCGCGAGTGAATCACTTTCACCGTTTTCATCATTACGGTGTAGTGCCCCATGTCGATTTCACGCATGACCGAACTCCCTGTTGACCACATTTTACCCATGATCCACAATGGCTCACCGAAACACAAGAGGTGATTCATGAGCTACGAGATCATCAAAGGCGCTCCCATCCCGAAAAATTATCCGTTCGATGAGATGGATATCGGAGATAAAGTCATAATTAACGATAAAACCATCGACGCTGTGCGATCAGCGGTGTGGTATAAAAATAAAAATAGCGACCGTAAATTTATAACTCGCTCCGGTAATTTCGGAATCGCCGTTTTTAGGGTAAAATAGGCCGATCAGTCCGATGCCGTCCGACATGAGAATCGCCCCCAAACCCGCGTGGATGCTGGGTTTGGGGATTTTTCTGTCCGAAGATGTGTTTCGCTCTATTCCCCCCTTATACAATGTGAATAATGTGTGTGTATAATTAACGTATCACATCACTCACATATATCTATACCACCAATATTCATTTTTAGAGGACAATAGGACAGAGAGGTATAAAACCTAGAGCTAGAGCCAGTTTCCGGTCGTCCGGTGCTATTTTTTGGTATCGGACTTATCGGACAAGATGGAGGTGCCCCCTTATCATGCCCACACGTTCCCGTAAGCCCTGCGCCCATCCCGGCTGTGGTACTCTCGTACAACCCCCCGCATCGAGGTGCCCTCGCCATCCTCGGGTCAAGCCGCCCAAGGCTGTCGATCCGTTCTACGTCTCACCGGAGTGGTTGAAGCTCCGGGCGCGGTTTCTGAGAGGGGTGGGGGGTGTCTGCCAGATATGCGGCTCGAACGATCGCGTGGCGGTGCATCACATCCGACCGAGGAAGGAAGGCGGTAGTGATTCCGTGGACAACCTCAAGGCTCTGTGCCACGGGTGTCACAACAGGCAGCATTCAAGACATGCGTGAAACGCCGTGAAACGGGGTCTACGCGACCGAAACCGCGTGGTCTGCTACCAGGGTAGCCGAGCGGGTGTAATTTGGCTGTATGGTCAAATTTTTTGTGATTCAAAAAGCGCACACCGGGGGTATGGGTCGAAAAGTGTCCCACCCGGTGCTGTGCTTGTCTGGGGGTGAAATTTTTTTGTGATTCAAAAAGCACACACCCCCACCCCACCCAGAAAGTGTCCTACCCTTTCGGGTAGTGTTTCACAGCGACTGTTTCACAATCTGGTCGCATTCCAGAATGTTTCACAGCGACTGTTTCACAGCAGGGTTTCACGGGCTGTTTCACGTTTTTGAGTCTTTCCAGACTCTCCCGGATTCCCAATGATTCCGCGCTTTCCGGGTAGATTCCCAGTGAAAAGGCCAGAGGCGGACCACAGACGGGCATGGCCGCCCTAAGCCGTCCAGGCGGACCACAGACGGGCATGGCCGCCCTAAGCCGTCCAGGCGGACCACAGACGGGCATG
>JACCDR012512928.1_pt1 | contig 15663 bp, 17 predicted proteins | sample 7446431 | NCBI WGS metagenome assembly JACCDR01 (sample SAMN15323443, study PRJNA562643) | freshwater metagenome | isolation source: river surface water | place: USA:Blue River Watershed | collected 2017-08-17 | reverse complement strand
TTCGTGCCGAGGTCCAGTTTCGGCGCGTCATGGCGGATTTGCAACGAAACGGCATGGTTGCAACTGCCGAAACTCCAGAAACCTACATTCCAGAGCCAGCAGGTGTCTATGGCGACACCTGCGCTGACGGCAGTTCGGAAGGCGTGATTAGCGTATGAATACCAATAACTCAAATGGCAAAATTTCGCTCGAGTTCTGCGCCGCCGCAATGGTTACACTCGGTGAAAGGTTTGCGCGGTCAGTCAGCGCCCCACTGATCAGGATTTACCATGACGCACTTGCACAGGCGCTGCGCCTCGAGCAACTTGAAAAAGCCGTGCGTGTGGTCTGCATTGAAGACACGTTTTTCCCCAGCCCAGCCCGGCTGATCGAGGCTGCAACAGGGAACATTGACGATGCGGCTCGAGTTCAATGGGATGAGTCCATTGCCGCTCACCATGCCAACCGACGTGCAGAATTGGACAGTTTTGCAAAAAGGGCGTGGCAGTCGCTGGGCGGGCGAGAATACGCATTCTCGAGCCAAATGGACGCAAGTCGGCTGCTGAAATTGCGTGAACAGTTCCTGCACGATTATGCCGCTCGCGCCAGAGCCGAACGTGTTAATGCACTCGCGTTGCCCAGTGTCAAACCACCCAGTGTCAAACCAGAAGCGCAGGTGGCATGATGCGTGACCCCAAACCCCTTTCGGCATTGGTCTCCAGCGCACTTAAAGCCGTAACCAATAATCAGCAGCGCTGCCCATTTTGTGGCACGCCGCATAAACTCATTGGCAGCCCTGCTCGAGTAGACCTAAACACCACATGGACAGCCCAAATCCAGCCAGACTTTACGATTGCCGCACCCCCGCTGACCAAAATCATCCAACTTCATGAAGCACATGTACTGCTGGTGGGGCAGCGTCTTCCACTCGAGGTGGATGTGGACATTCATGCCACCGACAACCTGATTTTTACAAACAACCCTGTGTTGGATGCCGGTACCACCTTGGCAATCACCGCCACAATCAACATGCCTCGAGTGGTGATCGCCAGCCCTTTGGACAAATGCTGTGTTGCCCGAGCCACTCAACTTGGACGGCGTTTGCTCGAGACCAAAGGCAAAACCGAGGAGAGCCAACAATGCCGTAGCCAAGGCGCATACCTTTTGGCATGGGCAAAAAAGAATGAGCAGCTTTTTGAGGAAGCCCAAGCACAACCAGTTCCCGAGTTTGAGCCACGTCACCCCACCCAAGAACCCACCCAAGCCTATTTATAAAATTATGGCACTCCCCGCAGAACTCCACGAAGCTGGCATTGTCCAAAGCGGCGCAATCATTGTTTATGATGGCGCAGGACGGCGTACTGCCAGCTATGTGGCGGGGACACTGTGGGTTGGGGCACTCGAGTTTCCAGATGATTGCTCAATTGATGCACTCGACACCACGTTTTTGTTGCCCAAAAACCAAATGAGTGCCACAGATGCGATCCAAGCCGCCAGTCGGTTTGCGCTTTGGCAACATATTGTGCGTGGACCGAACACCAAAACCAGAATCTTAACTGCACTGGATGCACTCGGTGGCGAGTACGAGGGCGTACAGCATTTGCTTGCCAACGTCTGCGCCATGTCTCGAGAACGGCTACTGCGCCAGTTGCGGCAATTGCATGAAGCTGGCGAAATCGAACGGTATGGCGGTATTCGCCATGTTTGCCGGTATGTGCTGCCCAAAGAATCACGTGGGCTGTTTTGGAACATATCGCCAAACCAAGCAGCCAACCTGTCAGTAAACAACCTGTCAGTAAACAAACTGCTGACCATGTACAGCCAACAGCGCCGAAGCCAATCAGATGTTGATGCCGCGTTGTTGGCAGCGTTGCGGCAGTATCGGTTGAACACGTACCAATTCGCTGTGTACCAGTTTTTACTGCAAGAAGCTGACGATTTCAACATGATTGAAGCAACCAATAAGAAAATAGCCGCCTCAACCAGATTCCATCAGCAAACCGTCAAGGACGCACTCGAGCGCCTTGAGCGTCTGGAGCTATTGACGTACACCCAAAACGACAATCGGCGCAGGTTGGTCAAAGTGCTGTACCCAGTCAAGAACTTTAAGTTCAGCCCGCCGCGTGGCGTGAGCGGCTCGAGTCCAGCCCCATCACAACTGGCAAACAGTTTGTTTGAAACCAGCACAGGAGAAATATGAGTGAGCATAAAACCATCATCGCCTTTGATCCAGGCAGCGAGAAAACTCGGTATGCCGTGATCGCAGGCAATCGCCACATGCAGTATTTTGTCTCGAGTGGCACAATTGAAAATAAGCCAGACGAGTTTTGCCGTATTTTCAGCGAATTTGCTCACGGTTATGCCATTGAAACCATTGGCAAATACCCACCCAAGCCCCAAGTGGTCATGTCATTGCTGCAAACCGCACAGGTGGCAGGAATGCTTTTGGGCATGGCACACGCCACCAAAAAACCCGTGTTCGCCATGCCAGCCAATGCGCCGATTTCAAAGCCATCATGGAGAGTGTTGCTGTGTGGCGCTCGAGATGGCGCTCGAGCCGATGATGAAATGGTGAAAGCCTATCTGCAAATGGTGCTGCGTGACCTGCCCAAACGCTGTAACGTCCACGAGCGAGATGCAGCAGCCATTGGCACGGTGGCATTGCGCTGTGGCATGCAAGTTCCAGAAGGGCGGGCATAAAAGCTATGAAATCCCGCCCCAAAACCCACCCATCCCCAGACCTCGAGACTGTGGCTTCGATATTGGTGGATGCACAAACGTTTACATCCAAAGACGTTTGTAAAAAGTGGAATATCACGCGCATGACGATTTCAAACTATCGCAAGCGCCTCAAGACCAGTCCTGAACTTTTACAACTGTTTACTCAAAAGCGCCTTGCCGTAAACGCTGCCCTCGAGCCGCCAGCCATGCCAACCGCCATAGACGTGATTAACCAAAGTTACAAGTGGTTGAAAGAGAACATCCCCAAGCTGCACCCCAGCCCCGAGAATGTCCACGCTGTGGTGGGTGCCGCCAAAATCCTACGCCAATCAGAAATGGCAGACCGCGCCATGACGGAGTACATCAATGCCCTCCAAGCCCAACAGCAACCTACTGCCACCTCCGAGAACGGGCGATCCGTTTCTGGACAGACAGATAGCGCAACTGGCTCGAGCTACAAACCAAACTAAACCGCTCGTTAAGTTGCCGTTTAGCCCACCAGAAACGTTGTATGAATTCATTCGTGCATTTTGGTTTGTTCTCGAGCCAAATGAATTGTTTGTTGAGGCAAAGCATCTCGAGGTTGTTTGTGAACATCTCGAGGCGTGTTCTCGGGGTGAAATTCGCAAGCTGATTATCAATATCCCACCAGGATTTGCAAAAAGCCTGACCTGCAATGTGTTCTGGGTGGCAAGGGATTGGGCAACAAACCCCAGCCTGCGATGGCTGATGGTCAGTTATGCCCAAAGCCTGACGCTGCGGGATTCCCTGAAATGCCGAAATCTGATCCGCTCAGAGGCATATCAAGCGATGTATGGCAACGTCTACCAACTCAGTGACGACCAAAACGCCAAGGGCTTTTATGAAACCGATAAACGTGGCTTTCGGATTGCCATGCCGATTGATAGCTCCACTGGTCAGCGCGTAGACAGACTTGTGATAGACGACCCACACAACACCAAAAAGGCTCAAACAGAGGGTTTAGACAATACAGAATTGGCTCGAGCCGAGGAAGCTTACCGGCGAAGTCTTGCCAGCCGATCTACGAACCAAAAGAAATGGGTGCAGGTCTGCATGATGCAGCGCCTTGCCGAACGCGACCTGACTGGTGTGCTAACGGATATGGGCGGCTGGGAGACCTTGCGATTGCCAATGCGGTTTGTGGCAGCCGTGCCATCTCGCACCAGCATCGGCGGGGATTGGCGTACCACTGAAGGCGAACTGCTTTGGGGCGAACATAAAGACGAAGCCGATGTTGCCGAACTCGAGCAAGCAATGTCGGCTCGAATAGCTGCTGCTCAACTTCAACAAGACCCTGCACCTGCCAGTGGCGGTGTGTTCGAGCGCAAATGGCTGCGGTACTGGCTGCCGCTCGAGATGGCACACTTTCTGGAGCCACGCAGCAAAGAAGACCCCAGCGCAGAGCATGTGTTTTTGCTACCAGCAACCATGCAAGACTTGGCTGTGGGCAGTGGTGTGGACTCCATGTGCCAAAGCTGGGACAGCGCCATAACAGACTCGGCTTCCAGCGCGTACACCTGTGGGCAGATTTGGGCAACATTAGGCTCAAAACGTTTGTTGATTGATTTGGTGCGTGGAAAATGGAATCTTCCACGCATTATTCTCGAGGTGGTGGCATTCTCGAACACATGGCGGGCTGCCACTGCAAAATATGTAGAAAATAAAGCCACCGGTCCAGCCATCATGCAGACCTTGACCGACAACCTGACCGGTTTAATCCCCATCAACCCAGTCGGCAGCAAAGAGGCTCGAGCCATCAGCACACAGCCATTGTTTGAAGCTGGCAATGTATATTTGCCACACCCAAGGCTTTACGCATGGGTTGGTGCATTGGTGCATGAGATGTTGTCGTTTCCTCGAGGTGCGTATGCAGACCAAGTAGACACACTGACGCAGGCATTAAACAAGTTGCGTTGGGCGGAATCAGGCAATGGGCGGCTAGAAAAAGGTGGTAGGTCAGACAGGCGGTAGACCATACCCACGCCAACTTTTAGCTTCTGTTACCAAAACCATATATTTTTCTGAGCGAGTAGAGGTTATCGTATTTACTGCATCGTTTGCTGCCTTACATGCAGCTACAAGCACTAAACTGCTATCTAAATCACCCTCAAAAAAATATTCGGCTGTGGGGAGAGACCGAGTTACTCCAGTAGCGGACAGAATTGTTGTCTTGAAGCCACCTAAAGACATTTGCTCATGTAGTGTGGCATAGTGCTTGCTTTCTGCGTCATGAAGCTCGACCCTTACAATAAAAACCGACATAAATAATCGTAGCACAAAGTTCTAAAAATTCACTTATAGAACTTGCTTGACATACTGCTTTGAGTAGCCGCAAAATACCAGCAACCAAGCACCATTTGCTGACGGGCATAGCACCTCGAAACAAGGACTGGTAAGGATGCTCGAACCTCAACTCGAGATGGTTACAAGGATGCAATGCGTGGTAGAGCAGAATTTGGTAGCTCGCAAGGCTCATAACCTTGAGGTCGCTGGTTCAAGTCCAGCCCGCGCACCCAGTGGAAGCACCGAGATGACAACTCGGAAACCTACGGAAATAAACTGTCAGGCTTTAGTGGTCAAAAATAGGCTTTCCGTATCGGATGCAGGAGCGCTGCAAGGGCTGTGTGATTCAGCCCAATATCTTGAGAGCAAAGCATTGTGGTAGTTTTCGCGGACAGCCACAAGTTGGGGCAGTGCCAACAACTCAAGGCAAGAGTGAGCAGCACTTTACACGACGTTGCACAAACACAAACGAATGCGTGATCGTAGGTGCAAGTGTAATGGCGGATTCTGCAACCAGTAACCAGACTGGGGCTTGGTGCAAACCCAAGTTTCTAAGATACTTTTTAATGTGTTGGTAAAACGAAAGCACGGTTCGCCTCGAATGAACTCACTGCGCCGAACCCAACACTAAAGATCGCTCAGGAAAAACGAAAGCACACTTGAACCGTTGCGCCGAACCCCTGAGCAAAATGCCGCCCCTCGAGATTGGAGGAATCTCGAGGGGGTTTGTTTGTGGGGTTCCCGTATAGGGTTTCTGTGACGGTACGCATCACCTCAAAACCACAAAACCATGATACTCACGCGCATGGCAGCCAAGCCCCCAAGCATCGAACACATTGAAAAATCCTCGAGAATCTTGCATACATGGAATCCAAGCAGAATCAAATCTGCACGGTTGCAAGCTGATTCTGGGCATTTGGGGTTGGTGGCTGACCTTTGCGATGACATCATGGCAGATGACAGCATCATGGCTACACTGGGGATTCGTGCCAGCAGCATTTTGGGTGCGCCGCTTGAATTTCAGCACAACGGCGATAAGCGCCGTTCAAGCACCGTGATTGCTGCGCTCGAGCTTGATTGGTGGCAAATGAACCCAGAGTTTGAGCTGAAAACCATTTGGGCATGGGCGGTTCTGCTGGGCATTGCGCCTGCTGAATTGGTTATTCTCGAGCAGCATAACCGCGTGATTCCTCGAGTAAAGTTTTGGCACCCGCGCTGGCTCAAGTTCAACTGGGAAACTCGCGGCTATACGCTGCAAACCGCAACAGGCGATGTGCCATTTGTAACGGGCAATGGGCAATGGTTGGCGTTCACACCGTATGGCAGCCGCGCACCGTGGAAGCTCGGCGCATGGCGTGGGGTAGCCCTTTGGTGGCTACTCAAACAGTATGCGCTCACCGATTGGGCGCGTTACAGCGAAAAACATGGTGGGGGAATACTGGCAGGCACATTACCACCAAGCGCCCAGGGTGATCCAAAAGCCAGAAAAGAATTGGCTGCCGACCTTGCTGACCTTGGCAGTGATACCAGTGTGGCATTGCCACCCGGTTACGATTTGAAACTGGTCGAAGCCACCGCCAATACATGGCAAACCTTCAAGGCACAAATCGAGATGGCGGATGCAGGAATTGCCGTGGCTATTCTGGGGCAAAACCTCACGACCCGAGTCTCTGAAGGCTCTCGAGCCGCCGCGCAAGTCCATGATGCAGTACGCAACGATTTGCGCCGCAGTGATGCCGAAATCATCAGCACCATCACCCGCGAACAGCAGCTTGCTTACTGGGCGGAGTGGAATTTCGGCAATGCTGACCTTGCGCCGTGGGCAAAGTGGAACACAACCCCGCCCGCAGACTTGAAACTCGAGGCAGAAACCCTGAACACTGCCGCCGATGCGTTGGGCAAACTGAAAACCCTCGGGGTGAACATCACGCCACAACTCGAGAAGTTTGGCTTAGAAGTCCAGTCAGTCAATCAGTCAGCCAATGATGTTGCAGCATCTCGGGTATTCAAAATGCTGCAACAGCCACGCAGCACAGCATTTAAGGGCATCAAAGCCGCACCAGCATTTTTAGAAGGGCAAGTCTATGCCGACGAGTTGGGCGACACTGCGCTGGGCTTAGATTTGCTTGGCGAACAACGCCAGAGTGTGCTGGCTGCCATCGAAAATGCGACTAGCCCTGACGACCTGCGAAATCGGCTGCTTGATGCCTATGACCAAATGGACTCGAGCCAAGCCACCGAGATGATTTCGAGGATGCTGGTGCTGGCAGCCCTGGCTGGGCAATACAGTGCAACGCAAGAAGCACCCGAACTCGAGCCAGAGGCATAATCATGTTGGCTGCATCTGCACGGTTTGATGTGCGATTTGAGCAAGCTGTGGCGTGGTTTCAAAAACGCATCCCAACGTTGCGGGATGCCGATTTTGTGGCGCTGGGGCAGCACGCACACCAATATGCGTTTACGGTTGCTGGGATCACCCAACTGAGCTTGGTGTCTGAGGTCTGGGACGCTTTGGACAAAGCCTTGATGGACGGCACAACCCTCGAGCAGTTTAAGCGTGATGTGGCGCTCAAACTTAAAGCAGCTTGGGGCAGCGCCAAACCGCACCGCGTCGAGACGATTTACCGCACCAACATTCAAAGTGCCTACAACGCGGGGCGATACAGCACACTGACCAGTCCTGCACTCTTGGCAGCCCGTCCCATCTGGATTTATGACAGCGTGATGGATGTCAGAACCAGCCCCATTTGTACCCCACTGAACGGCATAACCCTTCCAGCCAAAGACCCATTCTGGGCAACACACCAACCGCCATTGCACCATCGGTGCCGCTCGAGCATTCGCACCAGCAGACCAGACCCTGATCTGCAAATTACCGATTTAAGTACCTTACAACTTCAACCACCTGCCAAAGACTTTGGCGCAGCACCGTTTAGCCCGGTTGGGCATCCGTGGGAACCAAACCTTGCCCGATTCCCACAGCCGTTGCGCTCTCGAGCCGAGGATGTTTTGCGCCGTGCGCCTCCTCCTCCGCCACCTGTTGCCAGTGCCGCAAATGTTTTGCATCAACAAACCGCACCACAAGCGGGCAGCAACCAGGGCGGATTTTATACGGGCTTGGATGGAATCAAGCGCTATTGCAAGTTTTATGCTGACCCAGCACAAGCCTACGGCGAACATTTGGCAAACAACGTTTATCGGTTGCTTGGGCTTGATGCACCTGAAACAGTGGTTTTTGAGGACAATGGCAAATACATTTTGGCAAGCACCATCCTTGAAAACACAGGCACATTGGGCAATTTGGGGCTGACAAAAAAACTGGCAACCCAAGCGCTGGATGGTTACGCTGCCGATGTGTTGACGGGTAACTGGGATGTGGCTGGGCTGACCTTAGACAACATGGTCGTACTGAAATCTGGCAAACTGGCACGAATTGACCAAGGGGGCACCTTTTTGATGCGCGCCAAAGCAGGACGCAAAGCCGACATCCTGCTCGAGCAGATTACCGAATGGACAGGCTTCCCCAACCCAGCCACCAACCCCGCCTACGCGCAAATCTGGGCAAAAGCAGGGCTATCTGGTCCGGGCGAACTGGCAAACAAATTAAGCAAGCAAATCAAAGCAATTGAGAAGCTCGAGTCCGCGCTTGGCGGCTGGCGTGGGTATGTTGAAAACGCGCTCCCAGACTTGGGGGCTGCTGACCGCGACAAAATCATTGGGATGCTCGAGAAACGCACAGGGCTGCTCGCGCTCGAGCGCAAAACGCTGGATGCAATCGTGCGCCAAAAACGTGCTGCAAAAAAAGCAGCTCTGGTTTCGAGCAGCAATGGGCGGTATGTGCTGGATTACACCGAACAAACAGCTAAAGCATGGAGTAATTTGCTGAAATCAAAAAAGTCTGACTATGGCTGGCTCGAGAGTGCTTTTGCAAAACTGTATCTGCCAAACCCAATCGATGGCAATGCGACTCGAGGGCGCACAACCATCAAAGACGGCATCACTGCATTTACAAGTGGTTACAGCACAGCCGCATATCAACGGCGACTTTATAAGGCATGGCAAAAAATCAATGTAAACCAGCAACCAGCCGACCCAAGCGACGACGTTGAATACGCAGTGCAATATGCCCTCGTGACTCGGGCAAAGCGTTGGGAGTTGTTGGCAAAACAACTGGGGTTGCCTGCCACTCCAACCCACATCAAAGCATATCGTGGGGTACACAATCGCAACCAAAGCAATGCAGAAGCAATTGTTGAAGATGTTTTGGCTGCTTGGTTTTCAAGCGACCCAACATTTCAATTTCGGCAGTATGCACTCGCAAGTTGGGGCATGACACAAAAAGCGGCACTGGATTTTGCGAATCCTCAAGCCCGGACTTTAGCCGCGCTTTTTCGGCATGAATTTGCGCTCGAGGAGACGTGGGTAGACCAATTGACTGACGATAGCTCTTTTGTCACCACATTCCACAACGAAGCCGAAGTTATTGCTGGTGTTGGCAAAAGCGGCACGGTGGTTTTAAATAAACTTGAACAATCCATATACATCAACCACGTCGAATACACATACAACACTCGAGCGCAAGCATTGGCAGCATACCGCCAAGCGTTTCAGCCTGCCTTCGACCCGTCAAAACCACGCCCTAAAGTGGATAATGAGCCATGAGCGAGAAACAAGACCTCACCGCGTTAGAAGAATTTTGGGCAAGAGCCAATGCTCGTGCCGAACTCGAGGCAGCCCAACGCGAAGCTGCTGGGGGCACGCTGGTTTTTACAGGCGATGGAAATGCCCCAAGTGTGGGTTCTTATGCAGAAGACTATGCTGCCATGTACCCCAATCTTTTGGACTATCAAGTTCATGCCATCCGCAAGCATGGCGAAAACCACAGTTTGACTGATGAGCAAATGCAGCTTGAGTACCAACAAGATTTTAACAAGTAACCAATCTGCAAGTGACACAACTGACTTATGCGGATTTGCCTGTGATGCAAACTGCATCCCGTGAAAACTCGAGCATTTAAGACCATTGTGCCAAATGAGAGCGGCGAACCGCCGAGTGAGTTTTTGCTGATTGCGCTTGGTTCGACTGACACGCTCAATGGAACTTATTCGCTCACGGCGGCGAGCGCTGCCGAGTGCATGAAGGCTTGGGCAGATTATGGCAATAAACTGCATCTGGACTACAACCATGCAGTTTTGAATGAAAACCCGAGTCCAGACGATCTGATTGCAGCCGCATGGTTTAACCTCGAGTTGCGGGCAGATGGCATTTGGGCAGTTGATCTCGAGTGGACACCAAAAGCCACAGAGCATCTCAAAGCTGGCGAGTACAAATACTTTTCTCCGTTCATTGTGCTGAACGCGGCGAATGAGTGCATTGAGGTTATCAATGCGGCGCTGACCAATTACCCAGCCACCAAAAACATGCAGGCGTTTGCTCGAGAATTTGCTCGAGACATGCGCCCACGGCAGATTGGCGCGTATTCAATCAATTTCATGCAAATCGAGCAACAGCTTAAACAACTGTTGCGTAAGCAGTTCACGACCCCAGACATGTGGCTGTGGATTTGCGAGCTTTACAACGATTATTGCGTGTTTGAGATTGAGAACAACCCCAAGCTCTACCGCGTCAATTACACCCTTATTGGCAATAGCGTGACCCTAAACGGGGACGCTTTTGAAGTTGTCAAAACCTACGTCCCCGTGAGTGGAGGAGAAACCATGAAAACCGTTTTACAAGCGCTGTCGTTAAACCCAGATGCCACCGAAGCCCAAGCCCTCGAGCGTGTTACCGCCTTGTCTGGCAACTTGTCTGGCTTGCAGCGCGAAATGTTAAGCCTCACAGGCGAGACCGACACCAGCAAAGCCCTGGGGGTGTTGGCAGCCTACAAAGCCAGTCACGCCAACGCCGCAGCTTTGCAAGCCAAGCTGGATGCCGTCGAAACTGAGCGCAAGACCGAAAAGCTTTCGGCACTGGTTGCCAAAGGCAAAGCCGACGGGAAGCTCACGCCAGCGATGGAACCTTGGGCGCTTTCGCGGAATCCTGATGAACTCGAGGCGTTCTTGGCGGTAGCCCCTCGTGCCATTGCGCCTGTGGGCAGTGACCACCAAGAACCTGACCCATCCAACTCCAGCCCCACCACAGGCGCAGCCCTGCTGCATTTGGGCAAAACATGGCAAGCCCTCAACGGGGCAGAGCGTGCCGCCCTGAGTCGCGGCAATCCCGAGCATTACGCCGCGATGCGAAATCAAGCAATCCAAATCGGCGTGCTGCGTCAGTAACTTTCGAGATTGTTCTTGAGTCACCAGTCCAAACACCAACTGAAGCAATCAATCAACGGAGGTTACAATGTCAACCAAGAAAGCAGATTTAGTCATCCCAGAAGTGCTTGCCGACAGCGTTCAAGGCGAAATGCGCGGCATGAAGGTGCTGGCGGGAAGCGGCGCAGTGGTGATGAATGACACCATGCCCTCGAGCCAGGGCGGCGAGAAGATTGAAGTGCCGTACTTTGGCTCGATTGGTGAACTCGAGCGTTTGGCGCGGAACGAGGGTGGCACTGGACCAACCCCAGCACTGACACCGCGCAAGCTGACCATGAGTGGCGATGAATCATTTGTTGAACATGCGGGCATTGCCTTCGAGATGACCCAATGGTCACAGATGGCAGCCATGTACGCAGACCCTTACGGTGAAGCCGCCCGTCAAATGCGCGAAGCTGCCGAGCGTGATGCAGATTTGGCATTGGTCGAAGCCGCGCTGAACACCAACCTGAAGCTTGAGGTCTTCAGCGCCAGCACGCCGCGCAATCTGGATTATGACCTGATGGTGGATGCTCGGCAAAAATGGGGCGACGAAGACAAAAACATTGCCTTGGCAGCCGTCCACAGCAAAGTGATGTCAGATTTCCGCAAACAAAAAGACTCGGATGGTCGCCCACTTTTGACCGAACCTTTAAGCGGCGAAGTCAGCCGGGTGGCGGGTGTGCCGATCATCGTTTCTGACCGTTGCCCAGTTTCCTTCCCAAGCGTTACGGCTGCGGGCACAACGCCACCCGCCGTGACGGTCACTGGTGAAAGCAAAGCGGGTATTTCGGGCTTGCGAATTGAAATCACCACAGGTGGTACCTTGGGCGCGGCAGTCTTCAAATACTCCACCGATGGCGGTAACGAGTGGATCGAGAACGTGGCAACTGCTGCGACAGTGGCGCTCAAGTCCTATGGCACCGATGGCACTGATGGGGTTGCCACAGGCTTGACGGTCAACTTCCCAGCAGGCACCTACAACGTGAACAACACCTACACTGGTGTGGCTAAGTTCTCGAGTCTCCTTGTGCGGCGCAATGCGCTCGTGTTCTGGCGCAATGGTGTGCCGAATGTAGACACCGACAAAGACATTTTGGCAGACTCAAAGGTGGCAGCGATCCACACCTATTACATTGCGCACCGCTACAAGCGTGTTCCTGGCGGGACACGTACAGGTGTCGTGCGAATTGATCACAACTGAACCCAACGCTGAATACCAATAGGGAGCTTTGAAAGCTCCCTATTTTGCAAAAAATCTGCAAGACAAAAATCTGTCAGAAAGGACAATCATGGGTATTTTGATGCGGCGCAGGTACTTGCGCCAAAAGATTGAAGGCGCAAATGCCAGTGGCGAAACTGGCATTGCGTTGGCGTTTCAAGGCAAGCTCAATGCAGTTGTAGGCACATTGTTGCCGTACAACATTGAAGCTCGAGTCAGAGCAGCACTGATCGCCTCAAATCGCACCACACTCGAGGATGTTTTAGGCTCTGAACCAGAAGAACTGATCGAGTTGCAGTACATCACTGCCAACAATGTGGCAGCCCTGAAACAGCAATGCCAAACCGCGCTCGATGCACGCAACAGCACTGCGGTACTGCCGACCAATTTCCCAAGCCACACAGCACTGGCTGCGGCGGGCTACACCACCTATCAGTCACTCGAGGCGCACAGCATCAAGCAACTCGAGTTGATCCCAGACATCGAATCTGCGTTAGACGTGCAAACTGCCTATAACGCATGGCTCGAGACTGTGCAGCCATAAGATGGCAAGCTATGCTACGCATATTCAGTTTCAAAATGCCGCCTTTGGCTTGCCAGCAAAGGCGCTTGCGGCTGTTTCTCCAACTGAACAATTAGCTGCGCTTGAAGCTGCCAGTCGTGATGCAGACAGTTATTTGGCGAATCGTTATACATTGCCAATCACACAGTGGGGGACTGACCTAACGAACGCTGTATGCAACATTGCGGCATATAACTTACTGGCAGGGCGCGGCTTTGCGCCTAACAGTGGCTCGAGTGATGAGCATGTGCGGTTGCGCTACGAGGATGCGATTCGGTGGTTGCGGGATTGCTCGAGTGGCAAAGCCACGCCAACAAACATCACCGATAGCACGCCAGCGATTGACCAAGGCTTGGTGGACACCGAAGCGCCAATGTTTAACACCAACTCGCGGCGGGGGTGGGGGAGATGAAATTTACTGGCTTGAGTGAATTAAAAGCCTTTTGCGCCACGTTGGAGGCAAACCATCAAGCCGACATGCTCGAGGTGGCTGGCGAAACACTGGTCAGCTTGACTCGCCAACGTTTTACGCTTGGCAACGACCCTTACGGCAAGCCGTGGTCAGTATCCCGCCGTGCGGCTGCACAGGGTGGGCAGACCTTGCGCGACAATGGCATTCTTGCCAATAGCTTTTTATGGCAACGCAATGGCACGGATAGCATTGTGTACGGCACAAACATCAAGTACGCATCAACACATCAATTTGGTGCGGTCATCGTCCCGCGTCGCAAAAAATCGTTGCGGTTTAACATCAACGGCAAAGCGGTTTTTGCCAAATCTGCAACCATCCCCAAGCGTCCAATGGTGCCAGACGAGCGCGGCGATCCGCCAGCCTATGACCTCGAGTTGCAAGCCAGCTTAGAGGCGTATTTGGTGAGCGCGCTCACCAAAGCAGGTGGCTGATGCGTAACCCCAATTTGCCGAGCCAAAGCTATCTCGAGCAGTTTGAGAAGGGACTCGAAGCGCAATTTCCTGCCGGATTCCCGATATATCTTGGCGCTGAAAATACCCCCAACCATGACGCACCTCCTCGAGTGGTTTGGTATCCAGTGGTTGGCGAAATCAAAGAGGCTGAGTTTGGCAGTTATCCCGAGCGCCCGAGCGATGAACCTGATGCGGCTGGGGTTTCTCGAGAAATCGTGGCAGATCGGCATTTGGCATTTGCGTTCGAGTGCTGGGCAGAGGATTTGATTGCGGCTGACCTGCTGTTAAGTGCTGTGTACGCTCGAGTTCGCGCTGTTCGCTCTGACATTATCCGCGCCCAAGAAAATTGGCAACGCGATGACCAGCAAACCACACTTGGCACTCTTGTGACGCTCTTGATCACCGTGCCCGTCCCGCTCGCAGACAATGACGCAGAAATAACTGAAGTCCTCGCCAGTGTTGTGGCTCGGGTTAAAGCCCGCACCGAACAAATCCAAGTCAACACGCCATAAGGAGTTTTATGCCCCCGAAAAATCCAACCCTCGAGACACCACCAGAGCAAACCCCACCAAACCAAACCCCACCAAACCAAACCCCATTGCCAACAGGTGAATCCAAGCCATTCGAGCAGTGGGCAGCCGAAAAAGGCACAGCCGATTGGCAACTGGCAGCCCTGACCGCCTTCAAAAACCATCCCCAAGGGCGCGAAGTGACCGAGGTTGAGTTTAACACCTCGCTGGAACAAGCCCTCAAGCAGCCAGTCGGCTAAAAGGACGGTGAATCATGGGATTACCAGAAGCACTTATTGACCTGCAAGATGGGCGCTTGGGCAACATTCCGAGCGACCTTGGCAACAAACACTTTGTCATTGGCATCTCGAGCAAGGGTGTGGCAAACACGGTGTATGTGATTGCTGATAAAGATGATGTCAAAGAAAAACTGGGCACCGGACCATTGGCAGAATCGTGCGCCAAAAAGGTGGCTCGAGGGGTGCGCCCTGTCTACGCCATTGGTTTGGGCATTGCCACCCAAGGCGCTGCGGGGACAGTCACCAAGGTTGGCACTGGCACAAGCGTTTTGACGGTTTCAGGCAACAGCGTAGATGCTTTCGAGTTTATTGTGGAAATCACTCGAGCAGGCGCAAATTTGGCAGCCAACACCGCCGCGTTCAAATACTCGACCGATGGGGGCGACACCTACAGCCCCGAAATTGCCGTGCCTGTGTCTGGGGTTGTGACCAATGCGGTTGCCGATACTGGGCTGACGCTGACATTTGGCGCAGGAACGTTTGTGGTGGGCGATAAACACACCTTCAGTGCCAGCGCACCCGTGGGTGATACCACCACCTTGGCGGCAGCGCTCGATGCAGCATTGGCAGCCAACACCTTCGATGTCGAGGGTGTCCATGTGGTGGCGGCGCTGAACGCCACGGCGGCGGCGGTGCTGATTACCAAAATCAACACGGCTCGAGCCGCGTATAAGTTCTGGTACGGGGCAGGCGAAACACGCATTCGCAACTCTGGCGAAGACACCACCACTTGGGAAACCGCGCTCCTGACTGATTACGCCAACACCACACACCAATGGACTGTGATTGGCGCAGGCGAAGCCGAGGTGCTGTCCGAGTTGACCGCCAAAATCGAGCGCCGCAACCC
>JACCDR011275770.1_pt1 | contig 15669 bp, 26 predicted proteins | sample 7446431 | NCBI WGS metagenome assembly JACCDR01 (sample SAMN15323443, study PRJNA562643) | freshwater metagenome | isolation source: river surface water | place: USA:Blue River Watershed | collected 2017-08-17 | reverse complement strand
GTTTCAGGCCAAAAGAGCGCCGGAAGGACCCGCCGTAATTCCCGGCGCCCGCCAGCCGTCCCCATTCGACCGCTTACCGGTCTCGCTCGCTGTCTCATGTCGTCCCCCTCGTCTGTCTCAGCCGTTCAACAATCGCCGCGAAGTTGACCGGCTTTTCATCAGATGGAGTGCCCCCCGTGCCTGTATTGTTCTGAATCGCCACCAGTGGCCCCGCAGGCCCGCCAGCCCCCTTGCCGATGAATCCCAACAGCAGCTTCACCGCGTCCAGGTCTCCGGCCTTGGCTTGTGTGACCAGCCCCTCGGTAATCGTCTTGATGTCCTCGAAGCTCACCGCCGCGAAGATGGCATTTCGCAGCCGTTGCTGTCGTGACTGACGCCCAACCGCCGCTTTGTTGCCCGGCTGGAATCGTCCCCGGTTCTCGACGATGGCCGGAACGATTGGAGTCGATTCGTCGGAGTCTCTTACTTGGTCTGGCATGGTCTGTTCCGTGAGAGGAAAACAGGGGAGCGCGGCCCATCGCCCCCCGTCCCAATGCGTCAAAGGCTATTCGCTGTGAGACAGTTCAATCCCTGCCCGCTCAGCCGCCCCGATGAGTGCTTCGTCCCAGGTCTCGCACCGTGGCTCCTCTGGCTCGTGAACCGGCTCGGGTTCTCGGTCGAACTTGGTCAGCTCCTCCCGTGCCTTTTGCTCCCATGCGTCCGCATCCTGTCCGCCGTTCGTGCTCTGTTCCATTGTTGTGTTCCTTCCGTTCTGGTTGTGTGACCGCGCGAACCTCACACGGTCGTCAGTCTCTGGATGACAACATCCAGGCGATTCAGTTCCGTTTGCAGTGCCTCCCGCTTGGCGTTCAACTCGACAGCCAGCTCCAATCGTTCCGAGTAGCCTGTCACCGCCGCCGCCAGCTCCCAGGGAGTCCGGCCAAGTGCCGCCGTCTCGCACAGCACAAGGCCCATATCGTCCGGGTCAACCCGCCCTAGAGCACAATCAGAAACCAAAGTCCGCCAGTCGCGAGACAGTGGCCCCGGCTCGTCAATGTCGCCGTGTGCGGGTCGGTCCATTTGGTTAAAGGGTCTCCGGCAACAAGAGTGATTCCATCGCCTGAGTCCGTTCCTTGCCCAGTGCCTCGAATCGATGATTGATTTCGGCGTCTTGCTCTTGCAGCTTCTCGAGCGCCTTACGTTGCTCGGGGATCTTGGCAAAGTCCGGAACTCGTGCTGCTCGCTGGTCAGACGGAATGCCGGATGCAAGCTCTGACACTCTCGAAATCCAGCTCTCTTTGTCCGAAATCAGCTTTCGCAGTTCAGACCGCTCGGCGTGCAGTGCCGCTTCCTTGGCATCGACCGCAGCCGTTGCCGCTTGGGTAGCTTCTCGGCTGACAGACTGGAGGAGTTGTTGCTTGGCTGTCGCCGCGTCTCCGATAGCTTGCTGTGCCGCCGTGGTCGCTTCCTGAATTGGTCGCATCTTCTCGGCGTGCTCCTCGGTCAGCTTCTTCAACTCAGCCTCGCCGTCCTCCAGTTGCTTCAACAGGCCCGGATACTCGCTCTCAGCCTTTCGGCCTTTGCCAAGAGTCTCAGCCCATGCCTTGCGACGTTCCAGAAGCTCCAAGGCTTCTTGCAAGTCCTCCAGGCTCCGGCCCATTTCGTCAAGCCTCTTGAGCACGTCGTCGGGGTCTGGCGTCGACGTTGCCACCTTGGCAACGAATGCCCCCCAGGCCATGCGGCTTGCGGCCTCGTTTGCGGCCTTGCGTGCGGCCAGATCATCAATCAGCGTTCCCATTTTTGCCCCTTTCCAAGAGCGAGTTGACCGAGCGCGAGACATCCCGCGCCCATAGTTGTTGAGTCTTTTCCGGAAATGGTTCAGCCAGCACATCGGCCAGCGGTCTCCAACTGTTCCGGCTTGGTTCGTCACCCAGTGACGCCCGGTATCGTTTGAGCGGTGAAAGCCCGTAGGCCCGGTGAACGAATGCGGACTCGTGACTGATCGGAAGCCCCCGCGATTCGAGCCGATGAACCAGATGACACAGCGCCCGGATGAATCGAACGTCGTGCCCCTTCCATCGAATCGAGCCCGCATGCGCCGGCCAGTCAGTGCGAGGCTTGCTCAACAGGCTCCGCAGCTCACCGCCGCCGTCCTCGCGACAATTGGCAGATGTCAGGTCTGACTCGACCACGTGCGCCAGCTCGTGCGTCACGATGGCATCGAATCCCACCGCAAGAGTCGCCGCATCACTCCCAGGCCACTGATCGACAAAGACGATTCCAGGCAGTGCCCCTCGGTAGGCGTCTGGCAGTTGCTCACGAATCAGCACGTGCAAACTTGGCGACGTGAAGCCCGCAAGGTCACCATGTGGCCGGATGCCCAATTCACTGGCGAGAACGACATACACTCGCCGATCGATCAGCTTCGGGATCAACCGTTCCCAGTGGTCTCGACGTTTTTTCAACTCGGTCGGCAATCGCATCATCATAATTGCCCCCCCTCGGTCGTCTCGGCTGGCTGTTCCGCTGACTGCTCCTCTTGTCCGATCTCCAGAAACGCGCGGCATTCCAACCGGCTCCCGAAAACGAACTTTCCGCCGCTGATGACAGCCTCAACCTTGGCCCCGCATTGGCAGCTTGTGACCGCCGATTCACCCATCGCCGCCAGAATCTTCATCTGTGCCGCTTGCCGGATCGGCTGACCGCAGTTTGTGCATCCCACGTTACGCATGACGCCCCCCGTCGATTCGTGTTGACGCCCACAGCTTGCCCTGTGCGGCCCTCGGTCGGTTCCGTGTCTGTTGCTCGGTCCGAACCGCCTTGAACGTCAGACGTGCGATCCTGTGCGGTCTGAGTGCCGATTGCGTGCCATGCCCCCACCCCCCACAGGTTCTTTCCAAGGCTCGATTTTCCAAACCGCCCCCAGCACAGCCCGAAAACGTCAGTGCCTTACAGTTGAGCCGCTCGTGTTGGTCGGTTCTCACTGCGTGCCCCTCTTTGCCAGTGCCGCCAGTGCATCGGCCTTGCGTCTCAGCAGGTCGTACACCCGCTCCTCGTGCCGCCGCGTCTCGACCGGGAACCGGCTTTGCTCCTCATCAAGCTCCACCCGGACGCGCTCCAATTCGGCCTCCCAGTCGATAGGCTCGGGAGCACCAGCCCCAAGCCCGCGCAGTTCGGTCGTACGTTCAAGCTCAGAAATCAGCATCAGTCCCCCCAATCATCTGGTTGTGCCAAGTCTTCAAACCGAAGGAAGCTCTTGGCGAATGCGAGCGCAACCGTCCCCACCCGTCCCGCTCGATTCTTGGCGAGAATCAGGTCCGCTTCTCCAGGTCGGTCGTCTGCGTCGTAAACCTCTGGCCGGTGGATGAACACAACGCAGTCCGCGTCCTGCTCAATCGCCCCTGACTCGCGTAGGTCGCTCAGTCGTGGTCGCTTGGAATCCCGGGATTCCACGTCTCGGTTGAGCTGAGCCAGTGCGACAACGGGAATACGCAGGTCTTTGGCGAGACACTTCAGCCGCCGCGTGATCGTGGAGACTTGCTGCTCGCGAGGCATGCGAGGGTCTTCAGCCTCGATCAATTGCAGGTAGTCAATGACCACCAGCTTGATGCCATGCGTCCGAACCTTGGTGCGAGCAATCGCGGAGATCTCGCAGGCCTTTCGGCCCGCTTGGTCGTCGATCAGGATCGGCAACACTCGAACTCGATTCGCCGAAAGTTGAAGCTCGCCGCTGTCTACTTCGTCGATGTCGCCAATCCGCAGCTTATGTGCATCAACTCGACCATCGATGGCGAGAAGCCGCTCGTGCAGCTCCACCCGGCCTTGCTCCAGGCTAAACACGAGAACTCCGTGTCCGGCCTTTGCCGCCGCCAACGTCCAGTTGCACACCAGCGCCGTTTTCCCCATTGCCGGCCGCGCCGCGACAATCACAAGCTCGGTCTCTCTCAGCCCCCCCATCAGGTCGTCAAAGGCTTTCGAACCGGTCGGAATACCAACTGACTTTCCCGTCTGCCGGTCGTCAATCCGCTGGCTGATGGCCGCCAGTGTTTCATCGGTGCTGTCGTCAACACTCACCGCATCGGATGCCATCGAATCGCCGGACAGCTTGACCAGCTTTCCGTCGAGTGCCGCAATCGTTTCTTGGGGTTCTCGGGAAAGGTCTCTGAACTCTTTCCCGGATTCTTCAACCAGTCGGAGCCCCTCACGTCTTTGGAACTTCTCACGAACAATGCCCGCGTAATGGGCTGTGTGGTCAGCATGTGGCACAACCTGCATCAGTTCCAGCAGGTACTTCTCGCCGACGAACCCCAGCTGGCCACTCTTTCGAAGCCCATCACGCAGAATCACGATGTCCAGGTCGCCGCGATTGCCTTCGCGCAGCTTCTTGATCTCCAGCCAGACCTGCCGATTCTTGCTGCTGTAGAACCATCGATCAGACACGATGCTCGCGACTTCGAAGTAGGTGTCAGCCGACAGAATCACGCCGCCCAATAGGCACTTCTCGGCAACCTCATCATGGGGGGGAATGAACTCGGACAGGTCCGCTTCGTGGGTCATACATGCACCCCCAGTGCAGCGCGGATCAGCAGCTCGCGTCGAATGTCGCGGTCTCTGGCAACCTGCCACTCTCGCGACTCTTGAACCAGCCGCCGCTTCTCAGCCGCCATGTCCAGCTTGTCGACTTCAGCCCCATGTCGTTCCTCCAGCTCGCTGGATGGGATTTTCTCGACTCGCTGGCGTAGCTTTTGACGCTCAAGCTCGGCTCGCTCGGCTTGTGCTGTCCGGAGCCGTGACCACTCCTCGTCAGGATCACCCCACCCATCAGTTGCGAGGTCTCCACGGGTCACGATTCGACTGTGAAGGACTTCGGGCGCGTAGGGGTAAATCACTCTGCCATCTGGACCGGCCACGGATTGAGACGCCACCCAGTTCAAAGTCTGCAGCGCTCGCTCTGGAATTGTCCGAGAGACTGTCTTGTCCGCAGCTGTCGGATCGTGAACTCCCAGGGACTTGAACGCCTGCCGAATCTGAGAAACAACCTCCCCGCCCTCCTCCCCCGCAGGGGGTAGGGGGTTTGATTCTGATTCTGATTCTGATTCTGCTTTAAAGGGTCGTTTAGAGGTGACCTTTAAACGTGGATTGCCTCCACCCGCCTTTCCTGCATCGGAGCACTTCCTGCGTTTTTCCTCATCCCGCACCATTTTGCGAGAGTACATCACCCCGTTCTCATCCTCTGAGAACACACCCTTTTCACGCAGTTCATCTCGCAATGATCTGAACTTCCGGAGCGAAACTCGGGCCGATTTCGACGCAATCTCGTCGCTCAAAGGGGCTCCGTTATGATCACATAGGTACCCAGGTCTCGGCGACTGCCACATCATGCCGAGAAGCTCAATCCACAGTCCTCGTGCTTCGATTGAGCATGACCGGAGAAGATGGTCAGACTGCCAGTCGGCTGGATACCACTTGAACCAAGCCAGCTTTCCGGGAGGGTCTTCTGGTCTTGTCGGTGTCGGTCCGTCAGTTATCATTCTGCTGTCGGTTCCTTCGATGGTTTGGCGAAAGCCATGTGAGGCCCCAGCGGTTTGCCCCCGCTTGGGGTCTCAGTCATTCCGGGATGTTGCTCGGTCCCGAAAAGTCGTAGCTGACGCCGTTGTGTGTGCCTCGCGGGTAGTCGGCCCGTCCTGGCGAACTCAGTCGCTTCGCTCAGGGTCAACTCTTCGAAGTTCGCGGCGATAACCTCCGGCCCTCTCCCCAAGGACCTCAGTAGAATCGCGCCCTCTTGCCTCTCAGGCGTCATGCGATGCCCTAGACGTATTCAGTGACTGGCCCGGCAGACTGTCGACGCCGTGCTGGTGCGGGCTTGGCCGCTGGCTGTGCAGCTCGCCGCTTACGGAACTCGGCGAGGTCTTCTTGACTCACCCGCCAGCGTTCCCGATTCGCTTCAGCCCGTGCCATGTTCACGGCAGGCAGCAACCCCGAACGAATCCACCCCAGGACGGTATCCGGTCGAACCTTGTACAACTTGGCAACCGCGCCCGGAGTCATCACAACCGGCTGTATTTCACTCGTGCCCATCTCATCCCCTTGCGATGATTCTGGAGCAATCCCAATTGCTCCGATGGGTGTTTTTTAGCTGAGATATGTAGCTTCACGGCCATCTATTGACTGGCTTTCAGCATTTGGCACAAGGTGGGACAATCAGTCCCAACTTTCTGCCTGCACGCGAACCCCTTTTGAATTCAGAAAACCCATTCGAAACTGCAATTCGTTGCTGACCTCTTCCTTGTACTGGTCCTGCCAGTCCCCCTTTAGCTTTCGATAGAAAGTCGAGCGCGGAGTGTTCAGGAGTCTTTGCCATGTCTTCGGCGTTTTGGCAACAGACCACATTCTTTCGGCCTCCGCTTTGACTTCAGCTAATCTCTGGCATGCAAGCGACTCGACGATCGACATGAATGCCGCTGCCGATGCGATCTCTGAATCGGTCATGTCTCCAATATTGTAAATAGGCATTTGCCTCAGAGAGTGCGGCACGTACTTTCGTATGTAGGACTCCAGGTCTTTGAGTGTCTCTCTCAGTGAAACAAACTCGCAGTATGCTTGCGTAGCACCCGCCGCGTCTGATTCGGTACCAAATCTCACCGCACCCGACAGAGATTGTAACAGGAGCTTTTCTGTTGCGAGACGTCGTTCAGCTTCAGTAACTAATCTCGTGTGACTTCGGACAACGATCTTCCCCTGAGTGATAGTTGATTCATAAATCGCCTCACCAGTTGTTCTCACGATCTTGGGAACATCGCGGTATATCGAACTTCGATACAAACGGTCGCTGTTTTTTCTATAGATGGCCAATGCCTCCCTTGCCATCTTCCAATCACGTTCGCTGGAGAAAGTTTTGGCGAGTGACAGAAGCCGTTCTACCTCAGTTTGCTTCGAGTGGCGACCACGGCGAAATGGGCTGAAGCCAAGTTTCATGCACGCTTCACGAGCACTGCACTCCACGTCTCTCATGCGCCTGATGCATTGCTGAGTGTTCAGAGTGTCGACAGGAATGGAACTTGCGAAGTCGACATCAAGGGAAAGGTGTTTCTTGGTAAGGCGAGATAGCAGAGACAGTTCTCGGAAAAGCACCGAGACTCCATATGCGGCTCGCAAGCGTTGCCTTCTCGCAATTCTCCATTCACCGTCAAAAGAATCTTCAATGCGAGACAACTCCTCGCTGGAGATTTCCTCAGATTTGAATCGAACGAGTGTACTAGCTAAGCGTGGATTGTTAGCACTTAGACCTTGACTGCATGAGTTGAACAGGCGTTCGCAGGCACGAATCTCTCTCCACCAGTAGTCATCTTGCCATTTCCAAGCAATCGAAGCGACCGATGCCAGTTCGTTGAATTCCACTCACCCGCCCCTGTTGGCGTCAACCTGAAAGAGAGAACCGGGGGGCAGCTGGTTCAGGTATCCAGCGTTCGGGAGCTAACCTAGCCCCCCGGTCGTTCCATTGTCTCCCAGGCACCGCAGACCGCAAGAGCGCCTTGCGTTCGCGATGATCACCGGGGAGGATTCGTTCGACTGTCTGATGCTTCGGATGGTCTGGAGTCGCTCGCGTTACCGCGCGAGCGATTCCGTTTCCACAGTGACAACCGGCTCGGTCAGTTCAGGCAAAGTTTCCTGAACTGACTCGCCCAGCCGCCCAGCCCGTGCCGCCGCCTTGATGTCCTCGCGACGTGCCCACTCGACAGCGTAGGCCCGCAAGCTCGCCGTCTCGATGACGTGCTGGTCGCTCAGCGGTACAGTCTGGATCATCCGATGACGAACCAGTCGCGCCAATGGTTTCTTGCCACTCAGACCGAGTAGACGGATGCTCTCTGTGTAGGTCACGACGGGGGGCAGTGCCCCACCGCCCAGCAGGTCCGGAACCGGAGCGATCTTCACGCAGACAAAGAGCGGCTCGCACGATGTCTCGGCAACGTGCGGGATCGATTCCCAGAACGTCCGCATGCAGATGTAGCATCTGTCCGCAATGACTTTGACAGCTTGGGGACACATTCGCCGGACACGGTTCGCAGGCAGGTCGAGTGCCGCCGCCACGTCCCTAAGCCGGACAATCTGGTCGAGTGCCAGCCCCGGAATCGTAAACGTGCCCATACCGCCCTCACTGTTGGTCGGCTGGCGGTAGCGTCTCGGTCGCCAATCGCCCTCGCGAAGCTCTGCGCGGACGTTCCTACCCCGTGGCAAATTTTCCACAGGGTTCTCGGTCGTGTCGGTTGCGAGAATGTTCGCTGCAATCATGATTGTGCCCTTTCAAGGCAGAAGTGCCGCCCCCTGATGGATCGCATCAAGGGACGATGGAACAGCCCCCGCAACGTCGCAGGAGCCGTGCAAGGTCTCAGCGTGAACCGCTGGCGTCGTGTGTGGTCTATGCCTTTGGCGCTGGCTCCAGCTCGATTTCACCCACTCGACCGAATACCGCGTAGATTCCGTCGCGTCGGTTATCGAGTGCGATCTTGAACCGCTGGCCGAACTTCTCGAACTCCCTCACGTAGCTCCGGCCCGGTGTCCACCCCGGCAAGCTCGATGCCTGTTTGAATGCAGAACGTGCGATCTCGTGCAGCTCGTGTTCCTCAAGCATCTCGGCAACGTGCGGGGTCCTCTCAATGTGAATCTTGACCAACCCGCCTTGCGGCCTTTGCTGTCGCAGCTTCTTGGCTTGCTTGTCGCGTCGCCGCTGTTCTCGGTCTCGTGTCATCGGTCAAACTCCTCGATAGTCCCCGGTGAGTGTGCGCACCGGGAGCGCGGAACATGGCACCGGGACAATCCCGAAGCCCTTGTGTGTGGTCAGTTCGGGCGATTCGTCAGCCCGCTTTCTTGGTCTTTTTCCTACGTCCCTCTCCGACAACGATGGCAAGTGCCGCTCGCACGTCGGATTGGCTCATTTGCCGTACGGGGACAGCCTTTTCCGTGCCCCGCTTGCGTGAATCCAGATACGCTGTCAGGTCGGCTTCACTGACTCGCACCCACCGCCCGTCCTTGAAGTGCGGTAGCTTGCCCTCGCTACACAGTCGGCTGACGTGAGGCAATGAGCATTGAAGCCGCTCGGCAACTTGCTTCGGAGTCAGGAGTTGATTCACGGGTCGGCCTTTCCTGTAGGCGCGCAGCCGCAATCCGCAGCTCTGCGCCGTGTGTACTTGTGGGGATGCTTCAGGCCAGCAGGCCCGCCGCGTTAGTTGTCACTCGTCTTCATCGCGAAGCCCAACGGACTCCAATAGAGCAGCTCCTTCAGGCCCCATCGCACTGGTCCATGTCAGGAACGGCCAGCGGTCTTTGATCGCTGACAGAAGTTGTTTCCCGAATCCCTGACGACGCCACTGGTCAGCCACAAGGATGAATTGAAGTTGTGCCGCTCGGTTTCCCACTTCAACCACGTAGGCAACACCAACCGGGAACATGCGGCCTTCGTCGCTGTAACACTCCACGTGCCAGAATCTGGCATCGCTCGACTCACTTGGTGACAGGTGAGGCTGATTCGCTTCTCGAAAGTAGATCATGACTCTGTGTCCTTTCGCTTCGCAGCTCGTTTCGTCGATGCCTTGGTCTTCTTGTCAACGTCCGGCCACAGCCATCGCCGGACGAACTCGGACACAGCCCGGAGCCGGTCGTCGTCGATGCCGTGCCGGTAGTGGTCCGCGATGGTCGGGTCAGTGTGCCCCATCATCAGGCCCGCCGCTGGCTGATCTCCCGCCGCGTCGATGACGGTCCTGAGAGTGTGTCGCAGGTTCTTGAATCCCGCGCACTCTCGCTCGAACGTCATCTGGCGTTTCAGGCGCGCGAATGCGTTCGAAACTTTGTCGACTCGCCCGCCTTCCTTGGTCTGAACCAGCAAGGGAAGCCCGGTCTTCGTGGTGAACACAAGGTCACCCGCCTTGCCCTCGTTCCACGCCGCCTTGATGGCCTCGATGGTCTCAGGCCACAACCAGCAGCGTCTCGCAATCCCAGTCTTCGGACGGGGGAAATCGAGCCACTCCCCCGCGATGTTTCGATGTCGCATCTCGGCAAGGTCTGACGCATACAGGCCCGCATTGATGCCCAGCAGGATGAACGCCCGTGTCGGACCGTTTGCAGCATCCAGGAACGCCCGAATCTCCGCAGCCGTGAACAGCGGTTTTGGTTGCTTGCCGCGATGCCGTCGCAAATCCGATTTGCTCGGCAGGTCCAAGCCCGTGCCAAACGTGACCGGACGTTCAACCAGCCCGTTCTCGCTGGCGAACTTGAACACGCTCCGAGCTCGGACCAGCTTGTTCCGAAGGATGACAGGGGAGCCGGTTGCCAGTGTGCCCCGCAGTTTCTCGAAGTCTCGTGGCCCAAGTGTCGAGACTGCTCGGTCGCCGAACTCGCTCGCAATGGCCTTGCAGATCGCGAGCAGCTCGCCGAACGTTCGCCGCGTCAGCTCCCCAGCCTTGACTCTGGCTTCTTTGACGGTCAAAAACTCATTGCACAGCTTGCGAGCCGTGAGTGTGCTGGATTCTTCAGGGACCGGCAGACCGGCCAGCAGGTAATCCTTCTCTCGCAGGTACCGTTTCAGTGCCGCGACGTGATCTCGCCCGAAGTAGATGAACTTCCCGCCGAACCGCTTGTAGAATTGCCCCGTGCCTCGGTGCCACGACAACGGGAACCCCTCGGGAAGCCTTGGCTTCTCGTGCCCGCCGCCGTCGCTGCTCTTGGTCGTCTTCTGCATCTTCTGTACCGTGTTGCCCCGTGTAGTCGTGTAGAAAACTACACAGCAACACTGTAAACCCTAGGGAAACAACGTCAATGCCGCCCGTCTCGAAAACCGGTAAATCCGAAAGGATTTCGAGAGTTCGAATCTCTCCCTCTCCGCTTGTTTTTCCTGTATTTCATGCGGTTTCGTCCCTGTTCGGACCGCTCCAAGAATATTTTGGAATTCTTCCGAAAGATGCTCGAAAACACCCGTTTTCGCCCCCAAAGTGTGTAGTTACACACCCCCCTGAGACGCCCTCCCAGGCCCAGTCAGGCCCCGGAGTCTCTGCCGCCGCCGCTCGAAGTGTCTGGGTATTCCGGTTGATTCTGGTCCCGTCGCTGGTGCTCGCCGTCCTGTTTGGCTGGCTGGCCTACTTCTGGACGTGTGAGCATCCCCGCCATCGGGAGCATCAGGTCGAGAGTGTGTATGACGGAGAAGCCCAGGCCATCGGGTCGATTGTGGCAGCTCTGCTCTGTCTGGCCTTGCCGATTGCGATTCACCGGGAGCAGGCCCAGCCACAGCGCCCAGGATTCAAGAGGCTCCCAGCTGTTGTGATTCGTCCGGGTCGATGAATCCGGCCCTCGGTCGCTGTTCAGTGCGTCAAGGTGATGCACTGATTTCCCGCAGCCAGTCGCCGCCGCTGGCTCGCCGTTCAAGTGGCAACCGGGAATCAGTTCCTCAAATTGAGTATGTGATCCCGCCCGGCTCGGCTTGCGGTCTTCATCCCCCCAGGACCTGTCGCAGCCGTCCGGACGTGGAAACCCCCACCCTTTTTTGTGCGGCCTACTACCGACACCCCGAAAACCATGTGTGAGGCAGATTCTACGCGATGGGTTCACCCCCACAACCGCACGGGGTCCCGGAAGAACCTACGCCCCAGGCCCCCTAGGACGGGTCCTCGTAGGCACCCCAACCCCAGCTCGGGTCTCACCAGCCCACAGATTCGGTCGCTATGATGGCTGCTGGATTACCTATTGGGGAGTCGTCCACTCGTCGATCATCGTTTTGACTTGTTCATCAACCCAATGCTCTGGCATGGTGTACAACCAGCGGTGCACAGAGCAGATTCTCGTCGCTAGTTCTTTAGGGGAGAGTCTGTGTGTTTTGCAAATACCATCTGCTATCTGGCCCTTTTGCCAAGGCTTCACATCTACGCCGATGTCGAGAACTTGCTTTTCATATTCGTTCACCAGAGCTATCCAGTCTTTCGGTGGACGTTTCGCAGGGTCAGGAAATCTCTGGAGCCATTTCACGCTGACGAGTTCGGGAGGCGGAAGATGCCCGACATCTCGCACCTCAAGCGACCCCATGAGGAACTTGCCGTCATAGATCACGATATGCACAGATGGGTCGGACGTGTGCGGGTTCGCCTTGGCGATGTCGGCTCGCAATATGGCGTACACCTTTCGGGCTGTCGCCTGCAGCTGCTCCTCGGACTGAGGCGGTTCAGTCACTGACATGATGACGTGGCGAGTTACCCAACCTTGAACGGGGTTACTACGAGGGTTGTAGTCAAGAATCTCGTACGGAAGTTCCGGGAGTGGCTCCGCAGCCGCTTCGGAAATCGCTGCACTTTCTGTCGGCTGGCTCGGTACTGTCTGCTCACAGCCAAATAGGACGCAGAGAGTGAGCGCGTAGGCTCCCAGAGTTCTGCCAGATACTTCGATCATGTGGTGGCCTCGCTGATGAATCGTAGGCCGAACATCATCGCCAGCATCCAGCCGCCTTGCCAGCGTCTCGCCGGTCAGTTCTCAGACACTCCCGGCAATCGCATCCGAATGCGGTAGGGTATCCGAAACTCTAAGTGCCCCTCGCGTGCCGCCTCATCAATCGAGACGATGCCGGACTCATCGAACTCGGAACCGCCGATCCCCGCCAGCAGTCGCCGGATCGCTTCAGCAGGGTAAGCCCCGCCCGCCCCGGTCTCAGGTGAGCCGCTAAACCATGCGGACCAGTGCCCGTGTAGCTGTTCTACGATGACGTGAGCAAAAAGCCGCTGCATGTTGTGGCGATGTTATGCGACCTTTGCGACATCGGGAACCAGCAGATGTTCCACGGAAAAATCTGAGACTTTGCGAACAGAGTCAATCACGCTCCTGCGGTGACAATACTTCCAATCAGGACAGAAGCACATCAGGCAAGAGCGAGTCCGCTGAGCTGTTTGAATAGCGGTGTGAATCTGTTTTTGACTTTCCTCTTGCTGAAGATGGATCTCCACGCCTCGATAAAACTTTGCGTAATCCCGAGTCTCCCGGACCTCATGCCGCAACTGTCGAGGAGACCCCAGTTTTCCAAGATGGACATACCCGATTCCATGGAGTTCAAGAGCGGATGAAATCGCTCTCTTGGAGAATCCCTTTTTGCGGCTGATCGGAAGTTCGCGAATGTCAATGAGGCACTTCACCTTGTGTTCAATCAGCACTTGAGTGAACTCGTCGATTGACAGGCCAGAATAGCCAATTGTGAGCAACGGATTCATTAGAACAATCCTCTCCGAATCTGAATTGAACGAGGTAGGTGGTAGAGGGCAGATATCATCCAATCACCGAATCGGCTGTGGGTACCGAAGATGCCGAACACCACTCGGTCAGCATCGAAGATGCTTTTCCTGATGGATTCGCATACCCCCTCGAGCGACTGCTCATCACCAACGTCGTTGCGATGGCGAAGGAAGCCTTGATAGTAGCTCCATGCGAGCACCTTGTTGTCGTCTTCGCGACCAGTAGAGACCTCGCGGTACTTCAGTCTAAACTGCCACGGGATGCGTTCTGCCATTCCACGCTTCTGTTCCTTTGTTGCAAACAGGTCACCCTGTTGAATTACGCTCTTTTGGCTTGCGGTCCACTCTCCTGGGTCTTTCTTCCAGTACAACGAGATTGGTTCGATCTGCACGCAGCCATTGGTGATATCCTTTTCATCCATTGCCGCTGTGCTCGGGTAAACAACCTTCTCCATCCACTTCCATCGCTGATCTTCGTTCTCAACTCTGTCGATAATCTTAATCTCGCATCCAGGCGATAGGTGCCAGCTTTCAGGCCTCTTGTCCTTTGTGTCTCGGTAAGCCTTAACCCGAATAACGTCCCACCTCTTGTACTTCTGCTCCTCATCGAGGAATCGAAACGGTACAGGATAGAGGCGGATGAAGTCGCCTTCACTTGTGACTCCGCCTGTGCAAACGGTTTCGGTGTACTTCTTGCTGACAGCCGGATAGGTTTTGCAGTTCACCATCAGCTGAATCTCCCGCTCAGTTCCCTCAATTTTTGACATGCCCGCTCCTCTGAAGTCAAGGAACGTGCGTTTTATGGCGAACGAAGGTTGCATCAAAGTTGAACGCCTTTGGTTGGCTGCGATTCGGCAGTTTTTGCCGAAGTCGATAGTCGCGAGCGCCTCACCGTGCTTTCGCCGATCCCAGGAAGCCCGCGCAGTTTTCTTGGAAGATGACAACACGAATCAGGACACGGAGCCCCAAGAGTGTCGTCGCCGGGAACAGGAACGCCGCCCATTGAATCAGCCGCCCGCCTATCCCGGTCAACTTGTCAACCCGGCCCAGCATGTTCCGCGCAATCTCTCCGGCCTTGCTCCTCGCTTCTGCCGTTGTCATGCGGTTCAGCCTATCCCGCTCCGTGGTGCATCCGCAGCCACTCTTGACCGACAGAACCGACAGCCAGCCCGCGAGCCGGTCGCCGATGCTGCTCACGTTCTGTCGCTGCGGTTCTCGCTCTGGTTGTTCCGGCCCGCCCCTCATGCAGCGCTTTACGTCGCCATAGGTGCGATGCAGACCGCACAAGGCACATTGCCCCGGCGTCCCGTCCGGTTGCCCAGGTGAGGACCATTTCGACCAGCCGCAGTTGTTGTTGCTCATAGTGTGTAGAACGTGATTTGCATCGTGCCGTCGGTCACGGTCTCATCAACCAACTGGTTCCCGTTGCATTGCAGCCCACCGGCGGGAATGCTGAAGAACCGAGTTATCCCCATGAATCGCGCCGCGACATAGTAGGAACTCAGACCGCCGTTGACGCATTGGATAACAACGTAGTCATTCCCCGGAGATGCCTGAGTGTATTCGAATCCATCGCCGTTGGAGTTTGGAGCCAGTGGCAGTTCGTTCTCCGTAACCGGCCCGCTCACATCCGCATAGATTGTGCGGTAGGGTTGCCCCGTGCTGCCATCAATCAGGCATGGGCAAAGCCCCTGCCAGCAGGCGTTTTCAATCTCGCAAGGGTCTTTGGCCTCACACGTCATCTTCAGTTTGACCGAGAACCGCGGTCTGTCGTTGTTTACGCCCGTCGTGAGGTATGGGATGTCGACTTCGTTGCTGAGATACCAGTCCGGGTTGGCCGTCACGATGCCCACTGACGGAAACGTCAGAAAGCTAGCCGGTTGCCCTCCCGGCGCAAATATCCACGTCGAGTTGAATGTCACGAGACCAGTGTCGCAGCTGTAGCTCCACGTCACCTGAACTCCGGTCAGGCAGTTCGTGATGATCCCGCCCGGCAGTTGCGATTCCGAGCAGACTTGCGGGCATGGTCGCCACGGGTTGATCTGGTCGGTCGCGTTGGCATCTGGGAACCAGAAGAACGCCTTGCCCTGTAGATTCGTGTTCGCGCCAGTCTCTGGACAATTGATAAGCTGCGTTCCCGCCGCGTCAGTGCCCACAATCTCGCCGGGAGAATGATCAACCAAATCGCCCTGATAGGTCGTCGTGTTCCAGTAGCAACGAACGTCGTAAACTACTGCGGAGAGACAGCACAGTTTGAGCGCCGTCGACGCATCTTCACAAGGCCATTGCGGAAGCGACTCCCGCTGTGGTCTCGCGTAACATTTCTCTGCCATTGGTAGCCCTTTCCGGCTGTGAAGTTGTTGACCGGTCGAACGTCGCCCGGTCCCGTTCCGCCGCGTTCGATACGGCAAACAAAACTGAGTCTCTAAAAGGC
>JACCDR010417396.1_pt1 | contig 15670 bp, 11 predicted proteins | sample 7446431 | NCBI WGS metagenome assembly JACCDR01 (sample SAMN15323443, study PRJNA562643) | freshwater metagenome | isolation source: river surface water | place: USA:Blue River Watershed | collected 2017-08-17 | reverse complement strand
GGCCAGGTGCGCGTGCTGGTGGCGACTGACGTCGCTGCGCGCGGCATCGACGTGCCGGGCATCACCCACGTGTTCAACTTCGACCTGCCGAAATTCCCGGAAGATTACGTGCACCGCATCGGCCGTACCGGCCGTGCCGGCCGCAATGGTATCGCCGTGTCGCTGGTGAACCATGCCGAAGGCATGCATGTGAAGCGCATCGAGCGCTTCACCAAGCAATCGATCCCGGTGGACGTGATCGAAGGCTTCGAGCCGACCCGCGCCGCACCGGCACGCCGTCCGAAGCCGAATGGCTGGCGTCCGGGCGATGGCCGTGATGGTCGCAAGAACTTCGGTGGCCACGGTGGTAATGGCGGTAATGCCGGCCACGGCGGTAATGGTGGCAATGGTGGCAATGGCGGCGGCTACGGCAAGTCGGGCTACGGCAATTCGAACAATGCGAACAAGCCGGGCCAGCGCACCTTCGCCAAGCCGGGCGCACCGCGCAAGGATGGCGGCTGGCAAGGCGGCAATCGCAATGAAGGCCGTTCGCAGCAGCGCTTCGAAGGCCGCACCGAAGGCCGTGGCAATCGCGGCTAAGCAGTAAAGAGAGTCCGCCCCTGTGGCGGCCTGCAGCAATGGCTCCTTCGGGAGCCATTGTCGTTTCTGCGGCTGGCATTCACGACCGCACCAAGGCCGCGCCTGCGCTACCGCGACCGGCATTGGCCGCATCGGCGATAATTCGGGCATAGAAACGGAGCCCCCTATGAATGCCCCTGAAACAGTGCGACTGACCTCGTTCTCCCACGGCGGTGGCTGCGGCTGCAAGATTGCGCCCGGCCTGCTGTCGGACATCCTGAAACAGACCCATGGCTTCCCGGTGCCGCCGCAACTGCTGGTCGGCATCGAGACTGCCGACGACGCTGCCGTCTATCAGCTCAATGACGAGCAGGCGCTGATCGCGACCACCGACTTTTTCATGCCCATCGTCGATGACCCGTTCGACTTCGGCCGCATCGCGGCGACGAATGCGATCTCGGATGTGTATGCCATGGGCGGCACGCCCATCATGGCGCTGGCGCTGGTCGGCATGCCGATCGACAAACTGCCGGTCGAGACCATTGGCCGCATCCTCGCCGGTGGAGAATCAGTGTGCGCAACGGCTGGCATTCCGATCGCCGGTGGCCATACCATCGATTCGGTCGAACCGATTTACGGGCTGGTGGTGATGGGCCTCGTGCATCCGAAGAAGCTCAAGCGCAATGCCGACGCCAAGCCGGGCGACAAGCTGGTGCTGGGCAAGCCGCTGGGCGTGGGCATCTATTCGGCCGCGCTGAAGAAAGGCGCGCTCGATGCCGCTGGCTACGACGCGATGATCGCCAGCACCACGAAACTCAACACGCCCGGCCGCAAGCTGTCCGAGCTGGCGGGCGTGCATGCACTGACCGATGTGACCGGCTTCGGCCTGCTCGGCCATGCGCGCGAGATGGCGCTTGGCGCCAAACTCGCGGCACGCATCGCGCTGCCGCAGGTGCCCTTCCTGCCGGGCGTCGAAGCCCTCGCTGAGCAAGGCTTCATCACCGGCGCATCCGGACGCAACTGGGCCGGCTATGGCCGCGACGTGCGCCTTGCCGATGGCATCACGCCGCAGCAGCAAGCGCTGCTGTGCGATCCGCAGACCTCGGGCGGGCTGCTGGTCGCCTGTGCACCGGAGGCGGTCGATGAAGTGCTCGCCTTGTTCCGTGCCGAAGGCTTCGCGCATGCAGCGGTGATCGGCGAGATGGCTGAAGGCACGCCGGGCATCGACGTGCTGGCCTGAAGTTCGGCCTGAAGATTTTCCTGGCCATCCCGCGCACGCGCGAGTTCAGCGCGCGAGCCGCAGGCCGCTGCGCTGCCAGGTGGCAGCGGCCGGAAAGAAATTGCGGTAGCTGATGCGTGCTTGCCCGGGCGGTGTATACGCCGATGAACCGCGCAGCACCTGCTGGTTCACCATGAACTTGCCGTTGTATTCGGCCGCTGCGCCCTGCAGCGGCCGAAAGCCGGGATAGGCTGCGTAGGCACTGGCTGTCCATTGCCAGCAATCGCCAAACAATGCATCAAGCCGGTTGCCATGTTCGCGCGCGGCGGCTTCCCATTCCTGCTCGGTCGGCAGGCGCGCGCCGGCCCAGCGCGCATAGGCATCGGCTTCGTAATACGACAGGTGGGCCATCGCCAGCGCCGGCGGTGCTTCGCCCTCCTCGTTGCTGGCATGCCCGTCATGCCGGACCACGCTTTCACCCTCCAGCCCGTAACGCGACCAGCCACGCTCTCCTGCAGGTCGCCAATACTGCGGGCCTGAGCGCTGCCCTGCGTTCACCCAATCCCAACCGTCCGCCATCCACCATGCAGGATTCCGATAGCCGCCGTCATCGATGAAGGCGAGGTAATCGCACTGCGTGACCAGATCGCGCGCAATCGCGAAGGGAGCGACGACCACCTCGTGTGCAGGCAGTTCATTGTCGAAGCAGAAGCCCTCGCCCCTGTGGCCAATCTGCACCACCCCGCCCTGCACCGGCAACCAAGGATCCGGGGCCGCCTGTGCTGTCGCAATCGCTGCAGCGGGCTGAGCCACCGGTGAAATCTTCGGCAGAGTACTCGGTGAGGTCCCCGGTGTAGTCATCAACGGGCTAAGCGGAGAGGCACTGCCGAGACGCGCAGGGTCGTGCAAGAGCTGCGGTCGCAACGGGTTCAGCGCCATCAATGCCAACAGGTCGGTGCGCATCAGCTCCTGATGCTGCTGCTCATGTTGCAGTCCGAGTTCGACCCAGGCCGCATCGGCATGGCCGCCGTCGATGGCGCGCAGCATCGCCTCGTCGACACAGGCGCGCCATGCGAGGACTTCGCTGAGCGAGGGCCGGGACAGCAAGCCACGCAGCGACCGCGGATGCTGCGGCCCGACTGACTGGTAGTAGGAGTTGAACAGCTGTCGGTATGCCGGTTCAGGACTGCGATAGCCTGGATCGGCCAGGGCGAGCACGAAGGTTTCGAAGAACCAGCTGGTGTGCGCCAGATGCCATTTCTGCGGGCTGGCGTCCGGCATCGCCTGCGCAGCGCAATCCTCGGCCGACAAGCCGGAGATCAGCCCGATGCTGTGGCAGCGAATAGCGCGATAGCGATCGGCCAGTGCCACCCGGTCAGATGCTGCGTGCATGGCACACCAGATAGCCGCGGCTGTCATCCAGCCATTCGTGCTGGACATCGAAGCCAGCCGATGCCAGCAGCAGGCGCACGCCCTCGGTCGTGTACTTGTGGCTGCACTCGGTCAGCAAGCCTTCGCCTTCATGGAAGACGCGCCCGCCCTGCTGCCAGCGCACCTGCTGGTCGGCATCGGGCTGCAGCCACATCTCGATCCGGCCGGCCTCCTGGTTGAATATCGCGAGGTGATGGAAACGATCCACGTCGAAATCTGCGCCAATGACGCGATTGAGATGGCGCAGCAGGTTGCGATTGAAGGCAGCTGTCACGCCGAGCGCATCGTCATAGGCGGCCTGCAGACGGTGGCGCTCTTTGACGAGGTCCACACCCAGCAGCAGTTCGCCGTGCGCCTGCGGCGAGCTGCGGCAAAGCTGGCACAGCATGCGCAAAAATGACCGAGCCTGTCGCGGCGGGAAATTGCCAATCGACGAACCCGGAAAGAAAAACACCGGTCTCTCGCAGCGCCAGTGCTGCGGCCATGCGAAACCCGCGGTGAAGTCACAGGCCAGCACCATCATCTCCGTTTCCGGGTAGTCGGCTTCGATGGCTTGCAGCGAACGCTGCGTGCATTCACCGGCGATGTCGACGGCCAGGTACTTTGCAGGACGCATCCAGCGCAGGATCGCGCCAGCCTTGCTGCCATCACCGGCGCCGAGGTCGACCAGAGTCGCCTTGCGTGGCAGCAGGTCTGCCATCGCCCGCGCATGGCGACTGAGGATCTCGCGCTCCAGTTGCGATGGGTAATACTCGGGCAGGTGCGTGATCGCAGTGAACAGCGCGCTGCCAAGCTCATCATAAAAATAGCGCGCAGGCACTTGCGGCGGCGATGCATACAGTCCGTCCAGCAAGACCTGATGGGATGCGGCATCGTGCCGGCGCAGATCGATCAGGCGTGGCAATGGAGTCCTCGTCGGTCAAATCCACGCAATCCTGCAAGTCGCGTGCCGCACTGCCGGACGGCATCGCGCAGGCTGCACGGCCTTCCCGTTGGGTCCCGACAACAGCTCAGACACCGGTCCCGATACCGATACCGATACCGATCCCGGCAATGCCCCCGGCACTGGCCCCGTCCACGGCCTTCGCGCCGGATTGCTACACTGGCGTGGTTTGTGTCGACCGCGTCCACCACTGACCTGATCAGAGCCTGTATCCCCGATGAAGCCCTACGAAGCCCCGCCCGCTGCGCTGGAATGCCGGCAACTGAGCAAGGCCTATGGCCAGCGCCATGTGCTGCGCGCGCTGGATTTCCGGCTGGCGCCCGGCGAGTACGTGGCGATCATGGGCGAATCTGGTGTGGGAAAGTCCACACTGCTGAACCTGATCGCCGGGCTCGATGTACCGGACAGCGGCGCACTGCTGATCGATGGCCAGACCATCGATGCGCTCGATGATGAAGCGGCGACGCGCTTGCGGCGCGAGAAGCTGGGCTTCGTGTTCCAGGCCTTCCACCTGCTGCCCCATCTGGACCTGCTGCAGAACGTCGCCTTGCCGCTGAAGCTCAATGGCTTGCCCGATGCGCGCGCTCGCGAGATGCTGGCCGCGGTCGGCCTGGCGGGGCGCGAACATGATTTTCCGCGCCAGTTGTCGGGCGGCGAGATGCAGCGCGTCGCCATCGCGCGCGCACTGGCGCACCGGCCGCGTTTGCTGCTGGCCGACGAGCCGACCGGCAACCTCGACCCCGACACCGCGTCCGAGATCCTGCAGTTGCTGAAGCAGGAGATACGCGACAGCCAGGCCGCTGCCGTGATCGTCACCCATTCACCGGCCGCCGCTGCCAGTGCCGACCGCGTGCTGCTGTTGGCGCGTGACGGCTTGCGCGAGCTGCAGCCCGGCGCACTGGCCGCGCGATGAGGGAGCTGCTGCGCTGGCTGCTGGCAGGCGAGTGGCGCGCGCATCCGGGCCGCGTGCTGGTGGCCTTGCTGGCGATCGCCTTGGGCGTGGCACTGGGCTTTGGCATCCACCTGATCAACACCGCGGCGTTCAGCGAATTCTCGGCCGCCGCCCGCAGCCTGTCCGGCAGCGCCGACCTGCAACTGCGCGCACGCAGTGCGAGTTTCAATGAAGACGTGTATGCGCAAGTCGCCGCCCTGCCCGAAGTCGCGGTCGCATCGCCGGTACTGGAACTGGAATTGCCGGTGCCGGGCCAGCACTCGCCCCTGAAACTGGTCGCCATCGACAGCTTCCAGGCGGCCGGCATTGCGCCCGACCTGCTCGGCGTGCCGGCCGATGGCGATGCGTTTGCCGCGCTGCGCGCCGACAGCGTGTTCCTGTCGCCGGCAGCGATGGACGGGCTGAAGCTGAAGGCGGGCGATGTGCTGGTGGTGCAGAGCGGCACCCGTGCCGTGACGCTGCACGTGGCCGGCACGTTGATGCGCGCCCGCGCGGGGCAACGACTGGCCGTGATGGACATCGGCAGCGCGCAATGGCAGTTCGATCGCCTCGGGCAATTGTCGCGCATCGACCTGCGGCTGGCCGACGGTGCGGATCGCCAGGCGCTGAGCGCTGCGTTGGAACGACGCTATGGCAACAGCCTGTCCGTGGTCGATGAAGAAGACGATGACCAGCGCACGGCTACGATGTCACGTGCCTACCGGGTGAACCTGTCGGTGCTGGCGATGGTGGCGCTGTTCACCGGTGCCTTCCTGGTGTTTTCGACGCAGGCCTTGTCGGTGCTGCGACGCCGTCCGCAATTCGCGCTGCTGCGCACGCTGGGCATGAGCCGTGGCCAACTGCTTGCACAGGTGCTGGTCGAGGGCGCGGTACTGGGACTGATCGGTTCGGCGCTGGGCATCCTGCTCGGCCATGCGCTGGCAACGGCAGTGTTGTCCCTGTTCGGCGGCGATCTGGGCGGCGGCTATTTCCCCGGCGTGAAGCCGAGCGTGCAATTCAGTCCGCTGGCAGCGCTCGGCTATTTCATGGCCGGCACAGCAGTCGCACTGCTGGGCAGCTTGTCGCCGGCGCTCGAAGCCGCGCGCGCGCGACCGGCAGCAGCGCTGAAGGCCGGCAGCGACGAAGTGGCGCTCGCGCCGCTGTCCTCGCCATGGCCAGCGCTGCTCGCGCTGGCGCTGGGCGGCGTGCTGGCGCTGCTGCCGCCGGTGGCAGGCCTGCCCGTCTTCGGTTACCTCGCCATCGTGTTGCTGCTGGTCGGCAGCATCGCGCTGATGCCGCGTGCGGCAGCGCTGGTGTTTGCGCGCCTTGCGCGCAGCCGTTCGGCGGCAGCCAGCGTGATCCGCGGCCTGGCACTGGCGCGGCTGGCGAATGTGCCGAACCAGGCAGCCATCGCGCTCGGCGGCGTGCTGGCCAGCTTTGCGCTGATGGTGGCGATGGCGATCATGGTTTCCAGCTTCCGTGTGTCGGTCGATGAGTGGCTGCAGCAATTGCTGTCGGCGGATGTGTATGTGCGCGTTGCCAGTGGCACCGGCAGCAGCACGGATGCGGCGCGCCTGAAGGCCGACGAGCAGCAGGCCATCGCCAACCTGCCCGCCGTCGCGCGGGCAGAACGCACGCGCTGGCTGTCGCTGGCGCTGGATGCATCGCGTCCGAACGTGGTGCTGATTGCGCGCTCGATCAATGCCGGCGATCCGGAGCAGGCGCTGCCCATGGTGGGCGCGTCGCTGAAAGATGTCTCGCGCCCGGTGTGGATTTCGGAAGCGATGGTCGACTTGTATGGCTGGCAGGTCGGTCAGGCGATCACGCTGCCACTGGCGGGCAAAGCGCAGGCCTTCACCGTGGCGGGCATCTGGCGCGACTATGCGCGCCAGACCGGCGCGATACAGATGCGCCTGCAGGATTACCAGGCGCTGACGGGCGACAGCGATGTCAATGACCTGTCCTTGTGGATGGCGCGCGATAGTAATCGCGACAGCAAGCGCAGCAGCGGCGACAAGGCCGGCGATGGCATGGCCGAATTCCGTCGGCAATTGCAGCAACTGCCGTTTGCGGCATCACTCGACGTGGTCGAACCGGCCGAGATACGGGCGATCAGCCTGACGATCTTCGATCGCAGTTTCGCCGTCACCTACCTGCTGGAAGCGGTGGCCATCGTGATCGGCCTATTCGGCGTGGCCGCCACCTTCTCAGCGCAGGCGTTGTCACGTGCAAAGGAATTCGGCATGCTGCGCCACCTCGGCATCTCGCGCCGCCAGATATTGGCGATGCTGTCAGGCGAAGGCACGCTGCTGGCGGCGCTGGCGATCGTCGCTGGCTTCGCGGTCGGCTGGTGCATCAGCCTGATCCTCGTCTTCGTGGTGAACCCGCAATCCTTCCACTGGACGATGCAGATGCACATGCCATGGACGCTGCTGGCCATCGTCGCCGGTGCGCTGCTGGTCTCGGCGGCGGTGACGGCACTGGCAGCGGGCCGGTTGGCCGTAGCTGGCAGTGCGGTGCGCGCAGTCAGGGAGGATTGGTAATGCGCGGAACACGATGCGTGACATGGCGCTGCCTGCTGCTGAAGTCGATGCCGAAGCCGATGTCAGTGCATATGCCGATGACAATGCTGATACTAGTGCTGATGTTGATGCTGGTCGGCCCTGCGCTGCCCGTCGCGTCAGCGGCAGGTACATCGATTGCTGCAACAGGCCGCGACCCCGGCTTTGCCGCCGTCGTGCCGGGCAAGGCGCTGGCCTTCCCGCGTGACCATGGCGCGCATCCGGACTTCAGGACCGAATGGTGGTACGTGACAGGTTGGCTGGACACGCCCGAGGGCAAGCCCATGGGTTTCCAGGTGACTTTCTTCCGCTCGGCGACGGTCCATGACCGGCGCAACCCCAGCCGCTTCGCACCGCGCCAATTGATCATTGCCCATGCGGCCTTGTCCGATCCTGCCGACGGCCGGCTGCGGCATGACCAGAAGATCGCGCGCGCAGGCTTCGGCCTGGCAGGCGCATCGGAAGCGGACACGGACCTGAAGCTGGGCCGCTGGACCATGCGGCGCCATGCCGGCGGCGACTATGCAATCGACATCCCTGCACGCGACTTCACCCTGCAGCTGTCGCTGTCGGCGACGCAGCCGCTGATGCTGCAGGGGCAGGCCGGCTATTCGCGCAAGGGGCCAAGACCTGAACAGGCGAGCCACTATTACAGCCAGCCACAGTTGCAGGTCAGCGGCACGGTCATACGTGCCGGCCGGTCGACCGCGGTGCGTGGTAGCGCCTGGCTGGACCATGAATGGTCGAGCACGGTGCTCGACCCGATGGCCGTCGGCTGGGACTGGGCCGGCATCAACCTCGATGATGGCGGCGCGCTGATGGCCTTCCGCATCCGAGATGCCAAAGGCGCGACGCTGTGGTCGCACGCGGCGCTGCGCGACAAGAACGGCCGGCAGCGCATGTTCGGCGGCGAACAGGTACGATTTACCGCGCAGCGTCAGTGGCGCTCGCCGCGCACGGGTGCCAGCTATCCGGTAGCCGTATCCATTGATGTGGCCGGCCTGCGCTGGACGCTGGAGCCGCTACAGGAAGACCAGGAACTGGATTCACGCCTTTCCACGGGCGCGGTGTATTGGGAAGGCGCCGTGCGCGTGCTGCGTGACGGCCAGCCGGCCGGGCGCGGTTACCTGGAGCTGACTGGTTACCTGAAAGCCCTGAAGATGTGAGCCACCATGCCGTGCGCGAATGCGCCTGCAGAGCATGCGCGCCGCCTGTGTGCAAACGCCGTGTATCGACGACTTCTTCCAACGATATTCACCAGCCGCGCCTGACAACGCGGCCGGTCAACCCCGAATTCTGAAGAATTGCCTACGACATGAACAAATCAACCGAACGTCCCGTCTCGCGCAGCGGACTCAAGACCCTGGCCGGTCTGCTGCCCTTCCTCGCGCCCTATCGCAAGCGCATTGCCTTAGCCGGCATTGCGCTGGTGGTCGCGGCATCGGCGACACTGGCCATTCCGTATGGCTTTCGGCAGCTGATCGACCTCGGCTTCACGACGCCGGGCAGCGAGCAGGCGGCGAACGTGAACCTGTATTTCCTCGCGCTGTTCGGGCTGGCCTGCGTGCTGGCCGTCGCCACCGCGGCGCGCTTCTATGCGGTGTCATGGCTGGGTGAACGGGTGACGGCCGACCTGCGGGCCGCCGTCTATACCCACACACTGCGGCAAAGCCCGGAATTCTTCGAGACCACGCAGACCGGCGAGGTGCTGTCGCGGCTGACCACGGACACGACGCTGATCCAGACGGTGGTCGGCACCAGCATCTCGATGGCGCTGCGCAATCTGTTGCTGCTGGCCGGCGGGCTGGGGATGATGTTCGTCACCAGCAGCACGCTGTCGGCCATCATCATCGTGATGCTGGTGGCGATTATCCTGCCTATCGTGATGGCCGGCCGCCGCGTGCGCAAGCTGTCACGCGCCTCGCAGGACCGCATCGCCGATGCATCAGGGTTGGCCGGCGAAAAGCTGAATGCGATCGCGATCGTGCAAGCCTTCGCGCAGGAGATGCGCGAAGCGACGCGTTTCGGCGAAGCGGTCGAGCGCGCGTTCAGCACGGCCATCGCCCGCGTGCGTGCACGCGCGCTGCTGACGGTGCTGGCCATCCTGCTGGTGTTCGGCGCCATCGTGTTCGTGCTGTGGATGGGCGCGCATGCCGTGATCGAAGGTCGCATGAGCGCAGGCGAACTCGGCCAGTTCATCCTGTATGCCGCGATTGTCGCCGGCGCGATCGGCGCCTTGTCCGAAGTGCTGGGCGATGCGCAGCGCGCTGCGGGCGCCAGCGAGCGCTTGCTCGAATTGCTGGCCGAACGCTCGCCGATCGCTTCGCCGACACCTGCGAAGCCGCTGCCGCTGCGCGCAGCGAACGGATCGGGGCTGCAACTGGACGGGCTCAGCTTCCACTATCCGTCGCGACCGGAGACGGCTTCGCTGTCAGACTTGTCGCTGACAGTCGCGCCGGGCGAAACGGTGGCGATTGTGGGCCCGTCAGGCGCGGGCAAGACCACGCTGTTCCAGCTGCTGCTGCGTTTCTACGATCCGCAGCAGGGACTGATCCGGCTCGATGGCATCGACATCCGCGATCTCGCGCTGGAGCAGTTGCGCACGGCGATCGGCATCGTGCCTCAGGATACGGTGGTGTTCTCCGCCAATGCGATGGAAAACATCCGCTATGGCCGGCCGGAGGCGACGGACGATGAAGTGATCGCTGCCGCAAAACTGGCTGCCGCGCATGAATTCATCGAACGGCTGCCGGAGGGCTATCTGTCCTTCCTCGGCGAGCGCGGGGTGCGGCTGTCAGGTGGACAGCGGCAGCGGATCGCGATTGCGCGGGCGCTGCTGAAGAATCCGCCCTTGTTGCTGCTCGATGAGGCGACCAGCGCGCTGGATGCGGAATCCGAGCGGCTGGTGCAGCGGGCGCTGGAGGCGGCGATGGAGGGCAGGACGACGCTGGTGATCGCGCACCGACTGGCGACGGTCAAGCGCGCAAGCCGCATCATCGTGATGGAGCATGGCCGCATCGTCGAAGCGGGCACGCATGCGCAACTGGTGGCGGCCGGCGGCCTGTACGCCAGCCTGGCCGCGCTGCAGTTCGGACATCACTGAAGCGCGGCCTGCAAAACCTGCGCGCTCAGTTCTGCGCGCGCAGGCTGTCCATGACGTAGCGCTGCAGCTCGTAGAACTCGTCGGCATCGCCACCACGGCCCATGTCGATCACGGTCTCGAAGATCTCGCGCGCATCGTCCTGCGCTCCGACGCTCGCATAGCATTCGGCCAGACGGAAGGCGGCTGGCACCAGCGTCGGGTCGACCTGCAGTGACACGGCATAGAAGGTGGCCGCCATCAGCGGGTCGCCCAGCAGCTGCAGGGTCATGCCGGCCATGAACAGGAAGCGCTGGTCGAGCGGCTTCTGTATCGCCAGGTACAGCGCCAGCGGCAAGACTTCGTGATAGCGCTGCTGCTGGAAGGCCTCGTAGGCTTTTTCATAGACGCGCTCGAGCACGGCATCCGACACCGGGTCGAGCACCGCGCGTTGCATGCCTTCGGCATACGTATCCTGCAGCAGCTTCACCTTGTCGGGCAGTTCATGGATGCTCTGGTTGACCAGGCCCATGATCAGGCTGACTTCGGCCGATACGGCTGACGATACTGCGGCCGACTGCGCGGCCTGCTCCGAACGCGGCATCATGGCGACACCCTGGCGGCGATCAGTTGCAGCGCGGCGGCGGCCGATGCCGCTTCTTCCTGCGTCAGCCGGCCTGAGACGCCGGCCCAGCTCGGGGGCAGCGCGCCGAGGTCGCGCCGTCCCAGCAAGTCCAGCAATTCCTCGCGGGTGCGGTCGAACAGTTCGCGGCGCGCTGTCGGCACCATGCCTGGCAGCGAGTCGTCCCGCGCTGCGCTTGCCTGCGCTGCATTTGCTGCCGTACCCGGGGCACCATCAGTGCGCGGCGGCGCCAGCGGCGTCATTGAAACAGGCGCCATGCCGGCAGCAGCGGCAGCGGGCCCGGCCGGGCGCTCGACAGCGGCCTGCATCGCGGCCGTATGGCGCGCGGCAGCGAGTGCATCGTTCAGTCTCGGGGTGATTGTCATCGTCTGGCTCCAAGGGCTACAGTCGCCGGGATTCGGGGCGCGCAATCCGGCTCGCATATGGCTTGCGTACAGCTTGCACGGCGGTCGCTGCCTGCCGGCAGCGGCTGTGAGTGGCCCGGCGTGCCACCCTGTTCCCCCAAAACCGCGATTCCGGGCGGCGGCGCGCCGCGCGGTAAAATAGGGCATCGATGCTTCGTAGCGGGCCCCTGCTCCGGCCTGCGCCTTCCATACCGTCATGCGCCAATATCAGGACTTCATGCGCCATGTCTTCGAACATGGCACCGAAAAAACCGACCGCACCGGCACCGGCACGCGCTCGGTGTTTGGTTATCAGATGCGCTTCAACCTGCAGGACGGCTTCCCCATGGTCACGACCAAGAAGCTGCACCTGAGGTCCATCGTCCATGAACTGATCTGGTTCCTCGCCGGCTCGACCAATATCGGCTACCTGAAGGACAACGGCGTCACGATCTGGGATGAATGGGCCGACGAGCAAGGCAATCTGGGCCCGGTCTACGGCTACCAGTGGCGCTCGTGGCCGGCGCCGAATGGCGAGCACATCGACCAGATCGCGCAACTGATCCAGCAAATCCGCAGCAATCCGGACTCGCGCCGGCTGATCGTCTCGGCCTGGAACGTATCCGATATCCCGCGCATGAAGCTGCCTCCCTGCCATGCGTTCTTCCAGTTCTACGTGGCCGACGGCAAGCTGTCCTGCCAGTTGTACCAGCGCAGCGCCGACATCTTCCTCGGCGTGCCGTTCAATATCGCGTCCTACGCGCTGCTGACTCACATGGTGGCCGAGCAGACCGGGCTCGAGGTCGGCGACTTTGTCTGGACCGGCGGCGACTGCCATATCTATTCGAACCATTTCGAACAGGTGAAGGAACAGCTGTCGCGCGATCCGCTGCCGCTGCCCAAGCTCGTGCTCAAGCGCAAGCCGGACTCCATCTTCGATTACACCTACGACGACGTCGAAGTCGTCGGCTATCAGTCGCACCCGGCCATCAAGGCCCCTGTCGCGGTCTGATCATTGTCTCCGGCTGCCGGATCGGAAAGTCCGGCACCGCATCGGCCGGCATCGGCCGGCCGAAGAAATAGCCTTGCGCGATGTCGCAGCCCAGCTGCTGCAAGGTATCGACCTGCTCGGCAGTCTCGACGCCTTCGGCCACCACTTCCAGTTCCAGGTTGTGCGCCAGCTGGATGATGGACGTGGCAATGGCCGCATCCTTGTCCGAGGTCGTCAGGTTCTTGATGAATTGCTTGTCGATCTTCAGCGCATCAAGTGGGAATTGCTTCAGGTACGCCAGCGATGAATAGCCGGTACCGAAGTCATCCACCGACAGCCGTATGCCCATGCCCTTCAGGGCCGTGAGCACGCTGCGCGTCGAATCGGTATTCGACATCAGGATGCTCTCGGTCAGCTCGAGCTCGAGCTGCGACGGTGGCAACTGATACTGCTCGAGGATGCGATGGATGGCCTGCACCAGGAATTTGTCGGCGAACTGGCGCGCCGACACATTGAGCGCGATCGTGCAGTCCGCTGGCAGCATCGTGCCCCATGCCACGCGCTGCCGGCAGCCCGCGGCAAACACCCATTGGCCGGCGCGCACCATCAACCCGGTGTCTTCAAGGATGGGCACGAATACGGCCGGCTCGATCGGCTGGCCGCCATGGTTCCAGCGCATCAGGCCTTCGACGCCCACCATGCAGCCGGTTTTCAAATCGACCTGCGGCTGGTAATACAGGCTGAAGGCCTCGTTCTCGACGGCCACCCGCAGCGCCTGCTCCATCATCAGCGCCCCTTGTCCGCGGGAATTCATGTCAGGTTGGTAGAACGTGTACAGGTTGCGGCCATCGCGTTTGGCCTGGTACATCGCGACATCGGCGGTGCGCATCAGCGCTTCTGTATCGTCGCCGCATTCGGGATAGGTGGCGATGCCTATGCTGGCGCCGACCGCCACATCCAGCCCTTCGCCCAACGTGAACGGCTGGCGCAATGCATTGAGGATCTTGCGCGCGACCGTGGCCGCGTCGTCGGGAAATTCGAGGTCGCCGAGCACGATGGTGAATTCATCGCCGCCCAGACGTGACACCACGTCATAGGCGCGTACCTGCTCGCGCAGCCGGTGCGCGACAGCCTTCAGCAGGCGGTCGCCGACTTCATGGCCGAGATTGTCGTTGATGCGCTTGAAGTGATCGAGGTCGATGAACATCAGCGCCACATGGCTGTCGCCGTTGCGGCGCGCATGCTCGATCGCCGCATGCAGCGCAGCCTTGAAGGCATTGCGGTTGCCCAAACCGGTGAGGAAATCCGTGACGGTCTGTTGACGCAATTCTTCTTCGAGCGCGCGCCGCTCGGTGATGTCCTGGAATACGATGACTTCGCCGTCTATCCTGCCGGCCAGGGGCGAACGGCAAAACGAGGACAGGAAGCGGCTGCCGTCGGCACGCCGGAACCAGGCTTCCTCGACCGCGGGCGACACGGCCCGGTCCAGCCGCAGAAAAATCGAATCTTGCTCGGGAATGCCCACCTCGAGCTGGTCTGGCCCGTGCTGCGCCTGGCTGAATTGATCGAATTCCTGCCCGACCACCTCGCCTGGCACACTGGCCAGCATGGCCAGCGCAGCCGGATTGACAAACTTGACCACGCCCGCGCGGTCAACGCCGATCACGCCTTCGCCGGCAGCATTGAGCATGGATTCGTAGTAGGCCTTGGTGTTTTCGAGGCGCACGTAGGCTTGCTGCAGCCGGCGGCGCGCGAGGTCCAGCTCGAGGAAGAGCGTGACCTTGCTTTGCAAGACCACGGAATTGACCGGCTTGGTGATGTAGTCGATCGCACCCGCCTGATAGCCGCGAATGGCGGCCGCCTCATCGCGCTCGATGGCGGTGATGAAGATGATCGGCACGTTGCGGGTCTTGCGATTGCTGCGCATCAGCCGCGCGACTTCATAACCATTCATGACCGGCATCTGCACATCCAGCAAGACGACGGCGACATCATGCTCGAGCAGCAGCTGCAGCGCGCGCTCGCCACTGGTGGCCGACAGCAGTTCGCGCCGGCCATCGTCGAGCAGCGCTTCGAGGCTGGCGATGTTCTCGGGCCGGTCATCTACCAACAGTATGGTCTGGCGGTAGTCCAGTTCTTGAATGCGCTTTTCCGGGGAATTCATGGTTCACACCTGTTGCGGTTCCAGCCATTTGCCAAGCATGTCAACCAGCTCGGCCTGGGTGACGGGCTTGGAAAGGTAATCGTCGGCACCTGCCTCCAGGCATTTTTCGCGATCCCCCTTCATTGCATGGGCCGTCAGTGCTATCACGGGACGTTCATACAGGCGGTTGATCTTCAACTCGCGCGTCGCCTGATAGCCATCCATGATGGGCATCATCATGTCCATCAGCACGACATCGAATGCCAGCTCGCGCTCGACCACTTCGAGCGCCTGCTGCCCGTTCATGGCGACCTCGACCTCGAAGCCGAGTTCCTCAAGCAGGCTCGACATGGCATAGATATTCCGTATGTCATCGTCAACCAGCAGCATGCGTTTTCCGGCAAACGGAACGCCGTCCGTCCTTTCTTGACTGGACCGCATTTGCAGCGCGAGGTCGGTGTCGACAGACGCGGACTTCTTCAGGCGCACCGCCTCCAGCAGGCGATGCTCGTCGTCGGCGGATTTGCCGAGCACAATTACGTGCAGCTCGCGCAGCCGTCGCAACTCCGCTTCGGTCAGAAGGTGAGCGGTGTTGATGATCACTTTGGCCTGGTCGACCAGTTGTTCCGCGTACAAGGTGTCAATCAATACGGTGCCCGCCATGTCGGGCAAGGCAAGGTCAAGCACGATGCATGAAAACTGGCGGCGGCGGCAGGCTTGCAGCGCGTTGCGCGCGTCGGATGCGACGGTGACCTGTAAGCCGAGTTCCCGTATCAGCCCCGCATAGT
>JACCDR010274374.1_pt1 | contig 15673 bp, 15 predicted proteins | sample 7446431 | NCBI WGS metagenome assembly JACCDR01 (sample SAMN15323443, study PRJNA562643) | freshwater metagenome | isolation source: river surface water | place: USA:Blue River Watershed | collected 2017-08-17 | reverse complement strand
GCCGCTCGACTCATCAATCGGTCGATAAATCCGGCACTTCGAATTGCTTCCTCTTTATCCCTATTCTTATCTCCCATCGTGTATGCGTGAACGTCACCCGCGTGGGCGGAATTGTGCATGTACAGAACGGACTCGCCCGGCGTGGCCCCCGTGTGATTGGGGTAGGGAACGGGGGCGAGCATGTTGACATTGTTAAGGTTTTGTTGGGCCTGACGGGACACGGCGTTCGTGTACGTTTTCGGCATTACCCCGAGAGCCATCAACTCGTTGGCAAGATGGACCCCCTCAATATTTCTTCGAAGTTGTTCGGTGCTAAAACTCGTGTACCCAATATTGTGGATACCCTGCCAGTCAACAGGGTGAATCCGATTGAGGGTGTGACGCCCGAGGGCGTGATATACGTCCAGAGCGTCATTACCGCCAAAATTGTTGTGGAGGTTTTGTACCGCCCAATTCCTTTTTGCCTCTGTATCGTACCCTTGAAGTCGGGTGAGTTTGGACCCGAGTTCGTGTAAAACTTCGGGATCGACAAAATGATTTTGTAGTGCGTCCACAAACCAGCGGAGGCGGGCGGCGGTCTGATACTCCCCCTTTTCGTCAAGCCAGTCGGCCAAGATGAGCCGCGGGGCCATGTCTTCAGGTTTGTCCGCAATGGCAGCGACAAAAGAGGCTCTTTCGGGATCGACTTGTCTCATCCAATCAAGTCGTGGAACATTGACGACCGTCTTGGACGGACCCTCACCCATCGCCAGTCGGAGCTTGAGTCTGGTCTTCAACGACTGAAGGTTCATCACCAGTTCCACCTTGAGGGAACGCGGTTGAGAATTTTTCGTACACTTTCCAGGTCTTGTTTCATTTCCAGCTTGACTACCTCTTCAAAGTAGTCTCTCGACATTTGTGTCGGTCCGTTGGTGATAGCTTGTTGCGGCACTTGTTGTGGCGGCCCACCCGGAATCGCCGGTCCGCCGGGACCCGCCATCGGCACGCCCGCGGGAGTGTTCCCCACCGCCGTGGGTTGCATTGGTTGAATTCGAGTTAGTACAGGTTCATTACCTATCGGAGCGGGAATTCCAAGCTGGTCCCGGAACCACGCTTCCGGCACCGCCAATCCATTATCCATCGCCGTGGTGGATGCTTCAATGACTTCCTTCGGGTTTCGTTTGTCGGCGAGGTGAACGTACTTCGGACACGGGTTGAACGGGCAGTTGAACTTGTTCAGGTTGCGAACAAGTTTTTGCATCGGGGTTTCCAGATCAATCGCATCATACTTTGCCCGGTCGTCCTTGCTCATTCCGTGCTGTTCGCCCAACCCGCTGCCGATGCCCGTGGCCTTGGCTTCACTCGTTAAATTCTCCCCCTTGATGGCGAGCTTGATAAGCTCGTTGATTCCCGTGATGACCGTCCACTGCATCTGAGCCCCGGTCATGTGTACCGGGACGTGGGTAATCACCTTGTCGATTGTCTCGCCGTCGCGGAAGTTGGTGGGAACATAGATGACGTTGTTCCCTTCCTGTCCCTCGACGGCGGTTTTCGCCGCATTTCTTGCCGGGTCGTTTCCACTCGGATAGCCCACCAACACGTACCCGTTACCCGCCTTTTTAAGAAAGTTCATCATGAACCGTTGAACGTTCTGCCGAAGCCACCACCACCAGTAAATTCGACCCCGATACCCCGTACCGTGGACTGTTCCCGCGTACTCGGGTTTGTAGAAATGGGCGTCTTCGGGTTCGAATTCGTGCCAGATGAATGCCTCTTCCTCTTCGGGGGTGAGGAAGTGGGCGTGGCCGCGTTCCGTGTATTCGGTCTTGATCGTGTTGGCGTACGCCGGGTTAACGAGAATACCCGGTGTCCCGTCCCACTTGAACACGATTTTGTCGCCGTGAACCGGATACCATTTGGGGACAGTCATCCGCTTGTACCCGGTGGAGTAGTCCCACTTGTACAACGGTTGAATCCCGTACTTGCCAAAAAAGATAGCCTCTAAAAGATTCCGCTTGAATTGCTGGATGTACGGAATCTCTTCAATGATTTTGGTCAGCTTGTGAGCCCAAAACTTCTGACTTTGATCTTGCTTGTTCTGTGGTTCCAACATCCATTCCATCGCCGTGACGGTCTGGTATCTGGCCGACAACGCCTCCCGGATCACAATGTCGTTCCGCATCGCGTCCGAGTTCTGTTGACTGTCCCTCAGAGCCTCATCGAAGGTCCACCAGTACGTCCGGCTCATCATGTTCATGAACGAGACGAACGTCTGGTAGTGGGGTAATGCCCACTGTCCGCCGCCAAGGGGCAAGGTCCCCCCGTCGGGCGGCTTCAACCGTTCCAATCCCATTTCCCCGAGGGTGGGGGTGGAACCGTTGATTAGCATGGGTTAGCTCCAGGGGTCGCGGTAGCCTTGGTTGATTCGTTCAGCCCGTTCGAACTTGTCCAACTTTTCTTCGGGAGGGGTCAGATCGGCACCCATGAACGGCCGGTGGCGGTCGGGCTCGGACGGTATCCACCCGCCGGTGGCGTCCACGTCCATAAAGAGCATCGCTACGGCGTCGGCCAAGTCGGGGGACCGCCCAAGTCTTTTCTCTATCTCGTCTTTCTCTTCCAGACCCGCACCCGAAGTGTACATATACCACCGTCCCGCACACAGTTCCACTTTTAATTCGTCGCTAGGGGGGAGAGCGATTTCACTTCCGTGGATGGGGTCCAGGGCATCCCGGAGTCTCCAATACGCTTCCGTCCGTTTATTCCGCATCTTGATGCGGCCGGACTTGTCCATGTACTTGGACGCACCCGAAGCGACAAACCCGTAAGAGGGAATCGTTGGGTGGAGTAATTTCATCGTGTCGTGGAAGGCACCCCCGGCCGTCCCGGTAATGTCGATGACGAAGGGGGCGTAAATAGAGTCGATGTAGAGGACGACCTTGCGACAGAGGGAAGGCCCGTCCGGGGTGTCTTTCCCCGGAATGATAATCAAAGGGGCAATCCAATTGGCATAACGTCGGGCTAAGACCGACCTATTTTTTCCCCCTCTCGCCACGTCCATAGCGGCGGCTCTTAGTCTTGCGTCTTCGGGCGGTTTGTCTGTCCACCGCCGCATAGCGGCGACGACCCAATCCGTGGGAATCAACTGTCGAGCGTCGTCACTCAATCCGATCCGCATGTCGCCGTAAAGAAGCTGACTCTTGTACGGTTCGGGGAGGTTAATCAGGGTTTGCCTGTACCCCGTCTTTTCAAGGATTGGGTTGTCTTCCAACCTAGCGGGAATAAAAGTCCGAGAGATTGGGTGTATCTCTTCCTTACCAATTTTCACTGGTCGCCCGCTCTCTACTTCAATCCATCTTTTGCTATCCCCGGCATCCCTGGACTGGTCGCGGATGAACCACCGAATCTCTCCGGGTTCGGCGGTGAAGTCCCGTAACCACGGTTTGAAGTAGTCCAGAATCCATTCCTGTTCCGGACCATTCGGAGGATTGCCGGTTAAAATGCTTCGACACCTCTGTCCCGGAATCACCGTCCGATTCCATCCGTTTACAAAAACAATCACGTTCTCGGGGATGGTCGGTGCCTCATCCCACCCCTTCAAGTCGTGATCCCGCCCGCGGAACTTCTTGTCCGCATCGGCCATGTTGTTGCAACCGGTGAATTCGACCTGTCGCCCGTCGTACGTGCGGAGAATGCCGCCGTGGGGACCAACCCCCTGCCAGCGGTCGCCGTGGTGGAGAGAGGATAAAATTCGACGTTTGAAGCCGGTCAACTGTGTGGCTTCCGAACGGACAATCAGAGAGTTGACGTGCCCCGTCCTTGCAATGCCTTGGAGAAAGTCCGATTTGCCCCCGCCCGCGGAACCGCCCAAAAATAGCTCTTTGGCCTCACAGACATATGCCATCGACTGTGGGCCGCTTTGGGGATACCACGGGGACTCGGGAAGGGCGTTAAGAAGGCCGCTCAGTTCCTCCACCATCGCCATCTTTTCGACCGTTGATAAGCTCTTTAGTCCGGGCAACGATCCGATCAAAGCTGCGATCAACGTCGTTTTGTTGGGCTCCGGGGCTTGCACTGGCGAATCCTCCCGCGGCCATTTTCAGTTCGTGGACTTGTTTCAGACACTCCAACAGGCGGTCAATTTCTTCCATCTCCTGGTCGTGTGGGGTCTTTTTACCAACCGAATTGAGGGCGTTGGCAAGAGGACCGTAGAAGCGGTCCTTGCGGTTTTGGGAGCGAAGGTATTGAATTTCGTCGTGGAGAAGGCCGGTCAAGTAGTCGCCCGTGTAGAGTTTCAGGTATGGGCATTCCCGGCGGATTCTCCGTAATAAATCCGCGATTTCCGGCTTATTCTTGAGGTACTTGGCCCCATACCTCTCTTTGTCAAAGTAGTGGGCCGGGTGGATGAACTTATCCACCGCGAGTTCTCTGTTAAACACCTCCAACATCCACTGAACGTAAGCCGATTCCAGACCGGACAGCTTCCCGGTCATGTCCTCATTGAGAATTTGGAAAACGTCATTCTCCGGCAAAACGTACGGATATTCCCACTCAAAGTAGTATTCCCGCTGGGCGTCGGTCATCTGGTCCAGTTCCGCTTTTGTCATTTTTCGACCAAAAATTTGAGTGACCAGTGGACACGGGTTTTCAACTAGTGTACACCTCAATGAACTTCAATTGTTCGGAATTCAATGTCTTCGTCCCGAATCCAACTCGACCGCTTGTCAGAGCAGGAAGGCCGGCTCCGCAAATACGGGTATCAACAGTTGGAACCTTTCTTTGTCCTTCGCGAAGGGCAAATCAAGGACGAGCGTACGGGCGGGGTGTTGACACTGGACCGGGCTCGACTCCAGAAAATCGCGGTCATCCAGAACAACCGCATAGCACAAACCGGCGATTTCACGCCGATCATCATTGGTCACACAAAGAAGGGGAAGAAGGAAAACGAGCAACCCGAATTGACCGGGTATGCGTCCCGGTATGAGGTGGTTCCGTTCTACGATACCGGGAGCTACGGACTTCGGGCGGTGCCGTGGAGCAAGCCGCACAACATTGAAAACTTCGAAAGATTCCCCCGGCGGTCGGCCGAATTGTGGACCAACCCGGATTTGATCGACCCCATCTCCCTGTTGGGTGCGAACACCCCAAGACTGGATTTGGGGTTGCATCGGTTGCAGCGTGACGTTGAGGAAGTCGAATACTATATCCCAAGTCACGGTCGAACCGACATACCCATTTACCTGGAGATGAGCATGGCCGATCAACCCGCCTCTTCGTCCGACAAGCCGGCCGATCCTCCCAAGGGCGGTAACGGGGACAACGGGAGTGGGGGCGGTGGGAACGGTGGCGGGGGTCCTCTCGCCGCGGTTTTCAATTCCCCCGAGTGGAAGCAGATGCAGCAGACGATTTCCGAAATGCAGGAAATCGTTGACGTTATCAAGCCCATGATTCAGGAAGCGATGGGCGGCGGAATGGGCGGTCAGCCGGGGGCCGTTCCACCGCCAGGACCGGCACCTGTTCCGGGGGGTACGCCTCCGGCCGGTCCGGGTGCCGTTCCCCCCGGTCCGCCACAGCCCGAACCGGGAGGGTTACAGCAAATGTCCGGACACCCGACGCCCCCGCCCCGCGGGATGGCTCCGACCCAACTCAACGCCGGATGCCCTCCGGGGTACGGGAATTCCAACATGCCAGCGATGATGAGCCGCGACGGCGGACAGCAGTACGATCCGAGGGATATGAAGATTGCTCAGCTTGAGCAAATGCTTCAGACGCAAAACCAGCAGATTGCCGCCATGCAGCTTTCGATGATCGAAAGTACCGTGAACGGCGTCCTGGATGACCTTGAGAAGAAAGTCACGGTTGATCGTACGAAAGACTTCGGACGGTTGGTCCAACTTTCGCGGGCCGACCTGGACGCCGAAGTTCAGTTCATGCTCGCCACGCGGAAACCGGTTGAACAACCGACCCTACCCGAAGCCGTTCAACTGCAAATGCAGGCTCTCGGGAACCAGCCGGGGGCTATGCGGGTGCCAATGGGACCCGTTCAACTCACGCTCGCCCAGGCCCATGACGCGATGCAGACGCTTCCCGACCCGGCGATGGTCGCCGCCGCGGCCGGACCCGCGAGTACCTACGAACGTCTTCAGGACATTGTTCGAAACCGCGGTAAGCTCGGGAACATGGAAGCGTACGAACAGGTCATGGGTCGGTTGCAGTCGGAGGCACAGACCAACGGCAAGGTCCGCGGATAACCCGCTGATCTGACACGAAACGAAGGTAACATCGCCCGCCCCGATACCGCTAACAGAGAACCGAAATGGCTCACGAAAACAGGTTCACGCTTCGGGCTCAGTCGGCGATCAACCCGTCAACGGTTGTCAAGCTGGCCGTATCGGGGGCGGGCGACTTTATGGCGGCTCCCGCCACGCCCGGACAGGTCCCGTTCGGGATTGCACAGAACTGGACGGAGGGGGCTCCGGGTACACCTTTCGACACGGGTAAGGCCGCGTCGGCTCAGGTCCGTGTGATGGTGTGGGCTCCAAACTCGGTTGCGGTGGCCGCAGTCAAACAACAGGCCGGTGCCGAATTCGCCGGAATCATGGTCGGTGCCAACGCCAACTCGGAAATCGTTTTCGTCGCAACCGGGTGGTCGGTTGGCTACCTGTTGGAGTCGGGGGTGGACGGGTCACGGACACGTCACCGGATTTTCGTCCACCCTGTTTGCCTCTGCACGACTCAGGCTTCACAGTCCTGATAGTCGGGGGTCTGCCGGGGGTTGTGTCGGTCGGGTTCAACAAGTAAACACCTTCAGAGGTTACTACCGTGCCGTTCCCCTTCAGCCTGCCGATGCAGCCTCCCGGTTACGTCAACGTAATCATCCCCGGCTACATGGGGGACGGTGAGGCCCACAACCGATTACTCATCGGTTACGCCCTGGATGAAGACGCCGTTGCCCTGAACCAGTGGGCAACGGTGGTCGGGGTGGATACACCCATCGCCTACTACCCGGTGTTCAACTCGGGTGACTTCGTACGAATCAAGGACCGGACCGGGAACGACCGGCTTTGGCAGGATTCGGCTGAACGCCCAACCGCTATGCAGGGCGTCCGGTTCACGACCAAGCGGTTTGAACTGGAACGCTACGGTGAGTCTTCGTTTGTCGGCAACATGGCCGAAGAGGCGAGTCAAATCGGCTCTCTTGTCACTCTGAATCAGGACCAGTTGGCTTCCCGTGCGTTGGTGTGGCGGTCGATTGTGGCCGGTGCCATCATCACCGACCCGTCGAAATACTTCACCACGGCAACTCCGGCAACCACGGACAACTACTTTGCCACATGGGCGGCATTTACCACCGCCCTCACGGGTGCGGGGAAACCGTACGCCACTGGCTACTTTGGTACTGGCTTGTACTCGGGGACCATTACCGCTCCGGTGTTCAAGCGGTTTCTCGGACACGCCGCCCGTGAGATTCGTCGGCGGACGAACGGGCGGGTGAAGATCAGTCAACTTCTCTTCCTCGCCAACCCCAACACGATGGCGAAGTTGGCGGCAACAGAAGAGATGCACGCCTACATTGCCCAACAGGCGGGATCGTTGGCAGTTCTCAAGGGCGAGTCGCCGGAGTTTGTCGAACCGGTTTACGGTCTGCCCCAGCCGACTTACCAAATCAAGATGGTCGGTGACGCGACCACCTTTGTTCTTGGACCGCCGGTGGATCAGTCGGCTTCGGACATTACCGCCGGGGTGTCCGACTACGGGAACCAACAGTATGTTATCCCGGATGATGCTATTTTCGTCCTGACGCGACCGGGGTCCGTCGTCGGGTTACGGGGGTCAACCGGGTTTTCCAGTGTCGTACTCTTCCAGGACAAGAAGCGGGCTCTGAAGCCTTCGACCTTCCCCGACCCGCGGTCGGAGCGGGTGGAAGTCGCCGTGGAAGATCGGTTCACTGTGGACCACGTTGCCCCCGACTGCTCATTTGCAATCGGCAGTGCGGCAGCTTGACCCCACAAGGGGACCGTTGTGCTGTACCAGTTCATGGATTGGCGGATAGGGCTCCATCGTCGGATGTGCATGTTCGAGGTGGAGAAGTTGTTCAAGAGGTTGCGGGAGTTGAACGGCGGTCAACTCCCCTACTGTCTCGTCCATTACGAACACGTCACGGCGTTCGCGGGAGAGGCGGGGATTCGGCTCCCCGAAATGCAGTCGGTAGCGGAATCGCTCATTGCCACCGACGCTTACCCGGACGTGGAATGGCTTCGGAAACAATACGAGCTATTCATTGAGTGGTTGGGACTGAACGAAGAACACAAACACCTACTCGCCGACCCCGAACCGCCCAAGCCCACCCCGCCGATTACACCCGTTGTTGTTCCACCGAAGGGGACAGCGAATCCGAGTGTACCGAACGAACCGCCGGCCCCGGCCACCGAACCATTTGATACAATTGTGGAAGGTTCGGTGTCTAACACGGACGACAAGCAATGCTTGGCTCCCGACCCGGCGACTGCATCTCCTACTTCGACTTTAACCGGTTCGCCGAACTCTTTGTCGATGGGAAGAACGAGACAGCGGCAACCACAGTCGCAGCGTTAAACGCCAACGTTCGGGCAACGGATGTGGTCCGGTCGGCCGAGATTGATATTCTTGAAGCCGTCCGGACCCGTCAGACTTACACACTTCTTGAACTCCAGGATTTAGTCCGGGACTACCAGATCGGCGGCACCAAGGGACAGCAAATCATGTCCCTGATTGCCGACCGGGCGTGGGGGTACGCCATTCAGAGAAAAAGGTATCCGGCGGGGACACCCCAGGGGGACGACCCGGCGTTCAAGAACAGCGAAGAGAAACTGAAGCAGCTAAGGGAAGGCTCCCGCATTTTCATCATGGAAGGGGTGCAGCAGACGGACGGCTCGGGCAATGTGATAGGGACCTACGGTGGTCAGGAGCGGCCGAACGCCGGTCTTGTTTCCGGCTCCGTCCTTCGCACCGACGTGGGCCGTCCCGTAGGCATGTGGGGGAACATGGGTCGTAAATCGTACGATCCAAACGACGACCTACCGTACGGGTGGTAGAGATGACCCAGCAAGCCAACCCTGCCTTCTACAACGTCGCCGGACCGGTTCACATTTATGCCCGGATTCCGTCAAGAGGGGCGGGGCCAAACGTCGGACAACCAAGTAAGGGAAAAATCCTATTTCTTGGTCACTGCGAAGAGGCTCCCGAACCCGACTTTGTTCCTCAATACATCCCGGTCAAATCGTCTCTGTCCGGCCCTGTCGTTGAGGACGACGAAATTTTCGTTGGCGGTCAGTACCAGTTGAACATGAAGTTCAGTCGGTTTTCCTATTCCGTCCTTCAACTGATTCTGGCGTGTCCCCTTTATGGTCGTGGGGCGGCTCCGGGGTCGGAAACATTTTTAGATCGTGGTCGTCTCGTCCTTCACAATGGAGACTCATTTGAACTCTGGCTTCGGAATGCTTTTTACGGCACCCCAAACGCCGAAGCCTACCCGGACATGCCGATAGGCTTGTACTTCCGTGCCTGTCGGTCGATGGGGACGTACCCGAGAAACCTGTCTCGGGACGCCACACGGGCGGTTGTCGGAATCAAACCACTTTCCGTTCGCCAAGGGGTACTCGGGGGATACATTACATACAGTCAAGACCCCAAGTGGTTTGCCGACCTACCCCTACCCGGTTAAGTTATGCCGAATTCGAATGCCTTCTTTTTCCAGATTGGTGAGAAGACTTGCTATGCCGACCCCCTTTTCGTCCGAAGAGTCTTGCTGAACGAAACGATGGGGAAGTGTTGGGGGATCACCCGAAAGATTACTCGTCTTCGGGAAGACGTGAAAAAGTGGCGGAATGAGGCTCAACTGTTGGAAGCTGGGCTGGAAGCGGAACCAACGTCGCCGGAGGAAATGACCAAGATTGCCGAGTTGCAAAAAGAGAGGGCCGAAGGGAAACAGGGGACGTTGCCGTTTAACGAGCTTCCGCGAGTCTACAAACTGGAAGGGTACGAAAACCAAATCGCTATCTGTTCCAATCAGATAGCCGAACTTGAAGGTGTGTTGGCGAATGCGGCGTACAAGGCGTTCGACCTTCCTCCCCTCAACCCCGATGACGGTTCCGGTGTAACGGAGCATGAAGTCATTGAAATCCTTAAGGCTTACCTGGACTACGCAGAGGGAAAAGGCGAGAGGCTAGGGAGTTAGTCAACTCCCTAGCCGATTTCGGGGTTGCTCCCAATTCGGAGGTGGAAAAGCACTGGTTCGGGATGGTGATGAACACCGGGCACTTCCTCCACCGTAAGGGGTACAGGAAGTTGTGGGAAGACATGCTGATTCTCTCCCCGAAAGAGGTTCCCCTTGAAGTGTTCCTCGCCGTTGCCAATTCCGTCGAGGAAGCCCGGAGGATGCAGCATGACTTCAACTCCACCGTCCACACTAAGAACCAGTGATTTCCTGATTCTCCCCGTATTCGAATGGCCCGAGTATTCAGACTTGCCCCTGGAAATTGATTACCCGATCATTGAAGAGGATACGGTTGAGATTGACCTACAGGGGTTCTAACCTCCCATGTTCGTTGCCTTCGACGGAATCGTGTTCGACATTCTGTTCCTGGACGGGTGGCAGATCGATGCCGACATGTCCAGTGACGGGGCGGACTTCCTTCGGTGGCACCACACGTTGGACGTGACGTGTGTTCTCAATAAGGATGCCACGGCGGCGTGGAAGTTTCCACCCAAGACGAGAACCCAACAGGATTGGAACCGGAGGCAAATCCAGGAATTCACGTCACGTCTCAGGACTAAGGCTTTTCAGGCGGCTACCTCTCAAATGAAGTCGGGACAGATCGTCGGGGAGAATCCAAAGAAGGGTAATTATCCTTCAGGGATCATCGGCGGGGCTTTATCCGGTATTGGTCAGATTCCATACATATTGAAATCGGGTAAGGTTGTATCTCCTCCCGCTCCTGTTCCTTCCAAGGTCAAGACTTCAGCGAATGAAGGGCAGTGGGAGAAAATCCTTACTTCCATCCCTTTCACGCGGGCTTTGGCAGAACAAACCGGGTCGAGTTACATCACCGCCGACGGGGGACCAATCAGTAATACCGACGTGAACGCTTCTCCCTCCGTCGTTCAGACTTCAACGGCGGGGGATATTGGGGCCGGGCTCGGGTTGGGAATCGGAGTCGTTGGTGGGGCCGCCTTGGGCTCCGACGTTGGGAAAGGAATCGTCGGGTGGGGTAGTGACATTATCTTCGGCCCTGACACCAAAGAGATTGCCGAAAGCTGGTGGAACCAAATCAAAAAGACCCTGGAAGACCTGGGGTCAAACTTGGGAATCGGTCCTGGGGACATTTTCGGACAGGGGAGACAACCCCTAGCCAAACTCCCATTCATTGAACCACCGATCAAGCGGAAGTTAAACGACCCTCCCCTCAACCTCCCCGCGGGTTCGGGCAATCTCGGGTGGACGGTTCCGGCCACGTTTCAGGAGTTGCAAGATCGGTTGAATCAAAGGGGAAAGACCTTGGCGGTGTGGTTGAACTCGGGTCCGGACGGTCAACCCGAGTTTATGCTGTACTCACCCTACCAAGGTTTCTCCACCGATGCCCTCACCGGTCCCCGATGCAAGTTCATGCACATTCCCGCGATTCATGGGAATGTGACCGGTATTCTCAAATTAAGGTTTGAAACCTGGGTGGCACCACCACCCAAGATTTCTTTCGGAGTTACGGGAAATCCCTCCAATTATTTTTCTTCCGTCCTTCGCGGGTACAAGCCGAGAGAATCCAGGAATACCCTCACGTCGGGAAAACAGCAAAAGTCTCAAACCGGCCCTACGGCAATGATCGACCCCGCCGGGGTTGTCGTTAATAACGTCAATCAGGCGGGGATTGTCGGCGGGGCGTTGGGTAAAGATGCAGGACAGGGGCAAGGGGGGAATGTCGGCGGGGGTTTGGGTAACAAGATCAAAAATGACACGGCATTACCTGTCGGCAACGACGGAAACCTTGGGAATAACAATCTGGTTTTGTTAACTCCCCCAATTCTGTCAAACCGGTGGACCATGCGACAGGTCCCCGACCCGGCCACACACCTCAACACCACAATTATTGAAGGGACGGCACACTTCCGCCTGGACGTGTTGCAAAAGCTCCGCATGTCCGCGGACCAGCTTCGCCCATTCTTCATGCACCCCATCCCGTTTGGTTATGTCCGGATGCCTCCCGAAGTGACAATTCTCAGTGATGGAGCGTCAGTCCAGTACACCGTCGTTGACATTCAACAGATGATGAACAATCCGGGCGGACAGCGGTGGGGCATTCACAGTGTCAAGGCCCAACAAACGATGAGTTATAACAGCCCGTTGGACTATGTAAGGGCTCCGTTCGCCCTCACGTCGATATGGAACGACGTGGGAAAGGGGTTGGAGGGGTTGGGACAAATGGGATTGAAAATAATCTGAACTGATATGTTGAGTTTGTTGATTAGAATGGCGGTGGAACTGGCCGCACCCACGGAAGTGGTCGTCGGCCGGATGATAGCTCGGGCGGCGGCGGGACGGTCAATCCTTCAGACGGCGGGCAAACGGGCGGCACGACGGGGGAGAAGACGCATGGGTATCGTTGACGCCTCCCTATCGAACATCCGCCGTGGGGTTTCCGCCATCACCGCGGAAGAAGGTGTCGCCTCTCCACCACCCACTCGTATTGTGCCGCCGGGAGGCGGGCAGGGGTTTGGAGGGGACTCGGCTCTTTCCCCCTTCCAACCACCTGAACGGATTCCCGTACCTCCCAACGCCTTCCCCACTACCCCCGTACCCGGTAGCAACTATTTCAGCGGCTCTCAGTGGACTCAGAACGTCTTCAACAGCATGTTCCAGGTATCCCCTGGACCAATGCCGCCGGCACCCAAGGAACAGGTCTTTGATTCGAAGCTGACAAACTTGATGAAGGCGGACGCCGCCACGAACGTGCTGAACAAGGCACGGGCGTTGGCGGATAAGTGGTTCCCGTCCATCGCCTGGGAGGGTGTGGTCAACGCAACCGGATTCAAGACCACACCCACTCGCACAGTGGTTCACTATGCCCTAGCCGTGTGTTTTGGCCTCATCAAACAGCAACGGGTTTCAAGCGTTTCACTCGTCGTCCATGTGGACTACGAGAACAACCACGTTAGCGTTGCCTACGTGTCCCAAGCGTACTGGTTGACGGAGTTGATGACCCTTCAGGTTTACGCCCTGTCCGGGTTTGTCCCGCCCGATCTTGTCAAAGACGTGGGACAAATCGACAAACAGATTGTGGATAATATCTCCCGCTCACTGGACAAAGGATTTAGAGAGGGGCCGACTCAGGGAATCAAAGAGTTTGGGAACGGGTCGATTACATTGGCTGGTGACGCTCTCAAGTTAATGTTGAAGACGTACCAGAACATGGGAAGAATGCTCGGACCCTTGGCGGTTTACGACCTTGGTGACGATACCCTTTATGGTGGTCGTGCGTCCGCACTTCTTCGGGCTCCGTTTCAGCCGGAACCGTTCAAGTCGATGCAGTCTGACAAAGATGGGAAACCGGTCCCCTTACTGACTCGTCTACCCGCCCCGAACCCACATGCTCCCGTGGCCCCCGGAACGGACCCGGCGTGCGGGTACAGCCTGGACTTGAGAAGTCTGGTGGCTCAGGCTCTTTACGACCCCGGAGCTATTCCACCAATCCCGGATACGAACGTGTCATTACCAACGGCAGCTTGAGATGATCGACACCACCAAAGAGTACGGCGACAGTCAGGTAACGTACATTCCCACACCTGAGTCGGGGTGTGTTTCATCGTACGAATTACACGAAGGGTTGGTGGTTATCCCAATTCTTGGTGACCCTGAAGACACCCCGGTAATCGCCCGAGTCCATTCCGCTTTTACCATCCGCCGGGTTCAATTCTCTTATTCCAAAGGTGCCGCTCCTCCTCTGATTCCCCCTCCGGGGGGAACCACGCGGAGTGGATACCAATTCCTCTCGGGTAAACTCTCCATAGCCGCCCCTGGGGGCTCGGCGGAAGGGACATTAACTTACACGGCGAGCGGATTCTACAACTACGTGGCCCCGCGACATGTTACCATTGACGGGAAGATCATGTTTGACGCCCACCCCTTCCCTTCGGGGGTGGATCGGCTCGGGGCGGACAACGGGTCACAAGGTCCGGCAGACATTGAAACGGGCGGGTTCTACAATACGTGGAAGTCGCAATACTTTGACCTGAACATTCTCTCTTCGGCACGCATTCTCGGGTGACTCATGCTGAACATCCCGGACCTTGCTACACAGTGGGGTCACATCTTCGGCGGCGTCAACCAGATTGACACTTTCCGCGGGTCCACGCTCGTGACCCGCGGCAACACCATTTCCGCCGACTACACGACCGCGGCGGAACAAAGAATTGTGTCGGAAGGGTTGTATCAGAAAATTCAGGAAGCCGATACGGGACTGAACGACATTACTCAGTTCCTTTTCGACATGGCGAAGAACACGTTAGCTTACGCCGCCATCCAGGATTCCAACTTTCCTATCGCCACCGACGAAGACACGCTGATTGACAAGTTGTTGGACGATATGATTGCACAGGCACAGACTTTTCAATTACCAACAGTGCAAGTTGATGGGTCGGCGGTATCGGCTTCGTCTGTAGCCGTGACAACCCTGGAAGGTGCCCCGTTCGGCAACGGCACCATTGTCCTTTCAGTGATTGAACCGCGAACGGCGGTCGTCAAATACTACACCTACCCCGAAGTGATTCGGTTCACCTGCGTGGCCGACTCGTACGTGGACGGGGCGACTGCCGGGCAAGAAACATTTCTTGTTCAATCGTACGCTTCAGTCGATTCCCTCAACAGTCTGTGGCCGAAGGGGAGTGGGGTCAACACGACCTACCAGTCGGCGGGGTCGAACGTCGGCACCACTCTGGCAAACGCTTATTTTGACAATTGGGACCAGACCACCGCTAATACAATTTTGAGTTGGACGACACAAAATCTGACTCCGGGTACGACGATAACGCAATCGACCGATCCTTATGTCGGTCTGTATGCTGTTCAACTCACCGCGGCACCTCTCAATGCCGAGTTGACCCAAACGGTCAGTGGTCTGCTCGGGTCACAAAATTACCTTGCCGCCATCCGAGTCAAACGGGCAACGGTAATCACTGGTGGGGTGCTTACGGTAGCTTTAAGAGACTCTTCGGGGAACATTCTCAACGACGCCGCGGGGAATCCTCTTTCCTTCACCGTCTCACTAACAGGGGCTTCCGGATCGTATTTCCTCACTAATAAGGTGTTCTCTGTCCCCCGCGGATTTGCCACGGGAACCCAATTCTCTCTCAAGATCACCACGGCGATGAATGCCGCCGAATCCGTTCGTCTGGCGACGGCCGAATTGATTCCAATGCAGAGTTTGTACGTGGGTGGACCTGATTGCGGCTTCCTTCCGGGGAGTCAGGGATGGGCTCGGGATGACCAGTACATCAGCACCCTCACGAACACGGCAACCAAGGCAACCTTTGTCCGGGTGGTGGACAGGTTGTACAACACCAGAGCAAAGGCGGTTGATTTGCCGGTCGCTTTGGTGCCGACAATTTCGGACGGTCTTATTGTTTAACCATTGAAAACACTGGAATAGCCTCATGCACCTGACTCCGG
>JACCDR011846358.1_pt1 | contig 15674 bp, 20 predicted proteins | sample 7446431 | NCBI WGS metagenome assembly JACCDR01 (sample SAMN15323443, study PRJNA562643) | freshwater metagenome | isolation source: river surface water | place: USA:Blue River Watershed | collected 2017-08-17 | reverse complement strand
GCCTCTTGCTGCTCATCGCTCTTGATGTTGTTGGGTGGGGCGAAGTCTTCAGCGTATCGGGGATGCGCACGCATCAATCGCAGTACTTCGGATTGATTTTGCTTCGACATCGACTTGAAGGCCAGTTGCGTGATGATCGCATGCCCGAGTTCGGACCAGCCGAGTGCTGGGATCGGATGGGTGGCTGCAACAACAAAACAGAGTGTCGCGAGGAGTACTTTCATGGGCGAATTTCGGTGTGAGTGAATTGCAAAAACCGATCGAAATGAAGTTTTTTAAAAAAAAGTTTGGGGGCTCGCATAACCAATAAATTCATTGGTTGTTTGAGTTTGGCTTACCAGTAAGCACCCATCATAACGCGCAAAAACGGTTTGCGTACTGTTGGCTCTTTTTTTGCTTTTTGGCAATTTCCGCATCGGTGGCTGAACATCTATTCAGGAGTCAAACATGCCAAAAGCAAAAACCCCAAAAGCACCTACACCACCTCGAAAGAATTCCCGAGCGCGGAAACAGCCCGACCTGGGCAAGCCGCTACTCACGACGTCCCAGGTCGGGGCGTTCCTATGTTGCTCTCGCACGTTGGTCATGTCTCTCGTCGCTCAGGGAGACCTTGAGGCTCTGCGAATCGGCACCCAACTGCGCATTACACGGGAATCGCTCGATCGATACCTCGCGGGTAAAGCGAGAGTCGTGTGAGCGCACAGTGCGCTGAGGTAATCGCTGACGATAGGGATTTAGTTTGTGCGATTGCCGACCTATTGATGGATTTATGCGCGCGGGATGCGGCGAGGGATGCAATGAGTGGCGACCCAGCACGGGAGCCAAACCTAGTGACGGATAAGACAGCCAATAACTGAACAACAGATGTGGCTGTCGCATGGCAGGAGAAATGCCATGTGCGATTCCAAAAATGGAAAAGCGGATCGCAGGGGGCAGCACCCTGGATCCGCCAACAAATCCCAACACTCAGATTTTAGGGGCTTTGGCGTGGAAAGCAATGCAATGCGCGACCCATTATGCGGCCGCATCTCCGATCCCCGTGACATTGCGTGGACCGAGGCGGCTCGGCACCGTGTACTCGCTGAGCTCAATCGACTGGAGCCTCAGCCATGAGCGATACCACCCCATGCGATTGCGGCCTCTGCAGCGACATCGAAACGAAATGCCAGTGCGATGGATGCAGGATGGTACGTTCCGAATCGTGGGCCCTGCTTAGTCAGTGGGCGATGGATGCCGATGACACCTCGATGGATGATGAGGTGACCGCATGACCAACTACCCCAAGCGCGAGAGGTCTCACTTTTCGCGATTCACGAGAGCAATATTCGCTGCCGAAGTCCCAAAACGTTTTGGGACAGACGTAACGACATTGGTGCTGTTTGTTGCATCGGAGGAGTTTAGGCTGTTCGGAGCAATAGCACCGGCTTACTGGTTCAGCGGGATGAAGGCATCACTTGGCTTTGGTGGAAACGATCGACTGCTCAAAGCGATCAAGGCAGCGATGGATGCAGGGCTACTTCATTACGATCCAAAACTGAAGCCTGCTCAGTATTGGACCATAGTTCCGGATTGGTTACGACCGTTTTACGACGCTGACCATTCCCGAAACAGGAATGATGACTCAACGAATCATTCCCAAAACAGGAATCGCAATTCCCGAAACAGGAATGAGGATTCCCAAAACAGGAGCGGAACCGGGAACGGAACCGGGAATCATTCTTACTTCGTAGAAGACGAAGATATAGAAAAGAGCGCTTCGCGATCTCTTCCTGTTTCAGGAAAGGTGAAACCCCAGAAGCCGAAATGGAGCATGCCCCAGGGAGTCGACCCAGAAGACTGGGACGCATGGCTATCCCACCGTCGCCGGAAGCGATGCGAGAACACTAAGCGGGCGTGGGCCCAATTCGTGGCAGAGGTAGAGGCTGCTGGGTGGACAATACCCAAGGCAGTCACCCGATGCGCTCAGGGGGGAGCCAAGGGGCCGTGGCTGTCTTTTCGTGCGGAGTGGGTCGCCAAGGAGTCGACCTCGCAACAACCGGAATACGAGCTGTTTGAGCCTCGGCTGGTCGACGATCCGATCAAACCGCGACCTCCAAGAAGGGCCGTTTCATGATTGCTGATATCGATCGGAATCTTCCCGAAACGGCGATGCATCGGGCGATAGCGGAGCGAATGGTACTGTCGACAGCAATTTTGGATACGCCGACCCTGCTCGAGCATCTATCAGGACTCGAACCCAAGGACATCGCAAACGTCGCGTTACGGCGACTGTTCGAGGTTGTTGGGGCAATGCAACAAAACGGGGAGCCAGTTACGAGCCAAGCAGTACTGCTCGCAGCGTCTAGAGCTGGGATCATTCAGCTGATGGGTGGGCCTGAAGAATTTGCGAAGCTGGTTGATGAAGCTCCAAACGTCGCGCATGCCACCTACTATCGCAACGAAGTTAGGCGACTTGCGAAAGCAGACCGAGCGTTTCAAGCGGCGCTCGACTGTGCTGTGCGCCTGAGTCACAAGGATGTAAATGTCGAAGCTGAGTTGCAATATTTGCGCACTCTGCACGATCAGGAATCATCTACTGAGGAGTCGCTAGTAAGTTGCGACACCGCTCTCGGGAGTCTCGCAAGCACATCCTCCGCGGCTCGTTGCCAGATAAAGTTTGGCGTTCCCTGCCTCGATTCACTCGTTACGGGGGCCCTTGATTCGAAGTGGCTTGTTTTGATCGGGGCTCGATTCGGAAAAGGTAAATCGGCCCTGGCTTGCCAGCTATTCAGCAATGCGGTTGCAGAAGGGTTTTCGTCTTGCTTTTTCTCGCTCGAAATGTCGAAGGAAGAGGTTCTTCAGCGAGTCTGCTCCAACGAGCTTGGGATCCCTATGACCGCCTGGCGGAAGAAGGAAAGATCCGAGAGCGTCAAACGAAGCATCGATGAGTTTCGCCAGCGAATGCGCGGCCGCAGATGGTGGATTGATGACAGGGCGAGGCAGTCTGTTGATTCGATAAAGTCGAAGTGCGAGCTGCTGAAGCTTCGCGACGGACTCGATTTGCTCATTATCGACAACCTGCAGTTAATCCAAAGCAAGCTCGATCCGAGGCAACCGAGAGACGTGCATTACAGCACCATCTCGAAACAACTCAAGGTGATCGCGAAGGAGTTGGATTGTGTGGTTGTGTTGCTGTGCCAGCTCGACACCGAGGCAGCAAAGCAACGTCCTACCTCAGCAAACTGGGCATCCGCCAAGGCAATCGAGGGAGATGCTGACGTTGCCCTTATGATTCACGCGGAACAAAAGTCCTACGAAATCATTGGCACGAAGATTCGAAACGGCGAAGGCGGCAAGCTTGTCCCAATTCGGTTTGATGGTCTTTATCAACGATTCGAATCCGCTCAAGAGGAAGGCCTTCAAAATGTCTTCCCATGACAAGCAAATCTGCATCGTAGTCGCCTTCGACGAATACCCGAAAGGGAGCCCCGATGGCTACCAGCGACTCAGGCGATTGCTTAAGTCGCTCCTACGTGTGTATGGCCTGAAATGCGTCGACCTTCGGCAAGTTGAAACTAGAGACCCAAAGGACGGCGCGCAAACCAAACCAGGAACCCCAGGAAATGGATGAAAAACCGAAACCCATCATCGACCCCAAAACCCGCAAATCTCGATTGTCGATCGAGAGGATGGAGCGAGTTCAGCGAATCGCAGGGATGTACCTTCGAGGCGTTACGATTCGAGAAATTGCGGAACTAGCCCACGTCTCAACCGGACAAGTGCATCGAGACCTCGCGCACGCCAAAGCAATCTGGAAGAAGACAGCCGAGGCTAGTTTCGAGGATCTGCTTTCCAAGGAGTTTGCCAGACTAGACGCAATCGAAGATGAGGCGTGGAAGGCCTGGAGACGTTCCCAGCAATTGAAGCTGGAGCGAGCGAAGGAAGTCACCCAATCGACCGATGGCCAATCGGTGAAACGGACCAAGCGACAACGCCAATCGGATGGTGAGGCCGCATTCTTGCAAATTGCCTTGGGCTGTGTCGATCGCCGGTTGAAGCTCATTGAATTAGCCAAGAAGCGAAACGAGGGCGATGGCGATGACATGGTTGTTAAGGCCGTCGAAGTCATCGTTCACACTCGTGAGCAAGCCCAAGCCATGCTTGAATTCGAAGAGTTTCGAAGCATGGTCAAGGATCCCAACAAGAAAGGTAATCAAACGTGAACGAACTAGAACTTGAGCGACTGTACCTACTCTACAAGTCTGGAGCAGTCGCCGACAAAAACCCGAACACACCCGCAAGCCGTCGAGCCGACAATAGCGACCTTCTACAAGTCGCAAAAGCTGTCGCGAATGACCTGACCATGGAGGAGTTCAAGTATATTTCGCAACAAGTGTTTGACCTGCACGATGAGCGTGACAAGCGATTTGAAGAAGCGATTCCCGAGAAGGATGAAAGCGGGAATCCCATCATCAAGCAAACCAACTCGATGCCTCAGCGTGAGTTTCAAGAAAGGCTATGGTCGATTGCAGATACAAGCTTTCCACGTCCATTCGCGTTGGAGAAGCTTTCGCCAACTGACGTTCGAAAACAATTCGCTGAAGAGGCCATTGAGCAATCGACTCCGAAAGAAACGGACCAGCGGCCGCTACTCAGTCAAATTGCTTCGATGCTACGCGGCAATCGATCGCCAGAGCGTGAAACAAAGGCTCCACCCGTAATCAAAACAAGCTCGGGCGAAATGATCAACAAGCCAGTGAAGGATGGCGTTGTTCGATCGGCAGAAGTCTGGAAGGAAATTGCTTCGCCAGTGGCCAAGCAAGGCGGATCCTCAACAATCAAGCTTGACGGCAAAGCCGACCAAGCCGAACCGGATAGGCCCTCGGTGAGTGGAGCAGTAGCGAGTAAGGGGATTCAGCTTGAACCGATCGATCGAAAAGCGTTCTGGCAAAGCGTTGTCCAGCAGGCAAGCGTTCCGATGGGAGAATCGAATCAGCAACCCAGTGGAGCGAACACGCCTGCAATGGGCCCACAACAGCAATCATCTTTAAGCGGATTGCTCGATGGACTTCAGACAGTGCTTGATGCTGTTGGTGTAGCCGACCCTACTCCAATTGCCGATGGTGCAAATGTCGTTATCTCACTCGCCAGAGCAGTGATGGACCCGAAACGGTCTGGAGAGCATTTGGCGAATGCGGGAGTCAGTGCAGTTTCGATGGTGCCATATATCGGCGATATAGCGAAGGCCTTCAAGTACGGCGGGAAGGGCGCCAAGGTAGCAGCCGATGGAGCTCAAGCCGTGAAGCATGGGCACATGGGACCGCAACTAGGGCATCAGCCACAGCTCGCCGGTGGACATGGTGGAAATGGAGGGGGGCATGCGATCGATGGCATCGCAAGTATTTTCGGTGGAGGAGGTGGCGGATCGGGTGGAGGTGGCCAAAGTGGATCAGCGGCCGCGGGTGGAGGTGGATTCGATTTCACCAAGTGGAGCATGATCGGTGGAGCGATTGCGTTAGCGGCCCATGAAGTTTGGAGTCGCATGCAAAGCTTCGGCAAGTTTGCCCAACCAAGTCAGTATCGTGGTAATGCATTTGATGCAGTAACCGAGACGATGGACAAGGGACGGAGCCTTTACGATGCATCGACGCCAACATTCATGAAGTTTACCAGCTTGGGATGGTCGATCGATCTTGCTATTGGTTCCATCAAGGGCTGGGTGGATTGGCTGAAGCGGACCGAAGAGGCAGGCAATGCAATGCTTGAGAGCCAAAAACATCTTGCTCAGTACAACGGGCAAATTGCAATGTCTCTCACAAGCTTGGAAGTCGATCGCGTGCTGCGCGATATTGGCAAGGCTGAAGCGATGGGCGGAAATTACGAACAACTAACCGAATCGCAAACCAACTTCGAAGCAGCTAAGCAGGATTTACTCCAGCCATTCGAGCAATTGCAAATGCTCTTTCAAAGCAAGATGCTCGATTTCGGCACTTGGATAATGAAAGGGCTCGATCGGCTTGAGTCAATCGACAAGATGGTTGAAAGGTGGTTCGGGAAAGCCACATCAGATGAATCAAGATCGGCACTTACGGAATCAATCCGTATTCAGGCAGAAAAGCAAAGGAACAAACTCTAATGAGCGGTACACATTGTTTCTACAACGGCATCCTCATGCAGGACTGTGAGACTCGAGATTTTCAGCAAACGGTTGAGTACGACGAAAGTGGCACGGACGCCATGTTCAATCGATTTCGAATCTCGGTTGTCGCTCGGATTGTAAGTGTGGATCCAGCCCCACCAGCTCCGGATCCTGAGGATGAGGACGCACCCCCACCTCCACCACCTCGCGATAGGGAACATCCATCGTCCATTCGCGTGGCATTCGGAACGGATCCTGAAGCAGTGTACGAGGCCGAAGAATCGGTTGATCGCCTGGCGATTATTCGAAGCCGACTATGGGAACCTCGAAAGGATTTCTGGCTAGCGGTCAATGGAGCTAACAGCAGTGCAGCACAACCAACGCCAACGATTCGAGGCAAGCAAGCCGACCCGCTTGAGGCTCCAAACAGCTATCGAATTTTGCTGGCTGCAACAGGCGACTACTCAAAGGATCCAACGAAAGACGAAACCCAAGCCTATCCAAAGTTTATTAGGGCGTTTGGCTACACCGGGGCGATAGTAGGCAGTGCAGCGGTGCCTCGATTCACCAATGCGGTGCGAGTCGATCACATCGATGTTGACGAAGGGCCCAAGCCTCGCGATGTTGCCGTCTCGATAACGGGCGGAGGCTATTTTCGAGTCGAGTTCACAATCGATATCTGCGTATCTTTGTGTCGAGGTGATTTGACAACACAATCGGCACCGGTGCGCGATGCTCGCAAAGTCAAAGGCGTGATTTCAAATCGATGGTCCGTCACGGAACTGCTCGATGCAGAGTTTAAGACTTCCCATATCATCGAGGGAACATTGGTTGTCGCGAATCATCGCTACAAAGCGCAGGCGATGAGAACAATGGTGCAGCCCGCATTGTTCCCCTACGCGAAGATGGAAGGTCGATCCTTTGCCGTCGATAAGTCCGGCTTAAAGCTTGCTTATCAATTCACGATCAAGGAGACCGGAATAGCTCCACCACCTGGCGTTATTGATTGGGATGGTAAGTACACCGAAAGTACTGGAGTGGGATACGGGCGAATGCACGGACATATCAATCTGACTGTGCGGGGAGCAATCAAGCGCCCACCAGGGATGACAGCCAAGAAGCAAAAGACGGTCATGATTCGAGCGTTGTATGCGATGCTTCAAGGGCGAATAACTTCAATCAATCCTGACTGGAAACCACTCCCAGGGCAGAACGCCAAAACCGCCGTCATTCGTAAAGTGGTTGTGGTTGAAAACATGAAACGGCCTGAGTTGGAGTTGACTGCAGAAGTGGAGTACACACAAAAGGCAAAGGATGCATTCAACAATCGCTTGGAAAACATGGGGAACCCATTCCCAATTCCTGGCTACGATGAGCGATGGTGGCCGACTCCAAACTACTTCCAGTGGGACACGGCAAGCGAAAATGCGTTAGCAGATTCAGAGCGTGGCGGGGGTAGTTACTTCGACAGCTACAACCAAGGGCCATGCAACTTATGGCATGCGATGCCGCGATATGCGAAGACAGATGAGATCATTCTCGCGAGACCAGACGGCGGAAACTATCCACCGGATCCCGGCGAGGCAGACCCTGCAAACGCGAAGAACGATCCCACCTACAATTCGCGTCCATTCGTTGCCTATCAAGTTCCGGACCTGAAGGGAGAGCTCGGGCCCGTCGACGAACTGCCCCCAGTGACAGCCGATCGATTCGGTATCAACGAAGCGATTCAACAAGAAGGCTTTCCATATCTGAAGTGGGAATCATGGGTGGACTACTTCACGAACTATGGAAAGATCCAGCTTCCGTTGAGCCGCACTCGTGAACATCCACAGGGTAGGGCTGCAATGACAAGTAAAGGGTGGCCAGCGAATTCCATGTTCCCTCGGGAGATGCTGCAAACAAGTATTGCCGTCGCGCTTCATGCTCCCATGGCCAAGCGATGCTTCCGAGTTCTAGCTCGCAGGCAAGGAGCGTGGCCGATGATTCCAAAGCCGAGAGCGGAATATCAAGACAAGAACGGCTACTTCGAAACGCTACTTAGCTGCAAGATTGTGCCAGAAACGCCAGAGCTATCCTCTGACGATTCAACATTGGAGTACTCGATCCAAATGTTCTTGGAATACGCTCTCAGCCGAGACCCAGGGGGCGATACGATTTCAGGAAACGTATCAAGCTTCAATGCGATAGACACCCTTCGTTCTGGATCCTCCCCCATAGACAGGACTGGGCCGCTGGATAACCGCATCTCAGTTCTGGATATCTTCGACCTGAACACAATCGAGGATGATGCTGGCTATGTCGTTCCTACCTATGAACCTCCACCGGGGAGCCCATGATGATTGCACCAAGAGGATTTCAAAACCGCGTCGATGTTGTTGATAACATCGATGTTCCTTTCGAAGCAGGAAAGGCAGTCGATCAACTCCCCATTCCCGTCGATGACTTCGAAGAGCGATTCGAAGCGTTCTGCAAGTTCGCGACCTTCGAGACGAAAGACGATAGCGGCGAGGATGCCGACCCCAAACAAGAGTAGATATTTTGATAGCCGACCAACTCACATCGACTGCCGACCAACTCACTTTGTACATAACCGACCGGTCATGTACACAATTTCGAAAATATTCTCCCTTGTTGTACTTGTCACATGGCAACCCTGCCGATATGATGCTTAGCAGTTGGCAAGTACCACGCAGGGGAGAAGAGACAATGCAAACCGTTCAACCAGCAGTAGCCTACATCCGAGTGTCGACCGAAGGTCAAGCCGAAGATGGCGTTTCCCTCGAAGCACAAAAGAACAAGATTGCTGCTTGGTGCATGGTGAACGATTACCAGTTGGTTGAAACATTCGTCGATGCTGGATTGAGCGGCGGACGTGCTGACAATCGCCCAGGCCTTCAGAGTGCGATTCGGGAAGCTTGCAAACGAAAAGCAGCCTTGGTGGTTTACAGCCTTTCCCGGCTCGCTCGATCGACCCGCGATACTTTGCTGATTGGCGAAGAGTTGGATAAGGCTGGGGCCGACCTCGTTTCGCTGAGTGAACGAATCGACACAACCAGCGCATCGGGCAAGATGGTGTTTCGAATGCTTGCAGTTCTGGCGGAATTCGAAAAGGATCAAATCTCGGAGCGAACCAAGATGGCCATGGCTCACAAGCGTTCTCAGAATGAGCGAGTGGGAACGATCCCTTACGGATTCGACCTTGCCGAGGATGGCGTAGCGTTGATTCCAAACGAGGCTGAGCAAGAAATCATCAGGGTTATCCACGAGCTTCGAAGCCGTGGGCTATCTCTTCGTGCGATTGCCGACCAACTCACAATCTCGAACTATCCAACCAAGAAGGGGGCGAAGTGGAAGCACACGACAGTGAAAACGATTCTGACTCGGACGGCCTAAAGGCCTTGTCAACGGAGGAACTAATCCGCAAACTGCAGGAGGCTTCACGCGAGGAACATCCCAACAAACAGACATTGCGAGAATACATCGATGGCAAAATCGAAGAAGGATCTATCCGAGACGATGGCGGAGACGATCCGCCGAACGATCAAGGAAAGCGGATTGACTGGTTACCGGATCAGCCAAGAGACGGGCGTTAGCGAAGCTTCCCTGAGTCGCTTCATGCGAGAAGAAAGAGGCCTCAGTCTTGATGCTGCCGAAAAAGTCTGCAAGCTACTTGGTTTGCGGCTTGTGAAAGAATGATTGCTTAAACAAAAGTGGCCCCGCGATGTTACTAGCATCCGAGGCCGTGGTCCAAAACTTCTGAGGAGTTTAGAACGATGGTTAATCTAATTGAAAACACCCCGAATGCCAAGTATGTTCGGCGACTGGCACAGCTTGAGCGAACTTTGCTTGAGCTGGAGGTGATTTCCTCTCGCCGATTCGGATGCAGTCTCCAAGAGCTGCGGGCCGAACTCTATGATCGATCGAAGGGCTGGTCTACCCGCACCCTTCATCGGGATCTTAGCTTGCTGCAAGATCTAGGCTTTATCGTTCGCGTCTTGTCGACGTTCGATCAGAGCGTACGTTTCAAGATCAATCCCGTTTTGAGCATTGGCAAGTTCTTGCAAGCCAATCGCGACGAAAGGAGGACCTAGTTATGACCGAAGCCTACGTTGGGGAGTTCATCGACCCGCAAGCAGCTACACAAGCGACTATCGACCATTTGCAAAGGCTCATCGAATTTGTTCGCACTAAAGGCGTTAGCGAACCTTCGGACCTTGCATTGGTCGCAAAGTCGATCGAGGCGTTAGCCATTACGCTTCCAGTCTACGATGTGCCACCGGAGGATGTTATGGATTGGGATCCGTGGTATGCATTCACGCTGTACTACGACGATTTAACGCCAAACGATATGGCGGAAATCCTGGACCATGTTGGCGTGGATGTCAGCGAATACGAGAAGGCTCGCGAGGATGCGTTGTCTCCTTCACTTTAGCCCGTCGATGTCGACAGGCCTTGAACCCCTTAGAACGAGTGAGGTGCTTTATGCAATCAGTTCCATCCGTTGGCTATGTTCGCATGTCGACCGATCGACAAGAGACGTCGCCAGAGCAACAGCGAGTTGAGATATTGGCCTATGCGGAAAAGCACGGTTACAAAATCCTGAAGTGGTTCGAGGATCTGGGCATCTCGGGCGACAAGACAGAAAAGCGATTGGGTTTCTTGAGGATGATTGAAGAAGCGAAGGAGGGGAGATTCAAGTCTATCCTTTGCTGGGATCAGGATCGATTCGGGCGATTTGACTCGCTGGAGTCGGGATACTGGATCCATCCCTTACGAGCAAACAACGTCACCTTGGTTACGTGCGTCGACGGGCCGGTCGATTGGACCAACTTCGCAGGGAGAGTGATTTATTCCATCAAGCAAGAGGGCAAGCATCAGTACTTGGTGGACCTATCCAACAACGTCACTCGCAACATGAGGCAGATGGCCCGCGAGGGAGTATGGATCTGTGGACGTCCACCGATCGGATACGTTGTGGATCCAGATACCAGAAAACTAAAGCTTGGCGATCCGCATGATGTAGAGATGGTTCAGACGGTATTTGACCTTTACGTCCATAAGGGATTCACCTCCCGAGAGATTTCTACCGAGATGAGCAAAAGAGGCTACAGAAGTCCACGAACGGGCGGAGTGCCTGGGGTCAGGTTGATTCTCGAGCTTTTACGAAATCCGATCTACACCGGCGATGCAGTGTATGGCGCTAGGTCGGATTCAAAGTATCAACCAAGAGTGCCAACCAGGAGGCAGCCCACCGAAAACCACATTATCGTCGAGAATGCCCACCCAGCGATTGTCTCGAAAGCCGACTTTGCGAAAGCGGAAAGGCTGAGAACTATCAGGCATCACGGATCCAAGAACATTGCGAAAGGGAAGCACTTTTTCGTTCTCTCTGGATTACTTCGCTGCGCTCACTGCGGTGCGGCCATGACGGTCGACGGATACAACGATGCCGTTCACTACACTTGCCGAACGTACAAAGACCAGCCTGGATCTTGCAAGCGTTACAACATTAAGCAGGAGACGGCCCTTCCAATCATCATGGAAGAGCTAAAGAAGCGGCTCTTCACTCCGAAGATCATTGAGAAGGTCCGCGGCGAACTCATCAAGCGATTTAAGGCAGCCCCCAAAGTCGAGGCCAGGAACTACGAAAACCAAATTCGATCCATCGAAAACAAGATCGAAGCGGCGCAGGCTCGGCTCCTCGAAGTCTCAAAGGACATGATCCCCCGCGTAGAATCGGCCATACGATCACTCGAAAGCCAAAAGGCCTCTTTGGTCAAGTTGCAGAGCGAAACGCCTGAGGCGGTCGCCTACAACGCGGAGGACATCAAAATCGGGCTCAGTCGGGCGATGGACTGGTTCGCCAATCTCGAAAAGGTGACGGCATCCAACTGCGATGGCCGGTTGCTTCGCAATTTGCTGCTCGAGGTTATCGATGGGGTCGATATGAAATTTGAGCGCATCCCTGAAGGAACCAAGGGAGTTCGCCATAAATGCGTCTTGGTAAGCGGCACGATTCGGGTCAAGTTGCATACGCTGTTACGCAGTGGACCACCAATGCGGAACAGAGTCCGTATCTCCGAAGACGTGCTGGAACTTCATTTTGAAAGGAAAACGGCATGAGCGGAGCGGAACTGGACTGGAAGGAACTCGGGAAACTGCGGGCGTTGGTCAACGAGGCCAGCCGAATCGCGAGGCGAAACGTCATCGCCTTCGAGCATTCGGGAGGCGTTGGGACGTTCCTGGCGGGGATGGACAGCGAATTGCGTGATATTGCCGACCGACTCACCCAGGCTTTTGACTCGGAGTGGCAGGGCATCCCCGAACGGCTTGCCAAACGCGATGGAACGGCCCTTGCCGAGATTTCGCCAGATCGGGCCGTGGAAACGGTGGTCGATTGGTTCGAGAGCGATTACGAGGCAGGCAAAGCCCTTGCCGTCAGCCGTTATGCCAGAATGCTACCTGAGGGAATCCAGAAGCAAGGCTACTTGGCACTCGAAGAGCAGATTGAGCCCGTTCGCGATTGCTTCCCAAACGGGGGATTCCTGGGAGCGTTGGAGTAGCCGACCAGGGATGTGGAATACCGCAATCGATTCTTCATGGGACGTGGGTAGCGAACGATGCCCCTGCAAGTAAGATCAGGGGCTAGGATTCAAACCGGTTTCGCATGGCGGAGACCATCCCTCGCAGACCTCGGGGTTGTTCGCAACTCACGGCAAAAAGAGAGCGAACCGGCTTTTAAAATCGTCCGCGAACACAGGGTGTTTCTTTTATGAAGTTGAAGTTGCTCGCATTGCTGTCGTTGCTTTGCGTCGGTTGTTCGAAGCCTGCTCCTGCCCCCGCCGAGTCGTCGACGCCGATCGCTCCGATCCCTGGCGTGACCGTTGGCGCGACGGCGCTCAAGATAGAAGAGACTGTCGCGACGCTAAAATCGATCAAATTCGCTGTCGAACAAAAAGCCGAAGAGGATATGCCTAGGCTCATAGCGAAATACGAAGAGGCGACAGGAAAGCCACTAAACGATGCGTGGGGGAATCCGATTCGGTCGAAACGCGTCGGCCCAAAACTGCAAATCATTTCCGATGGTGCCGACCGAAAGCCAGACACGGAAGACGATCTAGCCGTCTCGGCATCCGTCGTTCCCCCGCCGCCGAAGACGAAGTAGACTTCTCTCGACGGCGATACAGGTTTCTAGGAATTCCATGCCAAGTATAACAGCCGTGCTCGTTTCAAAACGAGCACTGATGGCTTGGTTCAATCGAAGTCAGCCGGATAGCTTCGACAAGAGGCCAGGGCAGTAATCGAGCCGACAGTGATGATCAGTGAGCGGTTTGAGTTGTGTCCATTAATTGTACCCATTTGCCCTTCACTGGCCTCGGCAAACTCAATTTGGGACTGTTTTCTGATCTGCACTGGTGTCGACTTCAAATTGGGACTGCTGGTTGTCTACGGGCTCCCTGGCAGTACTAGACATCGACATCGACGCCTGCCGCAAGTCGTTTGATTTCCACTCAGGCCAGCTCCGAAATTCTTTGTCAACCTTTTCTAGTTGTGCTTCTAATTCAGTTCGGGTCACAGCGCCACTCCATCGTCTTGGGGAAGGGAAGTTATGAATTGGTTGTAGGCGTCCAACTCAGTTTCCAGGTACGAAGTTGGACGGAGTTGTAACCGAAGAAACCCTCGGTTGATACTCCAATCCACCGGCTTTCCATTTTGTGGATTTTTTCGGACTAATGGGTAGGTCGAGCCTAGCCTCATGGAAAAAAGGTCGAAAAATCGCCTGGGACCAATGCCTACAAACGGCTCAAACAACACCAATCCTTTCCTATCCTTCTTATCTTTCCAGACTTTATCATCCTCGGTGATGGAGTCGTTGTGAAACTCAAGAGCCTTGCTTTTGGGATATGGCTCGACGTAGACCACACGAGAAACACCACCCGCGATAATGTGTTTTGCACAGTTATGGCACGGGAAAGTGGTGGTGTATAGAGTCGCACCTAGCGTGCTTTGGCTCATTCGAGAGCAAGAGAGTAATGCCTCCATTTCCGCATGCACAACTCTGCCGTATTCGGTTAGGTCTTGAATAGTACTCTTTTCCAAAAGCTGCCGAAGTATCACCCTATCAAGCGTTGGGTAATCCTTTTCGGCGGTGTTGATCATTTTATCGATCATTTTGTTTTGCTCAGCTTTATTTGAGTCTCCCGCCTCACGCTTATAGTCCCTACCGTTTGGTGCATCGCCGATGCATCCATGCTCTCCCATTCTCTCGGCCCAATAAAGACCTCCTCCTGGTGCCGGGCACTCGTTCGCTCCGGTAGCGAGTATGTGTGAGTCTCTTGCGATTACTGCACCAACCTGTCTTGATAAATCAGCAGACCGAAGAGATGCCGCAAAAGCAAGAAACATCGCATACTCGTCAAATGTCGGAGTATGAAACGGACAACCAAACCAAAGCTCAACCATGCGTTTGACATCGCATCGCAGTTGATTGTGACTACTCGTCAGCTTCACAAAGAAATCCGCCAAATGAAACGTTTTGTTTACACGTTGACCGAAAGAATCACCCTCTTCATCGCGGTCAGTTTCCATCAGAAAGTCGACATCGCCGGGGGCAATACTCAGAGAACTCGTTAGATACTCTAGCCGACTAGCTTTTTCACTATGAAGACCAACAAGAACGAAACCGGATGGATAAATCAACCTTAACTGCTCGACCTCCTCTGGCCTTTTTAGCGAGTCAACAATAAAGACCGTCTTGTCAAATGGTGCAGGTCTGTTGAATTGTTTATATCTACGTCCGCCGATCTGGGCGGCAACGCCTTTCGCAAGAATAGAATTGTCATCCGAGTTCTTCCTAGCTCTGTTCCCCAACTCCATAAGGTTCTTGATGCGATCGTAGTGTTTGCTGCTTTTCGTCACACAGCCAGGGCAAGTCAACGGAATGACATCTTTCGAAACTTTGATAACTTCTACTTGATAACCAGCTTTTCCGAACTGTTCTCGAAGAAGCCCAATGAATCTATCGCTTTCGGTGCCGACTGCGCTAACTAGGCCAATGATTAATTCTGTGTAGTATTCGGTATGGGGCGTTTTGCTCATATTTACTTTTCTTTCGCGAACTCGCGGTAATTCTATGTTTTGGTTTGTTACAACTGTTTCTTTCTTCCGCCCTTTTGTTTTGGCAGGTCAGCTTGCAAGCAAGCATCATACGAATCGAGGATGGAATTTACCCGATTTCTAGCTTGGGAAGACTGTTGACGATCTTGTTTGTTTCCAAACTGACTGTGATGACTCGCAGGAGCAATTCCAATGGGTAGGCAGGGTTGTTCATGGTCTCGGTCGCCCACAGGTTAGCATCGTTGACGATACCGCTATCTGGGTCGGTGGTTACAGCCTGCCGTTCCATAACCCATTCGATAGCGCTCTTGCCGTTCACGACATAATCGTACGCTTCCAACGGAATGTTCTTAACAGTGATGTAGTCGTTGTAGATTACCGTGGTTCGATCATTGACGCTCTTACCGGTCTTGGGATCTTTGGTCTTGGCGAACTT
>JACCDR011352791.1_pt1 | contig 15676 bp, 12 predicted proteins | sample 7446431 | NCBI WGS metagenome assembly JACCDR01 (sample SAMN15323443, study PRJNA562643) | freshwater metagenome | isolation source: river surface water | place: USA:Blue River Watershed | collected 2017-08-17 | reverse complement strand
GTCTGACCGGCTGTTCAACCGCACACACAGGAGAAGGAAATGGCACACGGAGTCACGAAGGACCTCGGGCTTGTGCAGGGCGTGGTCATGCGTGTCACGCGGCTGGACGGCTGTGGTCGACCCCAGTTCGGTGACGGCGGGTCCGTCACGTCGGAGGGGTTCGTCAGCGTTGGCGTCACCGCGAACACGACTGACGTTGACGAGATCAGCGTCCAGAACGCCAAGGGCAAGACGGTTCTCTACCAGGGTGGCCGCTCGAACCCGTCGGGCTTCGGTCTGGAGATCACGTTCGCTCGGGTCGACCCGGAACTGATCGCGATCCTCACCGGGCAGGAGACCGTCCTCGACGCCGACGGCAACGTGGTCGGCTTCACGGTCGACACTGCGGTTGACGTCTCGGCTTCCGGCTTCGCGCTGGAGGTCTGGTCGGGTGCGCCTTCGTCGGACGCTTGCGCGGACGACGAGGCTGACGGCCAGTTCGGGTACAGCCTGTTCCCGTTCGTCACGGGCGGCACGCTCGGCGACTTCAGCATCGAGAACGACGCCGTGTCGTTCTCGGTGTCGGGCGCGAACACGAAGGACGGCAACGCCTGGGGCAAGGGCCCGTACAACGTGGTCCTCAACGGGACGTCCGGCTCGAAGACCGCTGGTCCGCTCATCTCGGCCCTCACCGCGACGACTGCCCTCGCGCAGATTCTCGTTGAGGTGTCGCCCCCGGCTGCGGTTGTGGGTGCTCGCCCGCTGCTCCGCACCACGGACCCGGCTGTCACGACGATCACCGCGACCGTCACGAGCAAGACCGCTGCTCTCTCCGTCACCCCCACCGTCACCAACGGTGTCGGTGTCTGGTGGGACTTCGGGGACGGCACGTGGGACTACGTCACCACGGGTGGCGGTGCGACCTCGCACACCTACGCGTCCGGCACCTACACGGTCCAGGCGTCCACGAATGGCACTTGGGTCTCCAAGACTGTCACCGTGGCGTGACCTGAACCGTCCAGAATTCTGGACAATGAGAGGGCGGCGGCTTCCAGCCGTCGCCCTCTCGCCATGAACGGAGCGACATGACGGTCACCACCTGCTACCCGGACGACACTGACTGGGGCACCTTCGACTGGACGAAGGCGACAACCGGGCAGGTTGCTCTCCGCGATCTTGCGGAGGAGTTCGCATGGATGTACCTGGACCGGCTCACCGGCCACGCCCTCGCCCTGTGCCCGATCCGAGTTCGACCGGCGAAGTGGGCTTGCCGAGCGGGTGCCTACTACCTCGCCCCCGCTGGGGCGGCGACTGGCCCGTTCAACCCGTACGTCGGCGCTGACGGCCTGTACCGCAACGAGGCCCACCGTTGGGGGTGCGAGTGCGACGACGCTCGGATCATCACCCTCCCGACCACGGTCGGCGGGATCGAGTACATCCAGATCGGCGAGGACACGCTTCCCGCGACCGCGTACCGGGTCGACGACGGTAACCGGCTGATCCGCCAGGACGGGCAGGGTTGGCCGCTGCGTCAGGACATGTGGGCGTTGGCGGGCGAGGAGGACACGTTCACCGTGTCGTACTACCCGGGCATCATGCCGACGCGGCTGCACAAGTTCGCGGCGGGTGTGCTCGCGCAGGAGTTCCTGAAGAGCCAGACGGGAGACCGAGGATGCAGGCTGCCCACCGGAACGACGAGCGTGGTCCGTCAGGGCACGAGCGTCACGATCGATCCGCTCCTCGCGGCCGGGATGCGTACTGGTATCCCGGAAGTGGACCAGGTGGTCATGTCGATCAACCCGCACGGGCTGAAGCAGAAGTCGCGGGTCTACTCCCCCGACACGATGTTCCGCACCCCGATCACCACGGTCGGCTCCCGAGACACGGCTGTCGTTCCGGGCGACCCGGGGCACAGCAGCGGCAACCTGGTCGCTGATCCCAACAACCCCGGCTACTACGTTCTCCAGGGGGCCTGAGATGGGCAAGGTGTGGGCACCCCTGGACTCTGAGACACGTCTCCCTCCTGCGGACGCTGTGGCCGCGATGGAGGCCGCGACGGTCGCTCCCCACAAGGAGGACCCGACTCCCCACCCGGCGTACGACGACATCCCGAGTCTGACGGCGCTGTTCGAGAATCATCTCGCCTGATTGGACCCGAACCATGTCTCTCGCAACCAACCTGACCTCTGCGTTCACGCGGGTCGCCACCGAGTTCAAGGCGGTGTACGCGCAGGTCGGTGACCTCACGTCGCTGACTACGTCGTCGAAGGGGAACCTCGTCGCGGCGATCAACGAGATCAACGCGAAGCCGTCGGATGTGGGCGACCCGACCACCGACTTCGTCGCGACCTTCAACGACGCTCTCGCATGAGTCTCGCGTCTCAGGTCAACCTCCTCGCGTCGGCGATGGGGGCTGCACTGAAGTCCACCCGGTCTTCGGTCGCAGCCCTTCAGCCGGTCACGAAGAAGGCGGCGTACCGGATGGGTGGCACGCACAACAACACGAACTTGGGGGGTGCTGGGCAGACTTCGATCCGGGAGCGCACTCCTGGTCTGCAACTGCCGGTCCAGGCGACGCGCTGGCGTCTGCACTACCGCAACTACAACGCGCTCACGTCGTCCAACTCCGGGTCCAGCCCGGTCACGGTGCAGCGTGTGTTCGTGGGGCCGAACGCTGGACCGAACGCGACGAGTGAGTACGCCTGCTCGGCTCCGCTTCGGCAGATGCCGGGTACCCCCAGCGCTGTGCAGGGGACGACCGAGTGGGTCTCCGACTGGCACACCCCGGCGTCGGTGGGGATCACGGACACCCGGAAGAAGTTCAACGTCCAACTCGATCTGACGTTCACCGCGAACGACTACATCGGCTACACGTCCTCGATGTTCGCCGCGATGATCGACACCGCCGCGACGGGGACTGGTGTTGTGTCGCCGACGGTCGCGGACCCGGGTGCGATCGGCGGCAGCGGTTCCGCGACCTCGTGGTACTCGTACAACTACATGATCGGCGACGTGTGGATTGAGTACGAGTACGCCGATGCCACGGTCCCGAACGTGCTGTTCCTCGGCCACTCGTACGTCGATGGGGCGCAGTTCAGCGCCACGGCTGGGCAGTACGGGCAGCCGTCCGGGTTCGCGCAGAAGGCGGCGCGGCGGCACAAGTTCGCGGCGACCGTCAACGCGCTGTCGACATCGAAGATCACCGACTGGGTGAACGGGGCGACGATCTCGAACAAGTTCGACATCCTGACGGCAGCACAGGGGTACAACTTCGACGCCATCGTGGTCATGCTCGGCGGCAACGACATCGTCAACGACGGCACCACCCCGGACACATCGACGATGCTGTCCCGGTTCCAGTCCCTCGTGAACGCGATCAACACCCGCTACCCGGGCATCCCGATCTACGCCTGCACCAACGTCCCGTTCGGGGCGGTGGCGGACACGGCGTTCGGTTCGGGTGGGAAGGCTGTGACGCAGACGATGCTGAACACGCAGGACGGCTTCAACGCGGGGCTGTTCTCCACGATCCGCGGCTTGGCTGGGGTGTTCGACTTGGAGGCTGCGATGAAGGACCCGGCGAACCCCCGTCGCCCGCTTGCCGCGTACATGGGGTCGGACAACATCCACCCGAACCCGCGCGGCTACGACAAGTTGGCCGACGCGATCACGCTGTACTGACACGTAGGGTACGAACATGGCTGACCTGAAGACCGACCGGACCGCGTGGCCGGTCATTGCTGCGATCAAGGATGCCGCCCCGGAGGTGTTCGCGGAGCTTGGGGTCCCGCTGGATCACGTGACTGTGCAGCACGGCGAGCAGGTCGTGTTCGACATTGCCGAGAACTGCGGCACTCAGATGTGGGTCCGGCTGGCGCAAGTTGTCCCGTCGCTGAACTTCCCTGACATCGACGACGGGCCGATCCTGGGGACCGCTCCGACCCGTTCGTTCGCGGTCACGATTGAGGCTGGGGTGGTGCACTGCTCGGCGATCTGGCAGGACCCGAACTTCGCCCCGGCCGACGAGGACTACCTGTCGGACACGGAACTGTCGCTGGCTGAGATGACTGCGCTGCGGGAGACGATCTGCCGTGCCCTGAGCGGCACGAAGCGGAAGTGGTACTTCGCCCCCGGGTACCAGCCGACCGCGGGTGGCGGTGTCATCGGCGGCTACTGGCAGATCATCGTTGAGGCGAGCCCGAGGGTGAACGACTGATGGCCTCGACGTTCAAGGTCACGATCTACGAACCGAAGGTGTCGCTTCAGTTCGACACACCTGGGCAGGTGGGGCGTTGGGCGTCTGCCCGTCAGCGGGAGATCGTGGCGCAGGCGAAGGTTGAGGCTCCGACTCGGTACGGCGAACTGGTCGCGGGCGTCCGTGCGGGTGGTGCGCTGAAGACGGGCCGGTACTCGCTGCGACGCATCGTCCTGTCCACGGCCGGACACTCCCGGTTCGTGCACGAGGGGACGACCGGGCCGATCTTCGCGCGTCGGTACGGGTTCATGATGGTGCCCGCGTTCGAGGGTGCCGCTCCTGGGCGGATGGGCGGCACGAACCTGGTTGCCCGTCGGAGCGTTGCGGGTCAGCGGGCGAATCCGTTCCTCGTCCGCGCGGGACGCTTGGTAATGTTGCGACACGGTGTTGTATGACACTGAAGATGTCCAGAATTCTGGACAGCGAACAGGAAGGGTGCACATGGCACTGAAGGACTTCTCCTTCGCGGCCGAGGAAGAGAACTCGGTCCACGTCGAAGGCGAGGAGGAGGTCCTGGAGTTCACGCTCCCGGACAAGGACGGCAAGAAGAAGGTCGTCTACGAGACGTACCTCCCCACCGAGTCCCAGATCGGCCTTCTGATCGCGAACAGCGAGGAGAACAGTCTCGCTGCGGCCAAGGACTTCATGAAGCAGAACTTCCTGCCGAAGACCTACCGCGAGATCATGTCCCGGATCGCGGACCGGTACGACCCGCTGGGGTTGAGCACGATGCAGGACGTCGTGTACGCGCTGATCGAGGAGGTCGCCGCAAACCCTTCCACCGAGTCGTCAACATCCACTCCCTCGCCGCGGACAACTGGGTCTGGATCGAGGGCGAATACGCGGGTCAAGGCATCGAACTCTTCCGGCAGTCGCCGCGCCGGTTCCTAGTCCTGATCCTCGCTTGGTACCTGCGTCGCATCGATGACTACATCAAGGCTGGCGCGGAACCCAAGATCAGGGAGGAGTTCATGGATGGGATCGACACTCCTCTCAGTGGCGGCTCGAACAACCGTAGAACGGCATCCCAGGAAGCAGACAAGCGGCGGCGTGAACGCGAGATGGGTCAGTTCCTGGCACTGAAAGCGGCAACATCCGGCGCGTAGCACACCACATCCGGCCTCCCTTCGTGACACAATCAGCGTGGCGAAGGGAGGCCGTTCGTGTCGGATACCGTCGGTCGGATCGACCTCATCCTCGATATCGATGGCAAGCGTGCGGTCGGCAAGATTCGCAAGGCTGGCGAGAAGGCTGGCCGCGAGGCTGGCGAGGGCTTCAACGACAACTTCGGTGACGAGATCACGAAGGGCGCGAACGAGCGCAACAAGGAGATCGGCAAGGAAGGCCGGAAGGCTGGCGAGTCGTACTCCGACGCCCGAGACAACATCGTCCGCAATCGGAACAAGAAGTTCTCCCGCGAACTCGCGGATGTCTTCGAGACGCCGAAGGGCCTGTCGAACTACGTCAACAAGTTCGACGATGCCAAGGATGCCTACAAGCAGTTGCGGTACCAGTTGACGGAACTGCACAAGGCGAACCTCATCTCGGACGAGGACTTGAAGCGGAACCGTGAGACGTTGCGGTCCACGTCCCGCACGGTCATCCGTCACAAGGATGCAGCGAACGCACTCGCTGCCACGCAGGAGCGGTTGAACCGTGACTGGGATGAGGCGATCAAGCACAACAAGGCGTACGACCAGTCGATCCGCCGTCAGGACCGGAGCATCCGTTCGGCGCAGCGGAGCATGAACGAGTGGTCTCGGCAGATCGCGCAGGGGATGCGTGAGCAGGAGCGGTTCAGCCGTGAGTTGGATCGCACTCGCACGTCCGTGTTGACCGTGTTCCGTGACGGGGACAAGGGCATCGCTCGGTACGTGCGCCGGTTCCCTGAGGCGCACGAGGGAGTCAACCGGCTCCAGGGTGACCTGCTGCGTCTGCGTCAGGCGAACCGCATCAACAACGACGAGTTCGAGCGGGGCTTCCGCTCTCTTGACCAGTACAGTCGCCGTGCTCGCGCGTTGGGTGACACGTTCACGGATGTGGAGCGGTCGTCGACCGGAGCGGGGAACGGCATCCGCCGCTTCAACCGCAACGGCGCGCAGATGCCGTACATCCTGAAGACCATCGCCGGGTACACGGCGCTGTTCACTGCGCTTGCCCCGGGCATCGCCGTGCTGGGTTCCGCTGCCGGTTCGGGTGCACTTGCCCTCGCGACGGGCGCGGGCGCGCTCGGTCTCGCCGTGGTCACTCTGATCCCCGCCTTCAAGGGGATGCTGGGCGACATCAGCAAGTTGCCTGCTGAGGCGCGTCCCGCCGCGAAGGCGTTGCAGGCGATGAAGGAGCCGCTCGGCGACATCCAGGACACCATCCAGAAGGGCGTCTGGTCTGGTCTTGGACCGGAGATCGAGAACGTCACGAAGACGGTGTTCCCCCGGTTGGAGAAGGGGTTCGGCAAGACCGCGAAGACCATCAACGGGTTGTTCAGCGACCTGATGACGGGTCTGACCTCGCAGAGCGCGCTCGGGCGGATGGACACCATCTTCTCGGGGCTTCAGCCGATCTTGAAGTCCCTCGGTCGTGCCACGCTCAGCCTGGGTGGGGCGTTCTCGAAGTTGTTCACCGCTGCCCTTCCGGCCGGTCAGGGGTTCTCGAAGTTCCTGGAGAACATCCTCCGTGACTGGAGCACGTGGCTGAGTAGCACCGAGGGTCAGGATGCGCTGACCACGTTCTTCGACCACCTCGACACGATCATGCCGCGGGTGGGGAACCTGATCGGCGCGGCAGGCAAGGCGGTGTCCAGCCTCGTCACTGACGACGCCGTGAACAACATGGCGCTGTTCCTCGACAAGATGACGGTCGCTGTGCCGCAGGTCGTTGGCGGTTTGGGTGGCCTGGTCGACGCGCTTGACCCGCTGGGCCTCGCGGCGAGCGCCGTGCAGGGCATCGGTGACTGGTTCGACCGGAACGCCGGTCCGGTGAAGACGTTCGGTGAGGCCGCGAAGTCGCTGCTCGGCAAGGGTGGCAGCACGATTGGTACGGTTCTGAGCCAGGTCGCGGACGCCGTGATCGACATCGCCCCGGAAGTGTTCGAGGGGATCGGTCGCGGGTTCGACGCGATCAAGGATGCGGTCAGCAAGCCGGAGTTCGAGTCGGCCCTGAAGTCGGTCGCGAAGGCGCTGGGCAAGGCTGGTCAGGCGGTTGGTGACCTGCTCGAAGCGCTCAACGATTCGGGGGCCATCTCTACTGCGTTCGGTGTGATCGGCAACGCTGCGGACACGGCGGCTGGCCTGCTGGAGACGTTCAGCGCTGCGGCGAAGGCGGTGAAGGGTGACTGGGCCGGGGCGAAGAAGTCGCTGGAGGAGGCGCAGGACATCCAGAAGGACAGCGACTCGAAGAACGACCAGGCGAACAAGGACTTCCGGAAGCAGAACGGCGACTTCTGGGGTGACGTCCTGCTCGGCCCTACGAACGAAGACATGATGAAGGGCCTGGAGAAGCAGCGGAAGAGCACGAAGTCGAGCATCTGGACCAGCGGCCTGTTGAACATCTGGGCGCAGCAGGTGGCGAAGGACAAGCAGAAGGCGAAGGACAAGGGCTCCGATAGTGGCGCTTCGCTGGGTGGTTCGTTCGCTGACGGTGTCAACGACGGGTCGAGCAAGGGTGGCGGCGGCGCGAAGGTTGCTACTGCGGGTACGGCCTTGTCGACGACGTTCCTCAGCAAGTTGAAGACCGCGTTCACTGAGGGCATCCCGGCGCTGGGACTTGGGGACAAGTTGGCGTTGCCGTTCCAGGGTGTCCCGGCCACGATCGGTGGCCTGGTTGGGCCGGTTCCTGGGATCATCGGCGGCATCCTCGGCGGCTTGGGGGCGCAGGGTCAGGATGGTGCGAACAAGACCCAGAACCCGTTCAACAACGTGGGGACCACGATCGGCGGCTTCGTTGGTCCGGTGCCTGGGATCATCGGCGGGATCATGGGCTTGATCTCTGGCAAGCCTGGCGCTGACAAGACGAGGGACCCGTTCAACGGTGTCGACAAGGACATCAGCGACAAGGTTGCGGGTGCCCCGGGTCTCATCGGGGGGATCATGAACCTGATCTCCGGCAAGCCTGGTGCCGACAAGACCAAGGACCCGTTCAACAGCGTCAACGAGGACATCCGCAGCAAGGTGAGCCCTGTGCCGGGGACGGTCTCGGGTGCCCTGTCGGGGGTCAGTGACTTCGGTGCTGCGAGCCGGATCGTCGCTGCGTTCCAGACGGTCGCTGGTCGAATTCAGGATGCCCTGTCCGGGATCGGCGGCATCGTCTCCCGTGCGCTGGGTGCGGCGAAGGCGCAGGCGGACGCGGGTGTCGGTGCGATCCAGGCGGGCATCGCGGGTGCCGTGCCGAAGACGGCGATCGGTGGCACGTTCAACGGGGCGCAGATGCGCATCATCGGTGAGGCTGGCCCGGAGGCGGTCGTCCCGCTGAACCGGCCGCTGTCGCAGGTGGACCCGTCGGTGCGTGCCTTGTCCGCTATCGCGCAGGGGAAGTTCCCCCTGACTTCGACTGGCGGGAAGGGCAAGTCGATCGTGGTCGAGGAGGGTGCCATCATGGTGCAGGTCCCGAACGCGGACCCGGAGCAGGCAGCGTCCGCGGTGCTCGACCGGCTGGTTGCCAACTTGTGAGTGTCCAGAATTCTGGACAGTAGGGAGCGGTCATGGCGTACTGGGATGGGTACTTCTCGCTGGCGGGTGTTGAGTTCGCCAACGAGGAGCGGTTCCGTACCTACGTGCAGAACGTGGGCGCGCACCTGCCCGTCCGGGAGCGAGACCTCAACGGGTACTCGGGCTTGCACAGTGCTCTCGGCGACAACCCGTACTCGACGCCGCTCGCTGATCGCGCCCCGTGGGTGGACATCAACAACGAGGTCACGCACGGGTTCCTCGGCGGGACCGTCTTGTCGATGGAGGGGTTCGACAGTTCCACTCGCACCGCCGATGTGATCGAGGGGTTGGGCAAGGGCGGCGCTGTGGGGTCGTCGCGTGAGAGCAGCCGCTCGATCCGCATGACGATGCTCCTCGTCGGCCTGTCCCCTGAGGCGGTGCAGGAGGGCATCACCTGGCTGGACCGAGCCCTGTGGCGGTCGAAGAACCCGCGTCCCCTGGTCCCGCAGCAGCCGGGTGTCTCCGACCTGCGGTTCTTCGAGCAGCGTCCCGACATGATCGATGGCGTCAACTACGTCTGGAACCCGTCGGCATCCAAGTTGGGTGAGTCCCTGACGGGGTCCGCGTCGACGGCGTACGCGTTCCGGTCCCTGGACGACAACGACAACTGGGCGTACAAGATCACGTCTCGTGTGACGGGGAACTCGACTGCGGAGATGTCACGGGTTGAGCGTCCGAAGACGCGGCCCGGTCAGATGTGGGTGGCGTCTGCGGACATCTGGCGTGCCGCCGCGACGGGTGACCGTCTGGTGCAGTTCTTCATCCGGTTCCGTGACCAGTACGGCAACATCATCGCGACGGCTGAGGCGTCCGCCACGTCGGTTCCGAACGGGGAACTGTACCGGTGGAAGGGTGCCCGGTACGACTCGGTGTCGCAGAAGTTGACGACCGACGGGATGATCCAGAACTTCATGGTCAACCCGTCGGCTGAGGGCATCACCAACGGGTTGTCTCCTGCCGGTCCTGGGGCGACCGTGCAGTTGTCTTCGACGGCTGAGATGACCGGCAAGAAGGCGTACCTGATGACCGCCACGCAGAAGGGCGAGCAGGGCGTCGTCTCGCGTACCGCTGCGGCTGTGGAGGGGCAGCAGTGGTGGGGTCGCGCGAAGGGGAAGTTGCTGACGCTGGGTGGCGCACGGCACATGCGTGCGGACCTGGCGTGGCTGGACCGTACCGGCAAGGAGATCGGCCGGTCGCAGGGCTCGGTTGTGGACCTTGTTCCGTCGGCGACGTTCAACCGTTGGGTGGGCCGGAAGGCGCGCTCCACGTCGCAGCAGTTCAGCGGCAACACGATGCGGACGAACTGGTGCACGAACCCGACACTGCTGGTCGACTCTGGCGCGTACCGGGGGCAGAACGCGAAGATCGGCCGCGAGAAGACGAACGTCCTCGGTCCGGCGTACGTGCTGAAGGTCACCCCGAACGACACCCGCAACGTGGTCACCGGCGTGACCGTGTACATGAACGTGCCGCAGGGGACTGAGTTCGACTTCACGTTCATGATCCAGTCCCTCGGTGGTGCGATCAGCATGAAGTTGACCGGATCGGGATGGGAGGTCGTCTCGGGAACGGGGACCTTCGAGGCGACGACGACCCCGACCCGTGTGACGATTCGCTTGCGCGCGACGGGCGCGACCGCGGACGCTCAGACGCTCCGCATCGCGCGTGTGACGAACACGAACATGCGTTCGTTCCGCATCTCGCAGGTCGGCTTGATCGACGGCACCGGCTCGTACTTCGACGGGTCCACGGCGGGCGCTGGGAACCCGCCTCGGGTCACGTCGCCGTGGGAGGTCACTGTCGGTGGTGTCGCGCCGGAGGACACCGCTTCCGCCCGCCTGGTGCTGTCCACGCTGGGGACCGGCCCGACCCTGACGGGGGACCAGTACCTCTTCGACCAGATTCTGTTCACTCAGGCTGACGCTCCAGTGGACACGGACCCGACGGACGAAGTCGACCCGGTCCCGGTCATGCCCGCCTACTTCGACGGCGACACCCCGACCACGTTCTCGAAGTTCGACGCTGTGTCGCTCACTGCGACGACGGCCCGCAAGCGTGTGTCGCTGACGGCCGAGGCTCCGAACGGTGCGGTCACGGCTGAGATCGCTGTGACTCGCAGCAACTCGGTCTCCCCCGCCGTGGGGGACGTGATCTTCGCCGACAACCTGTTCCTGTCGCCGTACACCTCCGATGACGAAATCCCCCCGTACACGGCGATCACGCTGCGCGACGCGGTTTCGGAGTGGGAGCGGCACTTCCAGGATGTGTACCCGATCGCGGGTCCGACGATCATCGACAGTTGGGAGTTCGGCGACCAGGGGTGCAACGGTGCCGCCGCTCAGGTGGAGTTCTCCCTGGTCGCGGAGAACCCGACTCGACTGCGTGACAACGGCGATGTGGTGGCTCTGCCGAAGCCGACGGATGTGTCGGGGACGACGGGTGCTGGCGCGTTCGCGAAGATCGAGGATCGCAGCGGCATCATCCGCAACTACATGCCGCAGTTCGCGTTGGGGTCGCCGATCATCCCGAACGGGTGGGTGGTCAACACGACGGCGGGCAGCACTGAGGTGTTGGGCATCCAGACGGACCCGGATGGTGGCCTGCCGTACGTGATGTCGGTGCGTGGCGGTCCGTCGACGACGGCGTGGGAGTCCACGATCTCGGCGATCAGTGTCCTCGGCGAGCGGGGTGGTTTCGATTCGGCGGTCGCGTCGATCTGGATCGGCACGAACGTGTCTCGGTCGCTCACGGTCCGGCTGACGGCGTACAACCGTCGCGCGGTCGTGGCGACGCAGACGAAGACGATCACCCCGCCGACGACGGGGACCGGCAACATCTTCGGCGACACGTTCCGGGTGGACTTCAACCTGGGGGCGATGAACGCGGACGGGTTCCGTTTCACGATCACCGGCCCGACGGGCACGGTCACCACGTACATCGCGAACCCGCAGGTCACGTTGGGGTCGACGAGTTTCCCGCTGCTGAACGGTGTCCTGCCGGACGACGGCACGTACACGTACGACTTCGACGCGGCCGGGTTCTCCCGCCGCACCCCGGTGAAGCGGGTGGAGTCGCACACGATCTTCGCGAACCTGACCACGCCCCCTGTCGCTGTCACGGGGCTGAGTGGGTACGACGAGGTGGGGCTGACGACGTACCGGACGTACGCGGCGATCCCGGCTGACATCGTGCCCCGCAACGCGTTCGCGGTCCCGGTTGCCCGGGTGGACTTCGACCGGTACCTGACCCGCTGGGTCCGGTTCCGGTTCTACCCGAACCCAAATAACCTCGCGCCGGAGAAGATCGACACGTCGACGTTCGAGGCCGAGTGGGTCATCGACCAGTTCAGCGGCAACGTGCAGCGGCCGACGGACGCGACCGGTTACATGTCGATCGTGATCGATGGTGTGGCGCGTCGGGTGTGGGCGCGTGCTCAGGACGGTACGGTGATCCCGGGCGATCAGTACGTCGTCACCTCGGAGGGTTCGCCGATCCAGTGGCCCGAGTTGCGGAGCATTCCGTACGTCGTGTCGGTGGAGTACCCCACCTTCAAGCAGGCGAACGAGCCGACGGGTGAGAACTGGTGGCGGGCGTCGTTGGGTTTGATGATCGAGGAGTTGTAGGAATGGCGTCGGACTTCAAGGAAGCCCGCAATCACACCGCCTTCATCTACGACAAGGGTGGGCGTACTCGGCTGTTCCAGATGCACAACATCATGGAGGTCAAGTACAACCGCATCCGTGACGACATGTCGTCGGGGTCGATCAAGATTTCTGCGGAGAACCGCGACCGCCAGTTGGAGCAGTTGAGCGGGATCGAGCCCGGTCGGCACGAGTTGCACATCTACCGGGGCAACAGTCTCGCGTGGTGTGGTCCGGTGAACTTGCCGGATTCGGCGAATGAGTACGGGCAGTTCGAGTTGTCGGCGAACGACATCAGTTTCTACTTCGACCGGATGTCGTTGGAGAACGCGTACGACAACTCGTCGACGAAGACCGACTACGTCGTGAACCGCATGCAGAAGATCATGACGACGGAGATCGCAGCACAGGGGGTTGAGGAGGACTGGAACCTCCTGGACCACTTGCACTTCTACGTGCAGAACGGCGACGCGAAGACGACCGCCCGCACGTTCAAGCATCAGTCGACGATCTTCGATCACCTGGAGGAGTTGGCTGCCCGGTCGGGTGTGGACTACACGGTCGTCGGCCGTGAGTTCCACATGTGGGACACGTCACGTGCGGCGATGGGGCAGTTCCCGTTGGCTGGTCGTGAGGACTTCCTGGCCGAGCCGCGTCGGAAGAAGTACGGCACGGAGTTGGCGACGCGGGTGATCGCGACGGATGGGCAGGGCGGCTACGGCATCGCTGGCGGTCGGGACCCGTACTACGGCAAGTGGGACATCGTCGTGCAGGCGTACGACGCGGAGACGGACGCGAAGAAGCCGACGGCTGCGGAGTTGCGGTCGCAGGCGCAGTTGTCGCTGAAGGGGCGGAACCCGACGCCGATGCAGTTGACCGTTCCGGCGAACTCGGGCATCGCACCGAAGTCGCCGTTGTACGACCTGGACCACCTGGTGCCTGGTGCGTACGTGCCGTTGCGCCTGTCTGATGCGGGTCACAACGTGATCCGCATGCAGAAGGTGCAGGAGGTGACGGTCGTCGACAACGCCAACGGGGAGTTGTTGCAGGTGTCCTTGTACCCGGCTGCTGGTTTCGGTTCGGGGGATGACAACATGGGTCTGGAGTTCTGATGGGTGAGTGGGGCCCGGGCGGCAGTTTCGAGAAGTGGATTCGTCAGGCGAACCGCAAGTTGGAGAAGTTGAACCGTGCGTCGGTTGGTGCGGTGAACCGTGCTGACGACGCGCAGTTCGCGGCTGACACTGCGATCGACTCGGCGACGCAGGCTTCGCTAGACGCGGCGCAGGCAGCACAGGCTGCGCTGGAAGCGGCTGGCATCGCTGAGGGGAAGGGCACCGTCTACACGCAGACGACCGCTCCGAGCCCTGTGGACTTGAACGGCCTGTGGATTGACACGGACGACGGCAACAAGTCGTACACGGGCCAGATGGTCAACGGTGTGGCGAAGTGGGTGCTGGTGCAGGACGCGTCGATCCAGGCTGCGGCGAACGCTGCGGCTGCGGCGCAGGCTAAGGCGGATGCTGCGGCGACTGCTGCGGCTGCTGCGCAGGGCACGGCGAACGATGCGAAGACGGCGGCGAGTGCTGCGCAGACCGCGGCCGACCAGGCGAAGACGGCTGCGTCGGGTGCTCAGACGACGGCGAATGGTGCGGTCACGGCGGCGCAGACGGCGCAGACGGCAGCGGACACCGCGAAGACGGCAGCGGGTACCGCTCAGACTGCTGCGAACACGGCGCAGACGGCTGCGAACGCCGCGCAGGCGAAGGCGGATCAGGCTGCGTTCGGCACGTTCGCGGCTGACCCGGACACCACGAAGTCCGCGCAGTGGATGCGTGCCATCTGGAAGGAGACTGCGACTCGGGGGACGTGGCAGCCGACGTACGCGGACATCATCGGCCGCACTCCCACCGCGGTGGACTACATCACGGATGCCACGCTGTCGGGGACTGCGTCGTGGGCGAAGGGCAACTACTACTTCGGTTTGCTCCGCGGCGTCGTCACTGTGACGGCAGCCACCACGGTCACGTTCACGTACAGCGCCGATGACTCGTCGCGTGTCTACGTGGATGGGGTGACCGTCAAGACGAAGAGCGGCTCCGGGGCTGCGGGTTCGGTCTCGTTCAGCCTGTCCGTGGGTGTCCACGTCATCGACTTCCTCGTGTACCAGAACACTGGTGGCGACTACATCAACTCTGTCAGCCCGTCCATCGCGTCGCAGGTTGCTTCGCTGTACCCGCCGAAGTCGTTGTCGCTGTCGGATGCGCAGGCGGCGACGGCGATTGCGAACGCGCAGACGGCGCAGACCGCGGCTGACACCGCGAAGACCACCGCGGATCAGGCGAAGACTGCCGCGGCGACGGCTCAGACTGCTGCGAACACGGCACAGTCCGCGGCTGACGCTGCCCAGTCGACGGCTAACGCCGCGCAGACCGCTGCCGACAACGCGAAGACCGCTGCCGACAACGCGCAGTCGTCAGCGAACAGCGCGCAGACCACTGCCAACACGGCGGTCACGAACGCCGGTACTGCACAGACGGCTGCGGACAACGCGGCATCTGCGGCGGCGTCGGCGTCCGGCATCGCCAACGGCAAGGCTGACGTGCTGATCCAGTCGACCGCGCCGACGACTGCGATGCGGAAGGCGACGACGCTCTGGATCGACACGACCAGCAGCGCGAACACGCCGAAGCGTTGGTCGGGTAGCGCGTGGGTGGCAGTCACTGACAAGGCTGCGACGGACGCGGCGACCGCGGCGGCGAACGCGAAGACCGCTGCGGACAACGCTCAGACGACGGCGAACAAGGCTGTGCAGGACGCGGCTACCGCTCAGTCCGCGGCGAACATCGCGAAGCAGACGGCGGATGCTGCTCAGACTGCGGCGACGAACGCGCAGTCGTCGGCGAACGGGAAGAACACGGTCCGGTACCGGACTACCGCGCCGACCACCTCCGCGTCCGACAAGGGCACCGCCGACGGCGACATCTGGTTCGTCATCCCGAACGTGCAGACCGGCATCGTGACCGGGCAGTACGTGTGGTTCGCAGCGAACCAGGCTTGGGTGCAGCAGACCCTCAACTCGGCCCTGCTGGCAAGTATCG
>JACCDR011272266.1_pt1 | contig 15676 bp, 27 predicted proteins | sample 7446431 | NCBI WGS metagenome assembly JACCDR01 (sample SAMN15323443, study PRJNA562643) | freshwater metagenome | isolation source: river surface water | place: USA:Blue River Watershed | collected 2017-08-17 | reverse complement strand
GTCAGCACGGCGTGGGAGTCGAGCGCGGCCACCGCGTCTTCCTGCGCGGTGGCCCGGCCGCGGGATTCCCGCGCCGACAGGATCGCGTCCACGCACACATCCGGTTCGGTGACCATGAACCGGACCTGGCCGTTGACGTGTTCGCGGGGTGCGATGGCACCCCAGTCCGGAGGCTTCCAAAGAAGGGGGACAAGGTCGGTGCGGCGGTGCTCGCGGGACATGTGGGGGTCACCCCCGGGCAGCCACACGAAGCGCTGGGGAGTCCCACCCGCCGCATCACCCAGGAGCACCCCCGAGCGTTCCGGCTGGATCCCAGCAATCAGCGAAAGCCGGTACTCATGCTCGGGGACGATCATGCGGCGGCTGGCGTCGGCGTAGAAGAACCCAAGTTGCTGACCCATGGCGGCCTGACGGAGCTGTGAGGTCAACGTGGACGACTGCCGCTGAACCAGGGCGGCCATCGAGTCGATTTCAGCGATGGTCACCAGTGCCCGCCGCTGATACATCTCGGTCTCCGGGTACGCCCCCGCTTTGCGTTCCTCGGGGGTGGGTCTGCGCTGCCGCATGAACATGTGGCTCAGGCCCTCACCGGAGCCGAGCGGTGAAACCTTGAATTGGGGGTTCTCGATGTAGAGTGCCTGCGCGGCGACACTCTGGGCGGCGTCCTTCCCGTCGCCTGAGTAGCCGACGATCCCGACGAACAGATTCAGACTCGCGTGGCCGCCGATCGTTGCGGGGAGCTGGACGTCAGGTGAGGTTTCGGCGATGACCCGGGCCAGGGTGGCCCCGAGGACCGCCCACGGTCCGACCATGCGGGCTCGTGCCCACGTGTGGAGGTGTTCGAGCACGGGCCGGGACGTCCAGAAGCCGTCAATGTCGGCGGACCGGCGCTCCGCGGGGGTGACTGAGGTTTCGTCGTCGTCCGGCGGTTCGATCAGGTTGCCGTCGGGGTCGGTCATCCCCTCCCACATGTCGGTGGGGATGTTGGCCTCTACCGGCTGGCCGGTGTCTCTGGTCGGCATGGTGTGTCCCTATTCGGCTGTGTAGGCGTCGGCCGGTCCTGAGCGGGCGGCGTCCGGGCTCAGGGCGTTGTCACCGAATTCATGGTCTGGGCAGGCGGGCCACCACTGGCGGACGTCTGTCCCCGAACCTGCCGAGTAGCGCGGCGGGGCGTCGGGGTAGGCGCGGGTGCGGCTGAACGGGCCGCGGTCTACGGTGCATTTCGGGTAGCTGCGCGTGTGGTGTCCGATCAGCTCCCTGAAGCGGCAGTTCCCGCACTTCCGCCCCGAGCTTTCGGCGTCCGGGTGGATGCCGAGAGGCCCGGTCAGGGCGACCGTCAGTGGGTGGGCCCCGTAGGCGATCCCTTCCTGCTGGCGTCGGGTGCGGCGCCGGTCGGCGGACTCCTTCCGGGGAGCCGGGAACCGTGACGGCTCCGGCATCCCCGGAAAGGTGAGCTGTTCGCTCACGTCACACGCCGACCGAGACCGTAACCAGGGGCTCTCCGGAGGCGACCAGGCTCAAGGCTCGGACCCCGGCGGCGTCCGGTTCCGTCCGGGCGACCGCGAACGCGAGGTCACTGGAGAAGCCGAGCGCCACCAGCCGGGCCACGAGGAAGGCCACGGTCACCTCCGTGTTCGGCCAGTCCCGGAACTGCCCGTGGTGGTCACCTTTGACGTCCACCTTCAGTAGACCCTTCCGGGTCCACGTGTCGAGCTGGCGGTACGTGGGGGCGATCATCTCCGGGTTGTTCCGGGCGAACTCTTCGATCTCGGTTTTGCGCATGGGTCAGTCCTGTTCCGTGTCGGCAGCCGGTTTCGCGTCGGCAGGGGTGTCGTCATCCTCCGTCGCGGACGTCCCCGAGTCCAGGGTCTCCACGTCGATCCCGAGCCAGGCGATCGGGTGCTCCGGGAACGGGTGCTCCGGGTCGCCTTCCTCGTGATCCTTGACGTGGCGGGTCCGGAGGTCGGCCAGATCCTCCTCGTTGACCAGTTCGGGGGAGAAGTCGTGAACCCCGACCAGGTGCTGCCGAAGTTCCTGCTGGTCGTCCATCTCGGGGATCTGCGCCTCCTGTTCGGGGGTCAGGGCACCCTCCTGGTCGCCGCCGGGGGTCTCCTCTCCCGGCCCGGCCGGGTCCTCCCACGTGACGCCCTCGGCCCTCAGCTCCGCCCGGCGTTCCCGGACCACGATGTCCCGCCACGCCCACCACTCCACGTCGTGCGGCATCGTGGTCGGGGGAAGGTTCTCGTGAAGGGACTGGTGGGTGCGCTGCACGTCGTGCATCTCCATCCGGTCCACCTCCTCCGGGTCGAACCCGTGGAGTTTGGACAGGTGGAGCCGGAGCCGATCGGGGTCGGTCAGGGTCTGGTCCTTCGCCAGTTCCTGATCGTCCAGTTCGATTTCCTTGACGTTGACCCCACCGAAGGCGTCTTGGATCACCTTCATCTCATCGAACGGCAGGGCCTCCACGCCCTGGCCACCCTCCTGATCCTTGATCGCTTTCAGGATCAGGCGCTGCCCGGCCGTGATCGCCTCCTTCGAGTCGAGCGAGTTCGCGCGCCGGATCTCGACCACCGCCACGAACACCGGCCCGTCATCGCCCGGGGACATCTCGACCTTCGACACGGCCATGACCCCCACGAACGGGATCATGGGGGATTTGCCGGTGCGGCGGAACTCGGCGGCGGCCTTCGCCACCGCGTCTTCCACACCCCACGCGTCCCCCTTCGGCCTCTTGCTGCTGAACTTGCTGTCACCGCTCATGCGGCTTCTCCCCTTCGTTGGGTAGGAAATCGAACAGGTCGGGGCCCGGCTGTGGAGCCTTCGAGCGTTTTGCCTGATCGATCAACTTCCAGGTCCGCGGCACCAACCGCTTGACCCGCTGATAGCTCTGCTCCCAGCACGGGGGCGAGCCACAGTCATAGATCGGGGCATCCAGCCCCGCCGCCTTCACGAGACCATCGGCCGGTCGCCCGCACCACTGGCACAGGAAGATCGTCACGTGGTTACGGCCTCCCGCCCGCGGGCTTCGGCGGCAGCCCGGCGGGCCTGCCGCTTCTGGAGCTTCACCCGTTCCCGGCGGGCACCCTCCCGGTCCTCAGCGACGATGTGCGCCCTGCATCGCCGCTGGCAGGGCGCCCGGTACTGGATGCACCCGGGCTTCTCGCACAGAGGTGCCGGGCGCCCCCTGCTGTCGCGGAAGATCCCGCCCCACACCCCCTGCGAACTGTTCAACGCGCCGTACCCGGCGCACATCTCCCTGACGGGGCAGCGAACACAGAACCTCTGAGCCAGATACGTCTCGGCGGAGTCGGCCTCTACCGGGAAGAACAGGTCCGGGTCGGGTGCGGTCGCGCGGCCCTGCCCGCAGGCGGCGTATCCCGTCCACGTGGTCCTGGGGACGTTGTCGCCCGGCCGGTAACGCTGCTCCACCTGCGTCAGGCGGAACCACCTGGTCAAGGCGTCTTCCGCAAGATTGCGGGTCTCCATTGCTATCGTCATGGCTGATCGGTCTCCGGTGTCTCTGGTCGGATACGGGCGGTGAGTTCGATCGGGTGGCCCGACCGGGTCAGTAACGCGTTGTGGTGGCGCGGATCCGGTCGGGCCACTTCGCGCCAGGAGTCCTCGACCACGGGCCGAAGACTGATCTGTTCCGGAGGCCGTGGCCGTCACTGTCGAGCTGGCCGATCTCGGGGAGCCCGCAGGCCGATCCGAGCGCCCACCACAGACCCATCTGACGGAGCCACCAAGCATCGGCCTGGTTGTGGTCGGCGATCTCCCCTTCGCCGCCGGTCTCCCCGGCGGCTGAGGTCTTAGCCTTTCTGGCCTGATTGGCCGAGATCACCATCTCTTGCTTGTCGGCGCGGATGTCTCCTGTCGCGAACGCCTTTAACGTGTTCGGGTCGATGTAGGCGAACGGGATTGTCCACTCGGCCAGCACTTCCCGGACCACGCCGTGAACCATGCCGACCGCCAGGTTCGCATCCGACGACTTGAATCGCCTGGATCTTTCCAGGACGACCAGATCTAGCGCGTAGGTGCGCAGGTAGTGGCTCAGATCCTTCCGGATTTCCACCAGTCGTCGATCGCCTCGTTTGGCCAGCCCCGTGTTGAGAGTGACGGTTGCGCCGTCCGGCAAACACAGCCCGGTGGCGGTGAGGCTGAGGTCGCCGCCCAGCACCTGGATCATTCGGGGCTCCCGGTCTGGCTGGCTTCGGCCTGCCGGTTCGCCAAGTCCTGAGCAACATCCCGCAGTACCTGGATCGGGTTCTCCGTGGCCAGCGCCGAATCAATGATGTTGATCAGTTCGTGGGCCTCGCCCATGTTGAGATCCTTCAGTGACCCGACCTGGCGGCCGACCAGCGACCCGACCACGGTCAGCCGCTTCCCCCGGTCGGTGAAGCTGTTGTCCTGACGACCGAGGTCCCCGAACTGCATCGCGATCTTCTGAGCCTGCGGGCCGGAGATCGGGGCGTCCGGGTTCCGGGGCGCACTGAAGCCCTCGTTCTGGCCGGTGTTGTCCTCCGCCGGACCGTCACCTGCCGCGGGGGAGACCGGCGCGTCTGACTGTGCCCGGCGCTGAGCGGTCGTCCCGGCCCGTTTCGTCGCCACGTTCCGTTCGGCCTGCGCGGCCCTGCTCCGCCGCGCCGCGACCCGCGGCGCGGTCTCGGCGTCCGCCGCCGCCCCGTCGTCGTCGCTTTCCGGCGCGGCGACACCGGTCACGCCCTGGACGGCGTACCGGCGCATGTAGGTGATCGCGGAGCCGAGTTGCTGATACTTGCCCTCCCACTTCAGCGGGAACTCCGCAGCGATGTACCCGCCTGACTCGTGAGTCAGGTAGTAGCTGAGCACCGGCCTCCCGTCAGGCCCGGTGTCCGGGAAGGAGATGAACGCCAGGCCGAGCGCTCCGAGTCTCGGGAGCACCTGGTGTGAGACGTGCTCCAGGGTCGCATAGTCGTACCCGTAGTTGTCCTTGTCGCCCTTCGTCTCCACGTCCACCCGGCGGTTCTTCTCGATCCGGGGGAGGTCGGACTGGAACTTCGCCATGGCCGCCGCCAGTTCCGGCGTGATGTTGACCTTCAGGATGCGGGGGCCCGGGGGTGCGTCCTTCACCTTCGCGGCGTGGGCGGCCATGGCGGCGGCCCGCTGCTCCTCGATGTTCGGCATGGTCACTCTTCCTCGCTGCGTCGGCGGGCCGCGTACTGGTCGATCCGCCACGTCGGCACGTGGGCCAGAATCGGCTCCAGGATCTCCAGGAGGTTGACCCCTTCCGCGCCGGAGTAGGGGTCGATCACGGTCCCGTCAGGCAGCACGATCATGGTCTCCCCGTCCATGTCCGACAGGGGGGTGTCGTACTCGTGGTCCAGCATCCCTGTCTCGCGGGCGTCCCTCAGGGCGTCGTCTGTGGTGCGAATCTCGGCGGTCTCCACGGTGATCCCGTGGATGATGATCTCGGCCATGATCAGAACCTCTCCCCGACGGGTTCGAGCTTGAAGCGGTTACCGAGCGGCGGAACCATTTCGGGGTACACCAGGGTCTTCTGATAGTCGCTGTCGGAGACGCCGACCATCCGTTTAATCGCCAGGCAGTCGTCAAACTGCTCCGGGCCGACCTCCACCGGCGTCACCGAATAGGTGCCGTCGCCGCGGAGGTGGACGCCTGCGCACAGGTCGAACTTCGGGATGGGAATGATCTCGCCGTCGCGGGTCAGCCCGTACTCAGCGAACTTGTACGGCGCGAACTGGAAGGCGATGTCCCCCCAGATACCGCTTGCGGAGGTCTTGTAATCGACCAGGGTGGATGCCCGGTTGTCGTCGTCGCGGGGCACCCAGTCGTATTCCGCGAGGTCGGGGATCAGCATGGTCCCCCCGACGTCCAGGGTTCCGCAGTAGTAGTGCTTGGTATGGAAGACGGTCAACTCAATGCAGTCGTCGTACGGCCGGAAGTCGAATTGGTCCATGAACTTCGTCGCTGCGGTGACGAAGCCTTCCAGGCCCTCGGGGACGGGAACCTCCTGTCCCGTGATCAGGTGTTCGGCCAGGTTGTGTACGACTTTTCCTCTGGCTCCGGCCGCGTCGCGTTTCTCGTATCGGCCCCGGGAGATTTCCTTCAGTCGGTCGGCGGGCGGGACGTCGTTCAGCCGCTCCCAGTTGTTCACGGCGTATTCGGCGGTTGCTGTTCCCGCGTAGATCTCGAACTGCTTCTTCGGCAGACCGGCTCGGACGATCGTGGTCACGCCGGGGATCGGTTCGTAGGAGTTGCGCTTGTCGGGTTTCGGCCGGTCCAGGTCCACGTACCGGTAGTTGTCGCCGTGCTTGATCCTCTTCGGGTTCACGAGTCAGGATCCTTTCCGGTCGGGGTGCTCAGCCCACGCCTCGCCTACGGCGACCAGGAGGCTCCGGTAGGCGACAACGTGAGTGAAGTTCTCGTTGGGGTCGGGCATCGCGTCGAACATCGCTCCGATTTCGTCAACCGTGAACGCTTCGATCAACAGTGACTTGATCTGTTCGCGGGCTTCGGACATGCGGAGGAGGTTGGTGACGCGCGTTTCGCGGTCAGGACTGAAAGGCATGAGAAGGCCCCCGGGTCGGCAGGTGATTACCTGACCAGAATAACCCAGGGGCCGTGATAGAGATAGGGCTGGAGGTGCCGTATCAGTGGGCGGGGCCGACCTCGAACGGAACGAACTGGGTGCCCGGGTACCGGCGCTCCAGGGCAGCCGAGATGTGGTCGTACGGGAGGGGCTGGTTCTCGCTCACCGGCCAGTCGTCGGAAATCGGCAGGGTCGCCAGCCGGTCGGCGAACGATCGGACCTTGACCGCCCAGTTCGGCGGCAGTCCCCGGGTCTGGAACGGGCCGTCACTCCCGGCGATGGCTTGCTTCACGTCGGCGGCGACCGTCGCGAGGGCCTGCGCGACAGTCGAGCTGAAGCCTTCCGCTTCCGCGCGGATCATGCCGCTGGCCGAGTGTACGCCGGTCATGATCAGGTTGGTGAGGACGGCCGGGCCGACCACGAGAGTTGGCCGCCGCCAGTTGTTGATCGACGTGGCGATCACGGATGCGACAAGGTTCCGTTGGTGGCCGGTCGTCGCCGCATCCTCCCGGATCCACATCGCGCACCCCGCGGCGGGCATTACCACCGCCGCCTCCGCGACGGCGCCCTCCAGGTCGTCGGAGATCATCGAGGGGAAGGGGTGGGACTCCACGACGAACGGCTGCCGCCCGTCGCTCGGGAACACCACATACTGGCAGTGCTCAGACACGGCCGACCTCCCTGTTCGTCTCGGCCAGGATCTCCCGGGCCATCCTGATGTAGCGGTCCTTATCCAGGAGTCGCCCGTCGGCGCCGCACAGCGCGCACAGAGCCTCCCAGGGTTCGGGTTCGCGCCCGTCCGGGCAGTGGTCCGAACACCACAACGTCCCGAGGAACTGGACACCACCCCCGCGGCACGCCAGAGCGGCAAGCCCGCGGGCGGTGGCGTTGACAGTGCTGGGCCCGCCGGTCAGGAAGGCCCCCCGGGGGGACGACAGCGCATCGGAGAGGTCCCGCGACCACTGCCAGATCGTGTGGTCCCGGTCCTCGCCGCTGATGTCGGAGAGGCGCGCGATCCACAGCGGGACGGCAACGGTGAGCGTCGCCTGAATGATCATCGTCCGGGTCTCGTCTGACCGCTCCATCGGGCGGCCTCCCATCGTGAGGTATGAACGTCGATCTCCAACTGGAAGGCGGCGGGGATGGTGGGGTCACCGTCGCTGGTGATCACCGCGATCCGGTCGTACACGCGTGCCAGCTGTTCCGCCGCCTTCCAGGCTTCGTACAGGTCGTCCAGGTGCCGATCCAGCCAGGCGTTGAACCGGCGCCGCTCGGCCCGGGTGGGCTCGGTCAGCCGCACCCGCGGCATCCCGAGCCCGACAGCCAGGCCGTTGTCAGTCGTCATCGCCGTAGGTGTCCTGGACGTACGTCGCCAGTTCTTCCCAGTTCCCGTGAACCAGCTCCAAGATTCGCCGTTCCTGCCGTTCCCGGTCGGCCATCGCTGCGAACGAGTCCGGGTCGATGATCTGATCCACCTCCGAGTTGATCAGGTTGATCAGCGCGTCCGGCGGCAGCGCGTCCAGCTCCCAGGAGGAGTAGCCGTGCGCGGCCACGTACCCCTCCGCCCGGGAGTCGGTGAACTTGGCCGGGTTCTCCGGCGGCTGATACTGGTCCACCTGGTCACGGGTCAGCGCAATCCGCCGGAAGTCCAGCCGGATCGCCGCCCGGCGACCGTAGTCGTGGGTGATCATCTGGGCCAGGCGCGAATGATTGTCGCGGGTCATGTCGATGCCGGACGGGTCGTGGTCCCCGAGGTGGAGGACCACCACGTCCTGCCCGTCACCCAGGTAGCCGCCCAGTCGTCGGGCGGCCCGCCACATCGCCGACGACGACAGGTACCCCTTGCAGGCCATGTAGTCGATGTCCCGGGAGGACGAAGCCCGGGAAATGACACCCGCCAGGGCCTCCTTCTCCACCCACACCTCTACGCGGGTCGGCTGATCCTGCCACTTGTCGATTTTGTAGCTATAGGAGGACGCCGCGATGATCTGTGCCGGGCTGTCCCAGTGTGTCGGCCCGTGAAGCGACCGGGTCCGGTCCTCGATGTGGTTCCAGTCCATCAGGCCGCCCATCCGGGCCTTATCCACTAAGGTCCCGATCCGCTTGTACGTGCGCAAGGTGTTGACGCCGGTAGACCATTCGGCGGTGTGACCGCGGGCCACCATCTGGTAGTGGAGCTGCCGCAGCGTCATGTTGTAGCCGCGGGCGGCGTACTCCTCCACGATGGCCACGATCGTCTGGACGTCGGCGAGGGCCTTCCCCCGCATCGTGTTCGGTTCGTAGGCGATACGCGGCATCGTTCAGTCCTCCACGCGGCGGCGCGGGCTGTACCCGCGGGGACGATCCGGCCACCACCACAGGAGCAGCGAGGCCAGCTTTCCGATCAACTGCATGATGCACACCTTCCAGGTCGGCAGTTCTGCGCGCTCCGGGCCTGACTCGAACAGGCAGCCCACCCCAGGTCCGAACACCTTCAGGGGCTTGGAGCGGAGGTCCCGCCCGCCCCCTCGAACGGGCGGGACCCCAGATGGATCAGACAGCCGCGAGGGCCTTCAGGGCCATCCGCTCGATCTCGGCGGCCCGGTCGGCGTCGGTCACGGTCTGAGCGGTCGCGGTGACCGCGTTCATGACCCCACCGGCGGTCATCTGCCCGCCACGGATGAACATGTCCAGCACGGAGCCGGTCTCGTCCTCGGTGAGCTTCAGCGACTTCGCGACGGCCTTGATCGTGCCGTCCGCGTCGTCAACCGGCTTCACGGCTTGTCCCTGGATCTCGGCGACCTTCTCCGTCCAGTACTTCACGGACGCGAAGACCCGGACCGCGTCGGCGACCTTCGACGTGATCAGGGAGAGCTGGCGGGCGCGGGTCTCAGCCGACCAGTTGATCACACCGGCTTCCAGGCGCCCGCCGACGTGGGTCTTACGTTCCGCGTCCAGCGGGATCACCAGGCCGTTGTCACAGATCTTGGCTTCCGCGCGGGGGACGACGTAAGTCGCGCCGTCACCGAGTTCACCGTTACCGAACTCGAAGCCCGCCCACATGATCGGCTCCTGGCCGGGCTCGTAGCCCATGCCCTCGCGGGCGGCGGCCTCGCGGGCCTGATCGATGGTCCAGCCGCCCCGCCCGCCGACACGCACGTCCCGGCCCTCCCACGGCGACCGGTACTCGGCGAACAGGAGCGGCGCAGCGACCACGGCCGCGGGCACGAGGACCCGCACCCGCATCCGATTCTCGGTCAGGTCACACCCGGAGATCACCAGGTCGTCGCGGGAGAGACCGGCGCGCTGAATGCCGAGGAACACGGCGTCGATGACGTCCAGGTTGTCGATGATGGAGAACTTGTCGGACAGGAGCCCACGGAACAGGTTGTTCCCGTCGTTCTGCTGGAAGGTCCGGACGGTGAACGACCGGCCGTCCGGGTCGATCTCGTGCATGTCCACGTCCAGCGGGCCAAGCTTCGGTGCCTTCCTGCCGTGGATCCAGCCATTGATGTTGGAGGCCAGGATGTCCGGCCGACGCTCGGCCATTTTCCGCGCGTACCTGGTGTCGATGCCCAAACGTTCCGCGAAGTGGCCGAGCGCGACCGGCGACAGGGCGTAGAGGCCGTTCATGTCGGTGACCCCGTCATCGGTGATCAGCGGGTTGGTCCCGAAGATCTCGACCTTCCCGGCGTCGGTGGCGCGGATGTTGACGGCCGGAACGATGGCGTCCACCTTCGCGGCCTGCTGGTCCTTCAGGAGGTTGGCCAGGGTCTGAAGGTCGGTGTTGCGGGCGGTGAGTTCCATGATCGATCTATCTCCTTGAGTTAGGCGGCGGGTGTGGTGCTGTCGGCCCCGGTGGTGGTCGGGTCGGGGGTTGTGTCCTGACGCTGCACGGCGAGCTGGCGGGCGAGTTGCTGGCTTCGCCCGGCCTGGACGTAGTCGGCGCCGGTGGGCCCGTCCTTCCGCGCGGCCACGTGGGCGTCCGCCCGGGTGGCCGCGCGGGCGAGCCGCTTCGGGTCAACCCCGAGTGCGTTCGCGATCTGCTCCAGCTCATCAGTGGGCCCGTACACGACCTTGACGGGTTCCACCAGGTTGACGGCGCCGGTGAGCCGCCTCGAAAGCCACATGTCGTTAGGGACGGTCATTCCCTGCGTGCGAAGCATGTCCGCGAGGGCCGCGCCGCTCAGGCCCTTCTGGCGCATCACGGCGCGGATCTCAACGGCGACCCGCTCTGACCTTTCCCGAGCTTCCGGGTCGCGTCCAGGCATTGGGCTTCACCTCCTTATCGTTCTTGGTGGCCGGATGTCCCGACCTGGCTGTCCTCACAGGCTAACGCCCCGGGGGTTGGACGTCAATCCCCGGGGCGTTAGCGGTTCAGTGTTCGTAGGCGCCGTTCGCCAGCCGATCCGCCCAGTCCGGGTCCGGCGTCATGTCGCGCTTGCGGGCGGTCAGTTCCCGCTCCGCGTGCACGCCACGCTCTAGGCGATCCAGAAGGTCGGCCAGCACCTTCTCAGGGCTGTACCCCAGATCGACCGTCACGTGGGGGACCCCCGCGTTGTAGCCCTGGCCACTCGTGGAGCCCACGCGGATCGAGTCGATCCCGAGGGCTTCCAGGCGGGCGCGCAGGTCGGCGGCTTCCTGAGCCTTCTCGGCGGCCTGACGTGCCCGCTCCTGCTCCGCGGCATCGTCGGCGGCCTTCTGTCGGTCGTAGCGTGCACGGACGTTGACCATGGTGTCCCGGATGTGCGCCGACGTCAGGTAGTAGATCCGATCGGCGTCGGAGCCGTCCTCCGGCGACCCGTCCTCCTTGACCTTGCGGAAGGCGGCGTACCGACCCTTCGGGTCCTCGCGGCCCTGCCGGTTGATGGACCAGATCGATCCGGTCAACTCGTAGCGCTTGCTGTCGATCCGCATGACCGGACCGCGGTCGTAGGAGGAGGTGAGCCACGTTCCCCAGTCCTGGCGCGTGTCGTACCAGTAGACGACTTCCGCCTTAATGTCGGCGATCTTCATAGGTGATTCCTCCACTCGGTCGGCAGTACCCGTATACCGTAACCCCCCGGGCGTGACAACGTCAACGCCCGGGGGGTTACGGACCCTACTTCTTGTCTCCGTGGAGGCACGGCGGCTCGATCATGTCGAAGTCCCCCAACCGGCTCCACACCCGCAGGAGGTTCGACTGGTGGCCGTACGCCTTGAAGAACCCGGCGCACACCGCCCGCGTCTTCTCCCCCGGCGTGCCCGGGAGGGTGGAGTGGCAGGTGATGAACCCGCCACCGGCGAGCGAGTCCCGGACCATCTGCCGCACCCGGCCCGGCCGGAGCCGCATCAGGTTGCCCGGCCGGAAGATGCACGTGGAGCACTCGGCCGCACACACCCGCGGGCCGTTCGGACCCAGGATCTCGGATGCGCTGGTTCCGCCACCCTCTTCGTCGTCCTCGTATTCGTCGTCTTCGTCGTCCAGGTCGCGCCCGTAATCTTCGTCCGGCTCGACCTCGTCCGCGAGGTCGTAGCCCTCTTCGTCGTCGGCAGCCACGGCGCTCAGCCCTTGTAGTCGTCGAAGCCGAGCACCCGGGACGCGTACGCCACGTGGGAGCCGTGGCTGTCGGCCTGGCCCTTGCGCGTGGCGATCAGGTGAATCAGGGCCTGGTCCACGGTGAACCAGCGCCACGAGTCGGAGACGCCCTCGTGGAGGATTGCCCACATGGACTTCTCCGTGTCCCGGTCGATCCGCTCGATGACCTCCACGGCGTAGCTCCCGAGGGTGACCGGCTCCCCGCCGTCGGTCTCGGAGTCCTTCACGGCACGCTCGAACAGCGGGTCCGGCTGGACGGTGACGACGTGGCCGATCCGATACCGGGCCGGTCGGGTGCCGAGTACCTGGCGGCCGATCGCCCGGGTCAGGGCGGCGTCCAGGCGGGCGGCCTGGAAGGCCCACTCCTTCTGTCGCTCGATGATGCTGGTCATGTCATTGCTCTCCGTTCAGCCGGTGACGGTGCGGGCGGGCTGGCCGGTCACGTACGGCGGGCGGGGCGCGTAGTCCTCGATCACCTGGACCATCCAGGCGGGCCAGTCGGCGCGCTTGAACGGCGTGTTCCATTCGGCCTCGGTCTTGCTGCGGGTGCCGTCCTTTTTGACCTTCGGGCCGCGGATCCGCATCCGGCTCTGGATCGTCCCGTCGGCCCTGATCCAGTAGATGATGGTGGCGGTCTCGGGGAAGATCGGGGAGTCGTTGTAGTCGGGGGTGAAGATCGGGGCGCCGGTCACCTCGACTTCGATCTCCACCGTGGCCATCCTGGCCTGGTAGGTGGTCATTTGATCTCTCCTGTCGGCAGGGGGAGTTTCTTCTCCCGCGATACAAAGATAACGCCCGGGGTGTTGGACGTCAACCCCCCGGGCGTTAGATCTTTGGCTGTAATCAGTAGCGTGACGACCCGGCGGCCAGCCAGCACAGCACCCCCACCAGGAGGACCAGGAAGCCCACCAGGCCCGTCAGCGGCGGCACAGCGTTCGCGATACCACCCAGCAGAAGCGACAGGGTGACGAACGCGGCGCCAGCTCCCCCGCGGCTGAGCCCCCGATGCCCCCTGCGGGCCCCGGATCGCCGCCGGGCCGCCCTCACCGGGGCCTCCGCCGGAACCATGCGGTGGACAGGCTCATGGTCACGTTCGCGGCGGTGGTGACCGCCAGCGCCGCCCACGCCGCCGGGACGGAGATCCCGCCCCTCAGCATGTCGGCACCGGCGGCGACCGCGGTCACGAGCATGACAGTCAGGCAGGTGATCACGATGGCCATGTGGACGGGGTTCTCCCGGGCGGGGGAGACCTTCTGGCGCGGGTCGGCCCACGGCACCCGGACGTGCCGGACGGAATGGTTCGACGGCGTGCGGGACGTGATGGTCTTGTCGTTCTTGTCGGCAGACATGGTGATCAGCTCACCCTCTCGTGTTCCGTTTCCAGGTGGACCTCGGCGTCGTTGATTGCGGCGGACTCGTAGATGTGGACGGAGTTGTCGTCGATGAAGCTGTTCCAGTTGCACCCGTCGTCCAGGCACTGAGCCACGAACAGGGGCTCGGCGTCTTCGTCGTCGGGAGCGGTCGGATCGGCCAGGGGGTAGACGTGCACCATGATCCGCATGTCGTCGGTGGCGACCAGGATCTTTGACATCAGTGACTCCCGGATGGGCGGCGGGCCGCCCGGCCGCGTGCGCGGCCGGGCGACTGCGGTGGTCAGTTGTTCGGCAGGCCCCACGTGGCGTAGGTGCCGTCGGGGTTCATCGGCCCGCCGACGGCGTAGCCCTTGCGCCCGACAGCCCCGCTCGCGGCGTCGTGCGGGTCCTGGTGAACCTCGGTCCGGCACAGCGGGGTCACGGCGGTCATGTGGCCGACGTGCTCCGCGTCCACCCGCAGGCACAGCCCGCCGGTCACGGTCTTCCCGCGGCCCGCCTGCCCGCCGATGGTTCCGGTCGTCGCGAGGACCCCACCCTCCAGGGCGGCCTTCCCGCGCTCCGTCAGGAACCACAGGAAGGTATCCATGTCCACCTCGGGAAGATCTTCGGCCAGCATCTCCGTCAGGTCGGTGACGACGTCCTGGAACCGTCCGGCGGCGAAGTCGGCCAGGGCCTTCGCGGGTGCGGGCCGGTCGGTGTCGGCCAGTTCCGCGAGAAGTTCGACCGCGGCGCGGCGGAGGATGCCGACCTTCCGGCACTGACCGATCTCGTAGTCGGACACGTTGCCTGCGTCCCAGTCGGCGTACCCGGCCCCGATCTCCGCCGAGGTCAGCGGCTTCCCGTATCCGGCGTGGGCGTACGCGTCGCGCGCGTCGTCCAGTTCGATCGCCTCCGCGTGGGACGCGTCCACGTCTGAGGGGGTGTGGACGGGACTGCCCGGCGCGGCCCCGCAGTCCGGGAATGCGCACCGGCCAGCCTCTGCCTGCCCACGCCAGTTCCGCCCGCCAGGCCGGAACTGGTGCGCTCCAGCGTGTTCGGCGTCGGCCTGACCGGCCTGACCCCCTCGGCTTTCCTGGACCGCTTTCGGTGCGCACGTCCAGGCCGTCTCGGATGCCTCGCGGTCCAGCTCATCCTCCGTTTTCAAGGGGACGTTGCCTCCGATGACACGCCGGGCGAACTGGCTCCATCCGTGGGCGACGGTGCCGCCGGTAGCGTCGTTCTTGATGTAGCCGCCGGGGTGTCCGTGGTAGCCGTTGCGCTCGGCCAGCTCCCGGAAGCGGGCGAGGGCCGTCGATCCTTTCCCGGCCCGGCCGGACGACACTTCCTCGGCGTCGGCCTGGACGATGGGGTGAATCGTCATCTTGATCAGCTCCTGTCGGCGTGTGGTGGTTACATGGATAGCATAACGCCCGGGGTGTTAGATCACCACCCCGGGCGTCAAGATTTTCAGGTCAGTCCAGCGAGCCCGGCCGGGCCTCCACGATGCGGACGACCTGGTTCGAGACGTAGATGATCAGGGCGAAGTCGTCCGGGTTCTCGCCCCTGTCGATCACGTACAGCCGGAGGGCGGCGTAAAGCCCCCGCCAGGCGTCGGCCAGGTGCCGCTCCGCGCCGGTCACCCGGCGCGCGGCCTCCAGGGCCTCCACCCACGACAGCAACCGGCCATCACCGGTGAGGGCGGCGTGCTCAGGGGTGAGGTCGGTCGGGTAGCCGGGGGCGGCCACGGCGGTGCGGGCGTAGATCAGGGTGTCGGCAGTCATTACAAGATCCTCTCTGTGGATCGTCAGTCAGGTTGGCGGTTACTCCACGGCTCCAGCGGGGGCGTCCGCCTCGAACCGGCTGAAGCCCAGGATCGTCACCGGGACGGTGGGCGGTAGGCCGTTCTGTTGACGGATCAGGTCGGCAATGACGTCCAGGTCCGTCTGGGTGCGAACGGGCAGGGTCAGCGTGACCCCCATCGATCCGATGTTCCCGAGCGTCGGGATCAGGAAGCTGATCAGGTAGTCGATCTTCGGCTCCGGCGTGGTGTCAGGCATGACGTCTTCCTTTCAAGATCGGAGGCCCGCCCCGGCGGGGCGGGCCTGAGTGGATCAGATGTAGCCGCGGGTGTCGGCGGCCAGGGTCAGGGCGGCGGCGGCGGCGGCGGCGGCGGGCTTC
>JACCDR012667859.1_pt1 | contig 15678 bp, 12 predicted proteins | sample 7446431 | NCBI WGS metagenome assembly JACCDR01 (sample SAMN15323443, study PRJNA562643) | freshwater metagenome | isolation source: river surface water | place: USA:Blue River Watershed | collected 2017-08-17 | reverse complement strand
TGCAGAAGACGCTGTTGCAGAGCTTTTTGCAAGAGCCGACGCCCACGCTCAGCGACTTGGTGGAATCTACAGAGCGAAAGTTCAACGCGAGAGCATCCAGACCGCCCTCCGCACCGGAACGGACCCCGCCGGACGATTCGACGGTGGAGTTGACCACGAAAGATTTCACCCAGCGCTGATCGGCGCGGAGTGAGGCGCCACGGGTGTCGCGCCAGTTCCTCCGCCGTCAGGACCTGATCGAACAGGTCCGTTACCGCTTCTCGACGGCGGGCGTGAAGCTGCGGCACCCGATCGAGATGCTGCGCCAGCTGATCGAGGACTCGATCCAGGAGCTCGTGCAGCGCGTGCAGCTCGCCGACGATGGCGCGTATCTGGACGCGACCGCGGTGGCCCCTTTGCCAACGACGGCGGCCATCACGAATGAGGCCTACGCCGAGGTGGACTGGCCCGTGAATGCCGCCGCCATCATGGGCGTGCGCTGCTTCGTCGCCGGCTTCAATCAAAACCGCTGGTATCCTCTCAAGAAGATCCCCTGGAGCGCGATTCACGACTACCAGCAGCAGGGGTTTTTGAGCTCGCTCCTGTCGCAGCCGGGCCCCGTCGCCTACGCCTCCCGCAGCATCCCGAGCGGGAGCGAGACTACGGAGACGGTGGGCAAGATCATGATTGCCCCCATCCCGCGCGCGGGCAGCTATCGGCTGTGGTATCGCGCCAACCACCAGCCCCAGCGCGAGGACAACGACCTATTCAACTTCCAGAGCGGTTGGAGCGAATGGGTCGTCCTGAACACCTGCATCAAGATGCTCGGGCCCGACGCCGATGCGCGCAGGGCCTACGCGATGTGGGATATCGAGCGCGGGCGACAGCAGGAACTCGTGGAGGCCTCGGCGCGGCGCCTGTCTGACGGCATGGCCATGGAGCCGCGCAACGCGCGAGACGACGGCTACGGCGCGGGGCGGCTCGACGAGGACGTTTGATGCCGGCACGGACCGCTACCCCGTTCCGGCACATCCCGAACCTTCCGAAGCTCCCCGAGGGCGCGGACCGGGCCATCGTGCAGCAGTTCAGGGCCATCCAGAACGACCTGGAGAGCCTGCGCGGGCGCCCGGCGAGCGCCACGCCGGTCAGCAGCGCCAAGAACGTCACCGCGACCTTGGGCGGCCTCCTGCTCATCTCCCCGCCAGCGGACGGGATGCTCGTGGGGCTGCCGCAGGGGCGCCCCGAGCTCCAGGGCCAGACGATCAAGATCGCGGTGGTTGGCGGATTCCTCTCGCCGGGCGCCACGGTGAGCATCATCGGGAACCGCGGGACCATCAACGGGCAGGCCACGCTTCCGCTCAACAGCTATCGCCTCGTCGAGCTCACGTGCGTGGGTGAGCTCGGCTGGTGGTACAGTACCTGAAATGGCCTTCATAACCGCGGACTTCGTCAAGGAGACGAGCACGACGACCGGGCTCGGGGCCATCTTTTTGGCAGGCGCCCGCGCGCCCGCGCGCACGGTCGGATCGGTGTGCGCAGACGGCGACACGTTCCACTGCGCGGTGAGCAACACCAGCATAAACGAATGGGAGGTGTTCGTCGGGACCTACGTCCTGGCCACGAACAGCGTCACGCGCGGAGCAACGCTGTCGAGTTCGAACGGCGGCGCGCCGGTCAACTTCGGCATCGGGACCAAGTTCGTCGACCTGGTGCTGCCAACGACGCGGATCGTGAGCTTCAAGACGACGCTCCCGCTGGTCTCGCACGTCGGCGGCAACAGCGTCTCCGACCTGAGCACGCTGGCGTTTTCGAACGCTTCCAACGTAACCTGGTCGCTCAGCACCGGCGCAAACGCGGCCACTGTCATCGCATCGGTCGCCGCTGGCGGCGGTGGCGCCGGACAGATCGCGTACGCCGGTCCGGCCGCAAACGAGCTCAGCGACATGACGGCCACCACGTCGCTGGCCATCGGATCTTTCGCGATCAACTCAGGCGGCGGAAGCGGCAGCATCGTCAGCCGACAGAACGTGTTCTTTCGCTTCTCCGGCAGCACCATGGAGGGCGGCGCCTTCATGCGCATCGCGGGCACCGCCGGCAATTCGAGCGCCGTCGCCGGCATCCAGGCGAGCGAATCGAACGGCGTCACGCTGGGCTTTGCGACGGCCACGCTGACCAACGTTGGCGTGATGGGTGTAGTCACTGCGAGCTATGCGCGAGAGCTGGGCTTGTTCTCGCAGATCGGCGGCAACACCGTCTCGAACGTGACGCGGCTGGCGGTGTCCAACGGAACCAACTTCAGCTGGGCTGCCGCCACCGCGGCCGGAGCGGTTACTCTGCTCGGAAGCGCCGCAAACGACCAGATAGGCGTAGTGAGCCACGTCGGCGGAAACTCGGTCTCGAATGTCACGCAGCTAGCATTTTCAAACGCCTCTGGAGTGACTTTCAGCCTGAGCACCGCCGCCAGCGCGGCCACACTCCTGGCGAGCGCCAACGATCGGAGTCTCGGTCTCATCTCGCACAATGGCGGACAGTCGCAATCGAACGTTGCCACTCTCCAGTTCATCAACGCATCCAATATTGCATGGACGCTGAGCACGGGCGCGGGCCTGGTGCAGGTCAGGGCCAGCGCCGTAGTCAATTTCAGCGCCGGCACGACCGCATTCAACAACACGAACATAGTTTTCAGCGACTCGAACGGCGTCAGCTTCGGTCTCAATTCGAGCACGATCACGGCCAGCTACGCGCGCGAGATCGGTCTACTGTCGCACGTCGGCGGCAACAGCGTGGCGTCCGCTACGCGCCTCGCGTTCGCGAACTCAAACGGGATCAGCTTCGGGCTATCCACGGCGGCTGGCGCGGCGACGCTCACGGCCAGCGTGGGAGCTGGCGGCGCCGCGGGCAGTATCAGCGCCGGCACGACCAGCGTTGCGCTCGGGCAGGCCGTTTTCTCCGACTCTAACAACGTCATCTTTGGCCTGAACGGGTCGACGGTCACGGCCTCGGCCGGCTTCGGGCTACTGTCGCACGTAGGCGGTCAGAGCATCAACGGCGCAACCCGGCTCGCGTTCTCGAACGCTTCGAACGTAACTTTCTCGCTCAGCACGGCGGCTGGAGCCGCAACGCTCCTGGCGAGCGTTGACCCGAACCCCGCAGCCCTGGCGGTCAGCGCCGCGGGCGCGAGCGCCAGCGCGGGCACCGTTGTCTGGAGCAACTCGAACAACGTCAGCTTTGGCCAGGCGGGCTCGACCATCACGGCGACGGCGACCGTGGCGGCCACGCGCGACATCGGCATTGTCAGTCACATCGGCGGCAACGTCGTCTCCAGCGTGAGCCAGCTCGCCTTCTCGAACGCCAGCAACGTGACATGGAGCCTGAGCACGGCGGCGAACGCGGCGACCGTCATTGCGTCGGTGGCGGCGGGCGGTGGGGGCGGGGCGACCTTCGGGGGCTTCGCGCCCTACTCGGGCGGCATATTCGTTACCAACCAGGGCCTCGGCAACGCCCAGCTCTGGCTTAACCCGATGCCAGCGCCAGCGTTCAGCTTTGACCGAGTGGCGCTGATGCTCAGCATCTCGAACGCATCGAACAGCTCTGGAACCCACACGCTACGCATGGGCGTCGGGCTCTACACCCGCAACGTCTCCACGCTTTCTCTGCTCGCTAGCTCGTCTGGAACTACAGCTCTGACGCTCAGCGGAACGCAGGGTAACTATTCGCAATTCAGCGGGGCCCGCCTATGGACCATGGGGTGGAGTTCGAGCTTTAGCCAGGGCGATTACTGGCTGGGCGTCATCACGAGCCTGAGCACGGGCGGAGCCAACGCGGGCAGCTTCAGCCTGGGCATGTACAGCCAGAGCGCGGGCAACGTCAGCTTTGGTCTGCTCGGAGGCGCCGGCACGAACTCGACGATTCAGCCATTGCTGGGGCGCGGTCTACATGGCACCACTCAATCCGTGCCGCCCGCGTCCGTCGCGTTCTCGCAGATCAACTTTGCCGCCAGCTCTATCGCCTGGCGGCAGCCACTGTTCAACTTCGCTTCCGGCACAGCCTGAGGAAACAACATGCCAAGAATCATTCAGAGTGACGAGTTTTTGCCTGCCGATGGCCTGGAGTTCGATCTGGTCCCGTATCTGCGCGAGGACTTCGGCGTTCCCATCTGGGTGTCGCTTCAGTGCTGGACCACCGTCGTCGACAGCGGCGCTTTCACCATGAACCTGTTCTACGTGGATCCGACCGGTCAGGAGCGAGTGATCCCCTTCGGCGTGACGGACCTTTCCGACTCTGCCTCGATCTCGTCGGACAGCACGGTGCACGCCATCCAGCGCCAGAGCGCCACCAGCGACTGCTTTATTCGCATCTCCTCGGGGGATGTGATCGGCTCCAGCGGTCGCGCTGGAATGCGCTGCATGCTGTCGGACTGGTATTACGAGAACGTTGGGTTCACGCAGTTCGAGCCCGCCTGATTCACGACCGCAACGAAAGGCTGAACAATGGAACGACACCTGAGCACCTACCCGGGTGAGTGCGGCAAGAGCACGCAGATGGCGAGCGTGTTCGCGCTGCCCGGGCCTGACCGAGTCACCATCGCCGACGCGATCGGCGACATGAAGGGCTACACGCGCGCCGAGCACGTGCCCAAGAGCTCGTATCGCGACAGCTCGATGTGCGTCGTCATCCCGACGCGGGACGACTCGCTGCGGATTAAGTTCGTGGAGCGCCTCAACGCCATGATGCCGCTCATGAACCAGCGGCGTTACATGTTCTTCGTCTCCGGCGCCGAGGTGGGCCAGGCCTACAACGAGACGGTCAAGGCCATCCTGGAGAACCCCGAGCTCTCCTCGTGCCGGTACCTCATGACCATTGAGGATGACACGCTGGTGCCGCCAGACGCGGCGCTGAAGCTGTGCGAGAGCATCGAGGCGGGCCCGTTCGATGGCGTGGGCGGCATGTACTGGACCAAGGGCGACTTTAACATGCCCATGGTCTACGGCGACCCGGCGGAGTACGCGCGCACGGGGCGCCTGGAGTTCCGCCCGCTCGACCCCACGCCGGCTCTGGCGGCGGGAAACAGCATCATCGAGTGCAACGGCATCGCCAACGGTTGCACGCTGTTCCGCATGCAGGCATTCCGCGACGTGCCGGCGCCGTGGTTCCAGACGCTCAGCGACCCGAGCGTGGGCGCCATGACCCAAGACCTGTATTGGTGCCGAAAGGCGCGGCTCGCGGGCAAGCGCTTTGCGGTGGATATGCGCGTGAAGTGCGGGCACATCGACTGGAAAACCGGCATCGTTTACTGAAAGGCTGAACATGGCATCAATGGAAGAGATCCGAGATCGCAGAAAGCGGCTCGAAGAAGAACTAAACACCCTGGACGTGGAGCTCTCCGAGCTGGAGAACCAGAGCTCCGCTCCGCCCGTCCCCGAGGTCATCCGGCGCCAGCAGCAGGAGGCTCGCGCGGTGGCCGTCATCGACGGGCCCTGCTTCGAGGAGCCGCCGCCGCGGCTCATCTCCACCGCCGAGCTCTGCCTGGACCTCGGCAGCGGGCCGCGCCCGGCGGACGGGTTCCAGGGCGTGGACATGGTGGAGGGCGTCACCGACCACTGCCTGGTTCTGGACAACGGAACGCGCTGGCCCTGGGACGACAACAGCGTGTCGCAGCTGCGCAGCTCGCACTTCATCGAGCACATCCGCGCGTGCGAGGTGCCGGTCTACAACTACGAGAAGCAGTGGTCCGGGAACCAGGACGCCTTCTTCTTCTTCTTCGACGAAGCCTACCGCATCGCCAAGCCCGGCGCGACGTTCCAGCTGATCTGGCCCGACCTGCAGAGCGAGAGGGCGTTCCAGGACCCGACGCACCGGCGTTTCATCCCGCGCGTGTCGCTGCTCTATCTCGACAAGGATTGGCGAAAGGCGACGGGCCTCGACCACTACAACGTCCAGTGCGACTGGGTAACGGAATCGGTCTCGCCGACCATCCCGATCACGCTCTCGACGAAGAACGAGGAAGCTCTCAAGAAAGAGCTCGCCGAGAAGTGGAACCTGGCCGTGGACAACGTGGCCACGATGCGCGCGCGCAAGTGACATGGCGATTGCGGATCACGGCATCTCGACGCGGGCCATCTCCGTTCCGGAGGAGGTGGCCGCGCCGGCCGTGCTCGACCAGCTCGGGACGGTGGTCCTCGTCGACAAGGCGGCAGGGCTGCTCGAGCTCGAGGACGTGGGGCTGTGGCTCGAGACCTGGGACGCTCCGGCGGGCACCCTCGAGCTCGCTGACAGCGTCTCGGGGCAGGTCATAATCAGCGACGGGCCGACGCCCCTGGACGTAGAGAATGCACCATGAGTGGAAATGAGTACGAACTAGGCCAGAGCGTGCGCCTGGCCGCGGCCTTCGCGACCTTCGCGGGCGTGCGCACGAACCCCACCACCACCACGTTCAAGTACGCGATTCTCGCCGACCAGCCGCCGCCCGAGCCGACGGCGACCAGCGCCGTTTTCGGCGTCGATGTGAACGTCATCAACGACTCTGCCGGCGTGTTTCACTACGACTTCGTACCCGCGGCGCCCGGGGATTACGTGTGGCAGTGTGTGGGCACCGGCGCCGTGGCTGCCGTGAAACGCGGCCGCTTCCGCGTGCTACCCTCCCCATTCGCATGACCAAGGGACCTGACGACACCACCGACAAGCTGTTTCCCCCTCCGGAAACCACCGACGTGTTCCCGCCGCTGCCGGCGGGGCGCTCGATCCGGGAGGAGTTCATCGCCCACCGCAAGGGCATCACGCTCGAGCTCAAGGAGTTCCGCGCTGACATCGTGAAGCTCCTGGCGGCGCATGGCGGCCCCAAGGAGCCAACGGCCGCCAAGGCGCGCTCCGACGCCACCCAGGCCGCCCTGAAGCTGGGAAAGTGGAGCGGGCTGGCGCTGGCGGGCGCCGAGGTGGCCTCCGAGGTGGCCAAGATCTGGTGGCCCGGCGCGGTCGGCCCGATCGGGATGCTGATCCAGCTGTTCGGCGGGGGCTGAGCCGCTACCCGCGGGCCGGCTTTCGCGCTAACGTGTTAAGCCGATGTCGCCGACCGTCAAGATCTTCCCGTTCGGGCCGGGCCTCCACGAGGAGAACGACCAGCGTTTGCAGGTGACCGGCAACCCGCGCGCGATCGAGAACCTGGTCCGCACGAAGAACGGGCGCCTGCAGATGCGGCGCGACTACGAGACGCTGGCCATGACGGCGAGCGGCGAGAATCAGGGCTCGACCACCAGCATCACGAGCCTACAGCTCTACGACCTCCTGGCCTTCGGCGATCGGCTGCTGGGCATCGGCGTGGGCACATGGGCGCCGCGCACGGCCGGGATCACGAACTACGCCGCAGAGCTGTTCGCGTTCTCGTCCCAGGGCTCCAGCGCCTGGCGGCGCGCCGAGCAACCCACGCTATCGCCCGTCGTGCACTTGCGCAACGTGGGCGCCGTGGTGCGCCAGGCGGGCAGCGTCACCCGCTACGACGTCGCCGCGGGCGCCGGGCGCGTCTGCCTGGTGTTCGAGACCAGCGGCAACGTCGTGGTGCACATCCTCGACCCGGTTACGAACACTACGCTGTATGCGACCCAGATCGCGACCCGCGTGATGCCGCGCGTGGTGTTCTGCGGCAGTTCGTTCTTCATTACCTTCGTCGAGGCCGCCACCGGTGAGATCTTCCTGCGCCGGTTCACGCCCGGCACGGACACCCAGCTCGTTTCACTGACCAGCGTCTCGGCGGCCATCGCCACGGTCATCGCCTACGACCTGTCGCTTTCCTACGAGGGGACGTCGTTCTGGGCGGCCATCGCCCGGAGCACGTCGACGACCGCGATGCGCGGCATGGACTCGTCGGGTACCATCACCTACAGCCAGGCGGGCCCCGCCGTCCTGTGCAAAGCGATCTCGATCTTCACGCACGCGACTGTCGCCGCGACGCAGCGTTTCCACCTAGCGCTCGTGCGCGATGCCGACGACCTGGTTAACCTGTATACCTACGTCCCGCCGTCGGGCGTCGCCACCACCACGGTCACCGATGCTTACTCCGGCATCAAGGCGCTCTCTCAGGTCGGCATCACGCTCGACGACAAGACCAGCGGCACGGAGCAGCTCTACCTGGTCTTCCAAACCGATGTCTCCGCTGGCGTGTCCGACTACGACGACCAGATCCTGACGTCGCAAGTCGTCATCTCGACGATGACGCCGTCCGCCGCGCTCAGTCCAGGAGTGCGCAGCGGAAAGGTGGCATCCAAGCCGCTCAACGCGTCCTCTGTCGTGCTGTTCGGCGCGACGCACGAGGAGGCAACCGACCAGTACACGGCGCACTTGCTTCACATTCCGAGGTCCACGCTGGTCGGTTCGATTCGTTTCACGCCGCGCCCGAGCGCCGCGCTCGACAGGCTGATTGCCGGCTTCCCGAACGCCTATCACCAGCCCTCGATCGCGCTCGACGCCTCCACGGCGCTCACCTACTGGCCTCACCTGGCCATCGCCATCACCGGCGAGCAGCAGCCCAGGATAACCGAGATGAAGGCGGCCCCGACATCCCGTCGGCAAAGCGTCGTGCTCGGCGACACACTCTACATCGCGGGCGGCATTCTCCACTCGTTCGACGGACGATGCGTCGCCGAAGCGGGCGGCTTCCTGGGCGCCCCGTTCGTCTACGGCCTGTCGGAGGGAACGCCCGGGAGCCTGAACAGCAGCGGCGTCTACCAGTACACGGCAGTCACCCAGATCGAGGACAGCCATGGAAACCTGTTGCAGAGCCCAATCTACGAGGTCGCGGAGATCACGCTGACGGCGGCCGCCAACCGCAACGTGCAGGTAAAGTCGATCTTCTCCCCGTCGTTTTGGGACCGGACCGACATGGAGCCGAGCTCCGCCATCATCCGCGGCTTCCCGACGATCAACGTATACCGCACGGAGGACACGCTAGGCGGCGCCATCACCTTCCACCTGGACGTGCACGAGAACGTGACGATCCCATCGGAGGGCGTCTCCAATCAGATCTCCAGCCAGTCAGACACCAACCTGTCCGACGAAGGCATCATCTACACCCAGGCGGGGCGCGCCGCGCTCTCCGGGCCGCTCGCGTTCGTGTGCCCGGACCCGTGCACGACGCTCGCGGCCAGCGCCGATCGCGTCCTCTCCGGCGGGCTCCCGCGCCAGAGCGCCATTCAGGAGTCGCGACCGCTGTTCGTTGGTGAGCAAGTCGGATGGAACGACGGAATCGGCTTCTTCCGTGACATCCGCGGGCGCATCCTGACGGTCGCGCGCCTCGATGAGCGCCGCATCATATTCAGCGACGACGAAGTATTCGAGGCGGACGGGCCTGGGCTCGATGACAACGGTCTGGGCGACATCGGCGCTCCGCGCCGGCTGCCGAGCGAGGTGGGCCTATACGGCGGCGTGCTCGGCTGGCGCTCCGTCGTCGAGACCAGCGCCGGCCTGTTCTTCCAGGGGCTCGCCGACCAGATCTACCTTCTGCCCCGCGGCGGCGTGACTCCGGTTGCCATCGGCGGCTCTGTCGAGGACACGCTCACGAGCTATCCGGACATCGCCGCTGCGGTGTACATTCCGGACGATCAGACCATCCGATTCTGTTGCAACAACACGGGCGGGACTGAGAGCGTCGTGCTGTTGTTCGATCTCCGGTTCGGTGAATGGTACATCGAGGGCCCGTATGCCTTCGCCATTCGAAGCGCGTGCAAGGTGAACCATCAGTTTCACATGCTGACCAGCGCCAACACGGTGCTGCGCCAGATGACGACCGACACGCCGGGAACGTTCATCTCGAACGCATGGCGCTCGGGCGTGATTCATCCGTTCGGCGCGTCGATGTTCGGCATGGTCTATGCGGTCTGGTTCTACAGCTCCTACCAGGGCGATTGCCAGATCCGCTGCGTCGTGCGCCACGACGAAGGCGACCCGGTCTACAGCGAATGGTTCGACATCTTCGCCATGACGGCGGGTCAGCAGTACGTGAGGCGCTTCGAGTTCGAGCAGATGAAGTGCGAGAGCATCAAAGTCGACTTCGAGGTGCGAGCGCTCCAGGGCCAGGCCACGAAGGGTCTTCACTATACCTATTGGGGGCTCGAACAGGAGCCGAGCGGCGTACCCAACCAAGTTGCACCGGAGCAGATGAATTAGCATGGCAACCGCGAATCAATCCGACTTCCTGGGCGAGGGCACCAACGCTGGCGTGCGAGCTCCGGCGGGGCGCCCGACGACGCCCGACGGCCTGTACTTTCTCGACACCGGCGAGCCAACCCCGCTCTGGTACCAGCGCGTTGCAGGCAACCAGCAGGCGCAGAACCAGACGCGCTCGACGAACATCCAGCAGGGTGGACTGCAGGGCTCGGGGCGCTCATTCGCCGATGCTCTGGAGGGTGGCGGTTACCAGAGCGCCGAGGGCGGCTTCGTGCGGCCTGACAACAGCACGTTCCTCGATGCGCTGCGCGGGCTCGGCTCGAACCCGATCATCAACCCAGTCGGCTACGGCCTGACGAAGGCGGGGCAGTTCGCCGATCGGCAGCTCGGCACCAGCGTCAGCGGCTACATCCAGGATCCGCTCGGGCAGGGGCTCGCTGACCTCGGTGCCCCAGACCTGGTGCAGGCGGTGGCCAACCCGACCGGATACGCCACGCGCACGGCCGTCAACGCCGGCACCGGCTACGGGACGAACGTGCCGGCCATCGTTCAGAACGGCGTGAGCGCCGTGCGCAACCTGGCCAACGACGCGGGCAACGCGCGATCGGCGGTCAACGGTCTGCAGAACGTCCGCCTCCCCAGCGTGGGCATGGGCGGCAACATCAGCCTTCCAGCGCCAACCGGAGGCGGCATGCCCACCTATCAACCCCTCGACATCAACAGCATAGACCCGCGCTACACGCAGCCGGGCGGCAACGGCGGCTCGGGCATCTCGAACGAGGCCCGCAACGTCATGGCGCAGGCGCAGCAGTTCGCCTCCCAGAACTCGGCGGCGAGCGCCAGCTACCTGAGCCAGGCCGGCAGCTACGCGAACCGCGCAGCGCCCCAGATCGCGCGGCCCGACAGCTCCCAGATGGACGCGGTGTACAACGCCGCCATGAACTTCACGCCCGACATCTCCGGCGCCCAGCGCTTGGAGAGCATGCAGATGGACATGCAGGGCATCAACAACCTGGAGAGCTGGTCGCCCGAGTACTCGATGCAGGGCGTGCAGAACCTGGAGAGCTTCAACCCGGATCGCACCGACCGCGCCATCGAGCAGCTTTACGGCTACAGCCCCGACAACACGCTGGCGGGCGTGCAGCGCCTGCAGACCTTCGACCCCTACGCCACGCGCCAGGGCTACGAGAACCTTGACCACTACAGCCCGGCGGAGAGCCAGGCGGCGGCGGGGCGCCTGGAGCAGATCATCGCCAAGCCGGGCGGCAACCTGCTCGACAGCGAGGCATTCCGGCAGCTGCAGAACTTCCAGGCGGACCGGAGCGGCATCGACGCGCTCAACAAGTACGCGAACGAGGCCGAGGGCCCGAGCCGCGCGGAAGCGCTCTTGCGCGCCCAGAGCGATGCCGACAAGCGCACGGCGCTGGCGATCGCCCGGAGCGGGCGCGGGGGGCCGGCGGCGGTCGCCCAGGCGCAGCGCCAGGCCATCAGCGAGGGCGCGGCCATCGCGGGCGAGACGCGAGGGCAGGCAGCCGTGCTGCGCGCCCAGGAGTTCGACGCCTACAAGCAGCGCCAGCTGGCCGCGCTCAGCCAGAGCGGCATGCTGCTTTCGAACGCCGAGGCGCAGCGCCTCTCTGCGCTGCAGGCGAGCGGGCAGCTGCTCGACAGCGTAGACCAGCAGAAGCTGGCGGCGACGCAGGCCTATGCCCAGCTCAAGTCGACGATGGACAGCCAGCAGCTCTCCGCCATGCAGGCGAGCGGCCAGCTGCGCTCGAACTACGACGCCCAGCGCCTCTCTGCCGAGCAGGCCGCGCTGCAGGGCCAGACGAACGCCGACAGCATGCGCCTCGGCGCGCTCGGGCAGGCGGGGCAGCTCTCGGCATCGGGCGACTCGATGGTCCTCAACGCCAAGAGCAACGCCGCGCAGCTCCGCGGGCAGATGGACGCGCAGAGCCTGTCTGCCATCTCGAACGCCGCGCAGCTCCGCACGGCCGCCGACCAGATCCGGAGCTCGAACCTGCAGGCCGCGGGCAACATCCGCATCCAGGGCAGCGGGCAGCAGCTCGGCGCGCTCTCGCTCGCGGGCAACATCGCAACGAACATCAGATCTCAGGATATTTCCGTGCTGCAGTCGAACCTGTCGAGCTCACTGCAGACCATGGGCATGAACGACCAGCAGGTGCGATTCTTCAACCAGATGGCGCAGGACCGCGACTTCCAGAGTCAAAACATCGTGCAGCAGGCGGGCGCGCTCGGCATCAACGCCGCCCAGGCGCAGGCCGCCATGGACCTAGCGTGGAACCAGTTCGCTTACCAGCAGCTCTCCGACCAGCAGCGCCAGCAATACAACTATGACGCGCTGAACAGCGGCAACTACATCCAGCAGCAGAACCAGCAGCTCAACCAGCAGCAGCTGGCCCTGCAGGCGCAGCAGGCCAACAACGCCAACGCGCGCGCGAACCGCCAGGAGATCGCCGGCTACATCGGCTCGGGCCTGAGCGCGCTCGGAACGGTGCTCGGCGGCGCCGTGGGCGGCCCGGTGGGTGCGGTGGCGGGCGGCGCGCTCGGCAACTACGCTGGCGGTCAGCTGCCCCAGGTCCCGAACTACCAGCTGCAGATGCCGCAGATCGGCATGCCGACGCCCTACACGCCAACGAACTACGGCGGCTACGGACTCGGCTCCAGCATCGGAATGATCCCGGGCCAGGCGCCTCTGCAGCTCGACCCTAGCCTCGGCCAGCTCCCCAACGTCGGCTATCAACCCACCGGTCTCAACGGATGACGCAGCCCCTCTTTTTTCGCCCCGACCCCCAGATCCCAGACGCCGACCTACTCGGCTACGGCGACCTGTTCGGGGCCAACATGCAGCCGCTCGGGTTCCTCAACGGGGACCCAGAGCTCGCTGCGCAGCTCCAGCCCTACGCGGCGCCCGACGACCCGGAGCAGTACGGGCCCCCGGCGCCAGAGCAGCCGCCGCTGCTCGACGGGCAGTACACGCCCGACCAGCTCGAGGGCGACTTCCCGACGCTGCAGGGCGAGGGCGGGCGACAGTTCCGCGTCACGCCGATGGGTCTGCAGCCCATGGAGGGAGTGCAGGACCCGAACACCGGCGAGCTCCTGGACCCGGGGCAGCCGGCGACCGACCCGCTCGCTCCCCTCGTCGGCGGCGCCCAGGTGCTCGGCAGCTCCGTCGGAGTTGGGCCGCTCGCGGGGGCGACGCAGGAGGAGAAGCTCTCCGCGCTCGGGCTCGGAGGCGGCGCCGAGCCGCCGGCGCCGGAGGCGCCCGCGGGCGGGGCGCCCGCGCAGGGCCCGCTGCTCGACGGGCGCTACAACGCCCAGCAGCTCGAGGGCGACTTCCCCGTCATCCAGGCGCCGGGCGGCCAGGCCTTCCGCGTCACGCCGATGGGGCTCCAGCCCTACGAGCGTCAGGGCGCGCTCCCGCCCGACGTTGCACAGCGCCAGCTCGGAGCCCTGCAGACCCAGCAGGGCGCCTACATGGACGCAGCCATGCAGGCTCGGAGCGACGAGGCGCGCCTCTACCGAGAGGAGAACCTCCGGCAGATGGCGCAGCTCGAAGCGCAAAAGAGCCAGCGCGAAGCCGACCAGCAGGAGATGATCGCGAAGGTCGCGCGCTGGCGCGACGAGCAGCAGCAGGTGCTCAATATGGGCATCAGTGACAGCTACCTGGACGCCGCGGGACCAGTGGCGTCGCTGTTTGCCGTGCTCGGCGCGACGCTGCTCGGGGGAGCTGGCAGCGACGCGGGGCTGCGCATGATGGAACGCCGCGTGGATCGCTTCGTCACCAACCAGGTCCAGACGCGCAACACGCGCCTCAACATCCTCGCCGAGCAGATCGGCTCGACCGAGCAGGCGATCCGCCTCGGCAAAGCGGAGCTCTACAAGCTCATGGGCGATCAGAGCGAGCTCATGATGGCGAAGACCAAGAACGACGTGTTCGAGGCGCAGGCGCCGGCGATCCTCGAACAGATGAAGATGAAGGCCCTGGAGAACTACCAGGCCGCCGAGCAGCTCTCGCTGGGCAAGATGATCGAACGGGTGCCGCCGCCACCGAAGCCGACGAGCCCCGAGGCGCTCCAGAAGTACGGCGAGCTCCGGCGCGAGCGGGACGCCGCCGGCAGCATGGTTCAGCGCGTCGAGCAGCAGCTGGGCCTGGTGTGGGCGCCGGGGCAGAACGGACAGCCCGGGCACTACGCGAATGGCGCCCAGGTGCTCAAGGAAGGCATTCAGGGCGTGGGCTCGCTCGAGCAGCTGGCGCCCGACCTGCTCTACTCGATCGCCGGCCAGGCCGCGGCCGAGGGCTACCAGGTGCGCGGCGCCATCGAGGCGCTGGCATACGCCCAGGTCCGTCAGATGCAGCCCACCGGTCCCATCTCCAACGTCGACGCCAAGGTCGGCAAGATGGCCGCGGCCATGCAGACCGAGGAGGGCCTACTCCAGGGGCTCGCGCGGCTGCGCATGGGCGAGCAGCAACAGCAGCAGAACGACGCGGCGCAGTTCGGGCCCGACGTGGTTGCCGAGTACAACCGGCGATTCCAGGCCGCGGGCGGCCGCATGATGCAGAGCCAGCCGGCGGCGAGCCGCCCGGCGACGGTCGAGGAGGCCAAGGGCGCCGCGCTGCGCATGAGCGGCGGGCGCGCGCCGAGCGAGGCGCCGGGTCAGATCCCGCCCGACGCCGAGAGCCGCATGCAGCAGCTCTCCTCCGACGTGATGGCGCTCGGGAGCGAGGCGCAATTGCCGCCGGGCGCCATCGACATCCTCATCGCCCAGGCCGCACACGAGAGCCGCAACGGCGATAGCCAGGGTGCCGAGCACGGCAACATGTTCGGCCACAAGTCGAGCAAGGGCGGGCGCGCATTCGAGGCCATGACCACCGAGGGCGAGGGCGCCGCGGCGGTGCGCGTGCCGCAGAGCTTCGCCGACTACGGCTCGATCGCGGAGAACGTCGCTGATCACCTGTCGCTCCTCCAGCGCCGCTACCCGCGCGCATGGGAAGCTCTGCAGGCGGAGGACCCCGCGGCGTACGTTGCGGCCCTCAAGGATGGCGGCTACTTCACCGGCAACGAGAACGTCTACCTCGACCGCATCCTGCAAAGGCTCTGATCCATGGCCCTCATCCTCAACCCGACCACCGGCGAGATCCTCTCCACCGAAGACCCCACCGCCTACTACGAGCAGGGGTATCGCGACCCGACCGCGGAGGAGCTCGCGGGCTACGCGCGGCGCGAGGAGTTCGGTACCTTCGAACAGCAGCTCCAGGCGCAGGGCGAGCGCATCGTCCGGGGCGCGACCCTCGGGGCCGTGACCGGCTTCGGCGACGAGGAGAGCAACCGGGCGCGCGCCGAGGTCAGCGAGGAGCTCTCGCCGGTGACCAGCTTCGCTGCCGGCATCGTCCCCGATGTGGCGCTCTCCGCGGTCTCTGGAGGGCTCGCCGGGCTCGCGACGGGGGCAGGCAGGGCGGCTGCGGGCGCGGCCATTGGCGAGGGCGCTGGGCTGCTTCGCGCGGGGCTCGCGGCGGGGCGCGCC
>JACCDR012231449.1_pt1 | contig 15681 bp, 14 predicted proteins | sample 7446431 | NCBI WGS metagenome assembly JACCDR01 (sample SAMN15323443, study PRJNA562643) | freshwater metagenome | isolation source: river surface water | place: USA:Blue River Watershed | collected 2017-08-17 | reverse complement strand
GCTGGGTTTAGACCGTCGTGAGACAGGTTGGTCTCCTATCTACTGCAGGCGTCGATTCTTGAGGAGAGTTGTTCCTAGTACGAGAGGACCGGAATGAACGAACCTCTGGTCTATCGGCTGTCACGCCAGTGGCACCGCCGAGTAGCTATGTTCGGAATGGATAACCGCTGAAAGCATCTAAGCGGGAAGCCAACTCCAAGATTAGGAATCATTAAGTCCCCTGAGAGATGATCAGGTTGATAGGCACTAAGTGGAAGCACAGTAATGTGTGGAGCTGAGGTGTACTAATAGGGCGTAATTCCTGTAGGGAACGTTGTACGTGGCTGTCAATTTTTTAAGTGAACAAAGAAGACACACAGTGTCGACTATTGTGAACTTATGCAGACACAACAGTAGTCTCGACCCACAAGGGAGAGAATACAGTATGTGGCCTGCTGAGTGTTGTAATGTGTTTACCTAGGCGTCGATTTCTACGAAATCGACGCCACACATAGAATATGTGAATATATTGAACGAAGTAACAAGGTCAGCAATGATCTTTTGGAAAGGTGCACGTCCGGGTCCCCCTCCCGCCAACCTCCCCGGTTGTGCTCCCCACGGAGTAGCTCAGTTGGTAGAGCGCTGCCCTCACATGGCAGAGGTCTCAGGTTCAAGTCCTGACTCCGTTTCCAAGTTTTGGGCGCCGTTAGCTCAGTGGTAGAGCGGTTCCATCGTAAGGAAGAGGTCGCGAGTTCGAGTCTCGCACGGCGTGCCTAACGTTCTTCAGGTAAGTGTAGCGCAGCTGGTTAGCGCGCGTGCTCAGGGAGCACGAGGTCGTTGGTTCGAGTCCAACCACTTGCCACCACTTCTCTTCGGAGAAGTGGACCTTGTTACTTCGTTTAATATACATATCACTGACTTCGTAGAGGATTCTGCCGGCTCTGTTCAGCATGGACTCTCGTCGGGGAAATGTGGAGGGGGCGATGCCAACGAATCGGGAATCGATAGTGAGCGTGAATTGCCGAGCTACGAGCTCAACACGATCGCTCGCCGTAAGGTGCACCACCTGAAAGTTGGCCCCCTCCACCCTCGACGTCTTCTACGAAGTTCGTGATATAGTCAAATCGCTCATTGAAAATTTAATGTTGGTGCTTTAGCGGAGAGGGTACACCCGTTCTCATTCCGAACACGGAAGTTAAGCTCTCCATCGCCGATGGTACTCCCTTTGGGGGCAGAGTAGGTAGGCGCCAACATTAAGTTTTCAATACTCCTAAGAAAAAGACCACTCACAAGAGTGGTCTTTTTCTTAGGATACCAACCTTAGGGTTGGCGGAAGAAGGGGCGCCCGCAGCTCGCTACAGCTGACCGCTCTCTCTGAGGTCGCGGCTCAGCTAAGCGCCTGCATAAATTCACAATAGTCGACGCGTTGCGTCTCCTTTGTTCATTCAACATTAAGTTCATCTTTCAGAAATGGGTATTTTGTTAGGAGAGCCAACTTACGTTGGCAGCGGGGAGGCGCCGTCGGACTGCATATATTATTTTCTCCCTGCGAGGTCGAAAATAATATTGCGTCGACATAAGTAAAGTATAGTCGTGCTACGCACTCCTTACTTCTACTTAACATTAAGACTAGTAAGTAGTCCGTTAGCAGATGTTTTTTGTTATACAATTAGTAGATGAATAGTAAAAAAATTATTTTCGGAGCAGTAACCCTGTTCGTGGTGATTGCAGTTTCCTTTGCCAGTGGTCTCAAATTGGGATTAAACCAAAATAGTCAACAACTTGGATTAGGGTATCCAGACCCGGGATTTGATGTACCCATAAGGAGTGAGTGCTTTATGAAAGATGTCAATTTCAGTAATTTTTCGTACCACGCTTACCCATATGAAGAATATGAGATCAAGCACGGTGATAGTTTAATCTCTCTTGCAGACAAACTACTTGGTGACATTGGTCGTGTTGGTGAATTTATTTTGTTAAATAAAGATCGTTACCCTTGGTTTGAGTCGAAGCCCGAAGTGTTAGAGGTGGGGATGAAACTTCGAGTTCCACCTATGGATATAAAGGTTACTGCTGATGGGGCCGATTCACTTAATCGGTATTTTGGTCAGCTAACCTACATATCTGACCGGAAATTGGCGATACGCAATCAACCAGATGTTGGCAGTTTCTTTCTTTACCCTGACGAGTCCACCAAAGTATTTTCAGGAGATTCAGAAAGTAGTTTTGATGAACTTTCAACTGATGTTTGTGTTGAGGTGGTAGTTGGTTCAAGAGGGGTTAATCTTCCAGAATATATACGTATTATAAAATAACGAAACCACTTTAATAGTTTAAAAGGCCAGTCTCTGGAAATTACCTGAGGTTGGTTTTTTATTATGCGAGTTGCCAGCGATGACAAGCTCTCTGAGCAGTGGTGAGTCATGTCCCCGTGGTTGCGCAAGCGACTGCGGGGATTTCATATTGCGGTAGCGTCTCTGGCGTCTGGTACAATGAGTGGACTATGCGATGGTGGGCTTTTTGGCGACGAGTACAATATGGATCACTTTTTAGTGTGTTTTGGATAGTTGTCGGTGTGGTGGTCTACTACACTAATTTCTATACCCCAGCGAACTGTTTTGATTCCTTCCAAAATGGCGATGAGCGGGGCGTCGATTGTGATGGTTCGTGTGTTCGTATTTGTGCCTTCTCCGTGATACCGCCTAGGACTGTCTGGGCGGATAGCTTCCGTATTATTGATGGACAGTATAATGCTGTCGCGTATGTAGAAAACAGTAACCCGGGCGCGGCGACCCCAGAGTTGCGGTATACCTTCAAGCTGTTGGATCAGGGTTCCGTCATTGCTGAGCGGAAAGGCGTGACTATCTTGCCGCCGAATAGTGTGTATCCTATTTTCGAGGGGCGCATTTTGACTAAGGATGGACGGGTTCCTACCGAGACGATTATTGAAATAGAGCCAGCAGATATGTGGCTCCCAGCCACTATTGGCCGCAACCAATTTAAGGTTAATGATTTTGATCTTACGGCGATAGATTCACGGCCACGACTCACTGCACAAGTGGAAAATATCGAACTCACCGGAGCCGATGATATCGAGGTCGTTGCCACTATCTTCAATAGTGCTGGTAAGCCACTGACTGCCTCGCAGACTCTCATTGATAACTTCGCCCCACGTTCAGTGCGTGAGATTGTCTTTACCTGGCCGAATTCGATCGCTCGGACCGTAAGAAGCTGTGAGGTGCCAAGCGATATCATGCTTGTGCTTGATCGTTCTGGTTCGATGGCGGCAGATGGAGGAGAACCGGTGGAGCCACTTGCGAGTGCTAAAAAAGCCGCTGAGAACTTCGTCGATCAAGTGAAAAAGAACGCCCGACTCGGATTTGTCTCGTACGCTACAACACCGAGCTTGCCAATTGAACAGTCGCTGACAGCTGATACTGCCGCCGTGAAGTCTGCTATAGCCGGGGTGACTATGGGTGAAGATGGTGTGCAGTACACCAACATGGGGGATGCCTTCAAGGTGGCGCTCGATGAACTCACGAGTGAGCGGCATCGTGAAGACGCGCGCAAGGTTATCATTTTCATGACTGACGGAGATGTGACGAGGCCGGTAAATCCAGCGACCGGTGAAGCTGATCGTGACTATGCGGCTAATTACGCAAAAGAGATGGCTAGTGCGGCTAAGACGGTAGATGCCACCATTTACACAATCGGTTTTGGTTCATTCCTCACTGAGTCTGGCGCAGATGTAGCGCGTGATACTGAGCTCATTAAGGCGCTCGCAACGAGCCCAGAGCATTACTTCGAAGCGCCGACGGTGACTGACCTGGCGGCGGTATACACCGAGATAGCAAGCGGTCTTTGTGAAGAGGGACCGACTCGTGTCGAGATTATCACCAAAACTGCCACCAATTTCGCACCACTCCGGTAGCTTTGCATTGCGAGCAGGGCTCGTATACACTCCTAAGCATGCTTCGCACCCTCCAGTCTTTTTTCTCAGGATTTGATCCGATTCTCTTTGGTGCGGCTTTTTGTTTGTCACTCTTTGGGGTGGCGACGATGTATTCGCATGTCGGTGAAAATAGCTTTTTCAACCAGCAGCTTATTTGGCTTCTGGTCTCTGTCACTGTTTTCTTCATACTGCTCGTGCCGGATTACCGCTTTCTCCGGACCACGAACGCTGGCTTTTATGCCTACGTGGTTATTATCGTTCTTCTTATCCTGACTCCTTTTTTTGCTGAAGAGATACTCGGTGCACGACAGCGTTTTGACTTGGGCTTCTTCTCACTCCAGGTGTCTGACCCGGCCAAGATTGTGCTTATCGCTATCTTGGCTAAGTACTTTGCCAAACGTCACGAACTAATTGGTGATTTTCGGCATATTATCGTCTCAGGTATTTATACGCTCATTATGTTTGGGCTTGTCTTCCTGCAGCCGGATTTCGGGACGGCGATGATACTCTTTCTTATCTGGTTCGGGATGGTCCTTGTGGCAGGGATTCAGTTTCGGCACTTGGCGATTGTTTTTCTGGTTGGTTTGATGGCCTTTGGTGGGTTGTGGGAGTTTGCTTTTAAGGATTATCAGAAAGAACGCATCATGACTTTTCTTGATCCACTTTCTGATATTCAGGGGGCAGGATATAACGCGTATCAGTCGACCGTTGCTGTGGGTTCTGGAGAATTATTCGGCAAGGGTATTGGGTATGGTACACAGTCTAAGCTCCTATTTCTTCCTGAGTATGAAACCGACTTCATTTTTGCGGCTTTCGCTGAAGAGTGGGGAATTGTTGGTGTGAGTATACTGTTCATACTTTTTGCTATTCTCATCCTGCGACTTTTATATCACGCCATAACGGGGGCAAGTAATTTTGAGAAACTCTTTGCGACTGGTGTAGCTATCTATCTTGTTGCACACTTCTTTATCCATGTCGGTATCAATATTGGACTACTACCGGTGACCGGGACAACGGTTCCGTTCTTGTCGTATGGGGGTTCACACTTGGTGACAGAGTTCGCTGCTCTTGGTATGGTGCTCGCGATGCGACGATATACAGAGAAAAAGCCTATCGAGCGGGATAGCCTTTTTGTACATTAGAGGAGATAGAGTGCTTCAGTGGCGCGAACCATTTTAGTCAGTGTTCGTGACTGCATGCGGACCTCGTGCTCATGGGCAAGCGCCGCACGCTTATCGTTATTGGTGATGAGATCAAGGATAGCGCTACGGAGAGCCAAGACGTCATTAGGTGGAACAATACATCCAGATACACCATCTTCAATCATTTCTGGTAGCCCACCCACTGCCGTTACAATCGTAGCGACGCCAGCGAGACCAGCTTCGTGCGCCACATATCCATACGCTTCAGAGTGCGAGCAGAGGACAAACACATCAAAAGCCTTAAGGAAGCGAGCGGCATCATGGAGGTTGCCGGTCATGGTGACCTGTTGTGTGATATTCTCTCGCTCGATTTGTCGTTTGAGTGATTCTTCTAGTTCACCAGCACCAATAATAAATAGCCGAAGGTTTGGCTGCTCACGCAAGAGGGGAGCCATACTCGCGATGAGGACAGCCTGTCGTTTGATAGGGTGTAGTTCACCGATGTTTCCAATCCAAATTTCTTGTTCAGAAGCTGTTCTGTCAGATTTCATAAGTTCACAGAGACGAGCTCTGGCTTCATCACGTTCAAACGTAGCTCCTACTGATCGGCCGAGATAGATAATCTTCGAACGCTTTTCGACCCCAGGGAGATTGAGTTGCTTGAGGAGTGCGCCGACAACCATGATGGTGCGGTGTGAGAGAAGAACAGTGAGGTAGTGGAGACTTTTGATAACGAGTTTCTGCCACTTTGGACGGTCTTCATTGAAAGCCCACCCATGTGAGGTGAAGATAACTTTGGGGACACGGCAGAGTCGACCAACGAGCGTCCCGACCCCACCCGCTTTTGAACTATTGACGTGTAGTACATATGGTCGCTCGCGACGGACAATACCAAAGAGCTCCTTAGCAAAATCAAATTCTTTACGAAGCGAAATATCGCGTTCGAGTGAAGTTATACTGATGACGCGAATACCGGCCTGTTCCAGTCGGCTTTTAAGTTCACCAGTACCACCGAGCGCTACGACTGCTTCGAACTGCGATTGGTCAATGCCAGTTGCGAGGTCGTAGACATAGCGTTGCGCTCCGCCCCAGTTTGATTTGGTTATGAGGAAGAGAACCTTTTTACGTGGTTGTGGTAAGGCTGACATACATTACATATTGGTGAAACTGGGGCGGAGAAACTGACACAGTCTCCGAGACTGTGTCAGCCCCAAGTTTGACTTAGTTATGAGAAAGAGGACCTTTTTACGTGGTTGTGACAGGGCAGACATGGTATCAGCATATAGTACTTCGCTCCGCTTGCCAAAGTTACTCGACTTGCCTCACACCATTATTCCCGTTGTACAATATCTATATGTACTACGTGTATGTAATACAGAACGAATTAGATGAATTATACTGTGGTAGTACAAATGACTTAAAACGTCGGCTTAAGGAACATGTTAACGGAAAATCCTTTGCAACAAGAGGTTGTACTTGGAAACTTGTATATTATGAGGCCTACAATTCTGAAGATGATGCTCGAGATAGGGAGCAAAGGATTAAAAACCATGGCCAGTCCTGGAACCAACTAAAGAAGAGGATTACCAGAAGCCGACAACGAGAATAATGGTGTCGAGGCTTGCCATTTTGGTGGACTTCGGTACGATACCTAGCAATACACCTATGGGCGAACGAACTCGTGAATTAGCACTCCTAATCATTGGAGATATTATCCTCTTCATTCTCGCCCTCTGGCTGACGTTGTTCGTACGGTATCTAGCCATTCCGAGTAGTGAGCTCTTTTCGGTACATCTTGGTCCGTTTCTTACTCTCTCAGCGGTCTGGTTATTCATATTCTATATTGCCGGTCTCTACGACAAGCACACTCTTTTCTTGAAGTCACTTCTCTTCACTCGGATTCTTAATACTATTATTGTAAATGGTATTGTTGCGGCGTTACTGTTTCTGGTTATCCCGTTTGGAATCGCACCCAAGACCAACCTTGTCATCTATCTCGTCATCTCGGTTTTGCTGTTCACCTGGTGGCGCATGTATGCTTACCGATTCATTGCTCCTAAGGTAGAGCATCGTGCTATTTTGTTAGCGAATGGTCCCGAGGCGATTGAGCTCGTTGATGAGATAAACAACAACGACCGCTATAGTTATTCTTTCGTTCGCATTATTGATGAGTCGACAGCAGAGAAGACGCCTGACTTTGAGAAGAAGCTTCTGGAACTTATTGAACGTGAACATATTCAGATTATTGTCGCTAACCCAAATGGTAGGTATATAGAGTCCGTACTCCCGAAGTTGTTTGATTTGGCATTTCTTCGTTTTGAACTTACCTTCCTCGATTTCTATAAAGTTTATGAGGATACGTTCGATCGGGTCCCGCTTTCGGCACTCCGTTACGAGTGGTTTATTGCACATGTTTCGCAAAGTAAGAGTCTCGTCTATGATGTAACAAAACGAGCTATCGATATTGTGGGGTCAGTGTGTCTTGGGGTTGTGCTAGCAGTCATGTTGCCATTTATCTATGTGGCGATGCGGCTTGAGGGTCAAGGAGAACTTTTCATCAAGCAAGAACGAATCGGTCAGTACAATCAACCGGTGACCATCTACAAGATTCGTACCATGACAGAGAATCGTCAGGCGAGCGCTACGTGGACGACAGAAGATGCTAAAGAGGGTAACCGGATAACGAAAGTCGGTGCTATCTTGCGTAAATTGAGTATCGATGAAGTGCCTCAGATCTGGACTATTCTTAGGGGTGATATGTCACTCATTGGGCCACGCAACGACATTCGAGGTCTGTGGGAGCGTTGTGCTGCTGAGATACCGTACTACAATATTCGCAACTTCGTGAAGCCGGGTGTGACAGGATGGGCACAAACCCACCAACACTATATGGGAGATAACATCAGTCCGCAGTCTATGGAGGAGACCAAGATTCGTCTCTCGTATGATTTGTACTATGTGAAGAATCGCTCGGTTCTTCTCGATGTGACGATTGCGCTTCGTACGCTCAAGACCCTCCTCTCTCGCTTCGGTGTAACTATTCGCTTGCCGCGGTAGTTGTTATACTGGTACCTATGACAAACGACAAAAGAACCATTGTTATTACTGGTGGCGCTGGCTACGTGGGCGAAATGCTCTGTGAGCAATTTGCTCAGCGTGACGATGTAGCTCGCATTATTGCTATTGATAAGGAGCCACAATCAGACTACTCCAAGAGTCTCGCAAAAGTTGAATATATACAAACTAACCTCGCCGACGCTGGTTGGGAAGAGCAGGTTAAGGCAGCTTCACCCGACACCATCATTCATACCGCCTGGCAGATACGTGCTCTCTATGGCAATGCACATGAGCAATGGCGTTGGAATGTTGATGGTTCAAATCGCGTTTTTGCACTCGCGTTCTCGCTTCCGTCTGTCATGAAGCTCATCTACTTTTCTACAGCTTCCTCATACGCGGCGTATCCCGACAATAGTCTTACTCACTACTTTACCGAGGCGGAAGGTTTCCGTCCTGACAGTTATATTTATGCGCACGAGAAGTGTGTTGTGGAAGATAATTTGCGCCAAGCGTTTATGGCGGCCACTGAACGTGGCGGACATCGACCTCAAGTAACGATAGTGCGGCCAGCCGCTATCACCGGTCCGCGCGGACGGTATATGCGTATTCGTTTTGGTCTCCAGTCAGCGCTTTCAGGCAATCTTAAAGGAGGGTTTGTGAATAAGCTTGTGACTACACTCACATCGTTTGTTCCGGCAACGAAGGGGTGGGTGCGTCAGTTCATTCATGAGGATGATGTGACAGATATTGTTACAACCCTCACCTTTGATACCTATGCGTGGGACTACGAAGTCTTTAACATTACTCCAACCGGGGAGCCGGTTTATGCTCCTGATATGGCAGCTGCAGTTGGGAAGCGGATCCTGCCGATTCAGCCTTGGATGGCTCGCTTTGCTTTTGCGTTCTTTTGGCATGCAACGCGAGGTAAGATACCAACTTGTGGTGGTAGCTGGCGCTTTTACTCATACCCAATTCTCATGAGTGGCGAGAAGCTCCGCACTATCTATACCTGCCGGTACAGCTCGAAAGATGCATTTGCCTATACCGATGGTCGGTATGAGTCCTATGTTCCGGCTGATAAGCGACGTTCGCGTCTTTCTGCCTAGACTTACATTGTCACAATATTCTTGTATACTGCCTGCGTATGACACTCGTAGATGGTAGGTCGATAGCTGCCGATATTCGTACGGCGGTACAAAAAGATATAGCAACATGTGGTCGCACACTCCGGCTCGGTATTGTTGCGTGCGCACCAAATTTTGAAACCAAAACCTATCTCGACCTTAAAGAAAAGACAGCAGCTACTCTTGGCGTTGTGGTGGAACGTGTACAACTTGCGGCTGAGGTTGATACTGCTACTGTCACTGCTGCGGTACTCGCGTTAGCAGATCGGACGGACGGGGTTATCGTCCAGCTGCCCCTCCCGGAGCATATTGACCGTGAAGCGGTCTTGGCTGCCGTGCCGCGAGAGAAAGATGTTGACGCGTTTTCCTATAGTGGTGAAGTAACAGAAGTACTGCCGCCGGTTATCGGTGCGATACAGGAAATATCACAACGTGAGAATGTTGTATGGAAGGGGGCTCATGTCGTCATCTTCGGCTCTGGTAAACTCGTCGGACAGCCAGCAAGAGATTTTGCACAGACTACCGGGGCAGAGGTGGTTGTGGTGACTGAAGCTACCCCAGCAGAAGAAGCTGCAGAACTTGCTACAGTGGCCGATATTATTATTCTCGGAGTTGGCAAACCGCAACTCCTTACGTTAGCTATGGTCAAAGATGGGGTGGTTGTCTTCGATGCCGGAGCCTCTGAAGACGGTGGGGTCATTGTTGGTGATGCTGACCCAGAAATTGCTATAAAAGCGAGTGTTTTCACCCCTGTTCCGGGTGGTATCGGTCCTATCACCATCGCCCTCATCTTCCGTAATCTCCTCAACTTGGCGCTTCGTCAATAGAAAAGCGACTCATTCCGTGCTATAACACCAGGCATACTAAGCACGTTTCTATGTCACAACCAGAACCACAATCAGCCGGAGCAGCAACCTTTTTAAGAATATTTCGAGCCCTCCTTGTACTGGCGGTCATTGGCTTCCTCGGTCACTTCGTCTACACGAATGCGACACGAGATGGAGCCGAGCACCCATTCAAGCTTGGACTTGATCTCGCGGGTGGTTCGCACCTCGTCTACGAAGCCGATATCAGCAAGATTGATCCGGTAGAAGTGCCTGAGCTAATGAGCGTTCTTCGTGACGTCGTCGAGCGTCGTATTAATATTTTCGGCGTATCTGAACCGGTCGTCTATGTAGAGAGTAGCAGTATTGTTGCAGAGGAACGACATGAGCGTCTGGTTATCGAACTTCCTGGTGTTACTGATGTTAGTGAAGCCGTAGCTGAGATTGGTCGTACGCCGCTTCTTGAGTTCAAACTTGTCGATGTGAAGAAGATGCAGGAGCAAGAGGTTCTTCTTTCGGCTACAAACACGGATCCTGATACGCTCGCCGCTTCAATCGCTGCTATTGGCAATCCATACATCGATACCGGGCTCACGGGTCGATATCTCGAAAGTGCTCAGCTTGAATTTGCGGGCGGGCAAAGTGGTGGGTTAGCCAATGAGCCGGTTGTGTCTATTCGTTTTAACCCTGAGGGTGGTGAGCTTTTCGCGAACATTACTCGTGACAACGTCGGTGAACAACTCGCCATCTTTCTTGATGGGGAAGTGCTCTCAGCGCCACGTATCAATGAAGCAATTATTGGCGGGACAGCTATCATCTCTGGCGGTTTTAATCCAGAAGAAGCGCGGGCGCTCGCTCAGAACTTGAGCTTTGGTGCCTTGCCGCTTCCAATCAGTCTGGTTTCGACTCAGACTATCGACGCTACACTCGGAGCAGGTGTTATTAGTGAAAGTCTTAAAGCCGGTATTATTGGCTTCACGATCATCACTCTCTTTATGGTTGGTTGGTATCGTGCAGCGGGCTTCGTGGCTAGTATTGCTCTCATTGCCTATACCGTCATGACGATGTCTATCTTTATGCTCATCCCGGTTACTCTTACAGCGGCTGGTCTGGCTGGTTTCATTCTTTCTCTTGGTATGGCGGTAGATGCCAACGTGCTCGTCTTCGAGCGTATGAAAGAAGAGTTTCGTGCTGGTAAGACGAGTCGCGAGGCAGCTCGTGAAGGCTTCATGCGAGCGTGGAGTGCGATTCGCGATAGTAACGTGACAGGACTCCTTTCGGCTATTGTGCTCTTTTGGTTCGGTACGTCACTTATCAAAGGGTTCGCCATGGTTCTTGGTATTGGTGTGCTCATTTCGGTTATTTCAGCCATCTCACTTACCCGGACACTTCTTATGGCCCTCCCTGAAGTGAAGGAGAGTGATGGTGGTTTCTGGTCATTTATGTTTGGATCTGGTCTCGGTAACAAGAAATAATATGTTCATCATTCTCAATAAAAAGATATTCCTGATCATTGCGCTCTGTATTGTAGCGACAGCGACAGTGATCGTTGCTTTCTTTGGACTCAAACCATCGATTGACTTCACTGGAGGTTCACTCATGGAGGTGCGCTACACGTCGGTGCCAGAGAAGTCGTCGGTTGAAGCGGCTGTTACTGAGCTTGAACTCGGTGGCTTCTCGGTCCGACAGTCTGAGACAGAAGTTGGTTCAGGGTACCTCGTGAGTACTCGTGATCTTGGTGAAGAAGAGCGAGTTACATTGAGCGATACACTTACTGCGCTTGGAGAAGGTGGGGAAGTGTCGCGCTTCACCTCTATTGGGCCAACTATTGGTAATGAGCTTAAGGACAAGGCTGGCTGGGCTATTGGTGCCGTCCTCACTATCACTATTATCTACGTCGCTATCGCCTTTGCGGGGGTAGGTGCGCCAGTGAGCTCATGGGTATATGGTTTCTTTGTCACGCTCATCTTGGGTCATGACATCCTTGTTCCGATTGCCGCTATGAGTCTTCTTGGGTACCTTACCGGTGCGGAGGCTGATATCCTCTTTATCACCGCTCTCCTCACTATTCTTGGATATTCCGTGAATGACACCATTGTCATTTTCGACCGTGTGCGTGAGAAGCTCGTACAGAATCGTACGGAGCGTCGTGTGAAGCGTAACGAGGCGGGAGTCGTGAAGGAGGATGTCGAATATACCCTTACGAAGCCGTTTGGCCAAATCGTCGGTCAGGCGGTTGAGGAGACCATGGCACGGTCTATCAACACGTCGCTTACGGTACTTATCGCGCTTGTTGCCCTCTACTTCTTTGGTAGCGCGGTCATGCAGACCTTCGCCCTCGTACTCATTGTTGGACTCGTCGCTGGTGCCTACTCATCTATCTTCATCGCTAGCCCGCTCCTCGTTCTCTATGAAGAGTGGCAGAGTAAAAATAAGTAGAAATAAGGATTGCGTAGCATGACTATATTTTACTTAGGCAGATGCAATATTAGTTTCGACCTCAGAGGGAGAAAATAATATATGCATTCCGCCAAGGCACTCGGCTATTTTAAGGAAAATTACTTCACGACGAAGGTCTAGAAAATAATTACATCGAATATGATAATTGGTCTCACGGGAAGTTTTGGAGCGGGGAAGGGCTGGGTGGCCGATTATCTTGTCACCGAGAAAGGGTTTGCCCACTTCTCGGCACGAACGTTCATCATTGCTGAGATAACGAAGCGTAGTATGCCAATTGACCGGGACTCAATGATTGTAGTTGCAAACGACCTCCGTAAGAACCATGGTCCAACGTATATCTTCGAACAGCTCGTGGGTATGGCGAAGGATCATGGTGGAGATTGTGTCGTAGAAAGTATTCGCGCAGTAGCTGAAGCCAAGTATCTTAAAGAGCAAGGCGGGATTGTCCTCGGTATTGATGCGCCGCCGGAGATTCGGTATGAACGTATCAAGAAGCGAGGTAATGAAACGGACAATGTGACGTTTGCACAGTGGCGTGACCAAGAGGTGCGGGAGTCAAACCCGGATGATCCAACCAAACAGGACATCTTTGGTGCCTTGCGTGAATCTGATGAGATTATTACCAATGATGGGGACGAGGACGCACTCCGGAGCAAGATTGACGACGTTTTACTCCGGCATACCGCGTAGTGAGGATAGTGTTTTCACCGGGTTTTCGGTGCTATACTAACCGTATTAGTTACAACTAGCATATTCATATGGAACAAGTACAAAAAGAGTTTCAATGGTTTTTGGATCCGATTAAGAATCATTACTTTGACTTTGAAGGACGAGTAACCCGCCAGGCCTTTTGGATGTTTACACTCTGGTACGTTATTATCTACATTGGTGTCAGTATCGTGAGTGATGAGATAGCAATGCTCTTTTCACTGGCTGTGCTACTCCCAAGTATTGGTCTTGGTGCTCGTCGTCTTCATGACATTGGCATGAGTGGCTGGTGGCAGCTTATCAGTCTCATCCCGCTCGTTGGTTGGATTGCGATCATTATCCTCCTCGCGAAGCAGGGTATCGCTGGTCCGAACGAATACGGGACAGATCCACGCGCCGCTGCGGGTACCCCGACACCGGTACCAGCTGCTCCTGTGGCTGCAGCGACACCAGTTACACCAAGTGTCGAAGCTGCTCCGACGGATTCTGAGGTGAAGTAATAGGTTAAATAAACAAACCGCCAGGCACGTAGCCTGGCGGTTTTGCTGTGTCTTGGTACTACATTTCTACCTAGGGCCACCCTAGGTGAGAATTATGGGTTAATTTCTACCCAGGGTGTTTCTACCCAGGGTGTTTCTACCCAGGGTGGCCCTGGGTGAGAATTATGCGTGAATACGGGTGCCGATAAACGGTTCGTTATTGAGGTAACTAGCGAGCGCATCAAGACGAGTACCGTTAATGGCAGCTACTTCAATACCGAGTCGTTCGGCCTCGCGAGCTGCCACTGGGTCAAAGGGGGATGAGAGACCGGGGTCCCAAGTTTCTGGGATAAGTTTGCGGAACTCGCTCCAGGTGATGTCTTCTATCTTCGTGGCGTCGGGGTTTGTCTTTGGATTATCGGTGTAGACGTGGTCGGTATTCGAGAGATTGATAACCTTGGTGGCTTTGACTCGGTCGGCAATCTGGATGGCGCGAAGATCAGTCGAGGCCCCGGGACGGTACCCGGCCGCGATGACGAGAGGTGCGTTGTCATGAATGTCGAGAATGTCATCGGGATTGGTGATCATGACGGGGTGTGCAATGTTACGGAAGATAGTGCGGAGGAGGTGACCATTGAGGCGAGTAGCATGGAGTCCAAGCCAGTCTAGGTCGTCACTCTTTGTTTCAGCAACCGCCGCCGCCGCGTCTTGATAGCGACGCGCTGTCTTGCCACCACCGGCGATGATAATAAAATGACGGCCACGCGCCGTCTCACTCATAATAAACTCTTTTAAATTACCGAGGAAAGCGGTATCAATCTGATCTGGTACAATGAGCGACCCTCCAACGGACATTACAATGGTTTCGATTTCTGACATATCAGTGTTGATTGTACGGATTTTTTGACGCCCCGCTAGTGGTATCCTGGTGGTACACTAGAAATATGTCTAAAGAACTTATAGCAGCTATTGCTGACCGTCATATTCGCGGTATTTCAAAGGAGGTAATTTATACGGAAGTCCAAGCGGCTGGGTATACACATGAGCAGTTTGAATCAGCATATACTGCCGCGACCACCACAGTCCCCGATAGAACTTCAGATCTTATTGGTTACTCGGCACTCCTGTCTCTCATGTGGCGAGTCATGCGCTCTGAGAGTTCTGTCTTCCTTAAAACCGTTCTCCTCGGAGTTGCAGCATTTGTTGGTATTTCAACCGGCATCTTTCTTCTTTCAAATACGGTTGGTATCAGTAGTCAGGAATCGTTCTTCCTCACCGCAGCGATCGTTCCGCTAGTTGGATTTCTGATTGGGTTTGTCGCCTCACTCACGCTCATGCGTGCCATTATTAAGCGGCAGGAGGGGTTGCTGTTTCGACAGCATCTGCGGGCCGTTGCTAGTCAGTTTGTGCCAGTCATGCTGGTAACAGTTTATCTCACTATCCTTACGCAGGTGGGCTACGCATTCTTTGTTATTCCCGGTATTATGGCAACAGTTTACTTTCTCTTCGCAACACCACTTACGGTCGCTGGTGAAGCCCGGGGCTTCTCTGCGCTTACGGCGAGTACCGCTCTCGTTTATGGTCGCTTTTGGCAGACGTTCGGACGCTTTCTTGTAGTTAACTTGGTTATCTTAGCGATAGCCCTCGGCATCTTGTTGTTGGGAGGAGTTTCTTTCGCTTCGCTTATGGCAATGGGGGTACTGACTGATTATTTTATTGTGCCCTTTATTATAGTGGGGGTTCTTGTTTTGTGTGTGGCAGCTTTCTATGCGACGACCTGCGGTCTTGTCGTCTTGTTCGAGTCATTAAAGTCTGTCCCGTCCCCATACCCACTAGAGAATGCGGCGAACTTGGAAACTCTGTATAAGGTCATAGTCGGTATCGTTGTTGTACTTTTGGCTATCGTTGCCTTTCTCGTCGGCTTTGCTGGGTACGCGCTCGTTAATTGGTAGCCTT
>JACCDR012584646.1_pt1 | contig 15686 bp, 9 predicted proteins | sample 7446431 | NCBI WGS metagenome assembly JACCDR01 (sample SAMN15323443, study PRJNA562643) | freshwater metagenome | isolation source: river surface water | place: USA:Blue River Watershed | collected 2017-08-17 | reverse complement strand
GGCAGGCGGGCTGGGCGGCGCGCTCAAGGCCCGCCTGGCCGCCGCCGGCGCGGGCGAGGTCACCGACCGCGAGACCGGCATCACCTTTCCCGTGGCGGCCGACGCCACCCTGCTGGAGTCCATCGAGGCCGCCGGCCTCAAGATCAACTTCGGCTGCCGGGCAGGCGTCTGCGGGGCCGATCCGGTGGCGGTGTGCGAGGGCGCGGAGCACCTGTCGCCCATGGGCGAAGACGAGCGGGCCACGCTGCGACGCCTGGGCCTGGAAGGCCGGGCGCGGCTGGCCTGCATGTGCACGGTGCAGGGGGCGGTGGTGATCGACCGCGAGCCGCGCCGGGCGTCCGTGGCCGATGCCGCGCCCGTGGTGCACGTGCCGTCGCGCCCCGATCCGGCCGAGGCGGCCGGCGTGGCCCGGGTGGTCATCGTGGGCAACGGCGTGGCCGGCATGGGCGTGGCCGAAGCGCTGCGCCGCGAGAGCCCCGGCGTGCAGATCGACGTCGTGGGCAGCGAGCCCTTCGCCTTCTACAACCGCATGGGCATCGGCCGGCTCGTCTACGACAGCGCAGGCCTCGAAGCGCTGTTGCTGGTGCCGCCCGACTGGCCCGAGCAGCAGCGCGTCGGCGTGCACCGCGGCGTCGTGGCCACGCGCATCGACCGCGCCAACCGCTGCCTGCACCTGCACGGCGGCGGCACGCTGCCCTACGACCGGCTGGTGCTGGCGACCGGCGCGCGCTCGTCGGTGCCCGAGCCGGGTTTCCTGAAGAACCCCAATGCCTTCGTGCTGCGCAGCGCCGAAGACGCGCAGGCCATCCGGCACTACGTGGGCCGTGCGCGCGCGCGCCGGGCCCTGGTGCTGGGCGGCGGCGTGCTGGGCGTGGAGGCGGCCGACGCACTGCACCACCTGGGCCTGAAGGTGACCCTGCTGCAGCGCGCCGACCGCCTGATGAACGCCCAGCTCGACGCCGAAGGTGCCGCCAAGCTGCAGGGTTATCTCGACGGCCTCGGCATCCGCGTGGCCACGGGCTCGCAGGTGCGCCGCTTCGAAGGCGAGCCGGTTCTCCAGGTGGCGCAGCTGGCACACGGCCCACGCGTGCGGGCCGACGTGTTCGTGGCCGCGCTGGGCATCCAGGCCAACACCTTCCTGGCCGAACAGGCCGGCCTGGTGCTCGGCGACAACGGCGTGCAGGTGGACAGCTGCATGCGCACCAGCGATCCGCACATCCTGGCCGTCGGCGACGTTGCGGTGCTCAAGGGCACGCCGCGCGGCCTGTGGCCCATCGGCGCCGCCCATGCGGCCACCGCGGCGGCCACCATCCTCGGGCAGCCGCGCCCCTACGCCACGCCGCGCATCGTGCTGCAGCTCAAGTGCGACGGCATCGACCTACGCAGCCAGGGCGACATCACCCCGCGCGAGGGAGACGAGTGCTTCCACGCCCGGACCGACGACGCGGCCTGGTGGCGTCTGGTGCTGCGGCATGGCCAGCTGGCCGGGGGGCTGTACGTGGGCCCTCCCGGCACGGCCAAGGCCTTCACCCGGCTGCTCCAGCAGCCGGTGGACCTGACGCCGCTGCGCGACGCCCTCGCCCAGGGCAGTCTCGCAGGCCTGCCCGAGCTGCTGCGCCGCTGAGCCGGCCCCAGGGCCCGTGGTCGCGGCGCTCCTGTGCGAGTGAGTGCCCGCCGCTCCAGGCGGCTTGCTGCCGCCGTGTCGCGATTCGGGCCCGGAGGCGTCAATGTGTCAAAAGAGCATGACGTAAATAGCAGTTGACACCACACCCGGGCAGGTCGATCATCGTCCAGGACATGCCCCGATGGGTCCGTTGCGCCACCCGGCGCACCCTCTCCGCCTGGTGTGCCTGACGTACCCCTGAAGTGAGTGGCATGACCCGTCCGACCCCGAATGACAGCGCCGAACCCGTCCGACGAAGCCCGGGTGGCCATTCGGCGCCGGCCTCCGACGGCCCCGGTGTGGCGGGCCCAGCGGGCGCCCATACCGGCGCGCTGAGCCGCACGCTGCACGAGGAACTGATTCCCCGCCTGGCGCGCGCCCACCGCCAGGCGCTGGCGCAGATACGCCCCGAGGACGTGGTGTCCTTCACCGACGACCTGCTGCGCGGCGATGAACCGGCGCTGCTGGCGCGCGTGGCGCACCTGGCGCGCCTGGGTTTCGCACCGCAGACCTTGTGCATGGAGCTGCTGGCCCCGGCCGCGCGCCGGCTCGGCAAGCTGTGGGACGACGACCGCTGCGACTTCACCGCGGTGACCATCGGCACCGGCCAGCTGCAGCGCCTGCTGCGCAGCCTGACCGCTGGCCAGTGGCCCGCCGAGAAGGCCACCGGCACGGGCCTGCACCTGCTGCTGAGCCAGCCGCCGCACGAACAGCACAGCCTCGGCCTGCTGATGGTGGCGCAGTTCTTCGAAGCCGCCGGCTGGACGGTCTCCGGCGGTGTCGGCGAACACCAGCGGCCGGCTGCCGAGCTGGTGCGCGACACGCCGGTCGACGTCGTCGGTTTCTCGGTGGGCAGCGAAGTCATGCTGCCGTGGCTGCGCGAGCAGATCGCCGCGGTTCGCCTGGGCAGCTGCAACCCCGACATCCTGGTGATGGTGGGTGGCCCGGTGCTGCACCTGCACCCGGAATGGATGGCTTCGCTGGGGGCTGACCTGTGCCCGCAGCAGGTGCACGATGCGCCGGTGCTGGCCGCCCAGGGTGTGCGCGAGGCGCTGCTGCGCCGGCTGCCGCAGACCTCGGGCTGAACCCGGGCTGCAGGTTCGGCGGCGCGGCGCCGCGGCGTTCGATGCCCGGCCTAGTCGCCTGCGGTGGCCGAAACCGGGGCGCTTGTCCCGGTCAGGCCCGGCAGCGACGTGCCGTCGTGCAGCCACAACCGGGCTGCAGCCTGCAGCAGGGCGTCTCGCTGGCTGGCATCCTGTGCGTCCTGCAGCGCCCTCAGGGTGCCGTGCATCATCTTGTGCGCGAGCCCGCTGGCCAGTGCGTGCAGCACCGACTCGGGGTCGTCGCCCCGTGCCAGCAGGCGGCTGGCGCGACGCAGCTCGGTCTGCTGCCAGGTCTCGGCCCGCTGCTGCAGGGCCTGGATCAGCGGCACGTTGCCGCGGTGCAGGCACCAGTGCTCGAACCCGCTGACGCCTGCGTCGACGATGGCCTCGGCCTGCTGCACCGCCGCCTGGCGCCGCCCGCTGGCCACGCGCACGCGTTCGGCCAGGTCATCCACGGTGTACAGGTACGCGTCGGCGAGCTGCGAGACCTCGGGCTCGATGTCGCGTGGCACGGCCAGGTCGACGAGCAGCATGGGACGGCGCCGGCGGGCCTTGAGTGCGCGCTCCACCGCGCCCAGGCCGATCAGCGGCAGCGCGCTGGCGGTGCACGACACCACGACGTCGAACCGGTGCAGCTGCGTGGCGAGTTCGGCCAGGGGCAGGGTCTGGGCACCGAGGCGCGCGGCCAGGGGCTGGGCCCGCTCCACGCGGCGGTTGGCCAGGGTCATGCTGCGTGGCTTGCGCGCGGCGAAGTGCGTGGCCACCAGCTCGATCATCTCGCCGGCACCCACGAACAGCACGTCCAGCCCTTGCCACGACTCGAACAGGCCATCGGCCAGCCGCACGGCGGCCGCCGCCATGCTGATGGAGTGGCTGCCGATCTCGGTGCGCGTGCGCACTTCCTTGGCCACGGTGAACGAGCGCTGGAACAGCTGGTGCAGCGTGCTGCCCAGCGTGCCGGCGCCGGCGGCTTCGCGGGCGGCGGCCTTCAGCTGGCCCAGGATCTGGGGCTCGCCCAGCACCATGCTGTCCAGCCCCGAGGCGACGCGGAAGACGTGGCGTGCCGCGGCGGCGCCCTGCGCCACCTGCGCGTGCTGCTCCAGCGAAGACGGCGACACCTGGCCCCGCTCGGCCAGCCATTCGAGTGCGCGCCCGGCCAGACCGCTGCCCTGGCCGTGGCTCACCAGGTAGAGCTCGGTGCGGTTGCAGGTGGACAGCAGCGCGGCTTCCTCGGCCACCGGGCACAGCCGGCTCTTGAGCTGGGTCAGTGCCGGGGCCAGCTGGTCGGCGGCCACCGCGAGGCGGCCGCGCAGGTCCAGCGGGGTGGTCTGGTGGCTCAGGCTGAGCGCGAGAACGGTCATGGTGCGGCGTGTCACGCAAGGGTCGGCCGACGGCACCGTCCACTGTCATGTTGTGAAGTCACTTCCAAGTGACAAGATACATTGACACTTGCGTCGGCACAAGGGGGCCGCCCCGGGGGTGCGGGGGCGTCGCACCGCGCAGGCCTGTGAATTCCGGGGCAGTCCACCGCCTGCCGTGCGGCCGTCGCACGGGGGGCCCATGCCAGAATGACCGCGTCGTCCGCAGCGCCCGCGGCCAGGTCCTGACCCGCGCAGCCGACATGCCCACCCGGGCCCGCACCCAGCACCCATGAAGATCCTGCTCACCGGCGCCGCCGGTTTCATCGGCATGACCACGGCGCTGCGCCTGCTCGCGCGCGGCGACGAGGTGGTCGGCCTGGACAACCTGAACGACTACTACAGCGTGCAGCTCAAGCGTGACCGGCTGGCCCGGCTGACGCCCCTGCCGGGTTTCCGCTTCGTGCAGCTGGACGTGGCCGACCGCCCGGGCATGGAGGCGTTGTTCGCGGCCGAGCGCTTCGACCGCGTGATCCACCTGGCTGCGCAGGCCGGGGTGCGCTACTCGCTGCAGAACCCGCACGCCTATGTCGACAGCAACATCGTCGGCTTCATGAACGTGCTCGAGGGCTGCCGGCACCACGGCGTGCAGCACCTCGTGTACGCCTCGAGCTCCAGCGTGTACGGCGGCAACACCCGGATGCCGTTCTCGGTGCACGACAGCGTCGATCACCCGGTGAGCATGTATGCCGCCACCAAGAAGGCCAACGAGCTGATGGCGCACACCTACAGCCACCTGTTCGGTCTGCCCACCACGGGCCTGCGCTTCTTCACGGTGTACGGCCCCTGGGGCCGGCCGGACATGGCGCTGTTCCTGTTCACCAAGGCCATCCTCGAGGGCCGTCCCATCGACGTGTTCAACCACGGTCGGATGCAGCGCGACTTCACCTACGTGGACGACATCGTCGAGGGCGTGATCCGCGTCACCGACCGCATCGCCACGCCGGACGCCGGCTACCGCTCGGACACACCCGATCCGGCGACCAGCCACGCACCGTACCGCGTGTTCAACATCGGCAACCACGACCCCGTGCCGCTGCTGGACTTCATCGCCTGCATCGAGGACGCCATCGGCCGCAAGGCCGAGAAGAACCTGCTGCCCTTGCAGGCGGGCGACGTGCCGGCCACCTACGCCGACGTGCAGGCGCTGGACGACTGGGTGGGCTTCAAGCCCGCCACCGCCATCCGCACCGGCATCGGCCGCTTCGTGGCCTGGTACCGCGAGTACTACCGGGTCTGAGGGCGACAGGGCGCCTTGACGCGGCCCGTCAGCGCGGCTGCAGGTCGCGCATCAGGTCACGCAGGTGCCGCACCGGGATGGCGTAGCTGATGCCGGTGGGACTGCTGAGCGCGCTCTCGCGCCCGGCCTTGACGAGCACCATGTTCACCACCGCCAGCACGCGGCCGGTCTCGGCGTCGAACACCGGGCGGCCGCTGTTGCCCGGGTAGGCCGTGGCGTCCAGCTGGTAGAGCTCGAAGTTGCCCTCGCGCAGCCGCAGCAGGGCCCGAGGGTCGAGCTGCTGCGCGTTGGCTGCCGGCAGCGCCGCCGTGGTGATGGAGGCGATGATGCCGCGGTGGGTGACCGGGGCGAAGCCGAGCACGCTGCCGATGGGAAAGCCCATCAGCGCGATCGCCTGGCCCTCGCGGGCCTGGCCGGCCTCGTCCAGCACCACGGGCGGCAGCGGCGGGCCCTCCAGCCGCAGCAGGCTGAGGTCGCGCGCGCGGTCGCTGCCCAGCACGCGGGCGCGGCTGAACTCGCCGGGCTCGCCCGCGCGGCCGGCGCGCACGACCAGGTTGCCCAGCGCGTCGGGGTCGGTGGCCGGTGGCAGCACGTGGAAGTTGGTGGCCACGGTCAGGCCGTCGCCGACCACGAAGCCGGTGCCACGGAAGCTGAAGCGCGGGTTGTCCGTCGGGTTGAAGGTGCCCACCGGCAGCACCGACGGCTTGAGGCGGGCGATCGCGTCCACCAGGCTCGCCTGCGCCAGCGTGCGCAGCGGCAGGCCGGCGAGTACGGCGCAGCCGGCCGCGACCAGGGTGCGCCGGCGCGTGTGGGCGTGCATCGCGGCTACAACGACTTCAGCAGCGCGGCCACTTCGGCCTGGCCACGGAACTTGTCGCCCAGCTTGGCCAGGTCTTCCAGTTCGGCGCGCGCGTAGGTCTTGTCGCCCGACTGGATGAGCAGCTTGGCCAGGCCGAGCTTCAGCGAGGCGTCGGCCGGGTTGCGCGAGATCGCGTCCTTCTGCACCTTGATGGCCTCGGGCAGTTGCCCCTCGGCGGCCAGCGCCGTGGCCAGCGTGTCCATGAGCTGGCCCTTGCCGGGCAGCAGCTCGTTGGCCTTGCGCGCCATCTCCACCGAACCCGGCTTGCCCTGGCGGGCCAGCAGCCAGGCCACGTTGTTCATGGCCAGCGGGTTGTTGGGCTGGACGCCGAGCACCGCGCGGTAGTGACCCTCGGCCACGGCAAAGCTGCCCTGGCCGATGGCGATGTCGCCCAGGTAATAGCGGAACGCCACGTCGCGCGGGTTATCGCGCGACCACTCGGTGGCCCAGCGGTCGGCGTCCACCGCCTTGCCGGCCTGGCGCAGGTGCACGTGCAGGCGGATCGCCGTGTCGCTGGTGCGCGCCAGCTGGTGGGCGCGCCGCGCGGCGCCCACCGCCGCCTCGCCGTTGCCGCGGCTGGCTTCGGCGTCGGCTTCCAGCAGCAGGCCCAGCGGGCTCTTGGGTTCGTCCTTCTGCAGGGTGCGCGCAATCTGAACCGCCTCGTCGGGCCGCTTCTCCATCAGGGCCAGCTGGGCCAGGCCACGCTGCGCCAGGGGATAGCCGGGCCGGATCTCCAGCGACTTGCGCAGCGCGACCCGAGCAGCGGGCAGGTCTTTCTGCGCCACCAGCGCCTCGGCCAGGCGCAGCGGGTGGTTGGGGTCGGCGGGCTGGGCAGCGGCCATCTCGCGGAAGGTGCTGGCGGCTTCCTGCGGGCTGCCGCTGGCCAGCTGGGCACGGCCCAGGGCGTCCTTGAGCACCATGTTCGAGGGCAGGGCGGCCACCCCTTCGCGCGCGGCCGTGAGCGCCGACTTGGTGTCGCCCGTGCTCAGCAGGTAGTTCACCAGCTGCGCATGCGGCGCCTGCTCGCCGGCGTTGGCCTTGACGGCACTGCGCAGGTAGCCGAGCGCCTGGTCGGGCGGCGCGCCGGTGCGCAGCGCCAGCTCGTGCAGGGCCAGCCAGGGCTCGGGGCTCTTGGGCTTGCTGCGGGTCAGCTCCTCGAAGCGCTGGCGCGCGGCATCCGGCTTGCCCCCGGCGAAGTCCATGGCCGCCAGGCTGGCCACGGCCGGGAAGTAGCCCGGATCCTTGGCCAGGGCCGCCTCGAAGGCCTTGGTGGCGCCGGGCAGGTCGCGCTTGAGCAGCAGCACGCGGCCGCGCAGGTTGTGGGCCACCGGCCGCTCGGGGATCTTGCGCTCGAGGCCGTCGATGGCCTTGAGTGCGCCGGCGATGTCGTTCTGGCGCAGCCGCGCGGTGATGAGGGCCATGTCGGCCCGCGTGCCCTTGTCTTCGGCCGCGATCGCCTCCAGCTGGCTGGCGGCCGCGCCGGCGTTGCCGCGCATCAGCTGCGCCACGGCAGCCGAGGTGCGCACGCGCGGGTCGTCGGGGGCGATCTTCGAGGCGCGCGCGAAGGCCTCGTCGGCCTTGGCGGCCTCGCCCAGCTGGGCATAGGCTTCGCCGGCCAGCGTGACCGTGGCGCTGTCGATGTTGGGGCTGGCCAGCACCGGCTCGAGCAGCTCGATCACCTTGCCCGGCTGGTTGGTGCGCAGGTAGGTCTGGGCCAGCACCTGGCGCGCCAGGCGCTGGCCCGGCTGGGCCTTGAGCGCGCGCAGCAGGAAGGATTCGGCCTGCGGGTACTGCTTCAGGCGGTACTCCGCAGCGCCCGCCAGCTCGAGCACGCGCGGGCTGTCCGGAAGGGCCTTGAGCAGGCGGTCGGTGAGGTCGCGCGAGCGCTTGTAGTCACCCTCCACGAACGCCATCTGGGCGTCGTAGAACAGGGTCTCCGGGTGGTTGGGGGCCACCTGCTTGAGCTGGGCCAGCTGCGTCTTGACTTCGTCGTTGCGGCCGGCCTGTCCCAGCAGCGACATGATCGAGGTGTGCGCCGCCACCGCCTTGGGGTTGGCCGCCAGCGCCTTGCGGAAGGCCTCCAGCGCCCCGGCGGTGTCCTTCTTGCCGTGCCACAGCACCTCGCCGCGCAGCAGCGCCGCACGGTCGTTGCCGGGTTCGCGGGCGATCAGGCCGTCGAGCAGCGCCAGGGCGCCGTCGAAGTCGCCGGTGGCGGCGGTCAGGCGGGCCTGCAGCACGGTGGCCGGCGCGAAGTCGGGCTTGGCCTGCAGCGCCGCCATCACGCGACGCCGGGCCTGCTCGGTGTCGCCGCGCAGCAGGTAGGCCGTGGCCAGCGAGGTGTCCAGGTCGGCCTGGGCCGCCGGTTCGGGCAGCTTGAGGTCGGCGAACTGCGCGATCAGCTTGGCGTCGTCACCCACCAGCACCATCGCGCGTGCCAGCGCCGGCACCACGACCGTGTCGCTGGCCTGCAGCTCGCGTGCCTTGGCCAGCTCGACCTGCGCGGCCACCGGGTCGCCCATCTCCAGCAGGGCCAGGCCGAGCTGCAGCCGCACCTCCATCGCGTCCGGGCTGGCCTGCAGGGCGTTCTTGAACTGGATGATGGCGCCGGCGTAGTCCTTCTGCGCCATCAGGGCCTTGCCCGAGGCCGTGAGGTCGGCGGTGGAGGGGCCGCCGCAGCCGGCCACCAGCAGGGCGGAAAGGGCCAGCGCCGAGAGGGCGCCACGGGTGCTGAGTCTGGGGTCGTTCATGGGTTCCTCGCCCGGCCGTCCCGGCCGCAGGGCTACTTGATGGACAGCTTGCGCATCAGGTCGTACAGCGTCGGACGGCTCACGCCCAGCATTTCGGACGCCTTGACGATGTTGCCGTTGGTGCGCGCGAGCGCCGCCACGATGGCCTGTCGCTCGGCGGCCTCGCGCACGGTGCGCAGGTCGAGGTCGGAGCCGGCCGAGGCGGCGTCGCGCGCCGGTGAAGGCAGACCCAGGTCGTCGGCCGTGAGGCGGTCGCCCTCGGCCATGATCGACGCACGCTTGATGGCGTTGAGCAGCTCACGCACGTTGCCGGGCCAGGCGTGGGCCTCGATCGCCTGGATGGCGTCTTCGGTGAAGTGCAGCGTGCGCCGCTGGTCCTGCATGAAGCGCTTGAGGAAGGCGTGCGCCAGCAGCACCGCGTCGCCCGTGCGGGCGCGCAGCGGCGGGATGTTGACCACGATCTCCGCCAGCCGGTAGTAGAGGTCTTCGCGGAAGCGGCCTTCGGTGATCAGGTTCTTCAGGTCCTGGTGGGTGGCGCACACCACGCGCACGTCCACCGGGATCTCGCTGCGCCCGCCCAGGCGCTCGATGGTGCGCTGCTGCAGGAAGCGCAGCAGCTTGGCCTGCAGCGAGTGCGGCAGGTCGCCGATCTCGTCGAGCATCAGCGTGCCGTTGTGCGCCGTCTCGATCTTGCCGGGCGTGGTCTTGGCTGCGCCGGTGAAGGCACCCTTCTCGTAGCCGAAGAGCTCGCTCTCCAGCAGGTTCTCGGGAATGGCGGCGCAGTTGATCGCCACGAAGCGGCCGGCGCGCTTGCTGGCCGCGTGCACGCCCTGCGCCAGCACCTCCTTGCCGGTGCCGCTCTCACCCAGCCGCAGCACGGTGGCGTCGGCGCCCGCCACGCGTTCGATGGTGCGTGCGATGCGCAGCATCTCGTTGTCGCGCGTGATCAGCCCGGCCAGCGCGTCGGGCTGGTGCAGCGCCTGGAGACGGCGGTTCTCGGCCTGCAGTTCGGACATGCGGCAGGCCCGCTCGACCACCAGGTTGAGCACCTCGGGATCGAAGGGCTTGGCGAGGAAGTCGTAGGCGCCCAGTGCCACGGCGCGCAGCGCGTTGGCCTGGTCGTTCTGGCCGGTGAGCACGATCACCTTGGTGGCCGGTTCGATGTCGAGGATCTGCTCCAGGAGCTTGAAGCCTTCGGACACCGAGTCGGGGTCGGGTGGCAGGCCCAGGTCCATGGTCACCACCCCGGGCTGGTGGCGACGCAGCTGCAGCAAGGCCGACTCGCGGTCGGCCGCGGTCACCGACTCGAAGCGGTCGAGCGACCACTTGATCTGCTTCTGCAGGGCAAGGTCGTCCTCGACGATCAGCAGCGGCGTGTTGGGGGCACTCATCGGGCGGGCGGCAGGCTGTCGGCAGCGGGCTTGAGCAGGTCGGAACCGGCCTGGGTCTCGAACACGGGCAGGGTGACGGTGACGGTGGTGCCCTGCCCAGGGCGGCTGGCCACCGCGATGTCGCCGCCGAGCTCGCGGATGTACTGGTGGCTCTCGAAGGTGCCGATGCCCATGCCGTTGTGCTTGGTGGTGTTGAAGGGCCGGAACAGGCGCGTGCGGATGAATTCCTCGCTCATGCCGGCGCCGGTGTCGCCCACCTCGACCTTGATCTGGCCACTGACGCGCGCCACGCCGATCCACACGCGGCCTTCGGCCGGGGTCGCGTCGAGCGCGTTCTGCACCAGGTGGCCGAGCACGCGCTCCAGCCGCTCGTCGTGGCCTCGGGTGGCCACGCGCTCCAGGTGTTCACACTCGAGCACGCGCCCCTGGTTGCGCACCATCGTCTGCAGGCGGTCCACCAGGGGCGCGAGTTCGACGCCGCGGCTGCCACCCGGTGGCGTGGCCCCCTCGCGCAACTGCAGCATCAGGCGGCGCATCTTCTCGAGCGAACTCTCCACCGTCAGCAGCATGTCTTGTTGGAACTCGCGGTTGTCGCCCAGGCGCTGGGCATTCTTCAGCATGAGCGACAGCTGGGCAACGATGTTCTTGAGGTCGTGCACGACAAATGCCGACATTCGGTTGAATGCATCGAACTTGCGGGCCTCGAGCAGCGCCTCGGCGGCCTGCATCTGGGCCAGGTAGGCGGCGGCCTGGCGGCCGGCGGTCTTGAGCAGGTCGAGCACTTCCCAGTTGAGCTTGATGGGCGCGATGGGACGCGCCAGCACCACGAAGCCCTGCAGGTGTTCGCCGGCCAGCAGCGGCACCACCAGCCAGCCGTTGCGCGCGCCCAGCAACCAGTTGGGCAGGGCCAGTTCGCCATACCGGCGTGGGGATGTGCGGAACTCGTCGAGGTCGACCACCCAGCCGGCCTGCCCGAGAAAGCGCGCCAGAGACGAGTCGGCCGCCTCGGTGTCCTCGACCCGGGGGGCGTTCCAGGTGGCCGATTGCACGAACGGGCCATCGGGACTGCTGCGCGTCCACAGGCTGCCGGATGAGCACTCCACCAGCCGGGCCAGGCCGCGCACCACCATCTCGGCGGTCTCCTGCGGGCTGCGCTGGGTGGACAGCAAGGCGGTGAAGCGCAGCCACTCCTCGCGGTAGTCGTAGCGGTAGCGGTAGAAGTGCTTGCCCACGAAAACGCGCAGCCGGGAGCGCATCTCGCCCGAGAACAGCAGCACGCCCAGGAAGGCCAGCCCTGCCATCAGCAGGCCCAGCTGCAGCGCGCGGCCCCACTCGCCACCAAAGTAGCGGACGTAGTAGCCCAGCGCCGACATGAACAGCAGGTAGGCGCCTGCCAGCACCAGGGTGGCCGAGTAGAACGCTGCCGTGCGCGAGACCTGCAGCCGCGTGCTCCAGTCGGCACCCCGGCGCTGCGCCAGCAGGAGGAAGATCAAGGCGATGCTGTGGATGGCGCTGCGGATGCTGAAGGCATCGTTGTCGACGCGTCCGAACAGCATGCTGTCCGAGAACAGGTAGAGGTCGTAGGCGAAGACGCAGGCCAGACCCAGGAAGACCGGCTTGGTGTTCCAGCGCGCGTCCTCGTCGCCGTTGCGCAAGACCTGCTCCAGGAGCAGCAGGCCGGACAGGGCCATCGCCAGGTACACGGCCAGTGTGGCAGTGGACACGTCCAGGGTGCCCAGTTGCCAGGCCTGGCGGAACGAGAGCATCGCCGCCAGCGAGAGTGATCCCCAGGCCGCGACCTGAAGTGCGCGCACGAACCGTGGCGGCGAGCCTCCCTGTCCCCGTGACAGCAAGGCGAACAGGAGCCCGAACCACAGGCCGTACCGGACGAGATCGAGCGCTCTTTCGGCGTACAAGGGCGCCAGGTCGAGCCACTGTGTCGACGACCATTGCGCCGCGGCCCAGACAGCCGTGGCCGCAACGGCCCACTTCAGGAGTGCCGGGCTGCGGGGGCTGCTGCCGCGCTCGCGCCAGAGCAGCTGCAGGAGGAAGGCGGCGTGGGCAGCGACCGCCAGCGCGTTGCCATAGATGGCGGCTTCAGTCAGGACGGGCTGCATGCGCGGGCCTGTATGAGGGACGACGCCAGGTCCCTCCGGAGTGGCCGTGCCGCGGCCTGCGCGGCGCAGCCCGGGTCGGGCCTCAGCGTGCGCCCTTGCCGGTGAGCACCACGCCCACGGTCTCCATCAAGATCACCAGGTCGAGAAACAGGGTGTGATTCTTGACATAGTACAGGTCGTACTGCAGCTTCTCCTGCGAGTCCTCGACGGTCGCCCCGTACGGGTAGCGAACCTGGGCCCAGCCGGTGACGCCCGGCTTCACGCTGTGGCGCAGGGCGTAGAACGGGATTTCCTGCGTGAGCTGCTCGACGAAGAAGGGCCGCTCGGGGCGCGGGCCGACGAGGCTCATGTCGCCGCGCAGCACGTTGATCAGCTGGGGCAATTCGTCGATGCGCAGCTTGCGGATGACGGCACCGACACGGGTCACGCGTGCGTCGTTGGCAGTGGCCCACACCGGCTTGCCGTCGCGCTCCGCGTCGTTGCGCATGCTGCGGAACTTGAGCACCTTGAAGGTGCGGCCGTTGAGTCCCACGCGCTCCTGGCTGTAGAACACGCCACCGGGGCTCTCGAGCTTGATGAGGAGCGCAGTGACCAGCATGATGGGCATCGCCACCAGGGCCAGCAGCATCGAGCAGAAGACGTCGAACACGCGCTTGACCCAGGTGCGCCAGGCACCCTGGTTGAAGCCGTCGCCGAAGATCAGCCAGCTGGCGCTGAGGAAGTCGATGCGGATCTGGCCCAGTGTCTTCTCGAAGTGGGTGTTCAGGTCGAACACCTTGATCCCCGAGGCCTTGCAGTCGAGCAACTGGCGCAGCGGCATGCTGCCGGACCGGCGCTCCGTGAGCGCGACCACGATTTCGTCCACACCGAGCTGGTGAGCCATCTGCGGCAGGGTGCCTTCGAGCTCGAGCAGGTCGGCGGCCGGCACGGCGGTCTCACGCTCGTTGGGGCCGGCGACATAACCGACGATCTGGGCGTTGGGGTCGGATGTCTTGAGGGTCTGGCCGACCACCTGAGCGGCGGTACCGGCACCGAAGATCAGGATGCGGGTGGGGCGGGAGGGAACGGCGACCACGTGCGACAGGTAGGCTCTTCGCAGGACGAGCGCCGAGACGGCGGCCATCATGGACAGTTGGACGTTGCTGCCATCGGCCAGCGACGCGGGGAGCAAGCCGAAGATCAGCCATGCCAGCGGAAGGGCGACAGCGAGAACCACCGCCGCACGGGCCATCGTACGGCCCCAATGGGCCGATGACGTCGTCTCGTACATGCCGGTTGCGCTGCTGATCACGAAAAGGCAAGCCGCAAACGACATGGCATGCGGCCCGGCCAGGGGCAGCGCCTGGATCGGGTTGCTGGTGCCCATGCCTGCCGCCGCGATCGCGATCAGCATGATCAGCGCCAGATCCAACGCGATGCCCCGGAGGGCCGAGCGATGGACGTAGTGATTGAAGATTCGGATCATGTACCTGCTGCCGAACGACTGGGCTGGCTGTGCCCGCTGCGGACACGCTGCACTTCCCGGGTGGGAGGGGTCTGCTCCCAGGCGACGCAATGTACGGTTGTGATCTCTCGGGCGGCAATCCCCGCGAGTGTGGGGTTGGTCCGCTGGGTGACGGAGGATGAGAAATGCTGCGCTGAAATCCGTCACGTACTGGGCGCGGTCGCTGCCGCTGCCAAAACAAAACCCCGGGTGATTGCTCACCCGGGGTTCTTGCCAGAGCGGCCCCGAAGGACCGACTGGAGGACTTACTTGGCCTGACGGCGGCGCGAAGCCACACCCAGACCCAGCAGCGCCAGGCCCAGCAGCGAAGCCGTGGTGGGCTCGGGAACCACATTGCGCACGATGGCCGACGTGGTCACCTCGACGATGCCGCCCGCCTTCACGCTGAAGTTCTGGATGCTGCGCATCGAGAAGGAACCGCCGTTGTCGTTCCAAACAGTGCTGCCGGCGTTGCACGACGTGTTGGTCGTGATCGCAACGCCGCAGCTCAGGCCGTTGAGCGAAGCACCGGTATCGTCGGGGTCGACGTAGAAGAAGGCTTGGTAGACGTCGCCGGCTTGATTGAGCTGGCTGGAACCCGAGGCAGAACCCGAGAACGACTTGAGCAGACCATTCGGATCGGTGTAGCCGAAACCGGCCAGGTCGATCGCCAGGGTGCCCGTGCCGGCGCCGAAGTAAGAGACCGACGTCGTCGACGACGACAGGTTCGCGAAGAACGCATTGCCCGGCGAGTTGCCCGAGCCGGAAGCGGTGGCCACCGTGAAGGCGCCAACCGAGCCCGAGAACGACACGATTTCCGAAGACGACACCGTCCAGCCGGCACCGCAGTTCCCGGCGTTGACGGCCAGGCTGGTGTTGCACGACTTGGTGATGGCACCGTCGGAGATCGAGATCGAGACGTAAGCCTGAGCCGAACCTGCGGCTGCGGCGAGTGCGACGGCGCCGAGCGCTGCGCGAAGAATCTGCTTGGACATTTCTGTACCCCCAAGGGAAGAAGTTGAGACCGGCGTCTTTGCTTTCGCTTCGTCAGAGGTCGAGCAAGTCGCGCTGAGCTTCTAATGCAGCCACCGTGCCAACCTTCGCAATCCTTTATGAATCAAAGACTTGCGATCGTCTGCGGTGGGGCGCCACTGGTGACTGTCAAGGGCGCCGACACCTGGTCCGGGCATTTTGCACACCCTGCGCGTCTGCGGCGCCTCAGCTGCTGTTTCCCGAGCCGGCGCCACAACGCCGGCCAATCGCATCAAGGATACTTCCTCGACTTGCACGCCCGGCGCCGCCGGCGGGTCCGGTCATCCCAGTTGAGAAACATCGCACCATGTACCAGTTTCCTGTCCGCAGACAACACCTCATCGGCTCGTCGGTGGTTCTGCTGGCGCTTCTCGGCGGTTGTGGCGAAAGGCAGGATCCAGCTGCGCTCCAGCTGTCCGGGCGCGAGCTGGCCGCAAAGAAGGATCACGCCGGGGCGATCATCCAGTACCGGGCGGCCCTGCAGAAGGATCCCAAGTCGGCGTCCTTGAGGGTGCTGCTCGCCCAGTCGCTGCTGGCTCAGGGCGACGCTCAAGGGGCGCAGGTGGAACTCGCACGAGCCCAGAGCGACGGCGCGCCCATCCAGGATGTGGCGCCCCTCATGGCGCGCGCACT